>OJDV01000036.1_pt1 | contig 111666 bp, 109 predicted proteins | sample 1592911 | NCBI WGS metagenome assembly OJDV01 (sample SAMN05416860, study PRJEB24817) | seawater metagenome | isolation source: Sea water | place: Canada:Atlantic | collected 2013-11
GGCTCTGGCTCTGGCTCTGGCTCTGGCTCTGGCTCTGGCTCTGGCTCTGGCTCTGGCTCTGAAGGCTGTTCTATCTTCGCCTCTAACGCAAGCGTTTTGGTTTGAACAATTTCTTCCTCAACACCGCCCTCTTCAACAATAGCATCAAGTCCCTCTTCGATTTTAGAAGAGGATTTGAATAAACGGTCTTTAAGTTTCTTGAAAAAAGACATGCACCTAGGTTCCAATTAGCTATAAACCACCTAATACGCATTTCACTGGGATGGAAGCCCCATAGCGCAGTGAATTTACTGTATTTAATACACAGGGTGGCTTAACTTATGTATATGTGCCGATTGTTAGTAGTATTTTTCATTTTCTTTTCCGCACAGCTGGCCGCGGCACAAGACGCGCCCGTCATTTCCAAATGCTCAACTGCCACATTCGGCCCCGCTGTTTGTATAAGCGATGCAGATTACACAGATGATCTTTGCACAGCCCTTGAAGTGTTTTCAGACAGATACGGCCTAAACCCGTATTTCTTTACGCGCCTTATCTGGCAAGAAAGCAAGTTCGACCCAAATGCACGTAGCCGCGCCAAGGCGATGGGTATCGCACAATTCATTGCATCAACCGCAGAAATACGTGGGCTTAGTGACCCGTTCAACCCCGCTGAAGCTTTAGATGTATCTGCCAGATACTTAGTAGAACTCGACATCAAGTTCGGCAGCCTTGGTCTAGCAGCCGCCGCTTATAATGCAGGCGAAACTGCCGCTAAAAACTTCAAAAACCAATCAGCAGGCCTGCCAAATGAAACTTGGAAGTATGTACAGATTATAACCGGCCTAGATCCCAGAAAATGGCGTGATACACCCCCAGATATACATGATTTTACGCTGACCATGGGGCAGGATTTTCAAACGTCCTGTAAAAAACTTGCAAAATCTCGGCGATTAGAATCAGATCAGAAGTTCACAGCACAATTCAAAAAATGGGGTGTGCAGCTTGCCTCTGGCAATACACAAGGTGCCGCTGCCGTAAGCTACAAAAGGCGCATCCGTTCGTGTAAACGGTTTATAAAGAACCGCAAACCAGACTATATCTACACCAGCCCAAAGATAAAATCACGCAGCCCATCCTATGGTGCCCGCATCAGTTTTGAAAGCCGTCGCAAAGCACACGGGTTTTGTGCGCGATTACAACAATATAAATGCAAATGCGCCGTTTATAAAAACTAAAGCCCCAACAGCTTTATGGCCTCTACGCCCGTAGTCACATCCATATTATTTATATATGCTTTATGAATATCAATCGGTCTCAGGTAAGTTTATTTCAGCAATCTAAAAAACGTCCAACCGATCCAAGACAAATCCAGCCGTGATTAATAGCTGCGCTGACCAATAAAAAATCCAGACAATATAGGGGGATAATTTTCGGGCTGTCCCCTGCCCAGATAAAATAAATAATTCCGCAGATAGTACCAAATCCGACAGAATGAAAAGCATAACCCCCAGCAAAATACTGCCCTGATGATTTTGCCAAGGTAACGTCGCCGCCGCAAACCCCATTGAGGTAATAATAACGATGTAACCCATAACCGCATGGCGCAGATTACCCGCAGTAAACCAAAGCCAACACCCCATAATAAGCGCCATAATAACCAAAATAGATAATATCGCTACCTGAGGGCCATATGTAATACGGCTAATATCTGAAAGCGGGTCGGTCAAAAACAGAATGATGAAAAACACATGGCCTATAGCAAATGCACCCACGCCTTTTAAGAATTGAATTTCCGAACCACGCGACAGATAAAAATCACCCGCAGCACAGGCGCACAAGGCCAAAACCAACCATAACGGGGCTTGGGTAATCAACGCAGCAATCGCTAGAATAACAATGCTTGCAGTTTTCAACACGGTTTTAGGCCATGATGCTTGCCGGTAACAAAATCCTACCAGATACAAGAAGGCACAAAGTAAAGCCGCTTCAAATAAACGTGGCAGATAGGCTTCCAATTTAGTTTATACCTCGTCTGGGAAATGCTTCATAACCATACGTATAGGGTTAGGTGCCGCTTGGCCCAAACCACAAATTGACGCATCAACCATTGCTGTTGATAGCTCTTCCAACAAACCTTGATCCCACGTGTCTTCCTGCATTAACTTCACAGCTTTTTCACAGCCAACACGGCAAGGCGTGCATTGGCCACAACTTTCATCCTCAAAGAAACGCAACATATTCAGGGCGGCATCTTTGGCACTGTCTTTGTCAGATAAGACCACCACAGCGGCAGAGCCAATGAATGTGCCATAGGGCTGTAGCGTGTCAAAATCCAACGGAATATCGTCCATTGATGCAGGCAATAACCCAGATGACGGCCCACCTGGCTGATACGCTTTAAAGCTATGGCCATCCAGCATTCCGCCGCAATGATCTTCGATCAGCTGCTTAATCGTTAAACCAGCAGGTGCGATTTTCACGCCCGGATTATTCACACGACCTGACACAGAATAGCTGCGCATACCTTTGCGCCCATTGGCACCATGTGCGCCAAAAACATCCCCACCTTCGCGCGCAACTTTACAAATCCAATGAAGGGTTTCAACGTTATGTACCAAAGTCGGTTGATTAAATATTCCGACAGAGGCCACAAACGGTGGCCGATGGCGTGGCATCCCGCGTTTGCCTTCAATGCTTTCAATCATCGCACTTTCTTCGCCGCAAATATAAGCCCCCGCACCACGGCGCAGATCAATATACCCAGCCTTAACTATTCCTGCGTTTTCAAGTTCCGTTATCTCACGGCGCAATATTTCCAGCACAGCCGGATATTCATCACGCATATAGATAAAGCATTTTTCCGCCTCAACAGCCCACGCCGATATCAACATACCTTCTAGAAAAACATGCGGCGTGCGTTCCAGAAAATAACGATCTTTGAATGTGCCGGGTTCCCCTTCGTCACCATTAACCGCCAAATAACGCGGGCCTTCATTCATACGAACAAAAGACCATTTTCTGCCAGATGGAAAGCCAGCGCCACCCATACCGCGCAAACCACTTTCCAGCACTTCGTCTTGCAAAGCATCTACCGTTTTTTTGCCACCCCGTAAGGCCTGCAATTCTGCATACCCGCCTTCACGTGCATATGTTGCATATGTTTCATAATCGGGGATGTGTGCATGTGTGTCATCAGCACTAATTGCTTCAGCCACTTTATCGACATTTGCCAAATCAATATGATTATGGCCAATTTCCAAAACGGGTGCCGTATCACATCGGCCCATGCAGGGGGCGCGCAACACACGTACCTTGCCTTTGCCATTATATTTAGCCGCTAGATCATGCAGCAATTCTTCTGACCCTGCCAATTCACACGAAAGGCTATCACACACCCGAATGGTTAATGATGGCGGTGCATCTTGGCCTTCTTTAACCACATCAAAATGGGCATAAAATGATGCCACTTCATAAACCTCAGCCTGAGAAATACGCATTTCTTCGGCCAATGCAGCCAAATGTGCGGCAGACAAATGGCCGTATGTATCTTGAATAAGGTGCAAATGTTCGATCAGCAAATCGCGATTGCGCGGGCGATCCCCCAGCAATGCCTGTATCTCTGCCAAATTAGCTTCTGAAACCTGACGGCCTTTGGGCGTATGACGCCCTTTGCCCTTACCTGATTTCCAAACACCTTTGCGTTCATCCAATGCCATCAGCCTTGTCCTTATCTATTTCGTCAAACTATATGCACCCATGCCTGTGCAAGCCACAATAAATGCGACATCACACCGATCATAAACGCGCTGTTTTATTGAAAGATGCCCAATTTGTTTCTAAGGTCAGTAAAATTACCTAACTCAAAGCCTGATAATGCGCAGATCAATACTCTTTTTCCTGACCACTCTAGCACCTGTGCCATTATTTCTGCTGGCGATAACACAGGGCGGCTTTTGGGCCGTAAGCACGTTACTATATATGACCGCATTCGCCGTTTTTTGCGATGAAGCGTTCGAGTTGGATTTTTCAAAATCGGGCACCCATTGGGTAGCACAACAAGCCTTGCCAATTATTCTGGGGGTGATCCATATTATTCTTTTACCCCTAGCGGTTTATACTTTGGGGGTCGCTAACATTGCATTCATGTCAAAGATCGTCCTTTTCATCGCTTTCGGGCTGTTCTTTGGCATGATTAGCCACAGCAATGCGCATGAGCTGATCCACCGCACCAACAGATTGCATCATAATTTGGGAAAATGGATATTTGTTTCAATGTTATTTGGACATCATACCAGTGCACATATGTTGGTACATCATCCCTATGTCTGCACCGAAAAAGACCCAAATACAGCACAGTTCAACGAAAGCTTTTATGCGTTTTTGAAACGCGCCTCTGTGGCGGAATTTATTGCAGGATTAAGGGCTGAAAATACCCGTTTAAAAAAACAAGGTAAATCATCTTTCAGCCTGCAAAACCCCTATTGGCAGTACTGTATTGGGAGTGCCGCAATAGTATTTCTTACATATATAACAATGGGTTTACCCGCCACTATCACCTTTATCAGCCTTTGTGCTTATGCACAGTTGCAAATGTTAATGACAGATTATGTACAGCATTATGGTCTTCTGCGAAAAAAACTGGAAAATGGTAAATATCAACCCGTTTCACCGCAGCATTCATGGAACGCACCGCATTGGTTTTCTGCCCATATGACCCTAAACGCCCCGCATCACTCTGACCATCATGCGGCGCCTGCAAAACCGTTCACGGATCTTGACAATTACCGCGCAACGGCCCCCCAGTTACCCCATTCGATCCCGTTTATGGCAATCATAGCCTTATGGCCTAAAAAATGGCGCGCCATGATGAACCCACGCGTAGAACATTGGAATAAATCTGGCTGACATACGGCCTAAAAGGAACCACATGAAATATCTATTATTATCTGCCCTACTTTTCACCACGCCAACGATGGCAGAAACGCTTTTGTCACATGATGAATTTGAAGCCCTATCTACTGGTAAAACCTTATATTTTTCCAAAGACGGCAAGCCTTATGGCTCTGAACATTTTTCAAAAGACCGCAGCAGTGTTTGGCGTTATTCTGACGGAGAATGTGAAAAAGGTGAATGGTTCCCCCAAGCGGGCATGATTTGTTTTAATTATGAATTCGGGCTTGAAACCCAATGTTGGGATTTCTTCAAAACAGATAAAGGCGGCTATGCTGCCCGTGCTGAAGGTGCGCCAAAAGAGGAAATCTTAGAATTAGACACCATTGATAAAAAACCCTTACTTTGCAAAGGCACAGGCCTATCAGCCTAAAACAAATCGCCCTGATCGGTGGCTTTTGGTTTTTGCCGGGGTTTACTTACCGGCTTCTTAGACGTTTGCGCCGTCCCTGTTTTTACAAACCCATCCTTGAACTGAATATCCAAGACAGTTTCAGCTTTTGCAGCCTTTGCCGTTGCCAAAACAGCACCCGCATCTGTTCTAACCACAGCATAGCCCCGTTCAAGTGTTGCTTCATAGCCCAAGGTTTGGCGTAAACGTTCCAGCCCGTTAAGTTGGTCGCGCCAGCGTTCTACTTGACGCTTCGATGCGGCAGCCAACCCGCTGGAAATATGACTTAATAACGCCCTCTTTTGTAAAATTGCCTGTTGCAAAGATTGCGGTCTTAACGCTGCAGTTCTTTCAACCAGTTGCACCCGCTTGCCTTGTGTCATTGCGTGTAATGCACGCGGCAAACGGTTTGAAAACATATCCAGATGCTGGCTTTTCAACGCCAATACATCTGCGGGGTTTGGCAATGCCCGTGACAAATCCCGCAACCGTTGCTGGCGTTGAACAATCCCGTTCGATAGGGCCCGCAAACGGCGTTCTTCCATACCTGCCAGCCACACTGCCAACTCACTGCGCACAGGTACTGCCAATTCCGCCGCTGCGGTAGGTGTAGGTGCGCGAATGTCAGACGCGTAATCGATTAAAGTGGTATCGGTTTCATGGCCCACCGCCGAAATAAGTGGTATATCACTGGCAGCAGCAGCCCTTACAACAGCTTCTTCATTAAAACCCCAAAGGTCTTCGATAGAGCCACCCCCACGGGCCACAATAATCAGATCGGGGCGTGGTATAGCACCCCCCGCAGTCATCACATTAAAACCATCTATTGCACGTGTCACTTCAGGCGCACATCGCGCACCTTGCACGGCCACAGGCCAAATCAGAACTTTGCGTGGGAAACGATCGCGCAAACGATGCAAAATATCGCGAATAACTGCACCCGATGGTGAAGTTATGACCCCGATGACCTCTGGCAGATAGGGTATCGGTTTCTTATTGGCCTGATCGAACAAACCTTCTGCGGCCAATGCCTTTTTACGTTTTTCCAACATTGCCATTAGCGCACCGGCACCTGCAACCCGCAATTCCATCACATTCATCTGGTATTTAGATTGCTTGGGGAATGACGTAAGTTTGCCCACAGCAATAACTTCCATGCCCTCTTCAGGTTGCACCGACAACTTAGATGCCTGCCCTTTCCAAGTCACCGCGTTTAAAACAGCGCCTTCATCTTTAAGGTCGTAATAAATATGCCCAGAAGCATAACGGTTTACGCGGCCGATTTCACCCCTGATGCGCACATGGCTAAATTCACCTTCAATCATGCGTTTCACCGCACCTGAAATTTCAGACACACTGAATTCAGGCGCATTTTGCCCCGGTTCTGGCTGGTCGAGTAAATCAGACACTTATGTCTCCTTGCGCTTGCATGAAACCAACCTTAGAACGGGCCGCAACAAAGGCCAAGTCAGGAGTGCTGTAAATCATGAATATCCTCATATTAGGGTCTGGTGGCCGTGAACATGCACTTGCTTGGGCCGTAAAGCAAAACCCAAAATGCGATCACTTGGTTTGCGCACCAGGGAACGCAGGCATGGCAGAAATTGCAGATTGTATAGCGGTTGATGTGATGGACAATGATGCGGTTCTAAAACTTTGTCGCGCGCAAGCGATTGATTTTGCCATCATCGGCGCCGAAAATCCACTTGCTAATGGTGTAGCGGATGTTTTACGCGCAGCAGGTATTTTAACCTTTGGGCCTTCTAAAGCAGCGGCTGAACTGGAAAGTTCCAAAGCCTTTACCAAACAGATTTGCGACGCATGCAATGCCCCAACAGCGGCCTATGCACGTTTTACCGAACTGAATGCAGCAAAGGCGTATGTAACTGCACAAGGTGCCCCGATTGTCATAAAAGCAGACGGTCTGGCCGCTGGAAAAGGCGTGATTGTTGCAATGGATTTGCAGCAAGCCCTAGATGGTTTGGATGATATATTTGACGGTGCTTTTGGTTACGCAGGTGCGCAAGTGGTGATCGAAGAATTCATGGACGGCGAAGAGGCCAGCTATTTCATTTTATCCGACGGTAAAAACATTCTGCCCATTGGCACCGCCCAAGATCACAAACGCGCCTATGAAGGTGATAAAGGCCCCAATACGGGCGGTATGGGTGCCTATTCGCCAGCACCTATTATGACTGACGCAGTAACGCAAAAAGCCCTAACCCAAATCATCCAACCCAGCATAGACGAGATGGCCCGACGCGGCACTCCGTTTCAAGGCGTGTTGTTTGCAGGTTTTATGATAAAAGATGGCCAGCCACGTTTAGTTGAATATAACGTGCGTTTTGGCGATCCAGAATGCCAAACTATTATGATGCGGCTGGGGGCACAGGCATTGGATGTTTTGCTAGCTTGCGCTGAACAGCGCTTAAATGAGACCCAGATTAATTGGGCAGACGATCATGCTGTTTCAATCGTTTTAGCTGCAAAGGGCTATCCAGGGTCATACGAAAAAGACACCGAAATAAAGGGCGTAAACACCCTGCCGTCCGACAGTAAAAACATGGTTTTTCATGCAGGCACAAAAACCGATGGTGACAAGCTGTTGGCGATAGGCGGACGTGTATTGAATGTCACCACTCGCGGCAGTAGTTTTCAAGAGGCACGCACACGCGCTTATGCAATGGTAGATCAAATAGAGTGGGAACAAGGTTTTCACCGTAAAGACATCGGTTGGCGCGCCCTTTAACAGCCCAACGCTGCATTCAAACTGTCTGGCCCATTATACGGCCCTATGGTTTCAGAGCGTAATGTCATACCTTTCATGCGGGTCGACATAATCTTGCGCCAACCACCATTTGCAGTGATTATTTCTAACCCTGTGCCGCAATCACGCACCCCACCTGTAATAAAATCCCAGCCAATTTTGTGGTTGGTCAGGTTTTTAGCGCTGGCAATCTTAACCAGCTTACCATTTCTATAGCTCCACACTCGAAGCTTTTTCGCCAAATGCGGGCGGTCGATGTAAGCAATATCCATATCCCCGTCACCGTTAAAATCGGCAATGCCAACAGGGGCAAGCCAACGATGTGAACGGCCTATATGCGGGGTTTCTGCCAATTTACCAAATTCATCGTAAACCGCCAGTGCCGCGCCTTTTGAAACATCTGTTTCAATGACGACAACCTCAAGGTTTCCATCGTTATCAATATCCGCAAGACGTGGTTTGATGTCTTCAAACACATGGTCCCAAGGCAATTCTATTGTAACCGTATTATTCTTGCCAGTGACTTTATCTATAACTGAAATGTGCAAACTACCATATTCAATGGCATCCCCTAAGATACCATGATTATACCTTGTGGTTGGGTCGCTAAATTCGGCTGATTTTATATCTGCAAAAGCAAAGGAAGCCCAAAAGCCAATAAAGGCACATATGGGCAACCCAAAGCGCATTATATCTGTTTTTCAGGCATCCGGACTATCAATCCGTCCAGATCATCCGTTACTTTCAACTGGCAGGTCAAACGTGATTTCACAACATCAGCTTCCCATGCAAAATCCAGCATGTCTTCTTCCATTGCATCTTTGGCAGGTAATTTTTCCACCCATGAAGCATCCACATATACGTGACAAGTTGAACACGCACATGCCCCACCACAGTCAGCCTCAATGCCCGAAATATTATTATCGCGCGCACCTTCCATAACGGTCAAACCGTTCGCCACATCTATCACATGCTCTGTGCCATTGTGTTCAATATAGGTTATTTTGGCCATTCTACTATGCCTCCAGTTAAAGTCTTAATCGGGTGTAAACCGCGTTTCAATTTTCTGCCAGCCTATTTTTGCTATTTCAATAATAAATTGTTCTTTTCACAAACTTATTTTATACACATCCCAGTAGGAACGAGGACCAAATGGCCCCACTCAAAGCAGTTTTATATACAGGCATTGCTGGATTATTCGCATTCACCACGAATGCACAGGATGTGAACCTGCCGCCTGATGCAAAACCCGGTGCCTGTTATATCCGCTACACGGCCCCTGCTTTAATCGAAACTGTTACCGAACAAATACTGGTTCAACCTGAAAAACGCGCCTTGAACACAGAGACAGGCGAGACAACTGTGGTTTCACCTGCAGTATATAAAACTGTAACGCTTCAGAAAATCATTCGTGACAGGAAAGAAGATTGGGCGGAAGTGATTTGTGAAAAAGATCAAACGCCCATTTTCATAGAGACTTTGCAACGTGCATTATATGCACGTGGGCATTATCGCAGCCCAATAACGGGTGTAAAAGATGACAGAACAGACCGCGCAATTCGCAAGGTGCAAAAGCGCCAAGGCATAAACTCTACAGAAGTCACTTGGGATCTAGCCGAAAGTTACGGCTTGGTTACGCACCGTCTTTTCATCAAAGAATAAACCCCGCTAAATGCGGGGCTTATAGTGTTTTCTGTGGGTTTGATAAGGTTCTTTAACTGCCCAAAGATAGGGCCACAAACCTTGGGTTACCGTTACGACGGACTAAAAGCAAAACTGATTTGCGCCCTGCATCCTGTGCCGCTTTAACTGCACTTGCCACATCTTCGGGGGTTTCCACAGCGGTTTGACCAACCTCTGCAATCAAATCGCCTTTGCGCAAACCCTTTTCATATGCGTCGGTTTCTTCGTCAACCGTAACAACCGCCACGCCTTTGCTATCTTTCGATAACCTTAGCTGCTTGCGAATTTCATCGGTAAGAGATGTCATCTCCATGCCCAATGATTGTTCAGGCATCACCGCTTCTGGTTTTGCGACAACAGGAACTATTAATGATTTTTCGGCGTCTTCACGACGGGCCAAAACAACTTTCAGTGTTTGGGTTTTGAAATCGCGTTGAACGATAACGCGTACTGCTTTACCCACTTCTGAATTGCCAACCTCTTTGATTAGTCCGCGCGTATCAATCACCTCTTTGCCGTCAAAGTTCAAGATCACATCACCAGCCAGAATGCCGGCTTCTTTTGCAGGCCCTTCGGGTACATCACTAACCAAAGCACCGTTGGTTTTTTCCAACCCCAAAGCTTCTGCCATTTCCATATCCAAATCTTGGATACTAACACCCAACCAACCCCTGCGGGTTTCGCCAAATTCTTTTAACTGGCCAACCACAACAGACACAACATTTGACGCCATCGAAAAGCCCAAGCCAATCGACCCACCAGTAGGAGAAATAATTGCCGTGTTCACGCCAACCACATCGCCATCCATGTTAAATAATGGCCCACCAGAGTTGCCTCTGTTAATGGCGGCATCGGTTTGGATGAAATCATCATAAGGGCCTGACCGCAAAGAACGGTTGTTGGCAGATATAATGCCCGCAGACACTGAAAATCCTTGTCCCAACGGGTTGCCTATCGCCAATACCCAGTCACCGACACGTGAAATATCACTGTCGCCGAAAGTAACAAAAGGCAAAGGTTCGTCCGCTTCCACTTTCAACAAGGCTATGTCTGTTTTAGGGTCACGCCCGATCAGTTTTGCATCCAATTCCACACCGCTAAACAACTCGATCACAATCTCATCCGCTTTGTCGATCACGTGATTATTGGTCACGATATATCCGTCCGCAGAGACAATAAAACCAGACCCAAGTGCCGATGCCTTGCGCGGTTTTTTGTTTTGCCCGTTTTGACCTTCATCAAGAAAATCCTTAAAGAAATCTTCAAAAGGCGAGCCTTCTGGTACTTGTGGCATTGCAGGCCGATTAGGCTGTGCGATTGTTTGTGTAGTCGTAATATTTACAACTGCCGGGCTTAGACGTTCTGCCAAATCTGCAAAACTATCAGGCGCGCCGCGTGCCGCTGCAGAAACTGTCTGTGCCAACATCAGTGCAAGCGTTAATAGCGCACCGCTTAAAAAGTTCGTGTTAAAAATTATCTGGGGTGTAGGCCGCTTATATACGCGGGTTTGTACAACAGTATTCACTTTGATCCTCCGATTAACTGCATCAATCAGCAAGCAATATATATAGCATGCCTTTTATATAAATTGTGTTGGTTACGCAACTTTTCAAGACAAACTGCGTTTCATATCATCACTTTTGCGTTATAGTCGTGAAAGTTATACGTTTCGCAACTTGAAATCCGTCGTGTTATTAATGGCATTAGCCAAAAACATTTTTCGCAATCCAAACCAACCCCACACCAAACGCCACGATCGCGACGCCTAGCATACGGCGTTGGTCGCGATTTAACGCCCCAAGTGCCTTTAATATGTCTTCAAATCGTAAAGGGGCCAGTGCAAGCACCAGCCCCTCTATTACCGCTACAAGACCTAAGCCAAGTAATAGGTCACGCATCATTTTATTGTATTCGACTTCAAGTAATCAAAAAACTCACTATCAGGTGAAATAACCAAAGTTGAATTGTCACCATTCAATGATTTTTCATAGGCTTCCAATGATCTGCGAAAAGCGAAAAATTCTGGATCACGGCCAAATGCATCTGCGAAAATGGCATTTCGTAAGGCATCCGCTTTACCACGTGTAATCTCAGAGTTCTTTTGTGCTTCAGACACGGTTTCAACCACTGTACGATCTGCAATCGCGCGCGCTCGTTGTGCGGCCTCATTACCACGCGCAATTTCATCTGCCGCTTCACGTTCACGCTCTGCACGCATCCGTTCAAAGGTTTTCTCTAGGTTTTGCTGTGGTAGGTCAGCACGTTTAATACGCACGTCAATAATTTCCACACCCAGTCCTTTGGCTTTGGTTATTGCTTTATCACGGATTTGTGTCATCAAACCAACCCGATCAGATGATAGAAGTGCGCCCGATTTAACATCACCCAAAACAGTACGTAATTCCGCGTTCAAGATAATCTCTAACCGTCCACGGGCCGAATTAATTCCGCCCGATCCAATGGCACGTCTGAATTGAACCACATCGGCAATCCGCCATCTGGCAAAGGCATCCACCTCAAACCGGCGGTTGTCTTTCATCGTCACCTCAAGCGGTTGTGAATCAAGCGATAAGATCCGGTCATCATATTTTACGATTTCATGTAGAAACGGTATTTTGAAATACAATCCAGGGTTATCATCGACATCAATAACCTCACCAAACCATAGTTTCAGTGCTTTTTCACGTTCATCCACGATGTAAAATGACGATAGGCCAAGGAATACAAAAATAGCCAATATTGGCAATGCTGCTGCTGAAAGTCTCATTAGTTTGACCCTCCTTTAGTTTTGCCTAATTCATTCAAAGGCAAATAAGGTACAACACCCTGCCCGTTAGCACTTTCGTCGATTATAACTTTGTTCACACGGCTCATAACCCGTTCCAGTGTTTCCAGATACAAACGTTTGCGTGTCACTTCAGGGGCTTTGACATATTCCTCATAAACCGCAACAAACCGAGATGCTTCACCTTCAGCTTCATTCACCGTTTGAGATAAATAACCCTCGGCCTGTTCTAGTAGCTGTGCAGCTTCACCACGTGCTTCTGCCACAACACGGTTAGAATAAGCATCCGCTTGTTTTTCCAACGTATCACGGGTTTGCTCAGCAGCTTGCACTTCGCGAAATGCGTCAGCAACTTCAATCGGCGGGTCGGCTTTATCAAAATTCACCCGAACAATCGTCACACCAGATTGGTAACTGTCCAGTGTTTCTTGTATCAGCCTTTGCAAATCTGCAGCAATCTCACCCTTACCAGTTGTTAAAATAGGTGTCAGGTTGGTACGCGCCACAATTTCACGCATCACAGACTCTGAAACCGCAATGATGGTTTCTTGTGCATTTGCCAGATTAAACAGATATTTCTGAGCGTCATTAATGTTCCAGACTATCTGAAAATCAATATCAACGATATTCTCATCACCCGTCAGCATCAAACCTTCATCAGCACGCGCACGTCCGCCAACACCGATGTTTTCGATGTTCTCACGTGTAACAGGCAAAATTTCCTTGGTCACGACAGGCCAAGGTGCAAAATTCAAACCTTCGCTGCCAGTTTTATAATACTTACCCAAAAACAACTCGACCGATTGCTCGGATGTATCAACTCGGTAGAATGAGCTGAACGCCCACAATACCAATGCTGCGACTAAGAATAAGCCAACACCACCTGCACCAATGCTTGGTGCGGGACTGCCGCCACCAGATGATCCGCCACCAGAACGACCCTTGCCGCCCATCAAAACGCGCAGCTGTTCTTGTCCTTTACGGACAATTTCGTCGATCTCTGGCATATCAGGGCGATTACCGCCGCCACTAGGGCCTTGGCCCCCGCCATTGTTGCCTTTATTATCGCCTTGGTCGCCACGGTTTCCACCGCCGCCCCACGGGCCTCCGGAATCATTTCCAGCCATTCTATAAGAATCCTTTTTCGTTTAACTTGCGCATTAAGTGTTACTTGGCACCGATTGTCAAAATATCAACCACCTACAGGCACCTTCATTGTCACTAATTCTTCCGCCGCAGTAGGATGTATTGCCATTGTGCGGTCAAAATCTTCTTTTGTAGCCCCCATTTTCAGTGCAACACCTGCAAGCTGTATCATTTCACCAGCTGCGTGCCCCACAATATGACAGCCCAAAACCTTGTTACTGGCTTTGCTGACAATCAACTTCATCAACATACGTTCAGATTTACCTGCCAAAATATGTGCCATAGGTCTGAAAACAGACTTGTACACATCAATATCTTCGCACGTCCGGGCCTCTTCTTCGCCCATACCTACAGTGCCAATTTCTGGTTGCGTAAACACAGCCGTTGCAATCATCTCATGGTCAGGTTGTGTTGGCACCCCGTGAAATACAGTGTCTACAAATGCACTACCTTCAACAATAGCTACTGGGGTTAGGTTAACCCTGTCAGTCACATCGCCAACGGCATAAATTGAGGGGATATTGGTTTGTGAATAGCCATCCACCAACACCTCACCCTTGCGGCCCAGTTTAACACCAGCGTTTTCCAACCCTAAACCGTCAGTGCTTGGCACGCGACCCGTCGCATATAACACTTGGTCAACAACCAAAGTTTTACCATGTGTATTTGTCACCAAAAGACCATCATCGGTTTTGACAATAGATTGCACATCCGTACCCACTTGCAAATCTATGCCTTTGCCGCGCATCTCGTCGGCTACAAAATTTTGCACTTCAGCATCAAAGCCACGTAGAACCTGCACACCGCGATAATATTGTGTAACTTCTGAGCCCAAACCGTTCATGATGCCCGCAAACTCACACGCGATATAGCCGCCACCCACAACTAAAAACCGTTTTGGCTGTTCTTTAAGGTTAAAAATATCGTTAGAACTGATAACGTGTTCGTGCCCTTCAATATCAGGCACAAAAGGCGTACCACCTGTTGCCACCAGAATATGCTTGGCACTGAAAATCTCACCCGATGACAATTTAACCGTATGGGCATCCACAACGTCTGCGCGCGCATCAAACTGATCTGCACCGGCAGCACCTAGATTTTTTGCATAAATCGCTTCCAGCCGTGTTATTTCAACGTCTTTTGCCGCAATCAGCTTTTTCCAGTCGAAACTTGTCTCACCTACTGACCAACCATACCCCTTGGCATCTTCAAACGCCTCTGCGTAGCTTGACGCATAGACCATCAACTTTTTGGGCACACAGCCGCGAATGACACATGTACCACCCATGCGAAATTCTTCGGCCAAACCAACTTTGGCCCCAGTACCAGCCGCCAAACGTCCGGCGCGAACGCCACCGGAACCACCGCCTATTACGAATAGATCATAGTCAAAAGACATAGTGTCTCCAATTTATTGCAAGTTAATCCAGATCCATAAACATATTGTCTTGTGCAACAACGTCAATATGTTCAAATTCTGTTGTACCTGTATTAATGTCGCGCACTTCCACGCGCCCATCAATATGTCCAATCACAACTGCATCTGCGATATCCAAAAATAAGCCCGTTTCCACAACACCCGGTATCTGATTTAGGATCAGCGACATCTCACGCGCATTGCCAATACGTTCCAAATGCAAATCAAGAATTAAATGTCCTTCATCCGTGATAAACGCATTTTCATCCTGCATCCGCAAAGTTACTGCCTGCCCTCTGACATCCAGATTGGAAATCGCTTCCTCAATCAGCCCTTTAGTGGTTTCCCAACCAAAACAAACCACTTCTACCGGTAATGGAAACCTGCCCAACACCTGAACGTCCTTGCTGGCGTCAGCAATGATAACCACCTGATCAGATGCGGTAGCCACGATTTTTTCTTGAAGCAACGCACCACCACCCCCTTTGATAAGGTACAGGTTAGGGTCAAATTCATCAGCCCCGTCAATGGTCAAATCCAACCATTTCACATCATCCATAGATCGCACGGTAATGCCGCATTCATCGGCCAGCCGTGCTGTGCTGTCAGAGGTGGCAACAGTGATGATGTTCAGGCCGTTATTACGAACTTCTTCACCCAACAAACGCACCAACCACGCAGCGGTTGATCCTGTACCCAGCCCCAAACGCATTCCGGGCTTCACAAAGTCCATGGCACGCTTAGCACAAATAAATTTAGCTTTTTCAGCAGGAGAAAGCTGTTCAGACATGGTATCCCCCATATAACTTACTTTTACCTATAAAACGTATCATCCCGTTCGACGAGTGCAAAACAGCATCCACAATGACTTTCACAAAGAATATCCCTGCTTTTGTCTAAACTTCCTTCGTTTTCGTCGTATTAGATGTGTCAGTTTCTGCAAAATCTGCCAAATTGCCGAAAATGGCAAAGGGAGTCGCCTGATGTTTCTAAGCATCTTTGAGGTTTTTAAAATCGGCATCGGCCCGTCAAGCTCACACACGATGGGCCCAATGGTGGCGGCAGAACGGTTTTTACGCGCACTTTTGAAAAACAATGTGTCAGCCTCGCATCTACGCTGTTCGCTTCACGGTTCATTGGCGTTTACCGGCAAAGGCCACCATACCGATCAAGCCGTTGTTCTGGGCTTAGATGGTTTTATCCCATCTGAGTTTAACGCAAAACTTGGCAAACAGGCCGAATTGCGCATCAAAGATCAAAAAACCGTCCGCCCTGCTGGCCACCCAGTTTACCAGTTTGACCCTGCTAAAGACGTTGTGTTTGATTACGACCGTATTTTAGAAGCCCACGCAAACGGCATGATCTTACAAGCCCTAAAAGACGGGGCCGTTGTCTATGAACAAATCTACTACTCTATAGGGGGTGGTTTTGTACAAACCCCAGAAGAGATGGCCGCTGACACTGACCCCACTGCGCGCAAGCAGAAAGTTTTATACCCTTTCCGATCCGCAAATGAGATGCTGGCGATGGCTAATGCCAGCAATAAAACCATTGCAGAATTGAAATGGGCGAATGAAACCATTCATATGACCGGCGATGAATTGACCAAAGGCATAACCAAAATCTGGAATGTCATGAACGAGTGTATCAACGCAGGCTTTGACGAAAGTGGTATTTTGCCGGGCGGCTTGAACACCCGCAGACGGGCAAAGGGTATTCATGATGAACTTCAGGCCGAGCGCGGCAACAACTTTGCAGCCCCCCACATTATTAATGACTGGATTGCCGCCTATGCCATCTCAGTAAATGAACAAAATGCAGCAGGCTCACGGGTTGTGACCGCGCCCACAAATGGTGCCGCAGGCGTAATCCCTGCAACTTTGCGCTACTATCTGGATCATGTGCCAAACGCAGACCCTGCCAAAATCATTGATTTTCTGCTTACAGCAGGTGCAATCGGGGCCTTAATCAAATCCAACGCGTCTATTTCAGGTGCCGAAGTTGGATGCCAAGGTGAGGTGGGTTCCGCGTCGGCCATGGCAGCCGCAGGTCTTTGCGCGGTTCTAGGTGGAACAAATGAGCAAATCGAAAATGCTGCCGAAATTGCCCTGGAACATCACCTAGGCATGACATGCGACCCGATCAAAGGTCTGGTGCAGGCCCCATGCATTGAACGCAACGGCCTAGGTGCTATCAAGGCCGTGTCGGCCGCATCCCTGTCTTTACGCGGTGACGGTAAACATCTGGTGTCACTAGATAGCTGCATAGAAACCATGCGCCAAACTGGCTTGGATATGAATTCTAAGTATAAAGAGACATCGCTTGGTGGATTGGCCGTGAACCTACCCGCTTGTTAAGGCACGTTTTGCCGCGTCTAGGCATTTGGACGGTAAAATCACAACTGCATCCCCGCTCTCCATCATAAGGGATACCAAGGTTCCAGTGGCCTGATTAGACGTTCCCGTGCGTGTGGTGGGTGAAAGTTCGATACCATCCAACGGCCACTTTAAACCTGTTGAACTCATTTTTGTGTCACTCATTGGAAATACAGACACCCGCGTCCCTTTGGGCAGGTCAATATCCAACTGTTTCGGGCAGCAAAAACAAATATCTTTTTCCCCGCATAGTATAACACGTCGCTCTGGGTAGCGCACAAGAACCGAAAGAGCGGTTAACTGATGGTCAATCTGCCCCCCCATAAACCCGTACCCTAAATATAAAGGTGCATTGACCGAATACAGGCATTTTTCAAAGTCTGTGGTGTTTTGCTCTGATAGGTGAATGACTGGCCCGTCGAACGATCCGTTAAAACTATCCATATCCCCAATAATCAACTCTGGGGTAAGTCCAAACTCCATAGCCGTGTTTGCCCCACCATCGGCACAAACCAATGGCATAGACGAATCAACCAACGGTCGTAAAAGGCAAGACGCCACCTCTGCGCCACCTAAAAGCCTAATTGGTTGGCTGTATTCAACAGTCGTTATTTGATCGTCTTGATTGTTTCCCATGTCATCCCAATTAATATAAATTTTACCTAAATTAACCCTAAAACTGTACAGAACACTATGAAAAACGCCAAATATGTCCTATAAAAAAGATCGTCGTGGGGGCGTTTAACGAGTAGAATGAGTATATTATGGATTCGCACCCTAAAGTTATGACCGTAAGCTATGGTACTTTTTCCTGTACCCTTGATGGCTTCGATGATCCTTTCACAACAATGCAACTGGTAGCGGAATATTTCCGCAAACTTTCCGCAGATGATCGCTACTTCGGTAGTGAGCCTTTGCAACCAGATGCAACGCGACTGCATCAGATAGCTAAAAGTGCGAATACAAATCGGATTGACGCTGAAGTCCAAGACAACAGTGTTATATTACGTCAAGCCGACGTTGTTGATGTCCCCTCCAAGGTAAATGACATCACCGACGAAGCTGTTACACATTTAACAACCGAAGACGAAAAGCCGCAGGAAGTTGCTAGCTTCTCAAGCGTGCTTGAAGATGAGACGGAAAAGGATCGTGATGCTGTTGATGACAGTGTTGCGGCCTTTTCCTCTCGTCGCAAACAAGACCCAGTGAAAGCAGTTGTAGACCCGATTGTTGAAGAACAAGAAACACCTGCAAAAGAAGCACCTCAGCCTGAAGTAAAAACAGATGTGCTGACCGCCTCACTGGAAGATAATATAAACGATACTACAACCGCCGACGAATTGGCGCCAAGTCTTGATGAAGAAATTCCGTCAGAAACCGTTTCAGCAGCTGTAAAAGCCCTGAAAGGCAGTAAACCCATTGATCGCTGGCTTGAAATAGCCAATGAAAAAATGGCCGCCCCTGCACATATTACCAAAGCCAATGCGCTTGAACGCTTAAAAGCAGCGGTTGCTGCAACCGAAGCCGAACGCGCAACCCGCATGGAAAAGGTTGTGCCAGAGGTAGTTGAAACAGGCGAAGAACGCCGCGACAATACCATTTCATTCCGCCGCGAACTTGCAAAAGTGCGCAAAGCTTATGAACAAGAAACAAGCGTATTTTCCCGCCCAAGATCACGCCGTGCAGCTGCAGATAGCACCAGCAGTTCGGCGAGACCTTTGGTATTAGATATGGGCCAACGGATCAGCGAAAGCGATCAAAACGATGGTGCCAAAAAAAAAAGCGGGCTAACGCTGGTTAGTGACCAAAAAACCGAACAACCTATAAAAACAGAAAAAACCTCTGGCTTTGCAGAAAAACAGGAAAAGCTAACGCGCAGCACACCTGTTAAAGAAACCGCTAAAGAAACAGTCGTGCCAGAGGAAAAAACAAAAGGCAGTGGTGCAAATTCCAATCTGCCAAGTTTTGAAGATTTTTCCAAACTGATGGGTGCCAGCACCTTAATTGAATTGCTAGAGGCCTCTGCGGCATACATGTCAGTGGTGTTGGGTAAAGACCACTACAGCGAAAAACAAATTTCCTCAAACCTGCCCCCTCATATTAAGCGCATCGTAAAAGAAGAAGAACGCGTAGGCACACTTGAACGCCTAAACAAGCGCGGTTTCATTGAAGCGCGCAATGATGGCAGTTATGTGATCTCTATGGGGCGCAAAGCTGCATACCAAAAGAAATATCTAGCGGGTTAAGTGCGATTTCTGACGTTTATTCAGCGTCAGGGTCTGCTTTACCAACACCTTTAAATATAAATTTAAACGGTATTGCCCAAGCGATGCCCAACACCAGATAGATCAGCAATTCCACCAACAAATGCTGGCGTGGGATGGCGTTCATTACGCTAACTGCCACCACGATATAAAACGGCAACCAGATCAGCAGTATAACCAATGACCAACGCCTGCGGGCTTTGTACGACAGGGCCATCAATCAGCAAACGGGTCGGTGACAAGAATTGTGTCTTCGCGTTCCGGGCTGGTTGACAACATTGCCACAGGGCAATCGATCAACTCTTCTACACGGCGCACATATTTAATCGCAGCCGCTGGTAAATCATTCCAAGACCGCGCCCCTTCGGTGCTTTCAGACCAACCGGGCATTTCTTCATAGATAGGTTTGCAACGCGCCTGTTCATCCGCCGCTGTCGGCAAATAATCCAACCGTTTGCCATCCAGATCATACGCCACGCATATTTTCAGCGTTTCAAACCCATCCAAAACATCCAGTTTGGTGAATGCAATGCCAGATACACCTGATGTCGCACAGGTTTGCTTAACCAAAACCGCATCAAACCAACCACAACGCCGTTGACGCCCTGTCACAGTACCAAACTCATGACCGCGTTCACCCAAACGTTGGCCATCCGCATCATGTAATTCCGCCGTAAAAGGCCCCTCACCCACACGTGTTGTGTAAGCTTTCACAATGCCCAGAACAAAATCAATCGCCCCTGGCCCAACACCTGTGCCTGTGGCCGCTTGACCCGCAATAACATTGGATGAGGTCACAAATGGATAAGTTCCGAAATCAATATCCAAAAGCGCGCCTTGCGCCCCTTCAAACAATATCCGTTTACCCGCTTTGCGTTTTTCAGCCAAGATTTTCCAAACTGGCTGGGCATATTTCAGCACGCTTGGCGCAATCTCTTCCAAGGCGGCAATCAACGCCGCACGGTCAACCTCTGGCAATCCCATACCACGGCGCAGCGTATCATGGTGTTGCAACAAACGGTCCACACGTTTTTCAAGCGTCTCACGATCCGCTAAATCTGCCACACGAATAGCGCGCCGCCCGACCTTATCTTCATAAGCGGGGCCAATGCCGCGCCCTGTTGTACCAATCTTGGCAACTGTATTTTGTTGTTCACGCGCACGATCCAATTCACCATGCACAGGTAGGATCAGCGGCGCATTTTCTGCAATCATCAGATTCTCAGGCGTAATATCAACGCCCATGCCTTGTAATTTGGCAATCTCTTCTTTCAGATGCCAAGGGTCAAGCACCACACCATTGCCGATAACCGACAGCTTGCCACCGCGCACAATGCCCGAAGGCAGCAACGACAGTTTATAAACTTTACCATCTATCACTAGTGTATGACCCGCGTTATGCCCGCCTTGGAACCGTGCAATGACATCAGCGCGTTCGCTTAGCCAATCTACGATTTTACCTTTACCTTCGTCACCCCATTGGGCGCCCACGACCACTACGTTTGCCATATTTGAAAGACTCGCTTTTGATTAGAACCCTAGCGGGTATAACCGCCCCACGCGCATACGCAAACCACAAAAGTGACGCGGGCAATAAATGGCAGACTAAAAAAGCCGCTATTATACTTATTCACCCTGTTCAGAACGGTTGTGATTTTTTGCCAGCATAAGTATTTCCACCCGTTTTAACGCCCGCAAAACCCGCTCTGTATGAATGTGTGGCATTAGGCCTAACTTCAACTGAAGCGTCATAATCGCCAAAATAGACGCCGACAGGCCATATTTAACGGTCGGCACAATTTCGGTAGCTTGAAAAAACTGTACCAAGGCCCAAATCGCAGCAATCAGCATAACAATGCAACAAACATCAATGATAATAACAACGGTGCGCAAACGCCCTTTGCGAAGGCTACGAGATAATCCAAGCCACCCTAAAGGTTGTGATGACCGCAGTAAATGCGCGTCTGTTTCTGTCAACAATTCGGAAATACGTATATCCAGATAGCTCATATTCACCCCAATTTGATATTTTAACACCTGAAACCTATCCTAATTATCCAAAATAAACCTTGATATAAATCAACCAATACAACCATAGCCTTTAATCGCGTGATAATCTTGATTGATCTCTGGCTCTGCCCTAAATAACCCATCGACAAGCCGCCCCGCATATATTAGACCCCCGCAGAGATATTTATATATAGGGTACCCCCATGGGAAACGTCGTTTTAGTCATCCACCTAATCCTAGCTTTGAGCCTGATCGGCATTGTGTTGGTCCAACGCTCTGAAGGCGGCGGTTTGGGCATTGGCGGCGGCGGTGGCGGTGCACGTTCTGGGCGTCCTGCATCTACCCCTATGGCGAAAATGACTTGGATACTGGCAATAGGGTTCGTTATCACCAGCATTTCCTTAACAATTCTGGCGGCGCGCAACGCAAATTCAGACAGCGTTCTACAACGCTTAGGCGGCGGCACATCAGAAGCGTCCCAAGGTCAGGTACCTGCACCAGCAGGCCTGGAAGGCAACCTATTACCGCCAACGCCAGAAAATGCACCGGCAGCCCCACCTACAGCAGAATAAAGCCTTACAACCTCAACAGTTAGGTTAGGTCTTTTAAAAAACCACACGATCTTGCGGTTCAGCCCTTGTCAGAATCGCATTGATCGACTATTAATCAAATCCCGTGATACAGGCGTTTTTTGACTGCTCAGGGACGCCCCATAATTAAAAAACCACGGGAGATGCCACGCAATGGCACGATATATTTTCATTACAGGCGGCGTTGTTTCATCCCTAGGCAAGGGCCTTGCCTCTGCAGCATTAGGTGCCCTTTTACAAGCGCGCGGTTATTCGGTTCGTCTGCGCAAACTTGACCCCTACCTGAACGTCGATCCTGGCACCATGTCGCCGTTTGAACACGGTGAAGTTTTTGTCACCGATGACGGTGCCGAAACCGACCTAGACCTTGGCCATTATGAACGTTTCACAGGTGTCGCCGCACGCCAAACCGATTCCATATCGTCAGGCCGCGTTTACACCACCGTTTTGGAAAAAGAACGCCGTGGTGACTATTTGGGTAAAACCATCCAAGTAATCCCACATGTCACCAACGAGATCAAAGATTTCATCAATATTGGTGATGATGAAGTTGATTTTATGCTGTGCGAAATCGGCGGCACTGTGGGCGACATCGAAGGCTTGCCATTCTTCGAGTCTATCCGCCAATTCAGCCAAGACAAACCGCGCGGCCAATGCATATTCATGCACCTAACCCTGTTGCCTTATCTAAAAGCCAGCGGAGAGTTGAAAACAAAACCCACCCAACACTCAGTCAAAGAACTGCGTTCAATCGGCATCGCACCTGATATTCTGGTCTGCCGTTCTGAACGTGATATTCCTGAAAAAGAACGCGCAAAACTGGCCCTGTTTTGCAACGTGCGTCCCGACAGTGTTATCCCTGCATATGATCTAGAAACCATCTACGACGCACCCCTTGCCTACCACAAAGCGGGCATGGACCAAGCCGTGCTTGACGCATTTGGCATCTCACCCGCCCCAAAACCTGACCTAAGCGTTTGGAAAGATGTATCCGACCGCATCCACCACCCTGATGGTGAAGTGAAAATAGCCGTTGTCGGCAAGTACACCCAGTTGGAGGACGCCTATAAATCCATCGGTGAGGCTTTAACCCACGGTGGCATGTTCAACCGCGTCAAAGTCAAAACCGAATGGATTGACGCCGAAATATTTGAAAACGGCGATGCCGCCCCCCGCTTAGAAGCCTATGATGCAATCTTAGTGCCGGGTGGCTTTGGCGAACGCGGTACAGAGGGCAAGATTAAAGCGGCGCAATTCGCCCGTGAACGCAAAATACCCTATCTGGGCATATGCCTAGGCATGCAAATGGCCGTGATTGAAGCGGCCCGTAATCTGGCCGGGCTATCAGATGCAGGTTCAGAAGAGTTTGACCATGAAGCTGGTGAAAAACGTTTTACACCAGTGGTTTACCATCTAAAAGAATGGGTTGAAGGCAACCGCACAGTCGCCCGTGCTGTCACGGATGACAAAGGCGGCACCATGCGCTTGGGCGCCTATAACGCCACCCTGACCGAAGGCTCAAAAGTGGCCGAAGTTTACGGCAACACCGCCATTTCAGAACGCCACCGTCACCGCTATGAGGTCGATATAAAATACCGCGAAAAACTGGAAAAATGCGGGTTAATCTTTTCAGGCATGTCACCAGACGGCAAATTGCCCGAAATTGTCGAAGCCACCGACCACCCGTGGTACATCGGCGTACAATTCCACCCCGAACTAAAATCAAAACCGTTTGATCCGCATCCACTGTTTCGGGACTTTGTAAAGGCTGCACTGGAACAATCTAGGTTGGTGTAGGAACTCGATGATCTGTCGGCAGTAAGCCCACCCCTAAACCATTCCAAATGGTCTAAATACCCAAATCTGACATGTGTCATACACACTGTGCGCGCAATTCATGCAGCTTACTGGGCTTTGAAATTCAGCGGCACTGCGGTTTGCGCTACACTGATGCTAACGACCGGCAGGCCTTTCTTTATCCAACCCGCCCCTTTGGATGATCCCATCATCCCTTCTGAAACATCAACAAAGTCGTTTATGTTGTTTTGTGCCAGTATTTTCATGATATAAGCAGTACGACCGCCCGTAGCACAGATGATCGCGATGGTTTTGTCTGGGTTGTTCTGAATAATAGATTGCAGGTTCTGGCCGAAATCAGCCTTGTGCATACTGACGGGCCAGGCCCCCTTGGCAACGCCCGTGTCCGCCCATTCCTGTTCGGTTCGAATGTCCAACATCAAGGCAGTGCCGTCTTCAATTTTTGTCTGCGCCTGCTCAACACTCCATAGGCTGTCAGCCGCTTGTGCCCTTACCGCAGTCCCGAAATACAGCGCCAACACCACGAATACTATGGTAATATTATATAAAACTCTCATATTCATATCCTTGCTTATGTTAGCAATAAGCCCAGCCTAGCCGTAGGTCAATTCTGAACACCATCAGGAACGTTTCACAATACTGTTACTATACAGAGAATTATCGACGCCAAAACCTGTGACAAGCATTGACCAACCCCATATCAAATCGCACAAGGAAACTATCAATAGCAACGTGATTAGGAATGAAACATGCCCAACCCGTTTAATGTGGCAATATTAGTCTGTGATGATCTGTCCCAAGAAAACGCTGATAAATTTGGCTCGCTTTCAAAACGTTTCTCAGATTTGCTTTACCCTGCATCTGACCGGTACAAATTCACCCCCTATGCCTCACATGCAGGGCACCTGCCAAAATCCCCAGATAGATATGACGGTTACCTCATTACTGGCAGCAGTGCCGATGCATTTTCTGATCTTGATTGGGTGCTGTCATTGGGCAACTTTATTGCCAAAGCCGCAAAACTACGCCCCATCGTCGGGGTATGCTTTGGCCATCAATTATTACACCACAAACTAGGCGGCCATGTCGCCCGCGCACCTTATGGATGGCGCATCGGCACACAATCATACAGCATTAAAGATTGCCCAGATTTCATAGGTACCAGTGCGGATAATTTTGACCTACTCGCATCGCATCAAGATCAGGTTCTATCCCCCGCACCAAACAGCAAAATCCTTGCCTATTCCCCCACATGCCCTGTTGCAATGACAACGATTGACGACAATATATTTACCATACAACCGCACCCCGAATTCACCCCGCAAATAGCAGCATCCCTTTATGAATGCCGCCAAGAACGACTTGGCAAGGAACTGTTTACAACGGCTATGGCATCACTGAACCAACCCCTGTCTGACAACTTAGTCGCAAGCTGGATCACATCTTTTTTCCTTAATCATCACACCCAAAAGCAAAGATAACCCATATGACATCCCCCCTTATTTTAAGTGCCAAAGGCATCAGCATTGCAAATGTTATCGAAGTTGCCCGTAATAACCGCCCCGTACAGCTTTCAGATGAATTGGTCAAAAACCTGCAAGCGACCAAAGCCTATATTAACGACAACTGGTTAAAGGATGATGCCCCGTTGATATATTCACTCAACACAGGGGTCGGTGCCTTCAAAGACCAACGCGTTAGCGTCAGTGACATCACACAATACCAACGCAACATGATCTTGTCACATGCAACTGGTATCGGGCCCAGCTTACCGGCAGAAACCGTGCGCGCCATACTATTGCTGCGCCTGAACGCCTTCACCGCAGATGTTTCTGGCATCTCAGCCGAGCTTGCCACCCGCTTCACCCAGTTCCTAAACGCAGGGCTTACACCTGTCGTACCTACCAAAGGTTCTGTTGGTGCCTCGGGTGATCTGGCACCACTCGCCCATTTAGCAGGCGCCATTTGCGGTTATGAACAGGCTGAAATTGACTATAAAGGCCAACGCTACCCAGCCCCAGAGGCCATAAAACTAGCAGGCTTACCTGCCGACATTCCACTGTTTGCCAAAGATGCCTCTGCCTTACTGAACGGCTCAACCGTATCTTTAGCCATTGCTACCCTCGCCGTTTTTGACGCCGAAAACCTTGTGCAACACGCAGACCTGTCACTTGCCTTGTCGCTTGAAGCGATGCGCGGTGAAAAAGATGCTTTTGATCCCGCCCTACACGCCACACGCCCCCATAAGGGCCAGATTGTTTGCGCCGAAAACATCCTGAAACTCATCGGCACATCCCAGCGCATGACCACAAAATCACGCGACATAGTATTCCCGTCGGAAAACCGCGCCACAGGCACAAAAGGGCCAGAGCGTGTGCAAGACCCCTATTCAATGCGCTGCGCCCCACAGGTTCAAGGTGCGGCTCGTGATGCCATTGCTTATGCCAAAGGTATAATTGAGGTTGAAGTTAACTCAGCCACCGACAACCCGTTAATCTTAAAAGAACAAACAGGTCGCCGCGCCATATCGGGTGGGCATTTTCACGGCCAGTATGTAGCACAGGCAATGGATTTTCTGGCCATAGCCCTTACCGATCTTGCCTCTATATGTGAACGCCGCGTCGCCCGCCTGATCGACCCGAATATGAGCTTTGGTCTGGCCCGCAATCTTGCCTCTGGCATTCCGGGGCTCAACACAGGCTATGCCACCGTGCAATGCTCACTGTCGGCCTTGTGATGGAAAATCGCACCTTATCAGCACCCGGATCGGTTGACAGCATTCCTGGCAAAGGCAACGCCGAAGATCATGTGTCAAACTCTACTTGGTGTGCGCGCAAAGCCATGAATGTGGTCGAAAACACCCGTGCGGTTATATCAGGCGAAATCCTGATCGCCTGCCAAGCCCTGTCCAGCGTTGCCGATATTTCCACAGACTATCCAGTGGCTGACAGCACACAGAACATCCTGAACACAATCCGCAAATCCATCCCCTACCGCGACCAAGGCGATGTATGGTACGCGATTGATATGGAAAACGCAGAGCAGCTGCTAATGCAAGGTGCCTATCTTAACGCAGTTGCCGCATCAGGCATTACCATAGAATAGTTACCAAAATCCTTCGGCCCACATCCATTGTTTCGGGGTTTTGTGAAAGCAGCGGTGGAACAAGGTCGGTTGGTATAAACTTCACAATAGAATTGCAACCTAGTGCCCGAACCGAGGGGTGGGCATGCGCCCTCCCCGTGGGGGTAGTCGCTTTTGGATTACTAGCAATCCAATGGCGACCAATGGTTCGGGCGCGGGCCGCATACGCGACCCAGATGGAACGAACCACACTTAAAAGTTGCAACACAAACCGCCCTTTGCCAATACTTATGTAATTAACATAAGCGAATGATTTAATGTGGGATGCCGTTCTTCTACTTCTTGAAACCTACTCAGCAGAACTGGGAAGTGTTGGTATTATTAGCGGTGCTTTATTTGCATTTTGGGGCAAAATAAAATCTATTCTGGGCTTCACCCCCAAGCCGCAACAGGTTGAGGTAACAAACCCGCCCCCTGCAATAGCCCAACCAACCGAAGTAATCGTCAATGTTGACAATGCGCCGCCTAAAGAAGCCATGACAACAATGACCCTCGACCAATACGAAAGCCGCCTCGCCACCAAAATCACCGAAGCCGAAGCCAACCTAAAAACTGCCCACGACGCCGAAAAAACCCAACTCCAACAAAAAATCGACGAACTGCGCAAACGTGCTGCCAACCCAGAACAAGCCCTTGCAGAAGCCAAAGCCACCATAGCCAAACTCGAACATGCCCTAACCCGCGAAGGCAACAACACTGACATTGCAGATGCCCGAATGGCAGAAGCCCGCGAAGCCCTTGAAGCAGGCGATTTTTCCGTCGCCGATGATATATTCGCCGAAATCGAAGCCCGCGAACAGCTTGCCGTTGAACGCACCGCACGCGCGGCCTTTGCCCGTGGTGAAATCGCCGCACAGGACATCCGTTGGGCAGATGCCGCCAAACACTACGCCCGTGCGGCCGCACTTCACCCAACCTATGCTCACCTGTATACTGCCCACGAATTCACATTGCGTAACGGTGACTACGCAAAGGCAATCGCCCTTGGCACAGAACTGTTAAAACTTGCCAAAGCCGAATTCGGTGACACCCACAAGAAATACGCAAGTGCATTGAACTTACACGCGGCTACGCTAAAGACCACAGGCAACTACGATCTGGCAGAGCCGCTTCTTAAGCAAGCCATCGAGATCGGCAAACAGACCCTTGGCGAAAACCATCCCGACTACGCAATCCGCCTTAACAACCTCGCGGCGCTATACGAGGCCACAGGCAAATACGATCTGGCAGAGCCGCTTTATAAGCAAGCCATAAAGATCGACAAACAGACCCTTGGCGAAAACCATCCCAACTATGCAATCCGCCTTAACAACCTCGCGGGGCTATACCAGGCCATAGGCAAATACGATTTGGCAGAGCCGCTTTATAAGCAAGCCATTAAGATCGACAAACAGACCCTTGGCGAAAACCACCCCGACTATGCAACCCGCCTCAACAACCTCGCGGCGCTATACGAGACCACAGGTAAATACGATCATGCAGAGCCACTTTATAATCAAGCCTTCAGCATTTTTGACGCCAGTCTTGGCCCCGATCACCCCAGCACAAAAACCGTCAAAGCCAATTACCAAGATTTCCTAAAAAACCGCCCCTAGCTTTCAAACCCAAAGCCCGCCCCTGTGCCATACGCTTGCCATACGTATTCCATACGCTTTCCATACCGGTCATTTCAGGTAAACCTGCACCGATCAGGCACAAAAAAACCGCGCTGATCTGCACCAGCGCGGCTTTCAATTTCAGTGTTTTAACTTAGTTTAAAAAGTCAGGATTTTCAGACAAAACTTTTGCCTCGTGGCCTTTCAAACTTGTACGTGCCGCAGGCCCGTAAGCTTGTGCATTATCGCGCAATTCAGGGAACAACGTGAAAATCTCATCACGTGCCGCATCAACCAAAGCATCCATGCCAACTTCACCGGGGTGAAAGCTTTCAGACGCAGCACCATTGGCGAAAACAATCTCATGCGCATCGAACAACAAGTGGAAATACTCCACCTCGCCGCCTTCTTTTACATAGATAGTATCGTTATTTACCAAATGCTTAGCAGCTGCCAGAACTTCGCGCTCGCCAAACAACAGTTCAGATTTCCAGCCTTCTACAACCATTCTGTGTTGTGGTGAAACCATCAGATCACGGTCGTTTGACATCGCACCCGCTTTAATCATGATCGGTGCCAAATTGCCCTTGGCTGGAACCGTACGCGATCCAATCCAGCGCAATTCCTGCAAACCGTTATCCTTGGTCAAAACCTTGTCGCCAGCCACCAATTTCTCAACTGGTTTTTCGCCTTTATCCGTAACAATCATCGTCCCGTGCGTAAAACACACAATCACGTTTTCAATTTCTTCAAAGTTAATAACCGTGCCATCACGCAAAGTCACAAACCCATCTTCCTCATCCGCACTTGTATAAGTAACCCCACCAGTGCTTGACGTGATTAGGCCATCGGCAAAAAGGTTTGTTAAATCAAGCACATCACCCGCAGGCAAGTCAGCACCTGGGTAGTTATCATTGGTGGTATCGCCCGGGTTTTCGCCTTCGCCACCGTCAGACCCATCAATGGTAATAGCTGCGCCATCTGTGTCAGTTGTATCAACTATGAAAACATCATCACCATGTCCGCCCGTTGCGGCATCGCCTGCACCTAGGAAGAAGTCATCGTCATCAAGACCCCCGTATAAAACATCAGCGCCCTCACCACCATCTAGCGTATCTGAACCTTCACCACCGTAAAGTACGTCGTCGTCATCACCGCCATAAAGTGTATCATTACCTTCTTCGCCATGTAGCGTGTCATCGCCATTACCACCTGATAAAGTGTCGTCGCCATCTGCACCTGTGTCAGTAATAACAGCATCAAAATACACGTCAGTTACTTGTGCATGTGAATTCGCACCAGTTGTATTGGTGTGATCTATTTCTATGCGTCCAACTGGCCCTGCAATTTCAACCAAAACTGAATGATCCGCAGAAGAAGTACTGCCGCCGCCGCCCGTGGCTGTAGCTGTATCATTACCTGCAACACTATCTGTATCAGAAAGCACTAAATCACTGCCCCCTGTTAGGGTTACAGCAATCTCATTGCCATCTACATCATAGGCGCGAATGGTGACTTGAGAAGCAAAATCAATGTCATTTACCCGAAACTGAACATTTTCTACTGGTTCAGAAAAGCCCAGCGCTACAGTAGCTTTATCAGAACTGTCATTGGTTTCAAAAGCCAGATTGCTTCGTGTATCAACAGCCCCTAATCCATCTGTATCAATACCATCTACATTACCGTTGCTGTTTTCCCACTCTATGTTAGTCGACGTATTGCTGACGATAGAAAATGCAACATCAACCGAACCCGTATTTTGTGTAAAACCAGATGCTGACCCCTCATCGGAATAGCCTGCAACTTCGTTCCATTGCAAAACCTCACGTTCTGCGCCAGATGCAGGTGCCAGACCGCCATAAAGCGTGTCTTTACCGTCATTGCCGTTAATATCGTCACTGCCAGAGCCGCCATAGATCAAATCTACGCCTTGCCCGCCATCAATACTATCGTCACCACCGTAGCCCAAGATAACATCATTAATGCCATCTGCGCCGTCAATCGTATCGCCTTGCGCATCAACAAAGCCAATAGGCATCACATCGTTACCAGATGTGCCGTCGACAGTTTTTGAACCACCATAAATATCAGTCATGCCTTACTCCTTCGCCATACTGGCTACGCATTAAACTCATTACACTTGGGCGTTCCCCAATTTATATGACGCTTCGTGCTAGTGCCCGATTTGGGCCATTGGCAGCGCACAGTAGCGTCACATTTCATCTTATAAATGCCACATTGGGGTGAGATGTAAAATTTATTATTCCGTATGTTGAAAAAATGATATGCAGAGAAACAATAAGGGTTAATAATCGGTTAAAATGCGAGTTTTCAACATTTTTATCCGAAAATAGAAAAGGTTACTCACTTTATGCGTGTAAAGATAAACGAGGATGCAGCTTTAAAAACAGGTTCTGGGGCGCGGGCATTCCATGTTCTAGAAGTGATTCTTAAATTCGGCCCTGTAAAACCAGCACAAATATGTCAAATGTCGGGCTTAGGGCGCAGTTCAGTACACCGCGCCATTCATCTTCTTGTCGAACAAGGCTGGGTACGAATGCAACTGGGGGATCGCGCCTGTGTTGCCACATATCAGTTTGACCAGCTGGCCGTAGACGCCAATTTCAGCCAACCTGTGCAAGATCAGATATACCCACTTCTAAAAGAATTATGTCAGGCACATTACTTACATGCAGACATTGCTTTTCTGTTTGGCGCAGGCAGCATCAGATTGGTGGAAAGCACCGAAAGCAAAACCGACACCAATAGTGAATTATCATTGGTGTACTCAGATATAGCCACGGCCATTTACAGCATCATGGAACCCGCACAAATAACACGGTTAACTGCCCGTGCCTTGCAAGATATTGAAGTACACGAAAAAGAAGAAATTACCTCTGGCAGGCTGGCACAAAGAATTGTTCAGGCAAGACAGGATGGTAATAAAGCATGGTCTGCGGGCCATAGCATTGTATGCATTCCGTTTCAGGATGAAACTCAGCTTTTTGGTGCCGTCCGTCTAAGGCAAAAAACCGCTACAAAATCCGCAAAACAGATACTGTTATACGCAGCTTCCGAACTGCAACGAAGTTTGCCAAAAGTGTTTACGTAAAAATCAGGTGCCTCAGCAAAAAGACTATGCATCCTGAAATTGGGTTTATTAGGATGTGAATGAAGCGCGTTTTGGAAAATTATGTTTCAACAATATATGTATAACCATATGGATTCCCTTTATTATTCTACTATACATCAAAACTACTAAACTAGTTTAGTAGTTCTGATGCCCCAGCAATTTCAGAAGCATGTTTATCGAAACCGATTTTGTTGGATTTGCCGAGACCCACACAGTAATTTGTGTTGAATAATAAGGGGCAAAAGTCTACCTATCTTGAATGATAAAAGACATATTAAACGCCTTTCGCGCACAAGACCCCCAAAAGCTGGATAAGGATGATGCCCGCATCGCCCTTGCAACCTTAATGGTACGCATCGCACGAACCGATGGGGATTACGCACAGATAGAGATTGCAACGATTGATGCTATCTTATCAAAACGCTTCAATTTGGATGCAGATAAAGCACTGGCCTTACGCAAACAAGCCGAAGAACTGGAAACAGAAGCACCAGACAATGTGCGCTTTACCCGTATTATAAAAGACGCTGTCCCCTATGAGGATCGCGCAAGTGTGGTAGAGGCCTTGTGGTCAGTTGTTCTATCAGACGGCAAGCGCGATGATGATGAACACGGGTTTATGCGACTTGTTGCAAGCTTATTGGGCGTCAATGACCGCGACAGTGCATTCGCCCGCCAACGCGCCCTTAAAGCTGCATCTTAATCGTTTTTAAAAAAACGCCTGCAAACCAGTTTGCGCACGCCCCAATATAAGTGCGTGTACATCATGGGCACCTTCATAGGTGTTCACGGTTTCAAGGTTCACCATATGGCGCATTACCTGAAATTCCTGACTGATCCCGTTGCCGCCATGCATATCGCGCGACATCCGTGCAATATCCAATGCTTTGCCACAGTTATTGCGTTTAATCATCGAAATCATCTCTGGTGCGGCTTTCGCTTCATCCATCAACCGGCCAACCTGAAGCGCGGCTTGTAGCCCAAGCGTAATATCCGTTTGCATATCTGCCAGTTTTTTCTGAAACAACTGGGTTTGCGCCAGCGGGCGTTTAAACTGATGCCGATCCAACCCGTATTGGCGTGACGCATGCCAGCAAAATTCAGCTGACCCCATCACACCCCAAGCAATACCGTAACGCGCGCGGTTCAAACACCCAAACGGGCCTTTCAGACCTGTTACATGCGGTAGAAGTGCGTCTTCGCCGACTTCCACATCATCCATCACAATTTCGCCTGTGATTGATGCCCGAAGCGATAGTTTGCCGTCGATTTTCGGTGCACTTAGCCCCTTCATGCCTTTTTCCAGCACGAAACCCTTAATCTTGCCGCCATGTTCCTCGGATTTGGCCCAGACCACAAACACATCCGCAATCGGTGCGTTGGAAATCCACATTTTTGATCCGCTGATCTTATACCCTGTCGGCGTCTTCACTGCGCGGGTTTTCATGCCCCCGGGGTCAGATCCGGCATCAGGTTCGGTCAACCCGAAACAACCGATATATTCGCCAGACGCTAGTTTTGGCAGATATTTCATCCGTTGTTCTTCGGTGCCATACGCATAAATTGGATACATCACCAGTGACGATTGCACTGACATCATTGACCGATAACCACTGTCCACACGTTCCACTTCACGCGCAACCAGCCCGTAAGTTACATAGCCTGCACCAATGCCGCCATATTCTTCAGGTAATGTTGCCCCCAATAACCCCATTTCGCCCATTTCACGGAAAATCTCAGGGTCAGTTTCTTCTTTGGCGTAAGCTTCAATAATACGCGGTTGCAGCTTGTCTTGCGCATAGGCACGGGCCGCATCACGGATCATACGTTCCTCTTCTGTCAGCTGGGTGTCCAGCATCAGGGGATCTTCCCAGTTGAACGACCCAAGATCAGGTGCATCTTTCGGCTTAAGGCTAGGTTTATCAGCAGACATCGCAAACTCCATCAAAGCGGTTTTCTTGAGGCCTAAACAAGAAAATCACATTGCGCAAGTTGTCCTTTAAAAATAATTTGATCAAATTATTCTTGCGCCCCCTGCAGGGCATCTGCTAGCCATGCATAACAACATAAATCAGGTGACAAATGAAGATCGGAATTTTGCAAACAGGTATGGCCCCTGATAAAATGGCAGCACAAACCGGGGAATATCCCGAAATGTTTGAACGTTTGCTTGCGGGGCATGGTTTGGGTTTTCAAACTTACAACGTCTTGGCAGGGGAAGCCCCCACTGATCCAAATGCGGCCGATGGCTGGCTAATTACGGGTTCTAAATACGGGGCCTATGAAGACCACGCGTGGATTGCCCCGCTTGAAAATCTTATTCGTAAAATTTATGCAGCCCAAACTCCGCTTGTCGGCGTCTGTTTCGGCCACCAGATCATTGCGCAAGCATTGGGCGGTAAGGTGGAAAAGTTTAAAAACGGCTGGCGCATAGGCCCTACCGCATATCAGATGAAGGGGCATGACGACCCGATTGTGCTAAATGCTTGGCATCAAGATCAGGTCGTGGAACTGCCCGAAGACGCGGTTGTGGTTGGATCGAACGATTTTTGCGAATACGCCATGCTGACTTATGGTGACAAAGTATTCACCATACAAGCGCACCCAGAATACAGCGATGATTTTATCGAAGGGTTAATTCAACACCGCGCCAAAGGTGTTGTACCCGAAGATTTACAAAAAGACGCCAAAGCGCAAATGGGTCAACCGCTACATGCCACTGAAATGGCGGATATGTTCGCACTCTTATTAAAACAGCCCAAGGCTGAAGGAGGCTCGACATGAGCACACAAACCGACTGGATAAAACAACTGCCACAAGCAGCCCAAGATTATGTCGAAGGGCGCAAGCTGGAAGAGGTTGAATGCATCATTGCTGACACGCCCGGCATCAGTCGCGGCAAATGCATGCCCGCACGAAAATTTGGCAAAATGGATCAGATGTACCTACCAGACAGCATTTTTTATCAAACCGTAACAGGTAGTTACGTCGATATTGATGAAATGGAAAACCAATACACCGAGGGCGACATGGTTCTAACACCAGACTTTGCAAGTGCCACTGCGGCCCCTTGGACAGGTGATATAACTTTGCAAGTCATCCATAATGTTGACGATTTACATGGCAACCCTATGCCCTTGGTTCCCCGAAATGTGTTAAAACGCGTACTGGCACTTTATCAGGCCGAAGGTTGGACGCCCGTTGTAGCACCTGAAATGGAATTCTACCTTGTAGCCCCCAACACCAACCCCAATCACCCGATTGAGCCACCTATGGGACGCACAGGTCGCAAAGCAGCAAGCCAACAAGCCTATTCAATGTCGGCAGTTGATGAATACGGCCCTGTGATCGATGACATCTATGATTTTGCCGAAGCGCAAGGCTTTGAAATTGATACGATTATTCAAGAAGGCGGTGCAGGCCAGATAGAGATCAACCTGCAACATGGTGACCCATTGAAACTGGCTGATGAGGTGTTCTTTTTCAAACGCCTGATTAAAGAGGCCGCTCTGCGTCACGATTGTTTTGCCACTTTCATGGCCAAACCGATGGGCGACCAACCAGGCTCTGCGATGCACATTCACCACTCTATTTTGGACATTAAAACAGGCCAAAACATTTTCACAGACAAAGACGGTAATTCAACTGCTAAGTTCACCCAATTCATCGCAGGCCTGCAAACCTACCTGCCTGCGGCCACCCCCTTTATCGCCCCATATGTGAATTCCTACCGCCGTTATGTGGCGCATTATTCCGCACCTATCAATTTGGAATGGGCCGAAAATAACCGCACTACTGGCATTCGCGTGCCCATTTCTGGCCCCGAAGCGCGCCGTGTTGAAAACCGTGTCGCAGGCATGGATTGCAACCCGTATATCGGTATCGCTGCCAGCTTGGCCTGCGGTTATTTGGGTATGAAACAGGGATTGGAGCCGCGCAAACCTGCCAAAGGTGAAGCTTATGACGCTGACCGCGACATTCCACCCTCTATGTATGAAGCACTATCATTGCTGGATGCTTGCCCAGAGCTAACAGAAGCTATGGGTGCAGAGTTCACTATGGTTTATATGGCCACAAAACGCATGGAATACGATGAATTTCAAGAGGTTATCTCACCTTGGGAGCGTGAACATCTGTTGATGAATGTCTGATGAACCTTCTGCATGAAAATGACCGTTTAGGGCAATACCCCAACAGTTGGTATGCCGCCACCGCAAACGAATTGGCCCCGTTCCCTAGCCTTAAGGGTGCGGTCAAAGCAGATATTTGCATCATCGGGGCGGGCTACACTGGTCTGTCATCCGCATTATATTTAGCCCAAGCAGGTTTCAACGTGGTAGTGCTGGAAGCTCACCGCGTTGGCTGGGGCGCCTCTGGGCGCAATGGCGGGCAGCTAGGCAGCGGTCAGCGACGAGAACAGGACGAATTGGAAACTATGTTAGGCGTAGATCACGCCAAACGGCTTTGGGATATTGCACAAGAAAGCAAAGCCACCGTTCGCGATCTGGTCAAAACACATGCTATAAACTGTGATCTTAAAAACGGTATCGCGCATACTGATTGGCATGCATCTGGCGTACCACCACAGCATGCTTATGCCGAAAAGCTGCAACAAGATTACGGATACGATCAAATATCCACCTTGGATAAAGCGCAGGTTCGCACCTTGGTTGGATCAGATGCCTATCACGGCGGTACACTTGATATGGGTGCCGGTCATTTACACCCGCTGAATTACGCGCTTGGGCTTGCAAAAGCGGCGATGGATGCAGGTGTCAGTATTTATGAACAATCCGAAGTCACTGGTGTTGAAAGTGGGAAAGCCCATAAAATCACCACGGCCACAGGAACTGTAAACGCCGCACATCTGATTTACGCTTGCAATGGATATTTAGGCCGTCTGGAAGGCAAAGCGGCGGCAAAAGTCATGCCGATCAATAATTTCATCGTAGCCACCGAACCTTTGGGCCGCGATATGGCAGAAAGCTTAATCGCACAAGATGTGGGCATTGCCGACAGCAAATTCGTAGTGAATTATTTTAGACGTAGTGCCGATAACCGCATGCTGTTTGGCGGGGGTGAAACATATGGTTATCGATTTCCTAAAAATATCAAAGCCTTGGTTAGCAAACCTATGTTGGAAGTTTATCCGCAACTTGAAAATGTAAAACTGAATTATGCATGGGGTGGCACTTTGGGCATCACAATGAACCGCATGCCAAGTTTCATGCGCTTGTCGCCAACATGCTATTCCCTATCAGGCTATTCGGGGCACGGGGTTGGCATGGCGACAATGGCCGGTAAAATCGTGGCCCACGCTATTCAGGGACAGATGGAACATTTTGACACAATGGCATCCGTCCCTGCCCCAGGCTTTCCTGGTGGTGCACATTTACGGTGGCCAGGGTTAGTATTGGCGATGACATGGTATTCCTTGCGCGACCGACTGGGTATATGAAAATTTAGGTGACAGGCTTACAATAGCTATGTATTAACTGAAACTAAGTTTCGGTTAATACGAAAGTGCCAATATGTTGAAACGCGACCTACACCAAGCAGAACCAATTCCAGAAGAAGCACGCGACTATATTGATGCATTACTCGCATCGGGTGACCTGTTTCGCTACCATGCATCCGAAAATTCCCCTGTCACTCTTCTTGAACAGGAATTTGCCGATATGTTGGGGGCAAAATACGCACTGGCGGTCGCATCGTGCTCGGCGGCCCTATTCCTAAGCTTAAAGGCACTTGATCTGCCAAGGGATGCCAAAGTTTTAATCCCGGCCTTTACCTTTGCCGCCGTACCTTCCGCAGTCGTTCACGCGAACTGCACCCCAGTTTTGGTTGAAGTCGGCGAAAACTACCGCGTGGATATGGATGATTTCAAAGCAAAGCTTACCGATGACATTCCAGCGGTTCTGATTAGCCATATGCGCGGTCACACATCTGATATGGACCAAATCACCGCCCTTTGTGATGCAAGGGACATCCCCCTGATAGAGGACGCCGCCCATTCGTTAGGCACCACGTGGAATGACCGGAAAATTGGCACCATAGGCAAAGTCGGCTGTTTCAGCTTTCAATCCTACAAACTGCTAAACGGTGGCGAAGGCGGTATTCTAGTCACGGATGACGATGATATTATTGCGCGCTGCGTAATTATGTCAGGCGCTTATGAAAGCAACTGGCAAAAACACGGGCTAGATTGCAATACATTCGCTAAGTACCAAAATGAACTACCACTTTACAACACGCGCCTTAGCAACCTGTCAGCCGCCGTTATTCGCCCGCAATTACAACATGTACAGCGACGCATTCACGATGGATTGCGCAACCATGATTTGATGGCAGAACAGCTAAACGCATCACCTTACTTATCGGTTCCTGTCCCTTTGAAGCCAGAAAAACGCGCGCCCGACAGCATTCAATTCAACCTGATCGGGTTTAGCGACGATGAAGCCCATACTTTGATGCGCGAAACCAAATCACGCGGTATCGCGGTCAGTATTTTCGGACTGCACAGTGGCAATGCACGTGCATTTTGGAATTGGAAGTTTCTGGGCGAAGCACCTGATTTACCACAAACAAAAGCCATGCTGATGCGGGCCTGTGATGTGCGCTTGCCAGCTGCATTGACTGTCGAGCAAGTAAACACGGTTGCCGGCGTTATTCTATCTTGTGTCAAGCAGATCAAACATTCTAAAGCGGCCTAAACCTTACTCTAGTATCAAAAGCTTTCCTTCCATCCATGGGAACCTTTCAACACAGGGGTCAACCAGCATTGAGCGTACCAATGGCCGTATTTGCTCTGCAATATCAAAGGGAACTGTATCCAAAACGCCTTTGCGTGCAATCAAAGATACACTGCGTGACAACTCTTTGAATGGCAGCGGAAATACATCAACATCATCATGAAAGCGCCGTGCACGCATATAGCCCAAAGAGGTAGTTACCGTCCAACCAGAGCCAGCCGCAACCATACATAAAATTGCGTGATAGCTGTCAAATTCAAACTTATTAGGCAGGTTAATACGTTGGCGTGACAAGTGCGCTTCAATCTGGCGCCCCATCATTTGACGTGATGAATAACGTATAAACGGTAGGTTCAAAAGCTGCGACATCACATTTGCTGAAGGATCAACAGTACCTTTTGGCACCGCAATAATAAACGGTTCGGTTAAGACCGGATGCACCTCCATCCAATCGGCAGTTATATCCAGATCAGCGGCCACAATCACATCCATATGGCGCGATTCCAAATCGGATGCTAGGTGATAACTGGAACCACTTTCTAACAAAAACTGACACCCTGTTAACTTCTTTGACAACCCTGCCATCAAGGCAGGTGTCACATCCGCGTCAAAATCATCAATCATCCCTAGGCGCAACCGGATCATCTGACTGTAATTGAACACCGCCAATTCCGCCTTAGCTTGCGTCACCTCACCCAAAATGGTTTCCGCACGGCGTAAAAACAAAGCCCCCGCAGAGGTCAATTCCATTGGACGTGAAGAGCGGTTCAACAACAACACACCCAATGCTGCTTCCAGATTGGTCAGTTGTTGCGACACAGACGACGGACTTGCATTCAAGCGCTTTGCCGCCAAAGAGATTGTACCCTCTTCCACGGCTGCGACAAAAATCTCAATCGCCCAAAGCGTCATTTTTCCCGGTATATCGACCATTCGACTGGCTCACTTCATTTTAAAGTATAGGTTTGTTATTACATGCAAATACAATTTCGTACATCAAAATCGCTTTAGATAGAATTTTCCAACCCCACTCAAACTTTGATTGACTTTGTGCGAAATAAGGTATGAGCCTACCCAAATGACACAAAAAATACTTATAATCGGCGCAGGCATCACAGGCGTCTCTATTGCGGAAACCCTGCGGCGCGCAGGGCAATCCGTTACCTTGGTTGACCGTGTGAACCCAGGTGACCCTGCGCAAACTTCCTATGGCAACGCAGGCTTGTTAGCCCGTGCAGGCGTAGGCCCAGTTGCTGACCCATCCATATTGATGGAAATGCCCCGCATTATGCTAGATCCAAACAGCCCGATCAAATTACGTTGGTCATACTTATTGCGCATGATGCCTTGGGCACTATCTATGTTGCGTAACGGCATGCAGGACAGGGCCAAAAACATCGTGCCTGCAATGAACGAACTACTATATGACACGGTTGAACAACACTTAGACTTGGCCAAAGGTACCCCAGCGGAACAATACCTTAAACTTACTGGCGTCACGTCTATTTTCCGCAACAAAGAAGCTTTTCTATCAGATACATTTATAAATGAAGCCAAAAAAACCGTCGGCATAGAATGGGTGGAATATGATCGCAAAGCACTAGCCGACCGCGACCCGCATTTAAGCGAAGCTTACACATTTGGTGTGGAATATGCAGGACAAGGTTGGTTGTCAGACCCATCCGCATATGTAGCCACCCTTGCCCGCCACTTCACCGATAACGGCGGTACGTTTTTAACCCATGAGGTCGACGCAATAGGAACAGGTCATGTAACCTGTAAAGATGGTTCACAAATCAAAGCTGATACAATTATTCTGGCCACAGGTGCATGGTCAAAACCCTTGGCAAAAACCTTTGGTCACAAAGTACCCTTACAAGGCGAGCGCGGCTATCATATTTTACTAAAAAACCCCAGCCATACGCCTACCCAACCTTATTTGGTGAAAGACATCAAATGCGGGCTAACACCCATGCTAAAGGGGTTGCGATGTGCAGGAACCACCGAATTTGCCAAACTAGATTCCGATCCGTCAAAATCGCCCCCCAAATACTTGGAAAAAAGTGTGCGGCAAATCTACCCAAATTTGACTTGGGACAGCCATGAAATATGGATGGGAAACCGCCCGACAACCGTAGATAGCCTGCCAATGATCGGGCGTACAAAATCCGCACCAAACGTGATTTACGCCTTTGGTGGGCAGCATTTGGGGATCACTATGGGGCCGAAACTGGCAAAGATCGTACGCGATATAGTTTTGGATAAACAGACCAATATTGATCTGTCACCCTACGCTGTGGATCGTTTTGACTAAGATCAGCGCCTATTGAATTTGGATCGCTGCCCGTTCAAATGTAACGCTATCGGTTTCACCATCATCATAAGTGATTTTAACCGTGATGTTTTGCACCGATTTCAACGCAAAACCGCCATATATTTTCTGCTTAGGCGGCAAGGCCATCGGGTTAGCTGATGTTTCATCACACGCAATAAAGGCCCAGTTTTGATCCGCCTTGTTGGAATTGATACCATACTCAATTTTATCTAGGCCACACCGCCATGTTAGCAGATGGGTAAAATACACCAAATCCTGCCCATCCCATTCGCGCACTGCAACCCAACTGTTTTTGGTCGCATTAAGTATCGGGCGGATTTGCGCCGCATCAACCATTTGCGCATGTAATGTTGCGGGAACGCTTAAGGCAGTCGATAAAAATATGACAGTAAGTATCCGTTTCATCAAAAGCCCCTATAAATTTCATCACCAGCATTTCAATTTTTTCCGTCTCTGTCTATACATTCATAAACAATAATAAAAAACAGGCGTAGAGTGGCAAATAAATTTAACGTTTTTGCAATTATTCAAGGCGGGCGGCTGCAATATGAAGCCATCGCTTTTGCAGCTACTTTTCGTCAAAAACATCCAAATTTCAAAGGCCGATTGATTTTCGGTGAACCCCAGCACACCGATAATTGGGCATATGACCCCCGCATCGACCGAGATGATGTACGCCAAATACTGGAAAGTTTCGGGGCAGAGGTTATTCCATTTGAAAATCGGGTTTTCGGCAGCGACTACCCATACGGCAACAAAATCGTCGGTCTAACTGCCCTGCCCAAAGGTGAACCGTTTATCTTTTTTGATACCGACACAATATTCACCGGCCGCCTGAACAATGTTGCGTTTGATTTTAATCGGCCATCCGCCTCTATGCGGCGCACCAATACTTGGCCAAAAATCGAACTTTATGGCCCGGGCTATGCGGACACATGGAAATCATTATACGACAAGTTCGATCTGGATTTTGAAAGCTCGCTCGACCTTTCACAACCCGACGAATACTGGCAACGTTATATGTATTTTAACGCTGGCTGGTTCTTTTATTCCTGCCCACACCAGTTTGCCGATCTATTTTTACATTATGCCACCGAGATCATGCGCGACCCCCCGTTTGAGGCTTGCACACAAGAATTTGACCCGTGGTTAGATCAGGTAGCCCTGCCCCTTGTTATCAGCAATCTAGGCGGCGGACGCCCATCGCCTTCACAGCTTGAACTTGATGGTGAGGTGGCTTGCCACTACCGAACTTTGCCGCTGCTATATGCCCGCGAAAATGATGCCGCAATAGAAGCACTGGAAACTGCCGTTGCCCCAAACAAAGTCAAGAAGGTGCTAAAACGTTCAGAGGCGTTTCGCAAACTGGTATTCCAGAGAAAAGGCGAGATCATCCGCGAAATGTTCGACCGCGATAATCTACCGCGCAAAGAACAAGCGATCCGGCAACGGATCAAGAAAAAGAACCTGTGGTTGCGATGATCTAATAGGTACGTAACCTGAGCCTAAGCGTTGCAAGGGAAAAACCCAACACAAGGTTTGAGACAATGAGTATAAAGAATTTCAAACGTCTGTATGAAACATTATCATTAGAAGAACAAAAATTAGTGATTATGGCCTACAGGGATTATAAAATTGTTGTACAGGGTGTGTCCGAATTATTTTTTGGGGCTGATTTTCAAGAAAAATTAGATATTGCAACAACAAAGCAAGATCGTGCAGCCGCTGGGATGTTATGCGCAGGATTACGGGAAGTATTTCAAATAGTCATCACAATTCAGAAACACAAAGATGCGTATCCTACTGAATTTAATTTATTTTTCAAGAACAACCTTCCCTCTCATGTATTTGAAAAACTATATTGTGAAGCAAGCGTGAAACCATGATGATAGTTTATAGCACCATCGTTCGCACACCTAACACTTCCTAAACCTTAGCCCGTGTATAACACCCCTGCTAGCAAAAGTAGTTCACGGGTTTTCAAAGGGCGCATGACACCGCCAAATGCGAGAACCACCGCAACTTAACAGTTAAGAACAGGTGCAGAGCAAACAACTCTGTTCGGCCATATAGCTACAATCGGCAGGCCTGCCTTCCTTATTAGATACATACTCTGATAATACGAAAACCCCGCTGCCAACTGGTTGGCGACGGGGCGATAAGGCGTTATACTCACACATCACGCGGTGAAAACAAATTTCTGTTCAATTACTTCTTTTCCCCATGTCTGTCCGTGTTGCTCATTCACTAATTCAAAGCCATGCTTTTCATATAAAGCACGTGCTGCTTTCAAGCCATCGAACGTCCATAAATGCACCTCATTAAAGCCCTGATCTTGCACAAAATTCATTGCCGCATCCATCAATTTGTTGCCAAAACCAGTGCCGCGAACTGTATCATCAACGATGAACCAACGAATGTGCCCGATATTTTCCCCAAGGTCCTGCCCATCAACGGAAATTCCGCCTACGACCACCCCGTTATATTCAATTACCCATGTCGCATTTGCGGGGTGATTAATACGGGTTAAAAATTCAGCCATTTCTTGCGCGACCAAAGTTTCAAATTCCAAACCAAACGAAACCGCCTTACTATAGTATGAAGCGTGCATTTGAACGATAGAACCCAGCAACCCGGGCACATACCCTTGCCTTATGGTTATCTGGGTGGCTTTGGCATCAGGCATATCAAATTTGCCGCCTTCCCGAAAGGACTTCAATGCATCGGCATATAATAACATACCTTTTTCGATCTCATCTGCTACATCAGCCCCTGCCGTGTTAAGCGCATTACACACTTGCTGACGCCCGAAATGATCAATCTTTTCCTTCATTTTTCGACCTTTGTCAGTCAAACTAAGGCACTTGCGACGGCCATCATCGGTTGAGGTTTTTTCAACAACCATATCTTGCTTAACCAAAGATTTTAACAAGCGGCTAATTGTTGATTTTTCAAGTAAAAGTGTGTTGGAAAGTACTTGCGCAGTTTGGTTTTGATTTTCCCCGATTTCAATAATAGCATGAACTGCAGAAGCCGTCAGACCCGTCCCCGCTAGGGATTGTTCCATAAACCCCAACTCCCGAACCAATCGTCTGGATTGTAATCGGATTTGGTCAACAGTTGCTAATTCATAGTTTTTCATTGCTCATCTCATTTAGTTGCACGGTACAACTAAATGAGATGAGCAATTTATGTCAAGTAACTTATTACGACTTGCCGCGCTCTTGCTTCTCAATAATGCCGGATTTACCTTCACGCCGTTCCAGCTCTTCCAGCACATCTTCCAATGTCACACCGCGCGATGACAACATCACGAACAGATGAAAAATCACGTCTGCGGCTTCTTCTTTCAGGTTTTTCTTGTCACCTTTGGCAGCTGCGATAATCGCTTCAACCGCTTCTTCGCCAAACTTTTCAGCACATTTTTCAGGGCCGCGTTTAAACAGCTTGGCCGCGTAGGATTTCTTTTCATCCTCGCCTTGGCGGCTTTCAATAGTACGCGCAAGGCGGGTCAGGACATTGGCCATAATACTTCTTTCTTACAGTCTGATAGGTACGCCGTTGGCGGCCATATATTCTTTGGCTTCTTTAATGGTGTATTCCCCGAAATGAAAGATCGAAGCGGCCAAAACTGCCGAGGCGTGACCTTCTTTCACACCATCCACCAAATGATCCAGCGTGCCAACCCCGCCAGAGGCAATCACGGGGATATGCACCGCATCCGCAATGGCGCGGGTCAGGGGCAGATTATACCCGCTTTTTGTGCCGTCACGGTCCATGCTGGTCAGCAGAATTTCCCCTGCGCCTTTGCTTTCCATCAACTTGGCAAACTCCACCGCATCAATGCCTGTTGCTTGGCGCCCGCCGTGGGTAAAAATCTCCCACTTGCCGGGGCTGACGGTTTTTGCGTCTATCGCCACTACAATACACTGGCTGCCAAAACGGTTAGCACTATCAGCCACCACATCAGGGTTGGCCACAGCGGCAGAGTTAAAACTGACCTTGTCAGCCCCCGCCAACAGCAGGTTGCGCACATCATTTGGTTCACGCACCCCACCCCCGATGGTCAGTGGCATAAAACACTGTTCCGCCGTGCGACGTGCTACATCAAACATCGTGCCACGGTTTTCAATGGTGGCGGCAATATCAAGGAAACACAGCTCATCCGCACCCGCCGCATCATAAGCCTTCGCGCTTTCAACAGGGTCGCCTGCGTCGATCAGATCAACGAAGTTCACACCTTTCACAACTCGACCGTCTTTGACGTCTAGGCAGGGGATTATACGGGTTTTAAGCATTCAATTTACTTTCTCTTGCTGACCGCATTGGAGCCAAATTCGATCACAGCTCCGATAGTAAGCCAAGGTAGTAGAAAGTTCCATTGCACAAAAGTTAATAATAGCGGGGAATTCAACATCCATTTGCCAATATCAATTCCAAAAATAATGCATGAATGAATACGATTAGCAGAGATATGACATTTACCGAACATACCTGCGAAAGTTGTTATAAACATATATGCAAGAAACAACGCCAGAGGCATTAAATATAAGCCTATAAAAAACCTCCGCAGACCTGTCATAACTACCCCTTCAAAAGCGCCGCAGCTTCAGGCACATTAATCATGCCATCATATAACGCACGCCCTGAAATAGCCCCATCCAAGGGTGCACCGCAGTTTTTCAACGCGCGCAGATCATCCATCGACGATACCCCACCTGATGCAATCACAGGGATCGAAACCGCATGGGCCAACGCCGCAGTAGCTTCTACATTCGGGCCTTGCATCGCCCCGTCGCGGTTAATGTCGGTATATATAATCGCGGCCACGCCCGCGTCTTCAAACTGACGGGCAAGATCGGTGACATTCACATTGGTTTCTTCAGCCCAGCCGCGTGTGGCAACCATACCGTTTCGCGCGTCAATCCCTACAGCTACATGGCCCTCAAACCGACGTGCCGCTTCACGCACCAGATCAGGGTCCTCAACCGCAACCGTGCCCAAAATTACCCGTTGCAACCCTTTTTCCAGCCATGCTTCAATCGTGGCCAAATCGCGTATACCGCCGCCCAGTTGCGCTGGCACATCGACCGCCTTTAGAATCGCTTCAACTGGGGCTGCATTCACAGGTTCCCCCGCAAACGCCCCGTTCAGATCAACCAGATGCAACCATTCGCACCCTGCATCCGCAAATGCCAAGGCTTGTGCGGCAGGATTATCATTAAACACCGTCGCCTGATCCATTTCGCCTTTATAAAGCCGCACGCACGCGCCGTCTTTTAAATCAATAGCAGGGTATAAAATCATCTGTTTCGCCTGTGTAACTAGAGTCACACGCCTGATACCTGATAGGCAAGCTTTTGCAAAGTGGTGATGTAACCTAACGTTCCTCTTGACGCATCACTGCACAATTTTGCAAGATGCGCGTGAATATGGGAGGATTATTCATGAAGAAATTAGCTTTAATCGTAACCGCGGCTTTGATCGCGACACCTGTGATGGCTGCTGACCCTGTGTTAGGCACCTGGCAAACAGCTAAAGATGACAATGGCAATTACGGTCACATCGAAGTTGCACCATGCGGCAGTAAAATTTGCGGCAAATTGGTAAAATCATTTAAATCCGACGGCAGCGCTGGCTCTACCGAAAACATCGGTAAAAACATCATCTGGGATATGAAAAGCAGTGGTGGCGGTGCATATGGTGGTGGTAAAATCTGGTCACCTGACCGCGATAAAACTTACAAATCCAAAATGCAGCTGGATGGCAACATGATAAACGTCAAAGGCTGTATTGCCTTTATCTGCCGTGATGGTGGTACTTGGACGCGCGTTAACTAAGCTACGGTTTCCACTGCAAAAAATTGCCAATCAACCGTAAGCCGGTTGATTGGCTTTTTTCTGGGTGAAACTGTGTGCCGATGATATTATCATGGCCAACGGCCGCCGTGATAGCCCCGCCGTAATCAACCGTTGCCAATAAATCACCCGCATTTTCAGGTAGCAGGTGATAGCTGTGTACAAAGTATACATGATCGCCCTTTGCAATCCCGTCAAACACGGGGTGCGTGGCTATATTATCCAATGCATTCCATCCCATATGCGGAATTTTCAGGCTTTTATCACTGGGCGCAAGTTTCACAACCTCGCCCCTAATCCAATCAAACCCCTTGTGGTCGCCGTGTTCACGCCCCCACGTGGCCATCATCTGCATGCCCACACAAATCCCCATAAACGGCTTGCCTGATTGAACCTGTTCTGCACAGGCCCCGAACAGCCCGTCGATGGCACCCAATTCACGGCGACAATCAGCGAAGGCACCAACGCCAGGTAATACCACGCGGTCAGCTTTGCGCACCACGTCAGGATCAGCCGACACGATTATATCACCTGCATCCAGTTCCACCGCCATGCGTTGAAAACTTTTTTCGGCAGAGCGCAGATTACCAGAGTTGTAATCGACAATTACGGTGGTCATTCGGACAGGGTACCTTTGGTAGACGGGATAGCATCTGCCTTACGCGGATCAGTTTCCAAGGCCACACGCAACGCACGCGCTACAGATTTGAACGCAGCTTCGGCTATGTGGTGGCTGTTAAAGCCATCCAAAGCCTCTACATGCAACGTCAAACCGCCTTGCATCGCAAAAGCTGTGAAAAACTCACGTACCAATTCAGTATCAAACGTACCTATTTTGGCGGTCGGCATTTCCACATTCCAAACCAGATAAGGCCGCCCAGAAATATCCAAGGCAGAGCGCACCAGTGCATCATCCATCGGCAACAGGCATGACCCATAACGGTTAATGCCCTTCTTGTCGCCAACCGCTTGCGTTAATGCCTTGCCAAGCGCAATGCCCACATCTTCCACCGTGTGGTGGTCATCAATGTGCAGGTCACCCTTGGCACGGATTTTCATGTCGATCAGCGCATGGCGTGACAACTGATCCAGCATATGGTCAAAAAAGCCCACGCCAGTTTCGTTGTCATATTGACCTGTGCCATCAAGATTAATCTCGACACTGATCTTGGTTTCTACCGTGTCACGGTTGATTTTCGCTGTACGCATGAGGTTCGCCCAAAGTTTGTTTACTAGGGCCTTATAGGCAAGGTACGAGGCTGTTCCAAGCCCTGATCTAGGCGGAATATAGGATGTGTGCTTTGCACGCACCGTGCACATTTGACAACGCATCGTCTAATGTCCCAACTGGGACATTAAATAAGAGTGTATTTTAAATTACATTTATTCTCACGTAACCTCAAAACGATATGTGTAGTAAGTTAATTGCCACTTTCCCGCCTGCCCATTTTTAAAATTACAATATGCATAGAACAGTGGTTCACTTGAGCTGCGACATGACCATAAAGCTAGTGAATGCAGAAACGTTGTCATCTTCATTGAACAGACGATCAGCAAGTTCAGTGTATTCGTCCATATCAGCTATGTTCAAAATAAGAATACTTCCGACCTCACCTGCAACCATATAACATTGCGATACTGCGCTTTCCTTTTTGAGTTGTTCAAAAAAGTTCTGGCGGAATTGATGGCCGTGTCGTTCGAATTTGACTGTTACAACTGCCGTCAGTTTTCGGTTAAGGCACGCGGGGTCAATTACCGCAACAATACGTTGGATTGCACCTGTTTTCTTTAGATGGGCGACCCGACGCAAACAAGCTGAGGGTGACAGGCCAACCTGTTCTGCAAGTACCTTATTGGGCAAGTCCGCATTCTTTTTCAAGATTTCCAGAATACGGAGGTCAATCTGATCGATCCTTTCACTCATGCATGATTATTGCATAATTGACAGTATTTCACAAGAATTAGGCGTTATTTTTGCAAAAAAGGAGCGTAATTCTAAACTACATCTGTATTTTGAACCTAAAAAGAAAGGGTTACCATTATGCAGATACCTTGTTTTGTCGAACCTACGACTGATGAAGAGTTTTCAATGGACACGCCCATTTGGCGCGCACCAAACAAGAAACCACTTATGATATCAGAATTGCCTGGCATCACACGGGCAGAAATTGACAGTTCAACGCGGTCAATATGGCGATACGCAAAATCAATGCCTGTAAAAATATCAAACCCAATTACTATGGGTGAAGGCTGCACACCTCTTGTCAGCAAGGAAATTGACGGACTTGAGTGCAACTTCAAGCTTGAATGGTTTTCACCGACAGGCTCTTTCAAAGACAGGGGAGCATCGGTGTTAATTTCATTCTTGAACCAGCAGGGTATTCGCAATGTTATCGAGGATAGTTCGGGCAATGGCGGTGCTGCAATCGCAGCCTATGGTGCGGCTGCGGGTATGGATGTAACGATATTTGTTCCGCATTACACTCAGCCCGCCAAAATCGTTCAGTCAAAAGCTTACGGTGCCAAAGTAGTACTTGTGCCGGGCAAGCGCATTGACACTGAAGCCGCCGCTATCAGGATGTCAAAGAGCACTTTTTATGCAAGCCACAATTGGCACCCTATGTTTCTTCAGGGAACAAAAACCCTAGGATACGAAATCTGGGAAGATCTGAGCTTCACACTTCCCGATAATATTGTCATTCCTGCATCGGCTGGAAGTAACCTTCTGGGCTGTTTTATGGCATTCAAAGAACTCATGAGTTCAGGTGAAACTGATCGCATGCCGCGTATGTTCGTCAGTCAGCCGCAAAATTGCGCACCTCTGTACCACGCATGTCATGCTACAACACAAAAGCAATTTCTGCCGACTGTTGCCGAAGGCACAGCTATTACAAACCCTCTAAGATTGCAGGCCATGGTAAACGCCATAAAAGAAACTAACGGCGACGTTGTAACAATCACTGAGAATGAGATCATTCAAGCGGCTAGGCGTCTTGCGAGGTCGGGAATTTACGCAGAAACAACCAGCTCGCATGTTTGGGCGGGCGTGCAGAAATTGGTTGAGACTGGCCAAATTGCTACCACCGACAAGACTGTAGCGATATTAACGGGTTCCGGTCTGAAATCGCCCTCAGTTCATGAATAACACTTGCTCTCGGTCATTCTGGCCGTGTCCATGCAGTTGATGGCACATAGAAAAGAGCGGACATAGGCACTGATTACATTACATGCTTGTTAATTGGGAAAGTGACGCAACCACACTTCGGTTCGGGTTTGGTCGCGCGCTTCATAGTCGCGGATAGCCTGCTCTAGGTCGCCAACATCTGATGTTTTGTTATCAGCACCTATTTCGGTCAGGCGCATGGTATACCAAGCAGTTATACCGCCTTCTGGTGCTTCCGAGAATCTGGGGAAGGCGGGCTCTGGCGTCTGATCCGCCATCCAGAGATTGGGACGTGCCGGTTCAAGGGCAAGTGCGCGTGCTAGCCCCACGACATCAACTACACCGCTGGCCACAGCTTCTTCGGCCTGCGCACGTGTTTTGAAACCGCCGGTTAGCATCAGGGGCTTGGTTGTTAACGCGCGGGCACTTTTTGCGAATTCAATGAAATACGGGCCCCGTCCTGCCCCGTCATTAGCTGATTTAGCACCGGGGAAATATGTACCACCGCTGATGTCGATAAGGTCAACCGAAGAACCGTCAAGAGCTGCCACAACCTTTAGTGCTTCTTCCGCATCTAACCCGCCCACAAGCTGGTCAGATGAATTGAGCTTGACGGCGATTGGAAAATTCGGGCCGACAGCGGCGCGTGTTGCCTCAATGCTAGCGAGCAATAATTTCATACGGTTGGCGATTGTTCCGCCGTATTCATCACCGCGCTTGTTGAACAGCGGTGACAAAAACTGGCTAAGCAGAAAACCATGTGCTGCGTGAATTTGCACACCACTAAAGCCCGCTTGTTGTGCTAACTTGGCTGTCCTTGCAAATTCCAAGGGTATTTGGTGAATTTCATCTTTCGTTAACGCGGCACAGCTAAGACCCAGAAGATCAAGCGCACTTGGCCCTTTTGGATTGCTTGTTGGTTGGTAAGCAAGTGCGCCAGCATGGCCTAGTTGCAGCCAAAGCAAAGTATCGTTTTCACTACCTCGTTTGGCAAGTTCGCGAAACTGTGCAAGGTCAGAAGCCGCGTTAAGTACCAGATTGCCGGGTTTTTCGGCGTAGTTCGAGCTGCCCTGCACCTCTCCAATAATTGATACCGCCAACCCACCTTCAGCCCAACGCTGATACAGCCTGATCTGTTCGGATGTTGGATGCCCGGTTCCATCACTTAAAGAATCCGACATTGCCGACTTCGCAATCCGGTTTTTCAAGACGACGCCACAAGGTAGCTGTAGTGTTTTAAACAGAGTTCCATGTTGTTGCATTTGAGCGTTCCCGACTAAATTCTTGCAGCTTTCATTAGATCCTTGAAAACTCTAGGAACCGTAATTGAAACCCGTCTTTGACACAAAGGCAATCGCGTGCGCAGGATTGCTTAAATCTACTTAATCCTCGTAGTTTTCAATCGGCAGGCACGAACAGATCATGTGGAGATCACCATATGCATTGTCCACACGGGTCAAGTTTCGGGTAGGCGTTGCACACACGTTGACTGAAACGCCCTATGCTTACTACAGGGCCAGTATGACCCTAAGCACTACGATCCTGTAGCTAGCCCAGCTTCAAGTAACGCCGCCATTCCGCCCTCAACATATGATACGTTGGTAAAACCCATCTCAGTCAGTAGGTTCGCGGCAGATGCGCCCCGATAGCAAGGGGATGAACCGCAGGTGGTAAGGATACGACGTGAATGATCTTGAAGTTCGGGTTCGCGATACTCTTCGTAAATTACAAGGCAGCCTTTCCATGCGAGTGATCTACCAGGTGCATTAATAGCCCCAATGCCCAAGCCAGTCACCTCTACTTCTTCTGCATCTCTTACATCCACCAACAAAGCATTCGGGTTATCCTTTAATTCCTGCAACGCTTCATCGACACTGACAGAATGGGCTTGCGCCATTGCGTCATCAGCCAATTCAAAAAATGTTTTACCCATGATTACCTCCTGTGTCCTTGTTTCCTGTAGCAAAGATAGCATTAAATCATGATTTAGGCACCAAATTAAAATGGCAGCTCTTCGCACATTTCAGACATCGGCCCAATTTTGCAATCTGAACGGAATGCAAAACTGCCATTCACCATTGGCGATCCAACTGATGCTTCTGGGCCATACCGAACATCTTGGTTGGTATCGTCACATTCGGATCAACCTCGTAATTGGCAAATTTCACACCCTACTTACAGGTGGGGGCTTTCGGCGAGCACCGGACACTGCATTGCCAGCGATAGCCGTTAAAAGCAAGGCGCCGCCGATGAGGGTTCGCAAGGAAGCGTCCTCTCCTAAGAACAACCAAACCCAGAAAGGGCCAAGCATCACTTCGGCAAGGGACAGTAACGTCAATTCTGCGGCTGGGAGTGTGCGCGAACCTAATGTATAAAGGACTAACCCTGCACCCACTTGAAACACACCCATGCCCATAGCGATGCCCCCGTCACGTACAGACAGCACGAAAGACAGGCCCATAAACAGACAAATGACAGATGTGATGATGATGGCGAACAGTCCGGATAGGAATACCGCCGGAAGCATCTCGCCTGATTTGCCCCAACGCAGTGCGACGGTGAATACCGAAAACCCAAACGCTGAACCAAGTGCCGCTAAAGTGCCGTCAACCGCGCCGCCAGAGGTTTGGCCGAAGACCATGATCGCAATGGCACCAATGGCCACGAAAATAGCGACCCAAGTGGTGGGACGCACGCGTTCTCGTAACACAATCCAGCCCAGAATAGCGGTCATGAAGGGTGCCGTTGCAAAGAGTAAAAGCGCGTTGGCAACTGGGATGACTTGGATGGAATAAATACCACCTGAATAGGCTGCTACCAAAGCAAGGCCCGCGATCACAGAGGGCAAACCAGAGCGGCGTGCCTGTGCGAATGGGCTTTCGGTGCTGCGCAAGCGGATGACAACATAAAGAAATGCGCTAAGCGCAATGGAGCGGTATAGTAATATCTGCCAAACGCTGGCTTCTTCGATCAGCCGAATACCAAGGCCCACCGTCGACCACAGCACGCCTGCGGCAAACACAAAGATCAACCCACGACGGTGGCTGATATTGTACGCAGAGCTGTAAGTGATGCTGGACATGTCTTGGCCTCAGTGAAGTAATCACTCTTTCTCTAACGTACCTAAGATATTGTGTGCCGACCGTTTGCGACCAGCTAATGTCGTGGGATTACTTTGAAGTTGCCGCTCACGGGATTGCCAAGTTCAGCGATTATTCGTCGTCGATGTGCTCTTCCATCGGCGGGCATAAACAGATCCAGTTGCCGTCGCCATATGCATTGTCCATGCGGGTCAAGTTTTTGGTTAGGCGTTGCACACGTGGGCTGAAACCCACCTTATGCTTGCTATCCCAGTGCGAATTCGACAGCCGCGTCGCAATGAAGTTTGGCCGTATTGAACATTGGAAAATCAGCTATGTCGGTTTGGTTGATAAGAAGAAAAATCTCTGTACACCCTAAGATCAATCCTTGTGCACCTTCATCGACGCGCATTCGTTCTGCGATCTCGATATAGCGGCGTTTGGATTCTGTCGAAATGATGCCCTTGACCAATTCATTAAAGATAATCCGATCAATATCTTCTTGCTCTTGTTCGTTCGGGCTGATTGTTTCTACGCCAAAGTGGTCCTGAAATCGGTTCTTGAGGTAGTTCATTTGCATTACGGGCCGCGTACCAAACAGAGCGACCTTCTTAAGTTTTGCATCTCTCATCGCCAGACCAGTAGGGTCGGCAATGTGGATCACTGGAACATCAGCATGAGACATCAAACCCTCTAGAGGCTTATGGAGTGTGTTAGAAACGCAAAGAATTACGTCTGCGCCACCTGCGATCAAGCTATCAATTTTGATACGCATATAAGCTTCTAATGCGTCCCAATCATCAGTTCGAACGAACGCTTCAATATTACCAAAATTCATTCCAGCAATAAGTGTTTCGGCTATTTCCCACCCACCCAGTCGGTCGTTTATGCCATCATTTAGGAATTTATAATACTCACCAGTTGCGATATTTGAACACCCACCAAGGATGCCTATTGTTTTTTGCTTCAAAGGGCGGTTCATACATTTATTTTCCTAAAAGGTTCAAAAGCAAGCCTTGGTCACGGGGCATTAATTAGTCGACATGGGTTCAAAGCCGCCTTTGATATATCAGCAACCCCACCTTTCAGTGGGATTGCCATGTTCAACTCTTATTCATCGTCCATATAGTCTTCCATCGGTGGACAGCTACAGATCAAATTACGATCACCATATGCATTGTCCACACGGTTTACCGGTGACCAGTATTTATCCACCTTGAACGATCCTGGAGGGAAACAACCCTGCTCACGGGTATAGGGCCTGTCCCAGTCGCCCACCAAGTCGCGCATGGTGTGGGGTGCGTTGCATAAAGGATTGTTATCCTTTGGCCATTTGCCGTCTTCTATTTCTTGTGCTTCAGCGCGAATGGCCAACATGGCATCGCAGAAACGATCCAGTTCTGCCTTTGGTTCTGACTCGGTTGGTTCAACCATCAGCGTGCCGGGCACAGGAAACGACATGGTTGGTGCGTGAAAGCCGCAATCGACCAACCGCTTGGCGATGTCATCCACGGTGACACCGCAACTGACCTCTAGGGGCCGTGTATCAACGATACATTCATGTGCCACCCGCCCGTTTGGGCCGCGATACAGAATTTCATAAGCCCCTTCCAGACGTTTGGCGATGTAGTTGGCATTCAGGATCGCAGACTTGGTTGCCTGCGTCATGCCATCACCACCCATCATCAGGCAATAGGCCCAAGAAATCGGTAGAATGCTTGGGCTGCCAAAAGGTGCCGCAGAAACTGCACCTTCAACACCGCCTGTGTGAAAGTGACCCGGCAAGTATTTGATAAGGTGTTCTTTTACACCAATAGGCCCCATACCTGGGCCGCCGCCGCCGTGTGGGATGCAAAAGGTTTTGTGCAGGTTCAAGTGCGATACATCGCCCCCGATTTGACCCGGTTGCGAAATACCGACCATCGCGTTCATGTTGGCCCCGTCCATATAAACCTGCCCGCCGTGGTCATGCACGATTTGGCAAACCTCGCGCACGCCTTCCTCAAACACACCGTGGGTGGACGGGTATGTAATCATACAAGCTGCAAGATTTTCAGAATGCAGTTCCGCCTTGGCGCGGAAATCTTCAATATCAATGTCGCCATTGACCGATGATTTCACCACAACAACCTTATAATCCACCATATGTGCAGAGGCAGGATTGGTGCCATGTGCAGATGTCGGGATCAAACAGATATTGCGGTGACCTTCACCGTTTGCCTTATGATAAGCGGAAATTGTCAGCAGGCCCGCATATTCACCTTGCGCACCTGAATTCGGTTGCATGGAAATGCCGTCATAGCCAGTGATTTCACATAGTTTCTTAGATAGGTCATTGATAAGTAACGTATAGCCAGCTGCCTGATTGGCAGGTGCATAGGGGTGCATATTGGCAAAGCCAAACCATGTGACAGGCATCATTTCCGCCGCTGAATTCAGCTTCATCGTACAAGACCCTAACGGGATCATGGCGCGATCTAATGCTAGGTCGCGATCAGCCAGACGGCGCATATAGCGGGTCATTTCTGCCTCGGAGCGGTTCATGTGGAAAATCGGATGGGTCATGTAGGCACTTGTGCGCGCCATACCTGTCGGCAAACGATGTTCAGCTTCTGTTGGATAAGCATCTCTGGCCAAACCGAAGGCCCGCCATATCGCGTGCAGGGTTTTTTCTGCGGTCGACTCGTCCACCGACATGGCAACTTGTGTTTTTCCAACCGCGCGGATGTTCACGTCTTCCATGCGCGCTGCCTGTATCACCACAGATTGCAATGGGCCTACATCAACTGTGATGGTGTCGAAAAATTCAACAGGATCAATGCTAAAACCCATCTTTTCAATGCCGCTCGCAAGCAGTGCTGTCATCATATGAACACGTTGCGCTATCGCTTTCAGGCCCTCAGGCCCGTGAAATACACCGTACATAGAGGCCATCACAGCCAACAAAGCTTGTGCTGTACACACGTTTGATGTGGCCTTTTCACGGCGGATATGCTGTTCACGGGTTTGCAGTGACAAACGGTACGCCTGATTACCACGCGCGTCGATTGACACACCGATCAAACGACCCGGCATAGACCGTTTATGGGCCTCTTTTGTTGCCATATAGGCCGCGTGCGGGCCGCCGTACCCCATAGGCACACCAAAGCGTTGGGTAGACCCCACGGCAATATCTGCACCCATCTGGCCCGGGTCTTTCAACAAGGTCAGGGCCAATGGATCAGCGGAAATAACTGCCGCTGCTTTATTTTCATGCAAAGCCGCGATTATGTCTGTGAAATCACGCACATGCCCGTTGGTACCAGGGTACTGGAAAATCGCCCCGAATACGGCTGTTGCATCCAGATCATCGGGTGAACCCACGATCACCTCTATACCCAAGGGCTGTGCGCGCGTCTGCATTACCGCGATATTTTGCGGATGGCAGTTTTCATCGACAAAAAAGGTCTTTGATTTAGACTTAGCGATCCGTTGGCCCATGGTCATCGCTTCGGCACAGGCCGTTGCTTCATCCAGAAGTGATGCATTGGCAATTTCCATGCCTGTAAGGTCAATAATCATGGTTTGAAAGTTTAACAATGCTTCCAAACGCCCCTGACTAATTTCTGGCTGATACGGTGTATAGGCCGTGTACCATGCGGGATTTTCCAGAATATTGCGCTGAATTGCAGGCGGTGTCACCGTGCCGTAATAACCCTGCCCGATCATAGAGGTCACGACCCTGTTCATTGACGCCACATCACGCATATAGGCCAGCATTTCGCGTTCTGACATTGGTGGCCAGTTCAGCGGCTCTGATTGGCGAATGTTTTTGGGCACCGTCTGATCCATCAGATCATCTAATGAAGTTGCCCCAACAACTTTCAACATTGCGTCTATTTCAGTCGCAGAGGGGCCGATATGGCGACGGTTGGCAAAGTCGTAGGGTTTATAGTCGGTCAGGTTATACGGCATGCGGGTTTCCTAGTTATTGTGACATCCAAAAATTCTAAAACGCGTTGTGGCCATGGTTGATGGCGCAAAAAAGAGAGCATAATGTTGCGGATTGCTAACAAAAATCAATCCGCAACAGTGGCTTAACCAATATGGGCTTTATAGGCGTCTTCATCCATTAATGCGTCCATTTCAGACGGATCACTTAACTTCATCTTGAAAATCCATGCACCTTCTTGCGGGTCTTCGTTGATAAGCCCAGGGTTTTCGGTCAAAGCTTCATTCACTTCAACAATTTCACCATCCAGTGGTGCTAGAATATCAGACGCGGCTTTGACGCTTTCGATCACTACAACATCATCGTCTTTAGCTACTTCTGTGTCTGCTTCTGGCAGTTCCACAAAAACAATCTCACCCAATGCTTCTGCTGCATGTGCAGTGATGCCAACAATAACAACGTCACCATCTTTGCGTAACCATTCGTGCTCTTCTGTAAATTTCATGTGTTCTCTCCTTCGTTAGACTTATCGTTTAAAGTTTGCTGGTGTGAACGGCATCGCCGCCACGGTTGCGGGCATGCGTTTACCGCGTACTTCCGCAAATATTTCTGTGCCGATTGTTGACAGTTCTTTGGGAACATATCCCATGGCCACTGGGGCCTGCACAGTGGGGCCAAAACCACCCGAGGTGATTTCACCGATCGGGTCGGTGGACGTTTCATCGGCAAACAGAACCGTGTGACCACGCATTGGTGCGCGCCCTGATGGCTGAATGCCGACGCGTTTGCGCGACGCCCCGTTTACCATCTGCCCTAGGATCACATCAGCACCTGGAAACCCGCCTGCACGTTCGCCATCTGCACGGCGCACTTTTTGAATGGCCCAAAGCAAAGCTGCTTCTACAGGGGTCGTGCCAGTATCAATGTCATTACCATAAAGGCAAAGCCCGCCTTCCAAACGCAAGCTGTCACGCGCACCTAGACCGATGGGTTCGACTTCTTCCATCGCAAGCAATGCCTCGGCTAATGCAACGGCTTTGTCGTTCGGCACTGAGATTTCATACCCATCTTCGCCGGTATAACCAGAGCGTGATACCCAGCATTCAGCACCCAAAATTTCGGTTGTTACCACATCCATAAACTTCATCGCTGCCACATCACTTGAAAGCCGTGCTAAAGCCGCTTCAGACGCAGGGCCCTGCAAAGCCAGCAAGGCGCGGTCTTCGATCACTTCGATGTCACAAGCATCCGACAGATGCGCCCGCATATGGGCAATGTCAGCATCTTTACAGGCCGCATTGACCACCAGAAACAAATGATCACCGCGATTAGCCACCATAAGATCGTCTAGTATGCCACCGTTTTCATTGGTGAAAAACGCATAACGTTGGCGGTTTTCAGCAACACCTGCAATGCTCATCGGTACAAGCGTTTCCAGTGCAAGGGCAGCATCGCGCGTATCACCGGATTTTGCCCGCAAGATCACCTGCCCCATGTGGCTTACATCAAACAGCCCTGATTGTTCACGCGTATGGTTATGCTCTTTCATCACGCCCATGGGATATTGCACAGGCATATCGTAACCCGCAAAAGGCACCATTTTGCCCCCTAAAGACACGTGCAAATCAAAAAGCGGTGTTTGTAATAATTCAGTCATGGCACCCTACCCCTTTGGTATCGGCCGGGATCATCCCAGCACTTTGGTGCCCCCTCTGTCCTACTTGCCTGAGATCGCTATCCCGTCGGCGGGTGCAGTGCGCACCACTCTCCAGAGTTGTGAAAAACAACGGTCCGTTGTGCCTGAGAGTTTCCGAGGCGGTTGCTCCTTCGGCCCTGACAAAAATGTCAGCGTCTCCCGATGTTTTCGAGCATCAACTTATGAGATGTTAAGGATTCGGGCAAGCCTATAATGTGTACGGCTGCATACACGTTTTGGTGTTAAGTTAATCGCGGCTGTCCGGGACAAAAATGCCGTTACATCCTTGGAAAGTAGTCACTTCAGTATCCACAATCTGTGTAATTAGACGCAAGACATTTGGCGACTAGAGCATCTACTTTTTCCTGATGACTTGGGTTAGAGGCATGCTTTGCTATCATGTCTATATTCTCTGTTATAGCGCGTTCGTCACCGTTCATCGCAGATATAGCCATCCACATACTCGCTAACACTGGATCACTTTCAACAGCGTAACTAATGGTGTAGTTTTTAGATACATAATACTGACCAAACGCATTACCTTGCGTGGCAGTTTTGACGAAATATTTATGAGCTGTTTTAGGCTCCCAAATGCCCAGCTCGCCTCGGTCATATATTAGACCTAGCACATTGGTGGCTTCTATATCACCTGCGTCTGACATCTCTTTCCAAGTGGATATTGGAATCTTATCCGTAAATACACCTGTGACGTATCTATCTAATGTGTCTTTTACTTCACCAGCGTTAGCATAGGTTGTTGCGATTAACCCTGCAAGAAGAGCGGCGGGAAACATTTTCAGTTCAGTAAACATAGTCGCGTTCCGTTTTAAGGTTTCGATACAGAATATATATTTAGCCCTTTTCATATATCAAGAGGCTTACATATAGTTAACTTGTGCATATTAAATTGAGGAAGCAGCAATCATAAATATCCACACTCAAAATACTAAAATTCCTTTTTCCGTTATCACCGCATTCAGCGGAAAGTCGGTTTCCTAGCGTGGCACCAGCAGCACTTCCTGATCTGAATAGGCATACCCCATGGCCTGCACATCCTTCAACGCCGATATTTGTTAGAACTACGGTCATAAAACCCGCCGCCGTAGCCCATGCGATACCCATGCATATCAAACGCCAGCAAAGGAATGATGACAAGGTCAGGGATCAATTTTATGCCATCTTTAGGAATGTAAGCGCCAAATGCCCCTGCAACCATCTCTGTTTCAGGCGTCCAATGGTGAAACTAAGTATTAAATGTGCCAAAGTCGCAGAAAAAAGGATGATTCTTTGCAAAAGATATTAGACATCACACTCGAAGGGATCATTCAGGCATCTGGGCTTATCAAACCTGAGTTTCTAAATACGCCGCTTCATCGTAATTTATCTTTCGATGCAACACCATCTCTTAACCTCACATTAAAGGATGAAACGGCTTCACCAATCTGCTGTTTCAAGGGACGCGGAACGGATTATTTCGCGAATACATTTGCAGCAAAGTCACCTGTCGTTGTTTGCGCTTCTGCAGGGAATTTTGGCCAAGGCCTAGCTATGGCGATGCATCGCCGTGGTGGTAAGGCCATCATTTTTGCCGCAACAAACGCCAGCCCATTGAAAATTACACGGATGAAAGAACTTGGTGGCGAAGTCATACTAGACGGTCATGATTTCGATGAAGCAAATGATGCAGCCCGAACCTATGCTAAGGAAAAAGGTCTGCCTTTTGTTGAAGATGCGGCATTCGCAGAGATTGCGGAAGGGGCTGGAACGCTCGCAAAAGAGATGACTGATGCAGGGGCAGAGTTTGACGCAATCTACATCCCAGTTGGTGGCGGTGCGCTTATCAATGGTGTTGGCACTTGGTTAAAGCATGCACGTCCTGACGTGAAGGTAATCGGCGTTTGCGCCGAAGGGGCACCATCGCTTGCGGTATCATGGCAAGAGCGCAAGGTGGTGGAAACCGAAACGGTAAACACTTTCGCCGATGGTATAGCAATACGCACCCCTGCAATGCCTACCATTCAACATATGATGAAAGTCGTTGACGACTTCGTTTTAGTGAGTGACGCGCAAATTCTTGATGCCATGCGAATGACACATCACGCGACTGGCATTCGACCTGAACCTTCTGGTGCAGCAGGCGTGGCTGCCATTATTAAAGATGCGGAAATTCGTGACTTCAAACGCCCTGCATCTTTGATCTGTGGCTCAAACGTTCCTGAGGACAAAATGACTGACTGGTTTGGGACGGTTCAGTAAGTAAATTGGGTGCAAGCCAACAGGCCTTCATCTAAGTCTAATACCCCTCTACCGAAGACCCCGTACGCCGTAAATCTGTTGACCCCAACAGTACCCCCGTTTCGGGATCAACCATGATAGATTGCACGGCTCCCATCGTGCGTTTGGTCACCACATCATGGCCTTTGGCGCGTAGGATAGCTTTGGTGTCGGCACTGATGCCCTCTTCCACACGCAGCTCATCAGGCAGCCATTGATGGTGGATGCGCGGCGCATTGGTGGCCTCTGCTATGTTCATGCCGTGATCTAGCACGTTCATGATGATCTGTAGTGTGGTGGTGATAATGCGTGAGCCACCTGGGCTGCCAGTGACCAGAAAAACCTTACCGTCTTTCATCACTATTGTCGGGCTCATCGATGACAAAGGGCGTTTTCCTGCCTCTACAGCATTGGCGTCACCACCAATTAGGCCGTAAGCATTGGCCACACCTGACTTGGCAGAAAAATCATCCATTTCGTTGTTCATCAACACACCTGTGCCAGTTGCCACAATGCCCGACCCATAGGAAAAGTTGATGGTGTAGGTGTTAGACACCGCATTACCGAAGCGATCTACAACCGAATAATGCGTGGTTTCATTGCTCTCATAAGGTGTAAGCGTGTTTGCCTTCACATCCGCCGCAGGGCGTGCTTTGCCCATATCAATGGCGGTACGAATGTCGCTGGCGTATTTTTTATCTGTCAACTCTTTTACAGGCACATCAACAAAATCCGCGTCACCCAGATAGGTTGCACGATCTGCATATGCTTGCTTCATCGCTTCTGCCATCAGATGGATGGTTTGGGCGGAATTCGCACCCAAATCGGTAATGGGATACCCTTCCAGCGTGTTCAGGATTTGCACAATATGCGTGCCACCTGAACTGGGCGGCGGCATGGAATGGATGTTATATCCACGATATGTCCCGCTGACAGTATCGCGCATAACGGGGCGATATGCGTTCATATCAGCCAAAGTAATCACACCCTCTGCTTTCTGCACTGACGTCGCAATTTTTTGTGCCGTTTCACCTTTATAGAAACCGTCAGCACCAAATTCAGAAATCAATTCAAGCGTTTGGGCCAGATCGGGTTGTTTAAATACCTCACCCACTTCATAAAATCCGCCATCAGGCTTATAAAAAACAGCAGCGGTTTGCGGCCAACGTTTTAAGCGTTCCTCGGCACGTTTTAGGTTGTTTGACAGGCTTTGCGTCACCACTATGCCGTCACGTGCCAGTTTGATCGCAGGTGCGATCACATCTGCCAGTGGCATTAAGCCATATTGTTCTAAGGCCATGACCATTCCCGCTACGGTTCCCGGCACACCTGTTGCCAATCCATGAAACCGTGAGCGGTTTTTGACAGGGTTTCCATCCGCATCCAGATACATATCCTTAAACGCGGCCTTTGGGGCCATTTCACGGTAATCTATCGCCTTTGTTGCACCCGCTTTGGCATTATGCACAATCATAAAACCGCCGCCGCCCAGATTACCCGCGCGCGGCAAGGTCACGGCCAGTGCAAAGCCCACGGCCACACTGGCGTCCACCGCATTGCCGCCTGCCTGAAGGATGCCCAATCCAACCTGTGCTGCAACTTTTTCTTGGGCGGCCACCATACCATGTGCAGCCACTTCGGGATGCACCCGATCAAGCCCGCTATAAATGGCCGAGGTTTGTGCCACGGTATTTGTGCCAGACACTGCCAATGCAATGGCCGAAAACAAAGATAAGAATTTTCGTTTGGATAAGGTCATATTGAAAACTATAGCGCAGAATTTAATCTAGGCCAGTAGAGATCACCAAAACAGTTTAAACATCCCTAAGATTGCCATATAGCGCAGAGTTTTTGACAGGGCGACCAAACCCAAAAAACGCCAAAACCGCATTTGCATTACGCCTGCTGCAAAGGTTAATGGATCACCGATGATCGGCATCCATGCCAATAGCAGTGACCCTTGTCCCCAACGCGCAAACCAGCCTTGTGCTTTCGTCAGTTCTGCTTGCGAGATCGGAAACCACTTGTGATCTTGGTATTGCAGCGCAAAGCAACCCAGCCAGTAATTCAGTACAGAACCTAGTGTGTTACCGATACTTGCAACGACTAAAAGTGTTAAAATAGAATGCTGTGTCAAAGCCGCCATACCCAGCAATGCTGCCTCGGAACCACCCGGTAGCAAGGTTGCGGCAGAAAATGCCACCACAAATAAACCCGTTAACTGCCAAATTGCATCAAACATTATATGTACCGTTGTACAGGAGGGTGGTGGGCGATCATAATATCGCTCTGAATGGGAAGGAATCCTTTAAAAATATGAAGCCCTTTCCTACAATTCACTGAAAAAATGGACGGGTTTGTAACAGACATAAACGCTATCAAATAAAATTACATTATATCATCGACAGTAAGCCCAAGAGCGTCAGCCAAGGCTTTAACTGTCTCATAGCGTGGTTTTACAACACCGCGAATAATATCGGATACAGTACTTGGCCGTTGTCCTGCGCGGCGCGCCAGTTCACTTTGCGAAAACCCAATCGCTTCGCACCAGGCAGCCATTGGGTGCAACTCTCCAACGATAAGCTTGCTAACAAGATCAGATGGCATTGTTGGGGTGGCGCGGTCTTGGTCTAATGCGTCAGCTAATAGGGCACGGTCAGTCGCATCCTCTTTGGCCGCAATAAGGGCCTCATAATCTGCGCGGGGTAAGACAACCATTTCGTCACCCGCTGGAGTTCTTGCAATGTGCATATGTTACCTCCTATTGGTAAATGTCTTTGCGATGAGCAATCTTAACAACAAGCATGTTGCCTTCGATCTGAAAAATGGCGCGGTAGTTGCCGTAGCGCAATCGATACGCAGCAACACCTTGCAATTTTTTTACGTCCCCAGCACCAGTTTCTGCATAAGCTTCCAGTTTTGAAATAATAGTAATCGCATCGTTGCTTGGTAATTTGCGTAAACCTTTTAAAGCTGTTCGGGTATATTCTATTTGCATAGCGTCACTTTTCTACATTGACCATACGCTACAGCGTACAGATTTGCAAATATATAATTACCCTATAGAGTATTAATATACGGAATTTCATTAGAGCTAGCTAACAGTATTTATTCTTAATATGTAATTAACATCTATCCTTAGTTTCCACAAAGCTTGCTCTATTCGCAATGGATAGGATTACGGGTATTAAGTTTCAGCCAAAAGTTTCCTACGCACTAAAACATCTGACTTATATGGATAAATAAGGAAGGTGGTGGGCGACCCTGGAATCGAACCAGGCGTGGGTTACCCCGGGGGAGTTACAGTCCCCTGCCGCACCTTGCAGCCCGTCGCCCTTAAGCGTAATTACACGTATTAAGCTGGGCCTGATTAATCGCGCATATTGTCTGCGTCAACCACAAAAAGCTTGTTACGGTCAGATGATCGTGGCAAATGTGCTGCCAACAGGAAAAGAGTGTCATATGGCCCCTAGAAAAGACAAAAAACCCGTTTGGGTGGTTGATAAAGAACGCAATCGACGTGCAAGTGCGGCAGAAACCGTTTGGTTGTTTGGCATACACGCGGTGCGCGATGCTTTATTGAACCCAGCACGCCAACGTTTGCGGCTGGTTGTGACTAAAAATGCATCCGATAAACTGGCCCACGCGATTACTGCCTCTGGAATGGAGCCCGAAATTCAGGAACCACGCAAATTTAATGTACCGATTGATGCGCAATCTGTGCATCAAGGCGCTGCCCTTGAAGTGAAACCGCTTGATTGGGGCAGTGTGTCAGAGCAATGTGCGCCACGCGGTGAGCGGTCTGTTGTGATTGTTCTTGATCGCGTAACCGACCCGCATAATGTTGGTGCAATTTTGCGTTCTGCCGAGGTTTTTGGGGCCCGCGCCGTAATTGCCACCTTGCGCAATTCAGCCCCTGAAACAGGCGCACTTGCAAAAACCGCTAGCGGATCATTGGAGCGGCAACCATATTTGCGGGTGCAAAACCTGGTTAAAACCATGAAATCCCTTTCTGAAATGGGCTACCGTTTGATCGCATTGGATGGTGAGGCCGAGGTAGAGTTGCAAAAAACGCTTGATGTAGAACCAAACGCACCTACCGCATTGGTATTAGGTGCCGAAGGGCCGGGATTACGCCCTTCAACCAAAGAAACCTGTGATGTGATTGCCAAAATTCCCTTTCAACGTGATTTTGGTTCGTTAAACGTATCGAACGCCGCAGCGGTGTCACTTTATGCGTTGTCACAAACAAAATAGCCTTGCCCTTATCAATCGTGTCAAAATTTCACATTTACGCGATGGGGCTTTCTATTAGAAAACTACAGGGTATCTTGCATTAAAAAGGAGGATACCCATGCATTTCACCAGACGAAGTTTAGTTGCAACTTTCATAGCTACGACAGTTGCATTTCCCGCATTTGCAGCAAAGCCTGCGGTTTTTTCACGCAATGGCGCTGCAATTAACGGCTATGATCCCGTTGCTTATTTTACGAAAAGTAGCCCGCAAAAAGGATCACTAGATCACAGTCTAAACTGGCAAGGTGCTGTTTGGTTGTTTCAATCCGCTGAAAATAAAGCATTATTTGAAGCAACCCCAGAAAAATATGCACCACAATACGGCGGCTATTGTGCTTATGCGGTATCCAAAGGGGCCACGGCCAAAACAGAGCCAGACGCTTGGGCAATACGCGATGGTAAGTTGTATTTGAATTACAATACCGAAGTACGCAGCCTGTGGAAACTGGATGTGCCCGGGAACATTTCAAAGGCAAATGCAAACTGGCCTGCCGTTCTGGATCGATAGCTTACCTTGAAATAAACCGAAACAGGCCTACATAAAGAGTATGCAACGATAGTTGGAACTTTTTGTTGCAGTCTACTGTCCCTCGTTCCACACCTGCGCCCAAAGGAAACTTTGGGCGCTTTTTATATGGGCTTGGAACTTATTTAAGTTCAAAAACAATCGTTATAGTGGACCGTATTCCCAACTCTCCTTCGGCAATGGGCACTGCATCTGATGCCATCGCGGCCATTTCCATACGGGCCATAGGTTGTGGCCGCTGCACGCCACCATTTTCATTAATCGATATGATCTGGCCCAATTTCACACCTGCCGCTTCTACATATAATTCTGCCTTGATGCGCGCGTCTTTTACCGCACGTTTGCGGGCTTCATCCTGATGTGGGCGTGGTTTTTGGATGCCAAAACTGATGCTATTTATCCTGTTGGCACCCAATTTGGTCAGCAAATCCAATACGGGGCCGACTTTGCCTAAGTCACGCACCCGTACTGTTACAGTATTTTGGGCATTATAGCCGATAATACGGGGTTCATTGTTTGAATTGGAGCGGCGATCCCATTGCGGATTAAGCGATAAAGACGAGGTTTGAATATCGCGCGGTTCAATTTCTGCACCTTTAAGGGCATTAAAAATCTTCGCCATTGACTTAGAGTTCATAGTCATAGCTTGGGATGCTTGTTTATGAAAGCTGCTAACGCCCAAATTAACCGTCGCCATATCAGGTGCTACAAACACTTCACCAGTTCCAGTTAATGTCATACGTCGCAGTGCATCTTGTGCATTTGACATGGCAGGCGAGATAAACAGCATTACAGCAATTAAAAATATACGCATGATTGATCCTTGATTGGTTTATGGTATAAATTTGCGCTCTATTTAGGGTATTTTCAAGCTTCCTTGAAATAATCTGGTATTTTATGCTGATTAGCTGACAAATACGTGGCCAGATTCAACCAAATATTGTACATACAGGGCTGAAATAATACTGCGTGAAAGTTTAATGACCTTAGACCAAATACCATTTGCCGTAGATTTGTCGAATGACGGCATATTTTTGTGGCACCGAAAACATGGCCGTAAATGGGAGTTTTTGGGCAGTGTTCCTTTGAATTCAGGTAATTTACGCCAGCAATTAGACGGGTTAAAAGCGAAATCTGCCAGCATTGACGCGCCCTCAATGGAAGCAATCGTCAGAATTCCTTTGGCAGAAGTGAAAACCCTAACCGTATCGCCACAGCCAGAAACGGTTAAAGGCTGGGAAATGCTTATTGTCTCAGAGCTGGAAAAAGCGGCCAACCGTTCAATCAATGATTTGGCCTTTGATTTTGACCGCATGGCAGGCGCATCTGACATTCAGGTTGCCTGGACAACGGTTGATGTCATCAAGCAAGCACAGACTTTCGTACATCTTATCGGGTTTGAGCCGACATTTTACACAACAGACCTTGACCCTTCACAGTTTCCAAGAAATCCTAATTTTCTTTTGGTGGAAAATTTAGCTACACCCAAAAAAGAAGCGACCCCATCTGCTAAGCCAAAACCAGCTACGGTTGACCCTATTGACCCCGAAAACCCTTACCCGACGTTTAAAGATGAAATTCCAGTCGTTGATGAACGAAAAGTTGGTATGGGGTTTATGGCCCTTTTTGCAATTTTTCTAATCATCATCCTATCTATTGCGGCGGTCTATTTCTGGCAAACCAACAGGCTTACAAGTACGGAACTATCGTTGGAAGCTGACAAGTCATATATAGCCGCGACAAAATACCTGCCGCAAAATTCTTTGATAACTGTAAAACAATCTTATAGTTAGTAAGGTATATCTGGGCATAAGCCCTGAAAATAAAGGTTAAAAATAGATAATGACCACAGTGAATACAAAATATGCAGTCGATCTTTCGAACGAAGGTGTATCATTGTGGTGCCGTGGTAAAAAATCTACGTGGAAACTATTGGGGAAAATTGCCCTAGATGCACCTGACTTCTCAGAGCAAATGGAAAGCCTGAAGAATGGGCATTCGTCAGATGAAAACGAAAAATTTACGGCACAAATACGCATCCCCGCATCCGAGGTTTTTGTGTCAGAAATTGACCTTATGGGGGCAACGGGAACAGGATTAACAAAGCGAATAAGGTCATTTTTAGAAGATAACACACCCTATAAATATGATGATTTGGTATTCGATCACGTAGATAAATCTGGGAACGGCAAAGCCTATATTGCAGCCGTCACCAAGCAAACTATTTCTGAAGCAAAAGATTTTATCACAGCTTACGGGTTTGACGCACAATATTATACCACCAAGCTAGAAAAAGCGAATTTTCCCCGTATTCCGAAGTTTTATGATGGTGATAAGCCGTCAGCGAAAGAAACAACGACCCCTAGCCTAACATCTACCCCCAAAGCCCCAACACCACCTGCGCCTTCACCAGCACCGGCGATACCACAATCTGCTGATTTAAGTAGCTTTTCAACGGTGCGCAGTAAAACTGTAATTGCCAGCCGTGATGCCGACCAAGAAACGGCCTTATTAAATACGCCACCGCCGCCGCCAAGACGTATTTCTATTGATCTTCCCAAACCGAAGTTTGAAAAAATCCAAACTTCACCCCCCCCACAAACACAGCCTTTAGAGGCGGCGACGACTCAGCCAGTCAAACCGGCAACACAGCCGTTTAAAATGCCACAAGGCGATGCAGTTGAAGCGGAAACAACCAGCTTTATAAAACCCAAATACCTACTTTATATAACCGCCGTTATTATGCTTGCCTTGGCATACTGGTTTTTCACAGTGCTGTTTGATGGCAAAGAGGAAATTGCGCGTTTACAGCAAACGCCCCTGACCGACCCCCCATTAGTATCTGAACCCACAAAGCTAACGCAACAATCGCCCCTAGATACAACACCTGTATTGGCGGATGACGGCGTGCAAATCACACTTAACACACCGCCTATGCTTCGAATGCCGATTGTGCCCGAAAAACCCGCGTTAAACATTATTGTTGAGGCACCGCCAAAACCACAAGCCAAGCCGACTGCCCCTACCCCTGCACCTGAAGTGGCAAGCACACAAACCACGGTAACGCGCACAGATACATCGCTTGAGACAACGACCGACCTTGCCGCGATTGACAGTGTGGCAGATATTCCAGCGGTTACACCTGAACCTGAAATACTACTGGCAATACCTGATCCGTTAAAAGATATTCTGCCAAAGATGCGCAGTCAGGAATTTGAAACCCTTCATGAAACTGAAGTTGCAGCACCCCAAACAGAGCTAGCAATAACCGATGAACCTGTCGTACCAACCCCTGTAGAAATTGATGACATACCCGACATTCTGGCCCTTGCTGACGTATCATTGAAATCCAAACTGCCTAAAGCACGCCCTGCTTCGATTGCCACAAAAGCCAATCAAGCGAGAAACTCTTTAGTGGCAAAAGCCGATCCTGCATTGGCAAGCAAAAAACCCAAACCCAGGCCATCGAATTTAGTCGTATTGAAAAAGAACACAGAGGCAGATACAGCCGACGAAATAACCTTAGCGGTTCAAACTGCCGTTCTTGCCAAACAACGACCTCGCATTCGCCCAAAAAACCTGAAAAAGAATGCAAACGTTCAAACTGCTTCTTTAAGCGAGACGTCAAACACTGGGGATGCTACCCCTGCAACAATACAAAAACAGGCCACCGAAAAAGCTGGATTTAGTAAACGACGCATATCTTTAATAGGGGTGTACGGCACCAATACCGACCGTCGCGCCTTGGTACGGATGCCAAGCGGGCGGTTTGTAAAAATCAAGCCCGGGCAAAATTTTAGCGGTTGGAAAGTTGCCGCGATTGGTGAAAGCTCGGTTCGGATCACCAAAGGCAGTCGAAATCAAGTATTGCGAATGCCCAATTAGCTACAATAGAAATGCCGCCGCCAACCCAAGAAACGCAAAGAAGCCGATAATATCGGTCACGGTTGTCACAAAAGCGCCAGACGCCAATGCGGGATCTATACCCACCTTTTCAAGGCCAAGCGGCACTAAAATTCCTGCTAACCCAGCCACAATCATATTCACAATCATTGCAACACCCAAAACGATACCCAGCAAACTTGAGCCGTACCAGTAATAGCCGACCAGACCGATTATCAGCGCAAAGATCAGGCCATTTAACAAACCTACTGACAATTCACGTCGAATAACCCGCCAAGCATTTGCAGATGTTAAATCTTTTGTGGCCAATGCACGCACGGCAACGGTTAAAGTTTGGGTTCCCGCATTGCCCCCCATAGAGGCGACGATCGGCATTAAAACCGCCAATGCAACGATTGCTTCAATCGTATCGGCAAACTGTGCAATCACGATAGACGCCAGAATTGAGGTCAAAAGATTTACTGCAAGCCATGGAAACCGTAAGCGCGTTGTCGCTAAAATAGTATCAATCAAGCTTTCATCACCAACACCTGCCAGACGCTTAATATCTTCTTCTGCGTGGTCGTCTAGAACTTCCATCGCATCATCCATCGTAATGACACCAACAAGTCGGTTATCTGCATCAACAACAGGGGCAGAAATCATATTATATTGGTTAAACGCATAGGCCACATCTTCTTGCGATTGCAGCACAGGGATGGTGCGAAATTCTTCATCCATAATATTGGATAATTTCATCTCGCGTGCAGATGACATTAATTTGGAAAGTGCTACTTTGCCGACGGGTGTCAATCTTGGGTCAACCATCACAACATCATAAAATTGATCTGGCAAATCTGTTTCGGTTCGTAAATAATCGATCGCCTCACCCACAGTCCAATGGGTTGGGGCCATCACCAGTTCACGTTGCATCAAGCGGCCCGCAGATAACTCTGGGTAGCTTAAAGCCTGTTCAACCGCAACACGGTCAGAATCTTCTAACGCTTCTAGAATACGTTCTTGTTGGGGCTCATCCAAATCTTCGATCAGATCAACGACATCATCGGTATCAAGATCTTTTACCGCTTCTGTAACAACCTCATCTGAAAGCCCTTCGAACACATCGTCCAGCAGGCCTTCATCAATCTCTGCCAGTACTTCCCCGTCAAAATCTTCACCCCAAAGGGCAACAAATGCGGCGCGTTCTTTCGAATTAATCTGCTCAAGAAGATCGGCAATATCGGCGGCGTGAAAAGGCTCTAGCAATCCTACAAGCATGTCGCGATCATTTGTTTCAATCGCATATAAAACTGTATCTATTAATGTGCTGTCTATTTCATAAGCACGATCAGGGTTTTCAGCCTCATTTATTATTTCTTCTAACATTTCCGCACCCCAAATCACTGCTTGCTGACTTATAACAGGTCATTATTTTACAACAACGGTAATTCTATAATTCAAAAAGGTTTACGGCTGAACCGTGCTGGCATATGATTTTTATGAACCAAACAATCAACATATATGGCAATGAGCGAACCTGCCCCAGAGATTAAAACCATTGCAGATGTAAGGCAGGCCGCAATAGATGCGCACCAAAAAGGTGACTATTCTAAAGCCCAAGAATTTTATCGGGTATATCTGCAAAACCGACCTAAAGACGCAGCTATTTGGTCAAATCTGGGGGCGGTTTTTCGCAAACAAAAACATTACCAACTTGCCGTTGCTGCACAATTACGCGCATTGGAATTAGACCCTGAAACACCTTCGTTAATAAACAATGCTGCAAATGCTTTCTATGATGATGGGCAGTTGGAAAACTCATTGGAAATGCGCAAAAAAATTATTGCACTAGAGCCTGACAATCCAGATCATTATGCAAGTTTAGGCAAATGTTACCGTGGGTTACACAAGTTAGATAAAGCAAAAGATACTTTATTGGAGGGCATTAAAAAGTTCCCGAATTTTGCCGAAATACATATCCAGTTGGCTTTCGTGCAACTTGCTATGGGGGATTACCCGCAAGGTTTTAAAACTTTTAATTGGCGTTGGCAAGGGGATGAAATAAGCCTACCAGATTTGCCTTGCCCGAAATGGAACGGCGAGGTCTTGTCAGGAAAAACCATTCTTGTCACACCAGAACAAGGGTTTGGTGATACGATCCTAATGGCACGTTTTTTGCGGGGTTTGAAACAACTTGGGCCGCAGATTAATATGGTGGTCAAACCACCTTTACGGCGGCTATTTTCCAGCTTGGAAGAACATGTAACGTTTATAACAACAAAAGAAGACATCCAAAAATGCGACTATTGGATGCCGATGATGGATTTACCGCTTTATCTAAAAACAACGCTTGATACAGTACCGCCCCCTGTCACACTGCATGTCCCTGAAATGGCTAAAGCGCGGGCTTTGAAGATAACACAACCTTACAGTGATCGCTTTAAAGTGGGTGTTATGTGGTCAGGGTCTGTCACTTACCGCGCCAATCACAAACGTTCCTTTAGTCATCAACGGTTTTTAGAACTTTGTAATATTCCTGATATACGAATGTTTTCGCTTTATAAGGGCCCACTTTTGAATGATTACGTCACGGATGGTACATCCGCATTGATCATAAACGCCTCTGGCAACGATAGTGATTTTGCTGACAGTGCAGCCTTAATGCAAAAACTGGATTTAATCATCTCAATGGACAGTGCCATAGTGCATGTTGCAGGGTCTTTGGGTTGTGAGGTCTGGAACCTTTTGCATTTTGAACCCTACTGGCTATATGAACCGTTTGAAAACCACACCCCTTGGTACCCCTCAATGCGGCTGATTTCACAGGAAAAACCCGGTGATTGGGACGGTGTGTTCGCACATCTAAAATCCGATCTGGAAGAGCGCATAAAACAATGGAAGAAGTCATGAAAGATATTGTAACGCCAATTTCACCTGGGGAATTGCTGGATAAAATTACCATCCTGCATATCAAATCTAAAAACATCCAAGACCCTGAAAAATTGGAGAATGTACAGATAGAGCGTGCAGCTTTGCAAAGAGTCATTGATGCGCATATCCCTGATAATATGGAAATAACCACGTTGGTTACAAAGCTACAAATGGTGAATAAAGAGCTGTGGGATATAGAGGATGCAATTCGTGATTGTGAGCGTGCAAATTCTTTTGAGGCAGAGTTTATAGGTTTGGCGCGCGCGGTTTATATAACAAATGACAAACGTGCTGCGTTAAAAAAGCAGATTAATATTGCTTTGGGATCGAAGTTTGTCGAAGAGAAATCTTACGCAGAGTATTAAATGTATATTCATAGGGGCAGCACGGGTTGCCTATTAACGCGTGTAAATTGCGTCTTTAAACCCTGCTTTACGCGCTGTTCCCATCGCATTTCTAAGTTCATTAGTTGATGCAAATGGCCCAAGATAGACAACCTTCAGGCTTCTGCCCTTGTTCCTTATCGCTCTGGTACGAACCGGATACCCACCTGCCTGAAACCGTGCAATCGTTCTTGATACATTTTCAGGGTTACCAAACGTGCCTATTTGCACGTAACGCGCAGTAGTGGTTGTAGGCTTTGGCGCAGTTGCAGTCGTGCGTGTTCTGCTGCGTGTAATGGTAGGGGTTTTGGTGGATGTTGAGTAAGCCCTAGCAACAGCTACTTCTTTCGCCCTGACTTTTTTAATCAACTTGCGAGGAACTGTGTTTGTCCAGACCATTTCCATTTGTGCATCACCACGTGGTGTTACATCTGCGGCAATGACAGTTGGGTAAATTGTGTGCTTGTGAACAGGATCAACACCGCGCGTTACAGCAATACCATTTGTTGACGCATACCCCCTAATAACATCGGCGGGATGAACTGCTTGCGGCCCATTGCGAATAGCAAGTCGGTTTGCGCGACGCGAAAACAAACTAAAACCGCGCACCGATTTAACACGTGCGGGGCGCCGTGTTGTTGTTGCAATATTATAAGTCGTTGCAGCAGTATTATAGCCAGTACCGCCCTGTATCACGGGCGCTGTTTGACGGATGAAATCTGCTGGATGATCTCTTTGCGGGCCAAACCGTATGCCACTTACCTGCGTATGCGGGGCAACGGGTGAGGCTAATGTCGCAGTTCTTTGCGTGGTTGCAACTGGTGCTGATTTCACCCGTGTGCCACCGCCAAATAAACCTGCACCAAATAATTTTGTCTTCTTCTTTCGTGGGGCCGCTATTGGTTGCGGTACAACAGCCGCAGTTCGAACCGGTGCAGCTATTGGTGCCGCTGTAGGTTTAACCACCCGTGTCGTCGGTGTACCTGATGCAAGGGCAAGCTGTGTTGAATTTAAAGAGGGTTTATTTCTTGAGTTACAGAAAACTTTTCTGGACCGGTTGACGCGCGGCACCCATGTGACCCGCGTACCATATCCAGCTTTGATGTATACGCAGCCTTTTGAGTCCACGTACTGCGTGCCTTTAAAGCTTTTTGGCGGCATCTCTGCTGGGCCGTTATCCGACCTTAAAGTTTGTGCGTTTGCCTGAACGCCTAAGGACATAATCCCTATGGCTAGTATCAGTATTTTGTTTCTTATCATCTCGTGCCCCCAAGATATGGTTACAAAATGCCCATTTTTAGGCAAATAGTAAAGGGATTTTTTCAATGAAAAGAAGTAATTGCACATATGTGTGTTGTTATTATTTATGAAAGATATACCGCCGCGCAAATAGTTAGGTAAAGAACCGTATTTAATACTTTGATCTTTTTCGATAAATCGTACTTGGGGCCACACCCAAAACCTCTGCCGCTTTTGGTATAGAGCCGCCGTTTGACTGGATGGTTGCCTCTATGAATTTTGCTTCTACCTCATCCAGTTGTAAGCCAACAAGTTGATGAATGGCGGTAGTATTGCGTTCAATAGTCAATTCATCCCCAAGCGCATCAAGTCTGTCGGTGGGTTTTGCGTTACTAGAAACGAACCCCAAAGGCAGCATATCCAGCCCGACAAAATCGCTGTCATAAGTTGCGATAATACGGTGCAACAAGTTTTCAAGCTGGCTTAAATTTCCTGGCCACTCATGAATTTCAAACACCCCGGCCACTTCTTTAGTAAGCCCTGTGAAATTTTTACGTTCAGCCTGAGAAAGTTTTTTAAGCATGGTTTCAGCAATATATTGAACATCACCTGTTAATTCCCGCAGTGCAGGCAGCGTAACTGTTAGAACATGCAGTTGATAGAACAAATCTTCCCTGATTTTTTTTGTTTCCAGCAACACATAAGGATCAATGCTTGATGAACATATTACACGGGGAAAACGTTTATATTCTGAATTTCTGTTGTCTTCATTTTGGTTGGCTTTTTGCAAATAATTTGCAAGCTTAGATTGCACGATAGGGTCAAGTTCAGAAACCTCGCGGATATATAAACTACCGCCATAAGCTTGTTGAACAGCGCCATGCCCAGTTGCAAGTATTTCCCAATTAAACGTATCCTGCATACCAAATAAGCTTTTTTCTTGCTCTTCGCCGCTTAAACCATACCCATCATATTTTATAAATTGATCTGGCTCCATACCTGCGTAAGTATGAATAGCATTGGCACAAATATCTTTCCCAACACCGCGTTCACCTGTGATGAAAACAGGTGCATTGGAAGGGGAAATGCGCATGATTTTGCGGTATGTTTCTTGCATTTTTGGGCCACGCCCAATGAAGCCATAAAAATTACCCGCCTCAAGATTTATGTCTGGGCTGGTTTCTAGACTGGCGAGTGCGGATATGACTGCGGACAGCAAACGTTCATCGGAAAAAGGTTTTAGCAGAAAGTCGAATGCACCTGCTCGCATCGCATCTACCGCGCGATTTACTGATCCGTTAGAGGTTATAACGATAATCTTTGCTTGTGGGTTATCCTGTACAAACTGGCGAATAACCTCAATTCCGTCTACATCTGGTAAGAACAGATCCATAATCACCACTGGATGATTGCCGTTTTTAAATATTTGTAGCCCTTCTGCCCCTGTTGAAGCCACATCTACGATGTAGCCCGCATTTGTTAAATTGGCGCTATATATCAACTGAAGCGTTGCGGTATCTTCGATTAGCAAAAGTTTTTGTGTCATCGGGCTGTGCCGCGTGATTTTTTATCCGACTTCAAAAAGACCAACCAATTATCTATTTCTTCGATTGCAATACCCACCAAACTGTAAGGAAATTCTCCTTTATGCACAGTAGATAGGCTATTGATTTGTTGAGAAATTAAATGAAGTTGCGTCGTTCCAATTACACCTGCTAAAGAAATCAGCACATGACTTGGCTCAAATAACATATGGTTTGCTTTTGCACTTTGTGCCGCTTTCAATCCGCGCTGTGTATTTTGCAAATCAATTATGAGCTTATCAAGCAATATCAATGATTGCTCTGGCCCAAGCTTTTCCAAAAGGCCCAGATATGTTTCATTTTGATACTCATCTGCCATATATTACACACCCAACGTTAAGAAGCAGCCAACTGGGCCGCTTGCGCTAACATAGGTTAAATTATAATATTTGCAAAATGCAAATGTGCTTTGGGATATTAAGGTTTTGGATACCCCAAACCCTGTAATGCCTCAGTAATTTCATCCAGAATAACAGGGTCATCAATGGTTGCGGGCATTTTCCACGGTTCCGCATCGGCAATTTTCGCTATCGTGCCGCGCAAAATCTTGCCCGAGCGGGTTTTTGGTAAACGATCAACCACACAAGCCAGTTTAAAGGCCGCTACTGGGCCGATGGTTTTGCGCACCAACTGTACACACTCGGCAATAACATCCGCATTGGATTTCTCTGCCCCCGCATTCAAACACAAAAACCCCATAGGTAATTGGCCCTTCAATGCATCTTTAACCCCAAGAACTGCGCATTCCGCAACATCAGGGTGATTTGAAAGAACTTCTTCCATTTGACCTGTCGACAGGCGGTGCCCTGCTACGTTGATGACGTCATCGGTACGCGCCATGATATAAAGATAGCCATCATCATCCATATAACCCGCATCACCCGTTTCATAATACCCGGGGAAGGCTTCTAGGTAAGATGACAGATAACGTTTTTGCGCATTCCAAAGTGTGGGCAGTGTACCGGGTGGCAATGGTAGTTTAATCACAATCGCACCCAATTCGCCCCGTGGTAATTGCTGACCATCATCATCCAAAATCTGCAAATCAAACCCCGGCATTGGTACCGCGGGCGAGCCAAGTTTTATCGGCATCAATTCAATGCCAGCTGGGTTACACACGGCAGGATAGCCGATTTCTGTTTGCCACCAATGGTCAATTACAGGCACGCCCAACTGATCTTGCGCCCAAATAATAGTATCAGGATCAGCGCGTTCCCCAGCCAAAAACAGATACTTTAAACAGGACAAATCGTACTTTTTTACAAATTCTCCCTTGGGATCAACCCTTTTAATTGCACGAAACGCGGTAGGTGCAGTAAAAAACGATTTTACACCGTATTCCGAAATAACCCGCCAGAATGTGCCCGCATCAGGCGTACCTATCGGTTTGCCTTCAAACACGATCGTGGTGCTGCCATTAATCAATGGCCCGTAGCAAATATAGGAATGGCCCACGACCCAACCTACATCGGACGCCGCCCAAAACACATCACCTGGCTCGACATTGTAAATGTTCTTCATCGTCCAATTAAGGGCCACAATATGCCCACCTGTTGGGCGCACTACCCCCTTGGGCTGGCCTGTGGTGCCAGAGGTATAAAGGATATAAACAGGATCTGCACCGCCCATCGGCACACAATCCGCAGGTGCTACACCTTGTTGAAATTCATGCCAATCCAGATCACGGCCCGCAACCAAATCAGCGGTTTTTTGTGCGCGTTGCAAAATCACACAGAAATCAATTTTGTGGTTTGCCAATTCAATCGCACCGTCAATCAACGGTTTATAGGCAATCACCCCGCTGGGCTCGACCCCGCATGAGGCCGCAATAATCGCTTTGGGTGTTGCGTCATCAATGCGTGTTGCCAATTCTGCCGCCGCAAAACCGCCAAACACAACCGAGTGAATAGCCCCGATGCGTGAACAGGCCAGCATAGCGATCAAAGCCTCGGCCACCATCGGCATATAAATGATAACGCGGTCGCCTTTTGTTATGCCTTGGGCCTGCAACCCGCCTGCAAAATTTGATACTTTATCTTTCAGTTCGGCATATGTGATCTTGGCGGAATTCCCCGTGATCGGACTGTCGTAAATGATTGCAACGCGGTCACCATTACCGGCTTCCACATGACGATCAACGGCATTGTAGCAGGTGTTAATCTCACCATCTTTGAACCATTCATAAATGGGTGCATCTTCATCAAATAACGCTTTTGACGGTTGTTTACTCCACGAAACTGCATTGGCTGCTTCCATCCAAAATGTTTCTGGATCAGATTGCCAATTTCCATAAACTTCTTTGTAAGACATCTGCCCTATTCTCCCACTTTCGCACGTTTAACCAATTCCAAAACCTCTTTTGCTGCTTCGGGTATATTTGTGCCCGGCCCGAAGATGGCCCGCACACCGACTTGGCGCAAAAAATTGTAATCATTGGGCGGAATTACCCCACCGCAAATCACGATAATGTCGCCGCCACCTTTGTTTTTCAGCGCATGCACCAGTTGTGGCGCCAGCGTTGTGTGGCCTGCGGCCTGTGACGAGATACCAACCACATCAACACCCTTTTCGATCGCATCGATTGCAGCCTCTTCAGGGGTTTGAAACAGCGGGCCCATTTCAATATCAAAACCAATATCGGAAAACGCGGTTGCAATTACTTTGCCGCCACGATCATGTCCATCTTGGCCCATTTTCACCACCATCATAGATGGTTTTTTACCAAATTTCTTTGCAAAATCAGCAACATCCGTTTGAATATCTTGAAAACTCTGATCGCCCGCGTAAGCCGCACCATAAACCCCATCCAGTAGTTTAACCTTTGCTTTGTGTCGCCCGAATGCACCTTCCATCGCGTCTGATATTTCACCCACTGTGGCACGCGCACGCGCCGCTTCAATCGCCAAATCCAGCAGATTGCCGCTGTCGCGTGCACCCGCTTCAAGCGCATCAAGTGCTACATCACAAGCCGCTGTGTCACGTGATTTACGAATATCTTTTAGTCGCGCAACTTGCGCATCACGTACCGCAGAATTATCAATCATACGTACATCTATGTCGGCATCTTCGTCAGTTTGAAACTTGTTCACACCAACGATAATATCTTCACCGCGATCAACCCGCGCCTGTTTTGCCGCAGCTGCCCGTTCAATTTCTAGCTTCGGCATGCCATCTTCAACCGCACGTGTCATCCCCCCCATAGAGTCAACCTGCGCAATCAATTCCCATGCTTTATCGGCCAAATCTTTAGTCAGGGTTTCGACATAATAAGACCCTGCCAATGGGTCGACCACGTTAGTAACACCAGTTTCATTTTGTAAAATAAGTTGAGTATTACGTGCCAATCTAGCAGCGGCATCTGACGGCAAAGCAATCGCTTCGTCATAGCTGTTGGTGTGCAAGGATTGCGTGCCGCCCAACACTGCACTCATCGCTTCATAAGCCGTGCGGATCGCGTTGTTATACGGGTCTTGTTCCTGCAATGATACGCCACTGGTTTGGCAATGGGTGCGCAGCATCAGGGATTTTTCATTCTGCGCGCCAAACTCGGTCATAATGCGATGCCATAACAGGCGTGCGGCCCGCAATTTTGCCGCTTCCATGAAAAAATTCATGCCAATGGCGAAAAAGAACGACAAGCGCGGGGCAAACGCATCCACATCCATACCTCGTGCTATTGCGGCGCGTACATATTCCTTACCGTCAGCCAACGTGAACGCCAGTTCCTGCACCAGCGTCGCCCCCGCTTCTTGCATGTGATAGCCGCTGATCGAGATCGAGTTAAACTTGGGCATCTCACGGCTGGTATAGTCAATAATATCCGACACTATCCGCATTGAGGGTTCGGGTGGATAAATATAGGTATTGCGCACCATAAACTCTTTCAGCACATCATTTTGGATGGTGCCAGACAGCTTTGCGCGATCAACCCCCTGCTCTTCACCCGCCACAATAAAGCTGGCAAGCACAGGGATTACAGCCCCGTTCATCGTCATCGACACGCTGATTTTATCCAAGGGAATGCCGTCAAACAAGACTTTCATATCTTCGACACTGTCGATGGCTACACCCGCTTTGCCCACATCCCCCACAACGCGTTCGTGGTCACTGTCATAACCGCGATGCGTGGCCAGATCGAAAGCAACCGAAACGCCTTGCTGCCCGCTGGCCAGCCCTTTGCGGTAAAATGCATTGCTTTCTTCTGCGGTAGAAAAGCCCGCATACTGGCGGATTGTCCAAGGGCGACCCGCATACATCGTGGCCTTTGGACCGCGTGTGAAAGGGGCTGAGCCTGGAATGCTGCCCAAATGATCTAAACCGTCCAAATCATCGGCGGTATAAAGCGGCTTTACCGCAATCCCTTCGGGCGTGTGCCATGTCAGGTCTTCCAGAGGTTTACCGCGCAGCTCTTTTTCTGCCAAGGTTTTCCAAGCGTTAAGGTCAGATACGCTCATAGCGCATACTCCTTTGTTTTATATATGAAAATCAGTCTCGAAACTCTTCGCATCCAGGGATGCGTCCAAAGGCGATTTTGGCCCCCGTGTAGGGCGTTATTTCGTTTGGGCGCTCGCCATAAATCAATGTATCTTGCCCGTAGCGTTGGTTGATCGCGTCGATCAAAACACACAGGTTTTCGCGTGGGGTACGCACCCCTGCGCTTGCGCGTTTCTCGAACAGATCGGCCGTGTGTTTGTGCGCAGGAATCAGCCCGCCCAACATCACGCTGGTTGAAATCGGCTTTGTGAACGTCAGTTCGCCCCAGAATTGCCGAAACAAGGCCAGTAATTGAAAACTGTCTTGGGTTGCGGGTATTTTGCGGCCCAACCCACTGCGGCCCCGCGCGGTGCATTTGACCGAGATTTGCAAGTATGTGGCGTAGGCGTTTTGTCGGCGCAGCCTTGTCGCGGCCTTGATTAGTAACCGCCGTGTGACCAATCGCGCAGCTTCTGGGTTGCGGTTGTTGTAAGACAATACTTGCCCGTGGCCTAAGGATTGTGTGGGTTTTGGTATCGGTTGCGAAATGTCTTCGCCCTGTAACGCGCGTATAAACCGCTCGCCTTGCACCCCGCCCCATATTTTGCGGGCGTATTTTGGTGCCAGCGCATAAAGTGCGGGAACTGTGGTAATCCCGACCGCATGAAGGCGTGTTTCCATTCCGCGACTGATCCCCGGAATATCGCGTAGTTTCAGATGGTTGATCTTGTCTGGAAGAACCTCTGGTAACAACCATTCCAGCCCTTCGGGTTTGCGCAATTTGCCTGCCAATTTGGCCAATAGCAAGCTTGATCCAAGCCCTATTGAACAGCGCATCATCGGGCCAACTTGTGTATAAATCTGCTGGCGCATCTGTTCGGCCAAACTCATCGCAGTTTCCAGCCGTTGGGCATTGCCTGTTAAACGTATGGAAAACTCGTCTACCGAATGGGCGGCCTCTATCGGCAAAACCCGTTCCACTGCCCGTTTGATCCGGTGATGATAATCCACATAAACGTCGTGGCGTGCGGGGCGAAACTGCATGCCAGGGATCAATAGACGCGCCTCGTTCATCCGCGCACCGAACTTCAGCCCCTGATCTTTGGCTTCGTAACTGGCGGCTATGATCGCGGCATTGCGCGTCATTGTTGTGACCACACCAACGGGCCGCCCGCGCAAGCTTGGGTCTTCTTGTTGTGCCACACTGGCAAAATAACTGTTCATATCGAGATAGAGCAGCCTTAATCGGGCTTTGTTCATTGATTTTTACTTTGGATTGAGTGAATCCAAGAGTAGAACAAAAAGAGAACATATGGAAGGGGGATGCGGCGATTATTCAAACTCCATAATAACAGCATCAACAGCCAAGCTGTCGCCAACACTGGTATTAATCTTTGAAACGATGCCCTGCCGTTCAGCCCGCAGCACGTTTTCCATCTTCATCGCCTCAACAGTGCAAAGGGTTTGCCCATCTTGCACTTCGTCGCCCACAGCCACGTTCAAGTTCACAATCAAACCTGGCATCGGGCACAGCAACAATTTCGATGTGTCGGGGGGCAGCTTTTCCAACATATATTCGGCCAATTCCGCACGGCGCGGCGTATAAATAATAACGCTGGCATCGGCTCCGCGAAAACGCACCTGATACCCTGCACTGATCGGATCCACTTTTAAAACCAACGGCACGTCGTCAATCATGAAATGGCCCAGCCGTTCACCTGGCACCCAGTCGCTGGTCACACGGTGTTTTGTGCCATCTGCAAAACTAACGAACGAGCCTTTATGATCTGCATCAATCGACACATCAAACCGCGCACCCTGCACTTTAATCACCCAGTTTTCACCGACTTTGCGTTCATGATTATCAATCCGCCCCGATACCCTAGCAAGGCGGATTTCGGCAACACGGTACATCGCAGCACAGGCCGCCGAAATACGTTTTAATGTCACTTCATCTAAATCAACCCCTTGAAAACCTTCGGGATATTCTTCTTCGATAAATGCGGTTGTAATATCACCGCTCACAAAACGAGGGTGATCCATTACCGCAGACAGGAACGGCAGATTATGCCCGATCCCTTCAATTTCAAACGCATCAAGTGCGCTGCGCATCACTTCAATAGATTTCGCACGATCTGGTGCCCAAGAACACAACTTTGCAATCATCGGGTCATAAAACATTGAGATTTCGCCACCCTCATAAACACCTGTATCATTGCGCACAGCCATGGTTTTTGTCGCCACTTCTTCGGGTGGGCGGTAGCGTGACAAACGCCCGATAGAGGGCAGAAAATTACGGTACGGATCTTCGGCATAAAGCCTGCTTTCCATCGCCCAGCCGTGAATGCCAATATCTTTTTGCCTGAATGACAGCTTTTCGCCATATGCGACGCGGATCATCTGTTCAACCAGATCAATGCCCGTGATTAATTCGGTTACAGGATGTTCCACTTGCAAGCGCGTGTTCATTTCCAAGAAATAGAAATTACGATCACCATCAACTATAAACTCAACCGTTCCCGCACTGCAATAATCCACCGCATTGGCCAAAGCACAAGATTGTTTACCCATAGCTTTGCGGGTTTTTGCGTCAAGAAACGGGCTTGGCGCTTCTTCAATGACTTTCTGGTTACGCCGTTGAATAGAACATTCACGCTCATTCAGGTAAACGCAGTTACCGTGCTTATCGCCCAGCACCTGAATTTCAATGTGGCGTGGTTGGGTGATGAATTTTTCAATAAAAATGCGGTCATCGCCAAAACTGCTGGCTGCTTCATTCTTTGACAGCTGAAAGCCTTCACGCGCCTCGGCATCATTCCACGCAACCCGCATACCTTTACCACCGCCGCCCGCAGAGGCTTTAATCATAACTGGATAACCGACTTCATTCGAGATTTTCACGGCCTCGGCTGCATCCGCTATTTCGCCCATAAAACCCGGAACCGTAGTAACGCCCGCTTTTGCCGCTAGTTTTTTGGATGTTATTTTATCCCCCATAGAGGCTATGGCACCTGCAGGTGGCCCGATAAAAGCAACGCCCGCTTTTTCTAAAGCATGGGCAAAGCGTTTGTTTTCAGACAGAAAGCCGTAACCAGGATGCACCGCTTCTGCCCCAGTTTTACGTACCGCCTGCATCACCTTTTCGATGACAATATAACTTTCAGCCGCAGGCGACGCCCCGATATGCACCGCCTCATCCGCCATTCTGACATGCAAGGCGTTTTTATCCGCGTCCGAATAGATCGCAACCGTTTTAATACCCATTTTTTGGGCCGACTTAATGACGCGACAGGCAATTTCGCCCCGATTGGCGATAAGGATTTTCTTAAACATAGGAAACACCGTGCTTTGTTAGAAGAGGATGGAAAAAGCTGCGGGAATTAAATTTCCCTGTGCCAAAAAAAGAAGCCCTTGTGTCAATGCACAAGGGCCCTAGTAGAGGGGAAATGAAAGAGTTCGTCCGCATGGAAGAGCGGAAAATCTCTTGATTAGCTTCTGCTTTCGCAAGCGACGCGGCCAATCTGGGCGTCGATGAAGATCGTAATGAACTTCCTTGATTATTAAGGTACTGGGCTTTTCTTGTGCTGCATATCAAATATTTCAGCCCCCCCCCGCTTTGGGCGATTTGCCGCCAAAGTGATTCTTTGATGCGCGAATTCATGCCTATTCGCCCTTAAATATGCTGGGAAAGCTCACCATAGCGCGGCCCACGTTGATTTTAAGCAAAGCTTCATAATCTGTCGGATCAAAAGAATCGTCGACTATTTCAACCTCTCGGCCCAGTAGCCAGCTTAATCTACCAGCGTCTAAGTTACCGCGTTCAAACGATTCTTCGCCGAAATATTCCCAAAGCGCGCGCAAAAAACCCTCATCTGCGCGACGATCGGCAAAACGGCGATCCGCATAACGTTCGCGCTTAACCAATTTCGTCGCACCAGATTTATTGGGGCGGCGTATTGTGAAATGAAAATCAGAACTGGGAAGGCGAGATGGAAACCCGCGATATCTAATCATAACACGCTCCCGTTTGCGTGCATGTAAGGGGCGCCAAGAACCCAATTAGGTTCTTGGCTTAATATATTAGTATTTTTGTGTTTCTGGCTCAGCCATAATTGGTTCTGGCTGTGGCTCTGGTGCGCCTGCTGAAGACGAAGAGTTTGCACATGCAGAAAGGCCAAGGGCCATAAGAAGAGCGATTGCTGTAATTGTTTTTGACATACTGGTTTCCTAATTTTGTTGCTACCCAGGATAATTTTGGCCCGAGACAAGACTATAATAGCAGATGTTTTCACAAAAAAACAGATTGAAGATGTCCGCTTTGCCCAGAAACTGTGTAATTTGGCCTTATGTGACTCTCTTGCATCAAATAAAGCGTATTTATTTACATTTAGTGCCATTCACAGGCTCCCTTAGATATATCGTAAAATCCCATATACTGGCGTACATCTTGATTTGTTTCGCCGTAATTAAGCGGGCTATCCATCATTTTAATAACCAATTCGTTTGCAGGCTCATTGCCATTCTCTGCCGCCAAAGCGCGGGCCAAGGCATATGTTTCGCACAATACGTCTATATCCGTATTGGCGGCCTTAAAATCAATTCTGCCGCCATTTGCAATTTCAGGGGCGACCACGCCAAGATAATACACTTTTTGTGTGCCTTCCTCTTCCAAAAAACCTTCTTGGTAAATCTCAATATCCTGCCCAGATGGCACGGGTGGCAGATCTGCATAGGCAGCCGTTGTCCAGCACAGCCCAAAGGCGCAGGTAAGATATGATGGCGTTTGCATATCGGCTACAACGGCAAGTTATCATGTTTGCGCCAAGGGTTTTTCACATCCTTTGACTTTAGCCCTGCCAACGCTCTTGCGACACGCATACGGGTATTTTGCGGCATGATGACTTCATCAATGAACCCATTTTCGGCTGCAACAAACGGGTTGGCAAAACGTTCTTCGTAATTTGACGTTAACGCGGTAATTTTCTCACCATCTGCCAGATCGGCACGGTGTAATATTTCCACCGCACCTTTTGCACCCATCACAGCAATTTCCGCTGTGGGCCACGCATAATTAACGTCACCGCCCAGATGTTTGGGTGACATCACACAATAAGCCCCGCCATAAGCTTTGCGGGTTATCACAGTTACACGCGGCACAGTTGCTTCACCATATGCATAAAGCAGCTTTGCCCCGTGTTTAATAACGCCGCCATATTCTTGTGATGTTCCAGGTAAAAATCCTGGTACATCAACCAATGTCAGCAACGGTATTTCAAACGCATCACAAAACCGCACAAAACGCGCCGCTTTGCGCGATGCGTTAATATCAAGACAGCCCGCCAAAACCATAGGTTGGTTCGCAACCACCCCAACAGTAGAACCTTCAAGACGAATAAACCCAGTTAGGATATTTTTGGCGAAATCTTTTTGTATTTCATAAAAATCATGCTCATCCGCCAATTTCAGTACCAACTCTTTCATGTCGTAAGGTGTGTTGGTATTGTCAGGGATCAGCGTATTCAAGGATGGTTCTTTGCGCATATACCCGTCAAAAAACGGCCTTACAGGAGGTTTTGATTTGTTGTTAAGCGGCAGAAAATCAAACAATCGGCGCACTTCCATAAGTGCGTCCATATCATTTTCAAATGCGCCATCTGCAACTGACGATTTGGTTGTGTGGGTTTTAGCCCCGCCCAACTCTTCTGCTGTGACAATTTCATTGGTCACAGTTTTCACAACATCAGGCCCCGTTAAGAACATGTAAGAGGTGTCACGCACCATAAAGACAAAGTCGGTTAAGGCTGGCGAATAAACCGCGCCCCCCGCACTTGGCCCCATGATAACGCTGATTTGCGGCACAACACCCGATGCTTTAATATTATTCTGAAACACCGAGGTATAACCCGCAAGTGCTGCCACACCCTCTTGGATACGCGCGCCACCTGAATCGTTTAACCCGATTATTGGCACACCATTGCGAATGGCCATATCTTGAACTTTGCAGATTTTCTTTGCGTGAGTTTCAGACAATGATCCGCCATAAACAGTGAAATCTTGACTGAACACATAAACCATACGGCCGTTTATTGTGCCCCAACCAGTGACCACACCGTCGCCTGGAATATGTTCTTCTTCCATGCCAAAATCAGTACACTTATGGCTGACGAACATATCGTATTCTTCGAATGACCCTTCATCCAACAAAACTTCCAGACGCTCTCGCGCGGTTAACTTGCCTTTGGAATGCTGTACATTTACACGACGCTGCCCGCCGCCCATGCGCGCAGCTGACCTGCGGTTTTCTAGTTCTTGAATAATATCAGTCATAGTGCCTCCCGAAACTGTAATTATCCTACACGAAACCAGCCTATAGGAAAGCCGTTTTTAGTTAATTTGCAAACAATATGGTTTAGTGTTATTGCTAATTGCAAAATTGCAAATAAGTACACAAATTATGGCTCATAAAAAACTATACGCAGGTGTTGCCCTACGCAAAATTCGTCAGGAATTCAATCTGACCCAGAAAAGCTTTGCAAGCCGGCTGGATATTTCTTTGCCGTACCTAAGCCAAATGGAAAATAATCACCGCCCTATTGCCACATCTGTTGTGTTGACGCTCGCACGCGAGTTTAGCTTTGATGTAACAAAGTTATCGGATGGCGACCCTCAAAGAATTGTGGCTGATATGAAAGAGGCCCTAGCCGACCCGATTTTCAGCAACACGCAAATCAACATTGCAGATATGCAGTTGACCGCATCAAACGCGCCGACGATGGCATGGGCATTTTTAGAGCTGCACCGCACATACAAACAAGCCCAAGAAAGGCTTGCCTCTTTAGATGAAGCCTTGGGGCGTGAGGGTGGCGGTATTAACCTATCCCCTTGGGAAGAAGTTCGCGATTTTTTTCATTATTGCGATAATTATATTGATGTAATTGACCGAGCCGCAGAAAGCTTTTCTAGTAAACTTATACATATAGACCCAAATATTCACATCGCTTTAACCAGTTGGTTATCTTCAAAACACCGCATATCCACGCGATTTCAAGACGTGGAAAGCTTGCGTGATTTCGATCAATCCCGCAAAATACTTCATCTGTCACAAAACGCCTCTTTGCCATCACAGTCGTTTCAAATGGCCCATCAGGTAGCGTTGTTGGAACATGACGGATTATTAGAGGCAAGTTTAGATTTGGCGCATTTCGGAACTCCAGAAGCCCGCGCTATATGCAAAATTGGTTTGGCAAATTACTTTGCTGGGGCAACAATATTGCCCTACGGCGCGTTTTTACAAGCAGCACAGGAATCCCGCCATGATCTAGAGGTTCTAGCCCTGAAGTTTGGCGCATCCATTGAACAGGTTGCACATCGCTTGTCGACGATGCAACGCTCTGGCTTGAAAGGCATACCTTTCTTTTTTGTGCGCGTTGACCAAGCGGGCACCATCACCAAACGCCACTCTGCCACCAAATTACAATTTGCCCGCTACGGCGGCGCCTGCCCTTTGTGGAATGTTCACCAAGCCTTTGAAACACCTGGCAGATTTTTACGCCAACTTGCCCAAACACCAGATGGCGAAAAATATTTGTGCCTTGCAAGGGACGTATCAAAGCCAGCGGGTTCATATCATGCACCTGTAAGGCGTTATGCGATTGGGTTGGGATGCGAAGTTAAACATGCAAATGCACTTGTATACGCCGATGATCTGGATACAAAGAACACACAAACCTTTGAACCTATTGGAATTTCATGCAGGATTTGCGAACGCGAAAACTGTCATCAAAGATCAGTACCACCTTTGGAACGGCGGTTGAAAGTTAACCATAATGAACGGGGCATCTTGCCTTATTCTTTATCTGAAAAGTAATTACCCATAGACCCCAGCATTACCCGTGCTAAGTCTTAGGCATACTTATATTTCTGGCACCTTTATGCACACCCCATTACCCAGTCCACGATACTTAGATCGCACAACGCCGCCGCACATCACAACCCTTGTGTTGATTGCTAGCTTAGGTTCTGTATCGCTCAGTATATTCTTGGCGTCTTTGCCAGAAATGGCGCGATACTTTAATGTACCATACGCTTTGATGCAGCTGGCAATTACCGGTTACCTTGCATTAACCACAATCGCACATTTATTGCTTGGGCCTATTTCTGATCGGTATGGCAGGCGCCCAGTTATGCTAACCTCTATTATTCTATTCATCGCGGCAACAATCGGTGCGGTAGCCAGCGAAAGCTATGAGGCATTTATGGTATTCAGGGTTTTACAATCCGTTATCATAAGTGGATTAATCTTATCACGTACCATTGTGCGCGATCTTGTTGAGCGCGACAAAGCCGCAAGTATGATTGGCTATGTTACTATGGGTATGGCATTGGCCCCGATGATGGCACCGCCGTTTGGTGGGTTTCTAGCTGAACATTTTGGATGGCAATCAAATTTTCATTTTCTAACCATCTTTGCACTGATCGTTTTTGTGGTTTGCTGGCTTGACCAAGGCGAAACCAATCAACATAAAACATCAAGTTTTGCGGAACAAATAAAAGCCTATCCCGACCTTTTAAAATCTCGTCGCTTTTGGGGCTATGCACTAACCGCTGCATTTTCGGCAGGTACATTCTTTGCTTATTTGGGGGGTGCTCCTTTTGTAGGTAGTGAGATTTACGGATTATCCAGTGCACAAATCGGTGCATATCTTATGTTAACCCCTGTAGGATATATGTTGGGAAACGGTATTTCAGGTAAATTCACCACCCGCTTGGGCATTTATAAAATGATAACCATTGGCATCATCATCACTTTGATGGGAATGTTTGGATCACTTTTATGCATTCTTGCGGGATGGGGCCATCCGCTGGCTTTTTTCTTATTCACGATCTCCATAGGGTTGGGCAACGGCATGACCCTGCCCAGTGCGAATGCAGGCTTATTGGATGTCCGCCCGCAACTGGCTGGGTCTGCATCTGGTTTAGGGGGCGCATTAATGACTTTGGGCGGGGCAATATTTTCAGCCCTTTCAGGGGCTGCATTAACCGCAACAAGTGGCCCGCTTCCATTGGTTTTATGTATTATTCTGGCGTCATTTCTGGCCCTAATTTGCGCAATCATTACAATTCGCATTGAAGCGCAAATGTCGTAAAATACCAAAACCCTTTTCCAAAACCCCGCAATGTGGTTTATTCCATGCATGATACTTAGGAAAATCATCAAGCGCATTCTGATCGCATCTGTGCTGGTATACATCAGTGCATATGCCGTCATTTGGTACGCCCGTATTGGGTTGATATACCCGTTCAGCTTGCAAGAAACATATAAAACACCCTTGCAGGCAGGCGTACCCCAGTTAACTGAAAAAACCATGACAACGAAGGATGGGGAAACCCTAATCCTATGGGTCAGCCCTGCAAAAGGGCGCAAAGCGACATTTATCTATTTTCACGGAAATGCAGGTGCCTTATCAGGCCGCGCCAACCGTTTTACCCAACTTACAAATCGTGGCTACGGACTTGTAGCAATCGCTTATCGCGGCTCAAGTGGCAGCACTGGGCGGCCATCGGAAGCCAATATCACTAAAGATACCCAACTATTAATAGAACAGTTGCCGATGTTTTTGGGCAAAGCCCCAAAAGGTAAAATCATCTATTACGGTGAAAGTCTGGGCACGGGTGTGGCCACAAAATTAGCCTTAGCAAACCCACCTGATGCCTTGATTTTAGAGGCACCTTATACGTCTATCGTTTCATTGGCCGCCATGCGCATGCCGTACTTTCCAATTCGCATGACCTTGGATCAACGATGGGAAACAGAAAGTTATATCAAAAAAGTGGGTAGCCCTACATTGATTGTACATGGAACGCGTGATCAGGTTATCCCTTATAGTATGGGAAAATCGATTTTTACCCTGTCAGGTTCAACTGCCAAACATATGAAAACCATCAAAGATGGCAATCATTTATCCGCTTTCACCACCAAAGGCCAAGCCGCGATATATCGTTTTGTTGAAGGGTTATAGGGCCAGCTTACTAACGCATAACAAACGGATCGGCCATTGGTTCGTCTGACGTGTTGATCCATACCGTACGGGTGCGTGAATAATCCAGCATTGTATCCAGACCACTTTCACGACCATAGCCGGTATCCTTATTGCCGCCAAACGGGGCCGATGGGGAGATCACACGCCATGTGTTGATATACGTCACGCCGCCAGCCAGTTTGCGCGTAAGCCGTGTGCCACGGGCCAAATCACGGGTAAAGGCACCGCCTGCATAATGAAACCGAGAGTTGTTGGCTAGGGCCACGGCTTCATCTTCAGTTTTGAATGTGCGTACACTTAGAACCGGGCCAAAAAGCTCTTCCTCAAAAACGGCTAAACCGTTCACTTCACAAGAAACAATCGTTGGTTCAAAATAGTTGCCCTTATCAAACCCTTTGGGGATATTACCGCCTGTCAATATTTCAGCCCCGTTTGCCACACTCTTTTCCAGTAATTCCTGAATACGATCACGCTGTCTGCGAGTGCAAAGTGGCCCCATTTCGGTGGCATTATCTAATGGATCACCGATTTTGATCGCTTGCGCCTTTTTAATCAGCAACGCTAAGAACTCATCTCGAACGCCTTCTTGTACCAGTAGGCGTGAACCTGAAACACACGACTGACCCGCAGCGGCAAAAACACCAGCGACAACTCCGTTTGCAGCACTTTCCAAATTGGCGTCATCAAACACCAAAACAGGGGCTTTGCCGCCAAGTTCCAGCGTTAAAAGTGCAAAGTTATCGGCAGTGTTGCGTACCACATTTCGCGCGGCTTCCACCCCGCCCGTAAATGCCACACGCGCGACTTTAGGGTGCGACGTCAGGCGAGCGCCGCAGGTGGGGCCGTAACCTGCAATGATATTGACAACCCCCGCAGGAAAGCCTGCTTTGTTGACTAATTCGGCGAATTTCAAAACAGGACACGGGGCATCTTCGGATGCTTTAATGACAATGGTATTCCCCATCGAAAGGGCGGGGCCAAGCTTGACACAAGTCAAGAAAATTTGACTGTTCCACGGCACCACGGCAGCGACTACGCCCAAAGGCTCACGCACAGTCATGCACAACATGTCAGGTTTATCATGGGCCAAGGTTTGGCCTGTGACCTTATCAGCCATACCTGCATAGAACCGCAAATAATCAGCCATATAGCGGCATTGGGCGGCGGTTTCGCGTAGAATTTTACCAGAATCGCGGCTTTCAACTTCGGCGAATTCTTCTGCGTGTTCTTCCAGTAAATCACCCAAGCGGTACAGGCATTTTCCGCGTGCCGAAGGGGACATTTCAGCCCAAGGCCCTTCACTAAACGCACGGTGGGCCGCGTCTACCGCGCGGTCTACATCCGCTTCAGTTGCCTCTGGCACTAAGTTCCAAACAGTTTCATCGCTGGGGTTTACGCATTCAATGCGCCCCCCTTTGGCCGCATCGCAAAATGCGCCATCAATATAAAGTTGAAACTTCATGTCGTTTCCTTTTGCAGAACACCTTTTATTAACCTTGCCAGTTCATTGGGCTTTTGCATAGGCAGCATGTGGGCGGCGTCGTTGAAAATAATCGCTTTTGCGCAAGGCATTTCTGATGCCATTTGCTTTGTCATCGCGGGGGTCGAGCCTGTATCCAGCCCACCCGTTACCACAAGTGCAGGCACTTTAATCGCACTTAATCGCCCATCAATTTGCGCCCCTTCATGGGCAAACAGCTTGTAGCTGCGCATAAATTGTTCCGTATCGTTGGTTTCCAGGCACAAGCGGATTTGTGCAAGGTATTCAGGGTTTTGTGTTGCAAATTCAGGCGGAAACCAACGTTCTAAAGCTGCATCAATCATAATTTTCGGGCCAGAAACTATGGCGTCTTGATACCGCGCTTGAACGCCTGCCATTTGATCGTCCGTTCGAGCATATACGCCATTAAGCAAGACAAGATGTGATATGCGGGCAGGTTTTGACACTGCTGCCCATTGCGCAATCATCGCACCAAGCGAAAAGCCACAAAGGGCAAAACGATCTAGGCCCAGCCCATCCGCATAACCTAACAGATCGGACACAAACTGATCCAAACTGGCAGGACCCTGCCAATCAGGCCCAGCCCCGTGCCCGCGCAAATCATATGCGTGCGTGGTGATATCGGGTAAGGCCGTGCGCAACGGGTGCCAAATCTGATGATCCAGCCCCACGCCATGCAACATGATTAAATCGTTCACTTTGTGGCCTCAACCACGGTTTCCTCACCGCCCGCTTCCATTTCAGCAATATCTTGATACCGATTACCAATACGGTGATGCGCACGCCCCCCTGTGGCCGCCCCCAAGGCAATAATCATTTCATCAGGTGCGGGTGCATCAGGAATGCTAAATTCGATGGTCAAGTAGTGTGAGCGCATCCCCGCATCGTGTTTGTGCATCAGTGGGATTTGCACACTAGCGCCTGCCCCTGCGCGCGTATTGGCAAAGCTTAGATAGCTTGTGGCCCCCACGCCTTTACGAAAATGATTACCAAAGCGAAGCGTATGGATGAAGCCAGAGCCATGTTCAATTTCGGCATCGGTGCCGACAACTGCTGACTTGCCATAAGCCTCAACCGCGTCGCCGCCACCAGCTATTTCCAGAATACGACGGGTTAGTTCTGCCCCTAGCGGCGGGGCATATTTTAGGATGGAAGGTTTTAAATCTTCGACAAAGCCTTGCCCTGCCCACGGGTTTTTCAACACAGCTGCAACTGCAATCATAAGCGAAGGTTTTGCAACTTGCTTACCCCCCTCAATATGAATTTCCTCAATATGCGTTACATACTTACGAACCAATTCCATTATGTATTTCCTTTAAAATTCGGCATAACTTCATCTATGAACAGGCGCAGGCTGCGTTTTTTATCCTTGAAACTTGCACCGCTATCAATCCAGAAACTATATTCATCATAGCCCATTTTTTGATAATTCATGACCCGTTCGGTTACTTGATCGGGTGTGCCGACTACATTATTTTTCAACATGTTTTCAGGGCTGAACATTTCGATCTTAGCCATTTCGTCATCACTTAGCTCTGTAATCAACCCGTTGGTGATGGGCCGCTCATTGCGAAACCAAGCACCGAAATGGCAATAAAAGCGCGACATATCTTTGCAATCTTGCGCAATGTCAGTGCTATTTGCGCCCACAGCCGTGTGGTTTAGCAGCATGGCTTTGGGCGATTTTTCAGGATTGGCCGCCTTGGCTTCTTTGAACTTCGCCATCAAATCTACCACTTCATCATCCCCGTTCCAAAGTGGGGTTACTTGAATATGGCAGTCTTTTTTCATCGCAAAATCAAACGAGTTTGGGTCGCGCGCTGCCACCCAGACAGGGGGGCCATTTTTTTGCAAGGGTTTAGGTATAGCGGTGGATTTTGGAAAGGCGTAATGTTTGCCTTCCATAGCGTAATCGCCAACCCACAGCCCCTTTATGGCAGGGATTATTTCGCGCAAATGTTCGCCTGCAGCCCATGCATCCATGCCACCACCCAAACGGTCATATTCATAAGAATATGCCCCGCGCGCAATGCCAAGTTCCAAACGACCACCTGTGATAAGGTCGGTCATTGCCGCTTCACCTGCAAGCCGAATTGGATGCCAGAATGGGGCCACGATTGTGCCTGTGCCTAAGCGGATTTGTTCAGTTTTTTGTGACAGTTCTGTCAGTAGTAAAAATGGGTTCGGGGAAATAGTGAAATCCATTGAATGGTGTTCACCCGTCCAAACCGTACGCATGCCACCTGCGTCAGCCATCTGGGCCAATTCAATAAACTGGTCGTGAAGTTCTTGATAGGTGTCTTTTGCAGACATCCGTTCCATGTGGACAAAAAGAGAGAAATCCATTGGTCAGATCCCCCCGCGTGTGTGTGATAGCTGGCGCATTTTATCGCCCTCCTCGTGTTAAACAAAAAGAACGACACACACCTTTTTACGCTCACTGCGTGTCCACTTGAGCTGAGTCATTTGGCGGGAAAATGGCGATTCTGTCAAGCTATGGTCTTGGGGCGTATTATGCCGATAAATTACTAAACTAGTTTACTGATTTAGTTTTGGGCAATTTTACCCTGCGTTAGCGATTTAAATCTCAAACAATAGCTTGCCAGCCTTTCAAATTACTGTTTAGTTTCAACACGCACCACTCTTGGGGGATCGATGCCAGATCAAAATACGATGCTTGTGGCCGAAGACATACACAAAAGCTTTGGAACTCTAGAAGTTCTTAAGGGCATGTCTGTATCAGCCAAAAAGGGCGATGTGATTTCAATCATTGGCAGTTCCGGCTCTGGTAAAAGCACATTTCTGCGCTGTATCAATTTTTTGGAAACCCCCGATCAGGGCCGTATTTTTCTGGACGGCGAAGAAGTTGTTATCAACAAAGACAACAAAGGCCGCTCTATGGGTGCAGACCCAAAACAAATTCAACGTTTGCGCAGCCAGTTGGGTATGGTGTTCCAAAGCTTCAATCTGTGGTCACATATGACTGTGTTGCAAAACGTCATGGAAGGGCCTGTTCAGGTTCTGAAAAAAGACCCAGAACAGGCCGCAACCTCTGCAATGAAATATCTTGAAAAGGTCGGCATTGCAGAAAAGGCAGATAACTACCCTAGCCAGCTATCAGGTGGCCAACAACAACGCGTCGCCATTGCCCGCGCTTTGGCGATGGAGCCAAAGGTACTGCTGTTTGACGAACCCACATCCGCACTTGACCCCGAACTGGTCGGCGAAGTGCTGAAAGTCATGCGCGCTTTGGCCGATGAAGGCCGCACAATGATTGTTGTAACCCATGAGATGGGCTTTGCCCGCGAGGTCAGCAACACCGTCATGTTCCTTCACCAGGGATTGGTGGAAGAAATGGGAACACCAAAACAGGTGTTCGAAAACCCGAAGTCTGAACGTTGCCGAGCCTTCTTGGCAAGTTCACTATAATTGAAACCCAAGTCATAAAAGGGAGAACTTAAAATGACTTTAACAAAACTACTGGCAGGTGCCGCAATCGTCGCCATTACCGCAACATCTGCAATGGCAGGAAACGTTGTGCGAATGGGCACTGAAGGTGCATATGCACCCTACAACTTCATCAACGACAAAGGCGAAGTTGACGGATATGAGCGTGATTTGGGCGATGAGCTATGCAAACGCGCAAGCTTGGAATGCACATGGGTCACAAACGACTGGGATAGCATCATTCCCAACCTAGTATCTGGCAACTACGATACCATCATGGCAGGAATGTCTATCACGGCAGAACGCGATGAAGTGATTGATTTCACATCAGAATACTTTCCATCAGACCCCTCATCATATGTGGCTCTTGCAGGTGCTGACGCCTCTGCAACAAAAGGTGTTGTAGCGGCCCAAACCGCAACAATTCAAGCCGCATATATAGCTGAGTCTAGTGCAACAGTCGTTGAGTTTGCTACAATGGAAGATACTATCGCCGCCGTTCGCAACGGTGAAGCGGATAGTGTTCTGGCCGATCATGCAGCCCTAAAAGACATTGTTGACGCATCGGGTGGTGCTTTGGCATTTGTCGGTGATGACGTATCCATCGGTGGTGGCGTTGGCATGGGCGTTCGTGAAAGCGACAGCGAGCTGCGCGGCAAGTTTGAAGCAGCGATTGCATCCATGAAAGCGGACGGTAGCTTGAACGCGCTGATCGCCAAATGGTTTGATGGCCGCGACGCTGGTTATTAAGTAGTGCCAAGGGCCGCAATAATGGCGCGGCCCTTTTTTAGATCGATTTATTAATGTTTGAATATTGTACTGATCCAAAGCTGATAGAAGGTTTCCAATGGTGGTCTTGTTATTTGACCACAGGCAAACACATGAGCTTTTATTTCAGCTTTGTGGTTGTTCTTAGCCTGTTAGCCCTGACAGTACCTTTTATCCTGCTTTTTGGCTTTACTGGTGCCTTAGCCCAACGCTCAGGTTTTGCCCCCATCCGGTGGTTTGGCACAATCTACACATCAATGGTGCGCGGCGTGCCCGACATTATATTCTTCCTGTTTGTGCCCATCGCAATGGATCAGGGGATTGAAATAATCCGCCATAAAATAAAATGCTCTGACTGGTCAGAGCCCATTCGCCAAGGCAATGATTTTGTTGTTTGTACCGCCGCCAAAATGCCGCTTAGTAGCTCACCACAATGGGTGCATGAAACTTACGGGTTTATGCTGGCCACCATTGCTTTTGCCGTCGTGTTCGGGGCCTTTGCAGCCAACACAATACACGGCGCATTAGCTGCCGTTCCCAAAGGACAGTTGGAAACGGGGGCAGCATTCGGTATGTCGCCAAGGCAGATTTTCCGACGCATTCACTTGCCACAAATGTGGGTCTATGCCCTGCCTGGCTTGTCTAACTTGTGGATGATCCTGATTAAAGCCTCACCACTTCTTTTCCTGTTGGGCGTCGAAGACATCGTCTATTGGGCCCGTGAGCTTGGTGGTTCAAAAACCGCACGCTTCGCCTATCCGCATGGCGACTGGCGGTTCGGGTATTTTCTCTTTCTTCTAGTGTTTTACCTGTTCTTAACATGGATAAGCGAAAAGTTTTTTAACCGTATCATGCACCGCTTATCACGTGGTCAAAACACTGCGGCAGGCATGTCATGAGCTGTTATGAAACCATTACAAGCTATGCATTTCGATCGATAGGCTACGGTGAACGTCTTTTGCCTAAAACCGATTTCACACTTTGCGATCAATTTGTTCTGATCGGGTCAGGCATGATCTGGAATGTCTATTTTGCTGTGCTTGCCTTGTCACTTGGCTTTTTCTTTGCCGTGTCCCTTGCAGTGGGACGTAGCAGTGACAACCCGATTGCCCGCATCCCTGCGCACGCCTTCATATTCGTCATTCGCGGCTCACCGCTATTCATCCAGTTTTTCCTAATTTATGAAGCCTTTGTTCTGATCCCGAAAATGGGTTGGGGCATCAATTTGGGCTTTATAGAAATCACGGTAGAAACCAAATGGCTGACCAAAGCGTGGTTGGGTGCACTTATAACCCTGTTCCTGAATACCGCAGGCTACACTGCCAATATTTTCTATGGTGCTTTGCTATCAATCCCTAAGGGCGACATTGAAGCCGCTCTTGCCATCGGCATGTCAAAACGCCAGATATTTTGGCGCATATCTTTCCCCACAATGCTGCGCCTTGCATGGCCTAGCTACACAAATGAAGCGATCTTTCTGTTTCACGCAACGGCACTGGTGTTCTTTTCCAGCTTCCCCGCATGGCGACAAGAGGGCGATTCTTTGTATTATGCCAGCTATTTCGCCGATAAAACCTTCAACCCGTTTGTGCCCTACCCGATTATTGCGCTGTACTTTATTTGCTTCACGCTACTGATCATCGGGTTATTCGGATTTGTGAACAAACGGCTGAACAGGCATATTGCCAAGAACTAAAAAAGGGCCCGAAGGCCCCTTTCCGTTTAACTGATGAAACCCAGTAACTGATCCAGTGACGCTTTCGCATCGCCATATAGCATCCGCGAATTTTCTTTAAAGAACAGTGGGTTCTCAATCCCTGAATAACCTGTCCCCTGACCGCGTTTTGACACGATCACGGTTTTAGCTTTCCACACTTCCAGAACCGGCATACCCGCGATAGGGCTGTTGGGGTCTTCTTGTGCGGCGGGGTTAACGATGTCGTTGGAACCGATGATCATCACCACGTCCGTTTCGGGGAAATCATCATTGATTTCATCCATTTCCAGCACGATGTCATAAGGTACTTTAGCTTCAGCCAGCAGCACGTTCATGTGGCCCGGCAAACGACCCGCAACCGGGTGGATGCCAAAACGCACGTTCTTGCCTTTAGCCCGCAAACGACGCGTCAGTTCAGATACCGATTGCTGAGCTTGCGCTACAGCCATACCGTAACCGGGCACGATGATAACGGATGAAGCATCCTCTAATTGGGCCGCCACGGTCGCGGCATCCGTTGCCACCATCTCACCCTCGATTTCCATCGCAGGACCAGTCGCGCCACCAAAGCCGCCTAGGATCACGGATATGAAGCTGCGGTTCATCGCTTTACACATGATGTAGGATAGAATTGCACCTGATGAACCCACCAAGGCCCCTGTCACGATCAATAAGTCATTGCCCAATAGGAACCCAGTTGCGGCAGCTGCCCAACCTGAATAGCTGTTTAGCATGGATACCACCACAGGCATGTCTGCCCCGCCAATGGCCGCCACAAGATGTGCACCAACGGCAAAGGCAATAAACATCATCAGATAAAGCGTCCAACTACCAGAACCGCCCATATACATCGTCAGCAGGATAAGACTAAGAATGGCACCCCCCGCATTCAACGCGTGACGCGCAGGTAGTATCAAAGCTTTGCCGTCGATTTTACCCGCCAGTTTACCGTAAGCCACGATAGAACCCGTAAAGGTAATGGCACCGATAAAGACACCAAGAAAAATCTCAACCTCATGAATGGCAACTTCGGCCCCTGTTAGCCCGTGCGTGCCTGCAATGTCGGAATTCAGGCCGATAAAGACTGCCGCCAAGCCCACAAAACTGTGCAATGCCGCAACCAGTTCTGGCATTTCAGTCATTTCCACCCGTTTGGCAACCGTCGCACCCAAGAAGGCACCAACACCCATCAATGGGATCAGCACCAAGTATGACCAACCGCCTACACCTGGCCCGAATATCGTGGCAAACACCGCAATGCCCATACCCACAATGCCGAACCATACGGCCCGTTTGGCTTTTTCCTGATTGCTTAACCCGCCCAAGGCAAGGATGAACAATACGGATGCAGCGATATATGCTGCTGTGACTATTCCTGCGCTCATATCATCACCCTCAAGACTTTTGGAACATTTGCAACATGCGCCGTGTGACCATAAAGCCGCCGACGATGTTGATGGTTGCAATTAGAATACTGATGCCTGCCAACACGGTTACGATAAATCCGTGCCCGCCGATTTGCAGCAAGGCCCCCAATATGATGATGCCCGAAATGGCATTGGTTATCGCCATCAAGGGCGTATGCAGTGCATGGCTGACCTTCCAAATCACTTGGAAACCGATAAAACAAGAAAGCGCGAACACAATGAAGTGCTGCATGAAAGATGCTGGCGCATAGGCGCCGATCAGCAACATCACCAAGCCTCCAACAACCAATAATTGGGTTTGTTGCTTGCCTGCTTTAAGTGTTGCAGCCGCTTCTTCTGCTTTAATTTCATCCGCCGTCTTTTCAGGGGCTTTGGGTTGTTGTACCGCAATCGCCTGAATTTTCGGTGGTGGTGGCGGGAAGGTTATTTTGCCTTTATGCGTGGCAGTAGCGCCCCGAATGACATCATCCTTCATGTCGTGCTTTAATTTACCATCCTTATTGGGCGTCAAATCTGTCATCATGTGGCGGATGTTTGTGGCATAAAGTGTTGACGATTGGGCGGCCATACGGGCGGGCAGATCAGTGTAACCGATGATTGTCACACCGTTGTCGGTTACAATCTTTTCATCTGCCACAGTCAAATCACAGTTACCACCACGTTCAGCCGCTAGGTCAACAATTACGGAACCCGGCTTCATTGCCCCAACCATATCTTTCAGCCACAATTTTGGTGCATCACGGCCTGGGATCAGGGCTGTGGTGATGACAATGTCTATCTCTGGCGCCAACTCGCGGAATTTTTCCAGCTGCTTTTCGCGAAATATTGGGCTGGAAGGGGCAGCATAACCGCCTGATGCGGCACCGTCTTGTTGTTCTTCCTCAAACTCCAGAAACACAAATTCCGCACCCATGCTTTCAATCTGTTCCGCCACTTCTGGACGTACATCAAACGCAAAAACCATAGCACCCATAGATTGGGCGGCACCGATGGCGGCAAGGCCTGCAACACCTGCACCCACAACCAAAATCTTGGCGGGCGGCACTTTGCCTGCGGCTGTGATTTGGCCCGTGAAGAACCGCCCGAAACTGTTGGCGGCTTCGGTGACTGCGCGATAACCCGCGATATTGGCCATCGAGGAAAGTGCATCCATTTTTTGCGCACGGCTGATGCGTGGCACCATATCCATTGCAATCACATGTGCGCCTTTTTTATTGGCAGCATCCATCAGCGCTTCATTTTGGGCTGGATAGAAAAATGAAACCAGTGTCTGGCCCGTCCGCAAACGTTTCACTTCTATATCTTCAGGTGGGCGCACTTTGGCTACAATATCGACAGCTTTATATAATGCTGCCCCCGTAGCCACAACTTTGACGCCTGCGTCTTTATAATCCTGATCGGAAAAACGCGAGGCAACACCCGCACCCTTCTCAATGACACACTCATAACCTAATTTCTGTAACTCAACAGCAGACGCAGGCGTCATCGCCACACGAGTTTCTCCCGGATAAATCTCTTTTGGAGTTCCGATGCGCATGACAATTCTCCCTTTGTTCAAGCGTCGCCGATATAAAGAATCGGCAGATTTATACACAATAATTTAGGCTACCATTAGGTATGCTAAACCATCATGCGACATTCCGACCGTAAATGCGATTACTTATTCAATAAATTGCATGTATCGTATTTCCAACGACAATAATTAACGCTAGCATGGCGGCACACCACATTTATTGCAACCAAGAATAGAATCAGGAAAAATCATGGATTATATGAGTTGGGCTTACGGATTGATTGGCGGTTTAATGATCGGCACTGCGGCAGCGATATTCTTGCTGTTCAATGGTAAAATCATGGGTGCCAGTGGCATCGTTGGCGGGCTTGTTGACAGGTCAGGTGCCAGCACATGGGCTGAACGTGTTTTGTTTATAGCGGGCCTTGTTGGCGCCCCTGCACTGCTGGGACTTGTTTACAAACTGCCGGCCACCAATGTGACAGATAAAATCGGCCTGTTGGTCGTGGCGGGCCTGCTGGTGGGCGTTGGCACACGGTTGGGGTCGGGGTGTACAAGTGGCCATGGGGTATGTGGCATTTCAAGGCTGTCAATACGCTCTATTATCTCAACTTTGATTTATATAGGCGCAGGCGTAGCAGTAGTTGCCGCCGCACGTGCAACGGGGGTATTGTTATGAGACATCTGGTAACACTGTTTTGTGGTGCATTATTTGGACTTGGTTTGGTTGTATCAGGCATGACCGACACCTTGAAGGTTCAGGGTTTTCTTGACCTGTTTGGCGCATGGGACCCTACCCTTATCTTCGTTATGGGCGGGGCTATTATACCAATGTTCATCGCTTGGCGTATTGCCGCTATCCGTGAAAAATCCGTACTGGGCGGGTTGATACCTCTAGCACCCAAAACCGAATTGGATCGTTCATTGGTAATAGGCGCCGTGCTATTTGGCGCAGGTTGGGGCCTGTCAGGCTTTTGCCCCGGCCCCGCATTGGCATCATCCACCTTCGGGGGCACGGGTGGACTGACGTTTCTAGCCGCGATGTTGGCAGGGATGATTATCGCCCCGCCAATTATTCGCGTCTTTAAAGCTGCGCCATAACCTCATCTGACAATTCGACATTGGTGGTGACGGTTTGCACATCGTCATCATCTTCCAAAGCTTCGATTAACTTCATCAACTTTTCGGCGCCTTCCAGATCAAGTTCAGTGGTGATCGTTGGTTTCCAGATCAACTTGGTTGATGTACTCTCGCCCAATGCAGTTTCAAGCGCGGTGGACACTTCGTTCAGATCTGTATCTTCACAATAAACATCGTGACCGTCTTCAGAACTTTCCACATCATCTGCCCCTGCTTCAATCACATGATCGAACATAGTATCGGCATCAGCAATATCGATTGGGTAAACCACCAAACCTTTGCGTTCAAACATGAAAGAAACCGCACCGGTTTCGGCCAGATTACCACCAGACTTGGTAAAGATCGAACGCACGCTGGATGCGGTACGGTTTCGATTATCGGTCATCGCTTCCACAATCACGGCAACACCCGCAGGGCCATAGCCCTCATAGCGGATTTCATCGTAATTCTCTTCATCACCGCCAACGGCCTTGTTGATCGCGCGATCAATCACGTCCTTGGGCACAGATAAAGATTTGGCTTCTTTTACAGCTAAACGCAAACGCGGGTTTTTATCCACATCTGGGTCGCCCATTTTGGCAGCAACCGTGATCTCTTTTGCCAGTTTAGAAAACAGTTTTGAGCGCAACTTATCCTGACGCCCTTTGCGGTGTTGAATATTTGCCCATTTTGAATGGCCTGCCATGGCGTGAACCCCTTTAGTAAAACTTTGTTGGGGCTTTATAGAAACCCATATCTAAAGTTTCAAGCACACCTTCAAAGTAGATGCCTAAATTTGGGTAGAGCTTCTAAAAACTCGATTAAACCGCGATCCCATTTTGGTTTTATATATATTGCAAAGCCATCATTCCATGTTCTGGGTAACTCTGATGACAATATAATTGAGATAACGTTTTCTTCGCTTGGCTTTTCATTATCAGACATCGGATCAATGGCTAACACCAGAAAGACAGTTTTCCCAACAGGCGACCAAATCGAAGCTAATTTCCAAACCTCATAAACCCACCAATGATCTGATGGCGTTTCTATAATTTCAACGTCCCAGCCATCTTGCTTTACCTTGTCTTTCAGCAAATCAAACTTTTGCATCACAAAGGCCACAGATAAGGGATTATCAGGCTGGCAATTACCCCGACAGACAAGTTCAACGGGATACCAACACGCAAGAAATCAGTGAACTTATAACCACCCGGCCCGTAGACCATCATGTTGGTCTGATAGCTGATGGGGGTTGCAAAAGTGGCAGAGGCCGCGATCATGACGGCAACCACCAACGGGCGTGGATCTACCCCTAATGAGACGGCAAGGCCTATTGCCACAGGTGTTAAAACCACTGCAACCGCGTGGTTGATAATCTCTGACAGGAATGAAGTCAGCAGGTATATCCCCCAGATGATAAAGAACGGTGACAGGCCAGAAAGCAATGGTGCGAACACGTCGACAATCATATCAATAGCACCCGACGTTTCCAGTGCTGTTGCCACAGCCAACATCGCGAAAATCAGTGCAAGCAGGCGACCATCAATAAAGGAAAAGGCTTCGTCACTGTCAATACAGCGAGTAATGAATACCAATGCCATCGCCAAAACTGCCAGTAGCAGTATCGGGGCCACCCCCAAGGCTGCTAACCCCACGATCCCTGCGATTGCACCAAGTGCAATGGGTGCGTGGCGGCGGCGAAAGGCGCGAGCTGAGGGTTTGGAAACGTCCACCATATCCATGTCTTCAGCCAGCTGCTTTACATCTTTTGGTGCGCCTTCCAAAAGCAATGTATCACCAACTTTCACCCGCAGATCTTCAAGCTGCTGGCCGATATTTTGGTTGCGCCGGTGCGCGGCCAAAACATAGACCCCGTAACGCCTGCGCAATCCCATGCTGCCCAGAGTGCGGCCAACCATGCCACATTCGGGTGTAATCAATATCTCGACAGTTGTGGTTTCTTTGGTTGAAACCATATCTGCCAGCAAAACATCCTTGCTGTCTTTCAGGCTAAGAACTTCAGCTACCGATTTACGCATGACCACTCGGTCACCAAGTTGCATGCGCACATCTGGTAGGTTTTTGCGCAAAGACGCGTCATTGCGCAGCAAATCAACCACCCGTCCGCTATCACGTTTAAAGGCTTCAGCGTCCAGCGGGCCTTGCCCTATCAGGGCAGAACCCTCAGCGATGACCACCTCGGTCATGAAGCGTTTCGTTTTAGTTTGCCCAAGCATATCAGCCATCGATGCACGATCAGGCAAAAGGTGTGGCGCAATAAAGCGCAGATAAATCCCGCCCCAAGCCACAAGAACAATCGCCAGCGGGGTAATTTCAAAGATTGTAAAAGGTTCCAAGCCGCGTGCCCGCGCAACGCCATCCACCAACAGGTTGGTCGAGGTGCCTATCAGGGTTAACGTACCCCCCAGAATGGCGGCATAAGACAACGGGATCAAAAGCTTACTGGCCGAAATTCCTAACCTGCGCGACAGTTGCACAAACACCGGTATCATCACCACGACAACTGGTGTGTTGTTAACAAAAGCCGAAGCTATAACAACGAAAATCATCAATGCACCTATGGCCACAGCCGGACGTGTTTCGGCCTGCGCCTCGGCCAAGCCAGTAAACCACGCCAATGCACCCGTGCGCACCAATGCTGCCATCACGATGAACATTGCGGCAATCGTCCAAGGGGCTGGATTTTGCAAAACGTGCAGCGCATCTTCATAGGGCAAGAGCCCCAATATCAACATCAACGCCGTACCCGCTATGGCCACAACTTCAGTCGGATACGTCTCGCGCATGAACATAACGAACATCACAACGACCACGCCAATGGCCAAACCTGCATTCCATGCTTCTGGTATGATGCCTGATAACATTATTTGCTCCCTTGTTTAGTATATCGTGCCGCAACTTGCGCGGTACTACAAGTAGTTATGGGTGATCTTCGCCCTTTGGCTGCACCAAAAACAGGCCCGCCAACATCAGGCCAGCTGCCAACCAAACCCAGATAGAATAACTTTCATTCAGCATCACCATAGACCAAAACACACCAAAACCTGTGACAAGATAAGCCACTTGCGCCGAAAACACTGGCCCTGCACGCCCGATCAACCAGACATAGCCCGTATAGGCAAAACCGTGCAGCAAGCTCATAAACAAGATCGCCCATTCAGGTGGCCCCCACGCGTGGGCAAGTGAAAACCACTGACCTGTAGCGATGGAAACAGGCGTTATGACAATTAAGCCAACAACAGATGCCCCCAGCAATGCCTGCACAGAAGTCAAACCGCGCAAGGTGAATTTGCCCACGAAATTATCTTCCAGCGCGTAACAAAGCGGGGGTATGCAGGCGATCAAAACATAGATTGCTTTAGAGGGATCAGGCAAGCTGGCATCAGGGCCAGCCAGTACTAAAATCGCGCACAGCCCCAAAACGATCCCGAATGCACGACGCCATTCAAACTGCTCTAACCCAATCAATATAGCTATGGGTAACGCAAGCATCGGCACAAGTGAGATCAGCACCGAATAGACCCCAGCAGGGATATGCCCGATGACCATAAAGCCAAAGGATGAGGCAATTAACGTACCTAGTAATGCAATAACAAGAAAGATAATCAAGTGGTCGCCTGTCAACTTTGGAAACCGCCCCTGAAAGCGTGAAATGATGCCAAGATATATCGTCGTGATAACAAATTCCCAAAAAACCAAGCCAAACTCATGGTATCCGGTTGAAACAGCCACTTTCATCAACGGAACTGTAATACCCCAAACGGCACCGATCAGTAACAAGGCGCAAAATAACCCTGCGCGGGTCTTTAGAAACGCATCCATTAGGGGCCGGATTGCTGCAAACGGCCGCCTTGGCGCACTTGCACCACGCGGGTTGCAAGCCCTGTTTTGTCGTCAGTTTCCACATAAACGCCTGATAACGTGGCCTCACCCGATGCAGGCGTAAAACGTTCCTTGTTCATGCCTGTCACGAAACGGCGCAAGGGTTCTGCCTTATCCATCCCGATCACACTGTTATAATCGCCACACATGCCTGCGTCTGATTGTAAAGCCGTACCCTTGGGTAGAATTTGCGTATCAGAAGTTGGCACATGGGTGTGGGTGCCGACAACTAGCGATGCCCGCCCATCCAGCCAATGGCCCATGCCCATTTTTTCAGATGTGGCTTCAGCGTGGAAATCAACGATCACTGCATTAGCCAAGCCGCCCATAGGGGCGGATTTCAGCACCTGATCCAAATGGGAAAAAGGATCAGCGAATGGTCGTTTCATAAACACCTGTCCCAAGGCTTGTGCCACCAGAACCTTTTTACCTTTTTGTGCAGTATAAAGCCGCGCCCCTTTACCCGGCGCCGTCGCGGCATAGTTCAAAGGCCGCAAGATGCGCGGTTCTTGTTCAATCGCTACCTTCATATCGCGCTGATCGAACGCGTGATCGCCCAGCGTAATGCAATCGGCACCAGCTTCCAAAATGCCCTTGGCGTGGGCGCCAGACAGGCCCATACCTCCCGTAGCATTTTCGCCATTGACCACGATAAAATCCAGCTTCCAGTCAGCACGCATTGCAGGCAAGCGTTCTGAAATAGCATTCCGGCCCGCGCGGCCCACGACGTCACCTAAAAATAAGAGTCTCATGGAGTATGCGATATAGGCTGCGTTAGTAAAAGGCTAGATGGTTTTGTGGTTTCGGGTGGGATTTTGGTTTTGGGGTGTAGGGCTAGACTAAACGTCTGTCCTATCATCCCCGCCACGACTCTTCTTCGATAATCGTTTCCTCCACAACCACCCGCCAAATTGTCTTGGCAAAAAGATTAACAAAGACCACAGCACCACAATTGCAACAATCAGTTCCATTATCTCCACCTTTCCTGATCATAACATTGAGCCACACACACAATATCGCTTTGGAGTGCCGTAGAAAACCCCAAACCAGCCATCCATAAACCTCAACACTCTACACTTCCCTGAAACGCCAAAATACCCTTTTCCGTTATCACCGCATTCAACGGAAAGTCGGTTTCTTCTCGCGGTACCAGCAACATTTCTTGATCCGAGTATGCGTACCCCACGGCTTGCACATCCTTCAACGCAGATAACTGTTCAAAGCTACGATCATAAAACCCACCGCCGTAGCCCATGCGGTAGCCATGTGCGTCAAACGCCAGCAGCGGGGTGATAACGATGTCGGGGATCAGTTTAATGCCATCTTTAGGAATGTAAGCGCCAAATGCACCTTCGACCATTTCTGTGTCGGGCGTCCATTGGTGAAATTCCAGCGGCTGCCCTGCCCCCACAATCACAGGCACGCAAACCTTACGCCCACGTGCCACCATGCGTTCCATTGTCGGGATCGGTGACACTTCGGTGCGGATCGGCATGTAAGCGGAAATCACCAGATCGGCGTCTTGCGTTTTCAAAAAAGCCGTAAGCTGCGCGTTGGCCGCTTTATCATGGCCTTGGGTATGGGCAATTTCTCGGGTGGCAAAGCCTGCTTTGCGGCAGGCTTGTTTTATGTTTTGAATATCCATTTGCCAGCAATAGCCGCAAGACGCGCACCAAACCAGCCAAAATACGATGAATTCAGGAGTAAAAGCGGCGGGCCCACATTAGATTTGCATCAACGCAACCGTGTAGGTGTGTGTATCCCTGAGAGCCTAGTTGAACTAGGTGGGCACCGGATATAATAGACCAGGGTCAGTTACAGAGCCAGCTCCCTCAAAAATGATTATCGGCCACTGGAATAAAACCTGTAACACGAGAAGGGCAGAACCCGCCAAGGCTTAAGATAAGCCTGCATCGGAATAATAGCAAGATATGCTTAAATTAATTCTGTTTTAAACTTTATCAAACATAATTTGATTAAATTAATAGGGGTTATTGTGTCTTATATTCGTAAAATTTCCATACCTGAAAATCAGGTAACCGCAAATAAAAGCCCCGAAATTGTAATTATCGGGCGGTTTCCCCCTGTTAAACAGGCCCAAAGCGTTGAAGCCACTAGGCTTGCCCACACTTACCATTCGTCAGGGTTGGAATTTAGAACCGTAACGGGTGCTGGCACCTCAATAGCGCAAGTAAAATTATCTGGTCGCACCCGTGGCAGATACAAAAAATCACACAAGTATTTATGTCGAGAACTTACAAGCGCGCCGCTTACGGTTTTATTCGCGGATCTGTTTGCGCGACCTAGACTACAGTCAAAAACCGTGTGGCACAGACTCGTTGAACGTATACGATTATTGGGTTTATTATGGTGTATCTTATTGAAATCGCAAAATTTAACTTTTATAAAAACAGGCGCGTCCGCCCCGATAATCAACATATTGACCTGGATTGCAGGTCATCTGCGCCCCACGTCTATTACAAGTATCAAAACGGAAGGGGCGGCGCAATTTATCACAAACAAGGTTAAGTTACGGGGTGGCTACCCATTTGAAATGGCGGCCGCAATTAACTTATTGTCCACCTATAAGCAATCATACGAGCCTGCGACAGAAACAAAATTCAATCCGATTTCAGCATCAAATTTAACCATTTACGGACTAACAGACAGTGCTACAGGACTACGCCAAAACGCCCGTATGAGTTACGCATGTTTCCAAAAAATCGGGTTATCAGCGTGCTTGGTTAATGTAGAAAGGCCACGGCTTGAACAACCTGATTTTTTGGCTGAAAGCCCTACCAAACGGTTAAATCGCCCAGTTATTTTGCACCACTTAAACGCAGATCGCATTAAGTGTGCAGATGACAGTCATGCATATAACATTGGTTTTTTGCTATGGGAATTGGGCAAAGTCCCCAAAGAGCATCTTTCAGCAGTTACATCTTTAGATGAAATTTGGGCCCCATCAGAGTTTGTAGCACAAACCTATCGGCAGGTATCAAAAGAACCAGTGATTTGCATGAAGAAGGGCATAGAATTACCAGATGGTATCCGCCCAGATAGAAACCCAAATAGATTTACTTGTTTGAATGCATTCGATTTTCATTCCTCGGTGGAACGCAAAAACCCGTTGGCATGTGTACATGCGTTTCAACTTGCCTTTCCCAAAAAATCTTACCCAGAATGCCGTTTAATCATAAAAACCACACCAACTATAAAGAGCCATTGGGGTGACCCCAACAAGCAGATGCAAAAAATCCGCCGTATAGCGTTTTGGGATTCACGTATTACAGTCATTGAAGGGTTTTACACCACGGATGCGTTTCATAGGTTGATTGCCAATGCCAACGTAGTCGTATCCACGCACCGCGCCGAAGGGTTTGGCTATATTCCCGCCTATGGGTTGGCGCATGGCCTGCCTGTAATTTCTACAGATTACGGTGGATCAACTGATTTTTGCACGGCACACACCAGTTTACCTGTTCAGGCAACACTGGTACCGGTACCTGATGGGCACAGTATTTATCAAACTCGTGCGACAAGTTGGGCAGATGTAAATCCCGATGCCGTGGCGCAAAAGCTACGCTGGGTTTATGACAATTAACAAGAAGCCGATAAGTTGGCCTGCGCAGGGCAATCTTTGATACAGGCAGATTATTCGATTTCAGCCCAAGCGGAACGTTATAAAAAACGTTTGGCTGATCTTGGGTATTTTACAAATTAGATTATTTTCAAACCGTATTTACTTTACGGCGCGCGCACGCGTTGCTGCAGCTTTGATCTCTTCGGCTATTTCGTCAGCCTCATCGGGATCAAAGTCCAATGGTATTTCGGCGGTGCCTGCATCAATAAACAAACGCACCATGCCATCGGATGTTGGCCCGATTTGCAAATTCGCTTCAATTTCTTTTTCTGAATTGATACCCATGGCACCCTCCTTCAAGAAAATAACCGCTAACAAGACTATTGATGGAATTCAAGACACTTATGCACTTGCAATCATAGAATTTGACGGGTAAATCACAGCGCAGTGCCGGCGTAGCTCAGTTGGTTAGAGCGCCTGATTGTGGATCAGGAGGCCCCCCGTTCAAGTCGGGGCGCTGGTACCATTAAAATCAATAACTTAGATGAATTTAACCCCTCCTCCACCATACAAGTCTGTGTCCTGGGGGACATATGGGGGACAAAATGTATGAGATTTGCCGATATTTACCCGATATAAATATGCTCTCTGTGCTTGACTGATGCTATTCCACTCTGCTCAACTGTAACGATAACAGTATTTGAAAAGAGTTCATTATGATAGATAAATTACCCGAGTATCTTGTGCAGGGTGAAGAAGCTCGATTATTCCCAGTTCTTTCCACAACATCAAAAGAGGGTAGAACCACATCTATAGTTTTAGCATGTCTTTCAAAAGTGGAGGAGTTTGGAGCGCAGTTGCTTTCGTCAGTGGGGCAACGTGTCGGCAAGATGGCAAAGGTGGAAACCTTTACAGAAGTTGTTTTCAAGAAGCAGTCAGGTAACATAAAAGACCGTCCTGATGGGTTGATAGTATTGAAAGTTGGCTCGAGAGAATGGCGGGCACTTGTAGAGGCGAAAGTAGGTACCAACGAGCTTGAGCACGACCAGATTGAGCGATACCGTGTGTTAGCTAAGGATAATGGTATTGACTGCGTTATTTCGATTTCAAACCAATTTGCCACAACGCCAACCAACCATCCACTTGATGCCGTAAGAAAGAGTAGGTCGAAAATTCCAGTATTTCACTGGTCGTGGATGCACATTCTTACAAGTGCCGATTTATTAATCAAACAAGACGGAATAACTGACATTGACCAACGCGTGCTGTTAAATGAGTTACGGCGGTTTTTGAGCCACGAGAGTGCTGGTGTTCGTGGTTTTGAGCGCATGCCAGCCGAATGGTCAGATATAAATAAACTGGTTTCAAGCGGTGGTGTTATTCCGCTCCGCTCGAAAGACGCGGCAGTTGTGCTGGAGAGTTGGCACCAAGAAACTCGTGACTTGTCACTTATTCTTAGTCGGATGACTGAAACAACCGTTGCTCAAAAATTACCTCGTAAGCATGTCTTAGACCCAGCCCTTAGACATAAAGAGGAAATATTATCATTACAAGAAAACAACCAACTCAAATGCTTTCTTGAGGTACCTGATGCGGCGGCCACTTTAGATATTGTCGCTGATATATCTAGAAGAAGCATCGACGTGGGGATGACGCTTAAAGCGCCGGAAGACAAAAAATCTACTAAAGCCCGCGTAAACTGGCTTCTTCGCCAGATAAAAACAGAGAATGTCGAAGACATCTATATCAGGTTACTCTGGCCAGGGAAAAGTTCTCCCACGCAATTTCCCGTTTCAGAACTCCGCGATAGCTTGGATGAAGTCGATAGAGACAAGGAGCATTTGGTAGTTCACAGCTTCCATGTGTTTTGCTCGAAACGTATCGGTGGACGATTTACACAACGCGCCAATTTCATAACCGACCTAGAGTTGATTGTACCGGATTTTTATCAGAATTGCGGTTCAGACTTAACAACTTGGAAACGCCCTGCACCCAAAATCAAGCCAGATAGAAATTCGGCTGATGATGTTAGCACAGACGCAATATCTAGTGACGCAGAAGATTTTGAAGGATAGGTAATACATGAGTGACCTAGTAACAATCCTTCTGGTGCTTATGGTGTAAGGAGGCTTTACCCAAGCTCATAGCTCTATTATGAACACTAGGAAAACCATTGGGCGAGAATAGAATATGCAA
>OJDV01000037.1_pt1 | contig 106481 bp, 106 predicted proteins | sample 1592911 | NCBI WGS metagenome assembly OJDV01 (sample SAMN05416860, study PRJEB24817) | seawater metagenome | isolation source: Sea water | place: Canada:Atlantic | collected 2013-11
TCTACACAGAGTAGATCGTCGGCAGCGTCAGATGTGTATAAGAGACAGTCATTACCTTGTTGTGACTGTGTGGCGAGGTAGTTTTTGACTTCGCGCTCAGAAACAAAAACGCGACTATCAACTTTGCGTTGACGTAGACGTGATAAGGTTATTTCTTCACGAATATCTTCACGAAACTGATCAAAATCGTAACCTTCACTTTCAATCGTTTTACGAAAATCCTCAAGCGAAATTTTATTTTCAGCAACAATATTACTCAAAGCATGGTTCAACATAGTATCGTCAACTTTAATACCACCGCGCTCTGCTGATTGAAGCTGAATATTCATCATGATTAAGCGTTCTAGAACTTGTTTTTCTAGTTCGGCACGAGGAGGGAGTTTCGCTCCACGCTGAGTAGACTCTTTGCTAATACGATCTGTTTTTCGTTTTAACTCGCTGGCCATAATGACACTATCATCAACGACAACGACGATAGTATCGAGCACTTCGGCTTTGACTGGGTTATTGAGCAATATCAATCCTACGAAAAGGAGAGGCATTATTTTTTTTATATTGGTATTTGAATTCATAATATTTTAGTAAAGTTAATGGCCATGTTGCTGTGTTATTTTTAAAGAACAGGTCTTAAAATTCGTGATGATACCCTGGAATATTTTGTTGGAGGAAGTCTCTTGTCTTCCGACCAAATCCGGCTAGGCCTTTCATTTCAAACTGTAAGAAAATGGCATTATCAAAATCTCCTTCCGTGTTACGTAAAAAATGTCTCCCGACAATCCTTGTTGCCCAACAGCAACTATTATATTCAAGCCCGACTAAGCTCTCGATAGCCCGATCATTTTGTAATGAATAGTTATAACGGCCGACGATACTCCAGTTTGGATTGACTGGCCAACGCATTGAAAAATCAACCTGTTCGATATCAACAATATCTTTACGCATGCGATAGGCGGCATTGAAAACCGTATCGCGGCCGGGTTGATAGCGAATGTTTAATGACGAAAGTTCTGTTCTATCATCATGCGGGTTCCATTGCATATCATATCGTGTTGACCAGTGGTCACTTATTTGAACACTGGCTTGTGCGACGATATCTGAGGAGTTATTTTTTCCAATGACTGTGCCGGGCAATATGACTTCTCGATCTCTAAAGTATTGAATTTGACCTAAACTGAGACTCATTCGTTCCCGTCCCGTGTTTTTATCGATTAACCGGCTGGTAAGAGCGATAGTGAGTTGGTTAGCATCTCCTATTCTATCGGCCGAATTAAATCGGTCATCTCTAAATAGTTGCGCAAAAGAGGTATCGTATTGGCCCGTATCAAAGATAGGAATATCGGATTGTTCTGATTTAGGAATATACAAATAGAACAAACGTGGTTCTAACGTATGTAAAAATTCTGTTTGACCAAACGCTAAATCACCTTCAAAGAATAAGCCACTGTCTAAGCTCAAGATAGGCAAGGTTCGAGAAGGAGAGTCATTTAACCCATCATTTCGATCTAGAAAATACTGTGTGTGACGTAGTTTCAAACGAGGAACGATAAACGAGCCCGCATTTCTGATCGGATAACTCATTTCTGGAATAAGATCGACGCGTCCACCATTAGTACTGTCGTCACGATCGAAATACACCGCTTCGCTGTAAAACTGATAGTTTAAACTTTTATTGTGTTGTGGAAAATGCGTGCGGAAGAAAAATTGGGGTAAGCGATCATAGGGTTGCTGGTTCGGCAACAAGCTGTTATCAACCGATTGATAACTCTGTAATCGACCCAAGACACTCCATAAACCGCCACTCCAGCTAATATCCGCGCGACGATCAAGTAAGCGCTGACTGGTAATGTCGATACTTGTACTCAGATCCTCAAAATATTCTTTATCAGAGACCTGATTAAAGTCGATGGAAAGCAAGCCGCGATCAGAAAAACCTTGTTTGACTTCCATATCAAAAAAGTAACGGTCATCATCTTCGAACCTTTTATCAGAAGGTAGATATTCTAATTCAACAATACCTTTCCCCGTTGGGTGCAGATAACGGAACTGTGTGCCTACCATGACACCGCGGTCACCTAAAATTCTTGGTGTGATTGTCGCATCTTTATCTTCTGATATATTCCAATAATAAGGTGTCCGAATATCAAAGCCAGAATCTTTTGTCGTTCCAATGGTCATCGGCAAGAAGCCAGACATGCGTTCATCGGTTAGCGGAAAGCTAATATAGGGCAGATAGAAGACAGGAACATCTTTTATCCGTAATACGGAATGTAGTGCCTGCCCCCAGTTTGCATCATGATCAAGTTTGAGGTTTTTAGCTTTTAGTCGCCAAGGAGCATCATCGTCAGGCCCGCCAGGACACGTGGTGTATTCAACATTTTTTAGCCGAGTAATATCTTCATTAGATTGATCAACGATCCTTTCTGCTTTGCCATGGCCACGTCGATCTAATAGGCGGTAATCACCACGTTCAAAAGTAGATACGTTTTGCTCTCGATCAACGGTGGCTTCTTCACCATGCCAGTAAAGTCCTTCTGTCCAGAACCTAACGTTATCTTTAACGTTGAGGTTCGATTTAGTTTCGTCATAAATAGCATGATTAGAAAATACGGTATTGGCATTGTGCCTAACTTCAACCTGCCCCGAGAGTGTCGTAACTCCTTCTTGGGTTACTTCCATTTCGTTAGCGTCGATAGAAGTAGCACCGAAATCCAAGACTTGAGTTGGTTTTTCTAAACGCCATTCTGCGTCGAGAGGTTCGTCGCCACAAAGTTTCCATAACGTTTGATCAGAAATACCATCAGCTAAAGAGGTATTTGAAAGGAATGCGAATGCTGGAATAAGGAGTAGCGTTCGGTAAAAATGCGTTGGTGTTATTGTTTTTTTCAAGAGTATGAAGGCTTTTGACGCCACTTATTTGAATAATAAGTTACTATTCTACCCCCTGTGTCTCATACTATAAAGGTTACAGATCGTTTATCTGGGGGAGCTAAGCTTGAAGTCCATCTTTTCATTTTTCACATTCGTTCTTTTGATCACCGTTATGGCTGGAGCTTGGTGGTGGTTGGAGAAAAATCAACCTGAAACTAAAACAGAACTTAGAGAAGCCCCTGCTGTTCATGTGGTTACTACAGAAGTTGAACAGGGCGATATTCAACCTTTGACTAAGGTAACTGGACGCTTGATTCCAGCGCGTCGCACGAAACTGCATTTTGAAGTGTCTGGGCAAGTGGCTAAACGCACGATAGAAGCCGGTCAAAAAGTTAGCGTCGGTGACACCTTGGTTCAAATCGATGGCGGTGATTTTGACGATGCTTTAACCGAGATGCATATCCAATTAGCACAAGAGCAGAACGTGATCGAACGAGATAAGAAGCTACTTTCTTTAGTGAATAGACAAGCAACCTTATTGCAACGTGAAGTTAATCGTTTGGAAACGTTAAAAAAACAATCATTGACTTCACAATCTAAAATTGATGAAACTCGCCGTGCAGTTTTGCGTGAACGCTCTGAACAAGAACAACTAAAACATAGTGTCCAAACTGCAGAAAGTCGATTGAAAATGCGTGATGTAGCGTTAAAAAAAGCGCGACGCAATGTTGAACGAACGACGCTTGTAGCCCCTTTCTCAGGAACCGTGAATGTGGTTGATGTCTCTGTGGGCGATTATGTCTCTCCTGGACAATCCGTTGTCGAACTTGTGCAAATTGAAGAGCTGGATCTGCTTGTTGATGTGGCCGGCAAGGAAATGGCTGCACTTGAGGTAGGGCAATCCGTTGTGGTTGTCATCGATGCGACGGAGCATCAAGGACAATTGATTTCAGCTCAATATGATCCCGATCCTAGCACCCATACTCATGCCTTGAAGATTCGATTAAACGGCGAAGGATTATTACCGGGACAGTTGGGGCAAGTCCAATTAAGAGGTCAGAAAATGGTCAATGCTCTCTTAGTACCGACTACGTCTGTATTAAGAGAGGATGGCAAGAGCTATGTCTTTCGGATAGTTGACGAACAGATCTCTCGGATAGTGATAGAAATTACTGGCCGCGACAGCAATATGTTTCTCGTTAAGGGAGTGATTGTCGGTGACAAAATCGTTGCTCGCGATGTTGCTGCATTGGAAGACGGGCAATATGTGGTGAGCCAATAAATGGGACTTATCCGCTATTCCATTCGTCATCCGCTGATCATCAATCTCAGTTTGCTCCTAATTTTGATGATGGGGCTACTGGCTTGGAGTCTCTTGCCGCAAGAGATGTTCCCTGTTGTTGATCTGGACAAGATCAATATTATCACCGAGTTTGAGGGAGCTTCTCCTGAGGAGGTCGAAAAACAAGTCACTCTCGTGATAGAGGAAGAATTTGATGGGCTGGCAGATATTGATGTGATGACATCAACCAGTCGGGAAGGGGTTTCTACGATCAATATTAAGCTCAAGCAGGGTACTGATATTGATAGTTTTTTGCGCGATGCCAGAACCACACTTGATCGGATCACCGATCTGCCTGATACCGCAGAACAACCGGAAATGATGCGGATAAAAACGCGTTTTCCAGTAATAACCTTAACGCTCTACGGCGAGCCTGGTCGTGCCTACATCTATGATCTTGCAGATGATATTAAGCGTCAGTTAATGCAGATTCCGGGCGTTGCCAGCATTGGAGTCGCTGGCGATCGTGATTGGGAATTGTGGGTCGAAGTTGATCCTCATCGTTTGTCAGCGTTAGGCGTGCCGTTAGATTTGATTATGACAGCCTTGAGGCAGAACATGGTTGATCAGCCGGGTGGTTCAATTCAAGCGAGTGAAGGAGATATCCTTCTGCGCGGTAAAGGTATAGAGCCTAAACCTGAGTTGATGCAAGGCATTATTCTACGAACCAATGCGACAGGCGGAAGTTTGAAATTAGGCGACGTTGCTCAGATTTCACGCCGGTTTGAAGAAGCTGAAACGCTAGCTCGTTATAACGGTAAACCAGCGGTTAATTTAACCGTGACAAAAACTAGTGATGCCTCAAGTATTTGGCTTTCAGAACAGGTTCATGAGCTTGTCGACAAGCTTGAAAAAGATCTGCCTTCTTCTGTCAGGCTAGGCCTACATTCGGATACATCAGTTTATCTAAAAACACGTTTAAGTACGGTCAAATCTTCTGGATTAGTCGGCTTAGTTTTGGTGCTACTCTCTCTTTATGTGTTTTTAAATTTCCGAGTTGCAGCGATCACCGCGCTGGGTATTCCTGTCTCATTCTTACTCGCTGTGATCTTAATGCTAGTGTTTGGTCATACTATTAATATGGTGTCTTTATTCGCCTTCCTGATCGCGCTAGGAATGATTGTTGATGATGCGATTATTGTGACTGAGAATATTTATCGCCACATGGAAATGGGTGAATCAGCCGAGACTGCTGCCGAGTTAGGTGCAAAAGAAGTCTTCTGGCCCGTCATGGCCTCAACCGCGACAACGATTGCAGCATTCTCCCCAATGTGGGCTGTTACAGGCACGATGGGAGAGTTTATCAAGGTGATCCCATTTGTTGTTTGTGCAGCGTTGCTCGGTTCATTATGGGAAGCATTCACTGTTCTACCGGCGCATGCACAGCAGTTTTTAAAAGCGGATAAACAGCCGAGAAAAACCGGAGGTTGGATTGCATGGCGAGGGTTTTATCGAAAATTTATGGCAGGGTGTTTACGGCATAAATATTTGGTCAGTGTGCTTGTCATTGGTTTGCTCGTTATAAGTGTCAAATATAGCATGACGAGGTTACCGTATGAACAGTTCGGAGATGTTGAAGTAGGTCAGTTTTTTGTCAATGTTGAAGCACCTATCACAAGCTCGTTAGAAGATAGTGAACGATTGGCTAAACGTGTTGAAACGGCCGTTATGGAGATTATGCGAGAAGATGAGCTAGATTCAATGTTGACTAATGTAGGTATTAGTTTTGTAGATTTTAATCTTCTTAATTATGGAAACAATTTGATCCAGTTGATTATCGATCTAGAACAACCGAAGTCAGAAGGTTTTATTGAAAGCTGGATTGCGCCAATTATCAGCCTTAAGTTTGAGGCAATAGGTACGCGTGAACGATCGACAGATCTAATTATTCAGGAAGTACGAAAAGCTGTGGAAGCGCTTTCTGGTGTTAAGCATATGAGTATTATCAGACCTCAAGGTGGCCCAGCTGGAAAAGATTTAGAGGTTGGAATTGTTGGTAATGATATCGAAAAATTAACTGAACTTACCGAAGAGCTAAAGTCATATGTGAAACGCATGTCAGGTGTGCATGACGTACAACAAGATCTTGAAGATGGAAAATTAGAGTATCAATATGAGTTGAATGAACGGGGGCGTTTACTTGGCCTTACGCAAGGTCAACTAGCAAACATAGTGCGCAGTGGTTTCTTAGGGAATGAAGTTGTACACGTCACTTGGAATGAGAAACGATTGCCAGTACGGGTGATCTTTCCTGAAGCGATCCGTGAACGATCGGAAAGCCTGCTAAACCTACCGATTGTTTTAACGACGGGTCAAACAGTTTACTTTCACGAGGTTGCCGACTTTAACATTGGCCGAGGTGTGACAAATATCCGACGCCGAAATTCGCAGCGGTTAATTACAGTGCAAGCAGATGTTGATTCTAATATAACCACACCGATTATTGTCGCAGCTCAGATAGAAGAAAAATTTTCAGAGTATCTCGCCGATCAAGGTTTTGAATTACTTTTTCTCGGTGAAAAACGAGAAGCTGATGAATCGATGGAAGGGATGGGTAAGGCAGCTATTATCGCAATAGCAGTGATCTTCTTTATCCTCGCTGCGCTATTTAATTCGATACTTGATCCATTAATTGTGATGTTCGTTATCCCTTTTGGTTTTATCGGTGTCGTATTTGGTCATGCCTTGTTTGACTATAACCTGCAATTTTTATCAATGGTTGGTTTTTTGGCTCTTTCAGGCATTGTTGTCAATGATTCTTTGATTCTAGTGGATTTTATAAATAAGCTAAGAGCGCGTGGTGAAAGCATAGAAGAAGCTATTTTGCATGCAGGCGAAGTACGCTCAAGGCCGATTATCCTGACATCAATAACGACATTTTTAGGTGTATCCCCATTGATCTTTTTTGCAACGGGGCAGACTAAGTTTCTTGCACCAATGGCGGTAAGCTTAGGGTTTGGATTACTGTTTACAACGGTTGTTATTTTAGTGGCTTTGCCGTGTTTCTATCTAATCTTTCATAACATAGGCAATTTTTTCAGAAAGATGTTCAACAAAAAAATTAAAGTTACCTCAAGTTAAAGGCGTCAAGATAAATTTCTAGGAAAAATTTAGATATAAACTTCGGGAGAAGTCTGAGGAAGACATCAAAAAAACATCAGTTAATAAAAAAGCCCAGTAATAAATTACTGGGCTTTTTCTAAGCAATTCTTAAAGCTGAATTAGCCTTTTACAACGTTACTTGCTTGTGGGCCCTTAGGTCCATCTTCAACGTCATAATTCACTTCTTCACCTTCTGCTAGGCTTTTGAAACCTTCGCCTTTGATTGCAGAGAAATGTACGAATACATCAGTGCTGCCATCAGCAGGAGAAATAAAGCCGAAGCCTTTAGAATCGTTAAACCATTTAATAGTACCAGTAGCCATGTAACTTACCTCTTTGTTAAATCATGTAAATATAAATAAACTGCGGTTTATAGAGGTAATATACAGGAGGTGCCTTTTGGTAGCTTCTGAAACCTATTACAACAACGCGCAATCTTATAGTTATCTGAAGCCCGTTCTTCCAACAGTTGTTGTTAACAGCCTCCCGACTCATACATTGTAGACCTATTTTCAATAAGATCAAAGTATTGAAGCAACAGAGCGTTTCATCTTAGTTAAAAATCATGAAACTGAAAATGTTGTTATCCACATATTTAGTCAATATTAGTTTTTGGCGTTTATTTTGTATTTAGCTTCTGAATATAGGGAGCAGCCTTGTTTATTCTCAGGAATACAACGGGTTGCGATTATATTGCTTCATTATTAGGGGTGATCTCAATGTTTAAGTTCTTGCTGTTTTTTTATTCTTACCTCAAATTTCTTTCGCTGCTACGACTAACGTATTTTTCATAGGTGGCCAGTCAAATGCTAAAAGCTCCTGGGCTGATGGTATTGAAGCCTCGCTTGTTAATAGTAATCAATATGAAAATGTACTGATAGTCCATCAACAGCATTCTGGCGTATGGTTACAGTTCTGGTTTTCTGAAAATGGAGCTGGGCAGAATTATCGTGAGGATTTTTTCAATGCAGATGGTACGGCAGCATTACAAACAGCTCTCAATGATAGCGAGACTGTTTTAAGTGGTTTGTTTTGATTTCAGGGTGAAGGAGATGCGGGTGACTCAACTGCGATGGATAGGTATTCGTCGCGTTTTACTAATATGATTGGTGAAATTACCGCGAGTACACCTAATCTTGATCCTAACTTCCAGTTTGCTTTGTCCTTGATTGACGCTGATTTTGATCCATTAAAAAGACAACTCGGTAATGCCTCTGTTGACGATATTGATAGAATGCGTGATATTCTTAAAGACCTCGCTGGAGATCTGTATTATGACAGTCGAGGTCTAGAACGAACGGATAAATTTTATTTGACGAGCGAAGCGCTTTACGATGCTGGTTTAGGCTTAGGCGAAACTTTCCTACTAAATTCGGCCGCTACTTCGGCAGCGGTGCCGGTTCAGGCTGGTTTTCCATTACTATTGTCAGCACTTTTCGGTTTAGGTTATTTTCGTAAGTCGAGTAAAGCGAGATCTTGATCCGTTTGATAGTGTGTTGATGGATAAAATGATAACGTCATCCTATACATTTCATAACACCACAAACCACCTTAAAGACATATACAAATAGTAGGTTTCAAGGTAGATTTATAGCGGATTAAGATAATTTTTGTAAAGCATACATGACAGATATTTCCAACTGATGCATTCAACTTCAGACAGTGTTCGTACACCATTTTATACTGCGCATCGTTTAATTTCAGATCTGACATGTTTGAGAGAATCCGAACAGAGGTTTATTAGTTCGAGCACAACTTATCAACTTCAAATTTGTACGTTATCTTCAATAACTCCGGAGTGGATAGCTTTTCAAACACGAGGAATTTCCACTCCATTTCAACAGCTTGAGTGGATTTCGGCTTGGTTAAATACATACTCGGGTAAGTATAAGATCTATCCTTTTATGCTTGTAGTGCGTAGCAAACAAAGAATAGAGTTATTGTTGCCACTGATGCTCGAGGACTCTATGTCGGCAAGCCGTCTTTTATGTTTGGGGCATAAAAGTAATGACTACAATGCTCCTTTATTTGCCGATGCTGAAGCGCTTGCCATGACAGATAAAGACGCCAAAGCAATCATTAATGATGTCGCAAAATATATAAATGCAGATTGTGTTTATATTATCAAACAGCCGACAAAACTTGTGGGCACAAAGAACCCATTTGCCCAAGTTAACTCTAGGCCTTTCACAAGCAAAACATATGGGCTTGATTTATCCGATGGTTGGCCATTGGTGTACACACAAGCACGTAGTGGCCGAACACGTCAGCGAGAACGCAATAAATTAAACAGGTTACGAGGTGGGCAAGCGGTTCAGCTTAGATCTATCGAGGATCCAACAGAACGTGGACAACTACTAGAGCAAGCCATTACTTGGAAGTCTGCCCAGTTAGATATGGCTGGTACACGTAACCCTTTTCGTGAAAAACATATAAGAGCGCATTTTCGGATGCTACTTGAGCAAGCAGATAAATCGTATTGCCGACTGTATGTGTTAGAAAAAAATGGTCATCCATTGGCCATTTGTCTTGGCCTGATCCAATCAAAAGTATTCAATTATTACTTTTCGGCCTATAACCCCAATGTGCCATCATCAACCTCTCCCGGCCGAATGATGATGTTAAAGCTAGTTCAACTCGCTGCCCGTGCAAAACTGAAGTATTTTGATTTCTCATTAGGTGATGAGCCATACAAGCTAGAGCTTTGTGGCGAGGGCTTGCCTATGACGGTTTCTGGTTTTGCATTGACAGCAAAAGGCTACCTTAGATTGAAAATATCTTGGTTGCGGCTGAGTTTAAAACATCATGTTAAAAAGTCTGAAGAGGCTATGAAAGTGGTAAAAAGTATGAATCAACTTCAATTATTCTTTCGTAGTAAAAAGTAATATTAGATGAAACATACGCACGGAAAAAAATTGTTAGTTCGTGCTGGACACCTAGATGATCTTGCGACAATACATCAATTATTGATGACTGAAATTGATCAGAACCCTTACTATAACCAAATTACTAAAACGACAGAAAAGCAACGTCTTACACCAAGCTATCTCAAGCATCTATATACCATCGATCCTCATCTTTTGATGATTGGTATGGTTGAAGGGAAAATAGCAGGTTTTATTATTGCTTGTCCTTCTCAAGGAGCTATTATTATTGATTGGGCTCTTGCATTACATGAGTATAAACCTTATTTAGTTAGCTCTAATGTTTTACGTAAATTTATAGACTATTTTGATCAGAACCAATGGCATAAAATTTCTGCTTACGTTATAACAAAAAATCGACGACCAGCATTATTATTAGCCGGGTATGATTTTAAAAAAACATGTGTACTAAAAGCACACTTTTTTGGCGAGGATTATTCTTTGTGGGAATTACCACTCAATAAGACAAAACCTGGTTATGAGCTAGGTATCAGAACTGGCCGATGGGGATGTTTTAAACAATGGTTTATGGGAAAGTAGAGAATAAATAGAACCGTTTGTTATTTATGAAAAACTGAAATATTGAGACCTGTTTTACGAATGGTTATAAACCAAAGGCCTATGGACCAAAATGCCAGTGTTGTGAATATTGCTAACGCAGCGCCTGTAAGTCCAAAGCTGGGGATCAACAGATAATTTGATACTATCATCAATAACAAGCCTAAAAGTAAGATGGGCAGTGAAGCAAAAGGTGACTCATAAAGCGATAAAACCAGACTCGCAGGCCCCATCATCATACGCAGAATTAAACCGGTGGTCATAATCATTAATGGAATTAACCCAGCTTTAAACTCTGGTCCAAATAAAGATAAAGCCCAGTTTCCTAATAAACTTAACCCAACTAATGCTAAGCAACCTATGAGGCAACTTAACCAACTAGCTTGACGGATCTTTGCGAGCATTTCAGTCGATAAATTCTTATTAAGAGATTCAAAAATGTCCGGTAAGATCAGGGTGTATATTGTCGACATAGCGAAGCCGATCAACATTAAAAATTTCAATGAAACACCAAAAATAGCAAGTTCATTTTTTTCTAATATTCCGGATAGGGCAATAAGATCCAGATCGATAAAAAAATCACTGATAAGGCCAATAACAATCCAAGGACCTGCATATTTAAACCAACGTTTTAATTCGCTTTGATTAGTTGAAGGATAGTTTAGTTTTTCGTTCAGTAATTTTTTTAATAAATAAGCTTGGCATAAAGCCAAACACCAAATAAAAATAACAGCGATCCAAAGCATATTTAATGATGCTGGTTCGGAAAATATATATATCGGAAAACTGACAGAAATAAGAAAAATAATTGGCCGTGCCAGAGTGTCAGGTCCTAGACTTAAAAACGGTTGGCGTAGTCCAACTAAAATTCCACTATTGACGAAGGTAAGAGCAATTGCAGGCGCTAAAGTTAGTGCTAAAAGTAATGCTGTGGAGGTGAAGTTTTGAAACATTGAAACTTGAATTGACTGTAAGCTCCAGAATACTAAAGTTAAGAAAATTGACAGAGTAACAATAAATAGATAGGCGTGGTTACGAAAACTGATCAGTCGGTTGAATTCATTTTTTGAAGCATAGTCTGCTGCAAAGTAAGAGGCTATTGATTGGAATCCCAGCGGCAACAACACTGCGCTGACATTAGCTATAGCTATAATGAGTAAAAATTCAGCTAAAAATTCAGCCCCCAAATTTCGTGCAATAATAATTTGAGTTAGTACGGTTATCGCTGCACCAGAAAGCCGCATTAGAAAAAGAGCGGCGGAAGTGCTAAACAATCTTTTGATCAAGGAAGATCAGCCGTCGCGAGTTGGCTTCGCCATTTTTCGACACGTTGTTGTAAGGTGGTTTTAATATCTTTGAGTAAAAAAAGTCCACGTCCAATAGTTCTACTCTTAATAGAATGCCCGTAAGTATAAATAGCGGGTACTTGAGTAATGGAACCATGTTGTCCAACCATGCCTTTTTTAAATTGATGCAAGCCTGAAAATCCATCGTTGCCACCTAGGTCATACCATTTGGCATGCGTATTTCCTGATAGCCATTGAATGATCCTGTCATGCATAAAATAGCCTGCACGCAGGGGTAGGGCTTCATCAGATGTGGCACCGTAGAGATAAACGGCGCTGTCACTGGATTTAAAAATAATGGCTGCAGCGACGGTAACCGTAGACTTTGTTATGAGAAATAATTCAGGCCTTAGCTTTTTATCTTCAATGGACATTAGAATAGGTAAAGTTTCAATTGCCGAATAATCAGGAAATTGTTTGCGATCAGCCATCACTCGATAAAGATCCATGAAAATTTCAAGATTTTGATCCGATGTATCATGAACAAAAACTAAATCCTCTTGCTCTGATTTCTTTAGATGGTAGCGCCATTTCGAAGCATAACTTTTTCGTTGACTCTCAGTATCAATTGTTAGGTTTACATAATAACGGTCAGGAAAAGATAAATCTTTGCCTTGAGAGAATCCCTTTTCGACAAGTGATGTTTCTTGCCACTCCCTAGGTTCTGCGAAAGTCGATGGAAGTATTGAAAGCAGTAGGTTTTGTTCAACGGCGTAGCGTTGTATAAGTAAATTGATGCAAGCTTGATAATTGGAAAACGAACTTTCGGGATCTGCACAGTCTTTCAGCATAGGCCCCCATTTTATAATCGCTACCCCTGAACCTAAAAAAGGCACTCGTGCGATCATGACTGCGGCACCAGCAATAGCTTCTTTGTTGTTTGTATCTAACTTCTTTTCGAAGAGACAATATTGAGTGTCGAGCTTAGGCCATCGATTATTGATAAATATGGCTAATTGTTCTTGTCGGAGATCACTAAAGTTGGTAATCGTTTTATCCCATTGCTCACTTTGTACCTCTTTGATTGATAAACTTGAGGAAGGTAGAGGCTCATTTTTTTCATTGAGCTTTGTAGAGGGGCAGGGTTTATTCATAGAAAGCAGTTTTTATTGTTAGTGATATAAAAAACATTTTAAGGTTAGTTTTCCGCTTTGCAAACGCCTATATGTTTATGATTGATCATAATCTTTGAACTCTCTATCGGTGATATCAGGCTCATTCGTCTCCTTATGCATTGATAAATCCGGTAATTTTTTCATATTCTGCAGTTTCAGATGGTTCAAAGCACAAACTCTTTATCTGTATGTAAACGGGAACAGTTTCTTGTCTAACTTGACGAATTAACATGTCGTTCATGTTTGGAGTATATACTTATCAGTTTTATGTATGATTGAATAACTTCACCAGCTATTTTATGATGGATTTTAATCAAAATAACAGCAGTAGCCTCAAGCATTGTTTTCTTCTAAGGCATTATAGCTTTTGGAAAGATATCGTTTAAGAAAGAAGACCTGAGCTATTATTATATCTAAATATATCCTAGAGGAGTGGAATTATGAGCAATACAACCCTTCAATATCTTGATAAAGCGATGAACCAATTACGTGATCTTGGTTTAATGCCAGAGAATGTCGAAGAAGCGCCAATTCTGGCTCTGCTAGAGCGAATTTCGGATATTGATAGTGATAAATCGTTAGCGATTGCACGAACATTGTCGCAAGCATCTGTTTTTAACGATGTTGTCCGTGAACAAGTTAGTCAGATGAAAATGGGCGAGCGCTACGAAGAAATTACCACCGCATTCAACAGCATTCGTAATGATGCAAAAAGCATGGTTGAACAAGTTGAAGATGGAAAAATAGATACTTTTGAAAGAGTTAGTAATGTCTGGATGAAAGTGACTCGTGGAGATATCGCGAGCCGTTTCGATAAAATTAAAGCGACTTATCTCGAAATAGCTGGTGATTCGCGTGATCAGATCGAGCGTGAGCGAACCATTCTAAATGCTTATCAAGATTTTCGTGGTGCGATGAAAGAATCAGAAATTCATGCCCTCGATATTTTGAAACAAGCTGAAGCCCTCTGGAATGAATCGCAAGGAAGGTTAAAGCAAGCTGCAGAAACAGTAGCATCATTTGCGGGCGAAGATATGGCAGAGCGAGCGAAGTTAGAACTAGCTCGTGATGAAAAATTACGTGCGCTGCAATTTGCGGAAGATCGTTATCAAATTTCGAAAGATTTGTCTGATAATTTGACGGTCAGCTACAACACATCAGAAGTCATTATGGCGCGTCTAATGCAAACCACCAGTGCAAAAGATCGCGTCTATAAACAGGCAATAACATTCTTTGGAACTAATGAAACAGTTCTTACAGCACTTACGGCTTCATTCACTGGGCTATTTGGTTTACATGAAAGCACCCAAGCGCTAGAAGCGATGAAAGACGGTGTTTCACAAAGCCTTGAAGACTTGGCTGATATTGGTGGTAAGGTGCAAGAAGCAGCCGTTAGAGCAGGTTATGGCCCTACTATCCGAGCTGAGTCGGTGAAAAAGCTGGTCGATTCTGTCGTGAATTTTCAAGAACGTACAACTGAGATTATTGCTGAAATGCGCATATTATCCACCAAAAATGCTGAAGAAATTCGTGATGTGGTTGAGGATGGCAAACGTCGTTTGACGGTGATCATCAACCGAGGCGATTCTTTACCTTTATCCCATAACGTTTAACACGACTTCTTATGGCGAGCATAGAAAAAGCAGCACCATTAGAAGATCTGATGGTGGCTATGGATGTCGTAGATACCTTGCGACATCGTCAGCAATTAGTTGATCGTGAGCTCGATGCCGATGTTCGCCGAGAACGCTTGATCGAAAAACTGCGTGATATTTATCAAGCACAAGGAATAGATGTTACGGATCAAGTGCTCGCTGACGGCGTGCGAGCGCTTGAAGAAGATCGCTTTAAATACACTTCCCCCGCAGATTCTTTCTCGACATGGCTAGCAAAGCTTTATGTCAAACGAGAACAATGGTTAAAACCCTTTCTGCTCGGCTTAGGTCTTTTAGTGTGTTTGTGTTTTTTCTATTACCTGGCAGCGGTTCGCCCAGTTCAAGTTGCTCACAATGCATTGCCTGAACAGCTTCGGCAATCATATGGAGAAGTGATTCAACTCGCTGGAGAGCAAGAGGTTTTAGCTCAGGCCTTAGAGCTCCAGTCTTACGGTAAGCAGGCATTGAACAATGAGAGTTTTGATGAAGCCCAATCTGCTGTTGATGATCTTGAAGTGATGCTTATCAAATTAAAAAGTGCTTACCAGCTTCGTGTTTTACAAGAGCCCGGAGAGCGTTCGGGTGTTTGGCGAATTCCGGATGCGAATAATGGCGCTCGAAATTACTACATCATTATAGAAGCGGTTGATTCACGCGGTAAGGTTTTATCCATTCCTATAACGAGTGAAGAGTCTGGTAAAACAACCGTGGTTAGTAAGTGGGGAGTGCGCGTTGATCAGTCAACGTATCAAGCCATTGGAGCGGATAAGAAAGATGATGGGATTATTCAAGATCGTGCAGTAGGCCAAAAACAACGCGGTAAACTTCATCCTGAGTATAGTATTTCTTCAAGTGGCGCAGCGATAACGGACTGGTAGGAGAGAGTAGTATGATCAGTGGGACACAAACATTACGTTATCTTGACCAAGGGCTGGGCTCAGTTCGGAAAGATATTAACCGAGTCGATGCAGAATTAAATCATGTCAGTGAAGCTGTACATGGCAATCGTCGTCAACAAGCTGAATCATTAAAACAGCTTGCAAAAATTCGATTGGATGAAATTAGCCAAGGCTCTTTTTTAGGTGAGCTTGAAGCCGCTGATCAACGAGCAATTTCACTACTAAAAGAAAGAGGTCGTGCCTATCAACAGTTGGAAGAAAGTATTGATAGTGGTAGTTTGGCTTTAAAAGGATTAGAAGAAAAACGACAAACAGCTTTAGAGGTGATGAATAAAAAAGCTCAAAGGGTTGTCGATTGTGAACATAAAATTCAAGTGGGTTTAGAGAGTGATAGTATCTATCAAGCGCAGCTTCAAGAAGCTCGCAAGATTGATAGCATTGCTGAACAAGCAGAAGGTAAAGCTAAACTTGCAGAAAAAGATCGTCTTGAAAAAGGTCGGCCTTATGAAAGTAATAAATTGTTTATCTATCTTTGGAATAGACGCTATGGTACACCAGATTATACGGGAAATTCCTTAACTCGTTACCTTGATAGCTGGGTGGAAGAACTCTCGGATTATAATAAATATCGTGTTAACTACTGGATGCTTTTAGAGATCCCGAAACGTTTGAAAGCTCATGCTCTAGAAGCTCGACGGGATTCTGATCTTTCGCTCGAAGTGTTGGTTGCAATAGAAACAGAACAAGCCGAACAGTCCGGTTTGCCACAACTGCAATCTGAGCATGCTCAAGCTTTAGGGAATGTTGATGGCATTGATGATGAAATTGAACAACAAGAACACTCACTTAACTTACTCTTTAAGCAACGGACAGAGTTTGTTGAAGCAAAAGACAGTTACATGGAACAGAGCTTACAAACTTTAAGCACGGCATTAAGTAACAAAAGTGTATATGAATTAAATGATGCGGCTCATCAAACGGTGAGTAATCAAGATAACTTAATGGTTCGCGAGTTGGCTGAGTTACAAGAACAGAGTCATGATTTAGAAACAGAATTACGTGACCATCGTCGTATGCACGAAGCTAAACTAAAACGATTAGAACAATTAGAAAATGTGCGTCGGCAATTTAAAAATCATCGTTATGATGACATACGTTCAGGCTTTGGAAATGAGAGTTTGATTACTTCGATGTTTAGCCAATTTTTAAATGGATTGATCGGCAGTGGTGAACTTTGGCGAGTATTACAAAGGCATCAACGCCATCGCGATGTTGGGGCTTGGCCTGATTTTGGTAGTGGTGGTTTAGGTATTCCTACACGTCGACGCAGTCCTTGGCATCTTCCGACTGGTCGAAGAGGCTCAGGTGGAAGCATCTTTCGAATGCCAAGATCCGGCGGTTTTAATTCACGCGGTAGCGGTGGTGGTTTTCGAACGGGTGGTGGGTTTTAAATAAAACAAGGGGCTGTCCTAGTTAACTAATCGCTAGGACAGCCCTTTAAATTTTCTTGATCTTAGCGAATAATTTTCTACGAAAGAGGTGCAACGTCGCAAGGTTGAGGAGCTACATGTATCACATGATCAGCTGAGCCTTTATTGCTAGAATTACTTTTAGCATCACTTCTCTCAGTAATACTATAGATACAGTTACGCCCATTTGCTTTAGCTGTATAAACACCAATATCTGCAGCTTTAAGCAAATCGTTGGTGCTCACATCATGCGGATGACGTGTTGCAACACCAATACTTACCGTCGTAACAAGTTCATTATCGCCAACGAGGGTAGAAAGGTTCTCAACAGCGGTGCGTAACCTTTCAGCTGCAGCCTCGGCCTCTGCCATGTCTGTATTGGTACAGATCACGAGAAACTCCTCTCCTCCAATCCGACAAACTTCATCGCCTAAACGAGAAGCCGTTCGTAAGGCTTGTGCTACTTCGTATAAAACAGCATCACCAGCATCATGACCATACTTATCATTGATCCCTTTAAATAGGTCGATATCAATCAACATACAGCTTAACGATACTTGACCACGATTAGACGTCGCCCACTCTTGTTCTAAACGATTCGTTGCATAACGTCGGTTTGGTATATTGGTCAATTGATCAGTGAGTGCCGCTTGTTCTAATTGTTTATTGGCTGATGCTAGCTCGGCTAAGATTTTACGGCTTTTATTACGTTCATCTCTAACCTTTTTCTGTAATCGGAAAACACGTTGTCCACCACGAATTCTAGCTAAAACAACATTCGGACTAAAAGGCTTTTCGATAAAATCATCCGCACCAGCTTTGAAGGCACTAATTAATGCTTCTTCACTATTATTGGTTGTCATGGCGATGATATACATTTTTTGCCCAGCAGCTGTTCTACGGAGCGAACGGCATAACTCAAGGCCATCCATTTCAGGTATTGTGATATCTGTGATTAGAAGTTGTGGATTTATTTCCAATGCAAGCTGTAAAGCTTCTTTGCCTGTTCTTGCTTTTGTAACAAGGTGGCCGGCGTTGGTAAGTTGTTGGTAAAGGCTATTGCTTGTCGCAATATCATTATCAGCAATTAAAACCTGCAGCCCGCGATCAATAGTTTGTTCAAGATTAATCAATTCTGGAGAGATAGGCTCTTGAGATATCGCGTCATTAGATTCTGACGGAGCATCGGCCTGCTCCGGAACATCCAATAATTGGCTCCAGTTGTTCCAGATATTCTTTGTTTTACCGACGATAGATCGCAGTTCTTCATTATCGATATTTAGTTTTAAGGCTTCTTTTAACAAAGTATTAAACAGAGGGTGATCCACAGATAAATCTTGAGTACAGATAGTGGCTACTTTTGCAGAAAGGTTGAGATATTGCGCTAATGATTGAGCTCTATGATTCTGATTAGCAACTTTAGAAATATCATACATTCCATAAATCGCATTGTAGTGAACCGGTGGCAATCCCCAATCTTTTAACATAGCATGCGCCATTTCAAGATGATCCGTGTAAAAATATTTGACCTCAGCCTCAAGTAACTCGTTTATTGGTTTATCGCCATTTGCTTCGAGAATTTCACTATATTGCTCAGGATAAACATTGGCTAGACCTAACCGACCAATATTACTTAATAGACCCACCGTAAAAGCTTCATCCTTAGGGAATAATTTATCACGATTACTGAATAGTTCAGTGCTTACCCCCATTGCTAGTGAATAAGACCAAAAATTTTGATAGTCAAATGCAGAACATTCACCATCCATATTACTCGATAAAACCGATAAACCAATGGTGATTTGACGTGTTACGCCAGCACCAACACGAGAGATAGTTTCGGCCAAAGAGACAGTAGGTCGGCCACCTTCTTCGCCTTCACCAAACGAATTTGCAAGCTTGATTAAACGGCCTGCTAATGCAGGGTCAGCTTGAATTGTGCTCGTTATATCGGCAGTAGAAACCTGCTTGTTTTGCATGTGTTCTAAAACAGTTAACGCAACTCCAGTTGGTGAAGGTAGATCACCCGTCGCTTTTAATTCTAAGAATCGATGTTCGGATAAATGTGTCATGGCGAATATAGCGGCAAATTGTTACAATTCTGAATAAGAAATTAGAGATTGAAGGGGGTATTCATGTCGACATCAGGATCAAAGAAGGCAATCTTTGCAGCGTTAGCTGGTAACGCTTTGGTAGCAATAACAAAATTCGTAGCTGCTGGCATTACAGGTAGTTCTGCGATGTTCTCTGAAGGCATCCATTCGGTTGTTGATACAGGCAATCAAGGTCTACTGTTGTACGGAATTAAGCGTGCAGAGAAGCCTGCAGATGATGAATTTCCTTTTGGTCATGGCAAAGAGATCTATTTTTGGAGCTTTGTCGTCTCGATCTTAATCTTTGCTGTTGGTGCGGGTGTTTCCATCTACGAAGGTATACACCATATTATTCACCCAGAACCTATGAAAAGCGTCATGATCAATTACATTGTACTTGGCTTGGCCTTTTTGTTTGAAGGAGCTGTTTTTCTGGTAGCTTTGAAAGAATTTAAAAAGGTTAAAGGGGAACTTGGCTATTTTGAAGCAGTTAGAAGAGGTAAAGATCCTTCCTTATTCGTTGTTTTATTTGAAGATTTTGCGGCAACAATTGGTTTGTTGGTTGCGGCATTAGGTATTTATCTATCGCAATCTACCGGTATTTTGCAGTTCGATGGAATTGCATCAGTAGTCATAGGTCTGATCTTAGGTACAACCGCATTTTGGCTGGCAGTTGAAACGAAAGGATTGTTGATCGGAGAACGGGCGGGCAAGGGCGTCGTTGAAGGCATACGAGCGATTGTGACAGAGCATGCCGAAATTGAACATGTTAATGAACTATTAACCATGCACATGGGGCCTGACTTCATCCTACTCAATGTCAGCGCTACCTTTCAAGATTCAGCGAAAGCTGATGATATTGAGGAAGCTATCGAACAACTCAGCGTTAAAATTAAAGAGAACTATCCAGAAGTGAAACGTATATTTGTTGAAGCTGAAGCCAGACATCGACAGACTGCTTAAGATAAGATTTTAAAACGTATTAAGGTGAAATGTATTGTTGAGCATCATTAATGGTTATGACTGAAAGGTTCCAAGGTTTCATTTATTAACTTTCTCTGTTTCAAAGCTTGATATTTAATAACCAGATGGTCTGCTATCAAGCATTATCTTATCAAGCGACTTCTGTGCTTTTTTGGTTTGAAGTAAATCTCTAGGTTCAAGCATTTCACAATTATCCTTAACCATTTGATCAATCGTTATAGGATAATGCTTACAGTCATCTGGACGATCAAAGTAGATATCACATGTATATTTTTCTTCATTAACTACTTTACGCAACCATGGGCAGCGTTGTAATTGCTTGCCCGATTGAGGATCCATCCAAATATTACCATCGCGGACATAATCAAAAATTTTGGGACGAAAAACCTCCCAAAATTCGATTTCGCTTTTCGTTGCTGAAAGGCCACCATCGCTATAATTAACACAGCACTTTCCACATTGATTACAGTTTTTCATGATGTAACCTTACTTTGTAGATTTTTTGATCAAAATAGTTTTGATTAACCTAAACTTTTTTCAACAATTTCATAAACATCGTTGGATAAGCCGGGCTGGTTTTTAATTCTTTCCAATTCTGCTTTCATCAACGTTTGTCGATTTTCATCAAAACGTTTCCAGCGTGTAAAGACTCGGACTAGTCTTGATGCTACTTGTGGATTCATAGGGTCAAGTTGAATGATTTGATCAGCTATAAACTGATAACCAGAGCCATCTTCCCAATGGAAACAACGTTGATTCGCCTGTGCAAAAGCACCGATTAAAGAACGAACCTTATTTGGGTTTTTAATACTAAATTTAGGATGTTCCAACAATGATTTAACCGTTTTCAAAGTGTTTGGAAGGCTTGTGCTAGCTTGAATACTAAACCAGTTATTCAATACTAACGGGTCATCGTTCCAGCGGTCATAAAACTGGCTGAGAGCTTGTTCTCTCTCATCAGAATTTTGTGCAATAAGGCTGTGTAATGCACCTAAATTGTCAGTCATATTTTCTGATTGTGTGAATTGTTCTATGGCTGTTTGACGTGATTTTTTTGTATCTAAGCAGACAAGATAAGCGAGAGTACAGTTTTGTAAACGACGTTTAGCCATGTTAATAGGATCAACTTTGTATTCACCCGTTGATCTATTTTTTTCATAAACTGATTTCAGATCAGCGGCTAAATTCTCAGCCAATGTTTTACGTACAAACTGTCTTGCTTGATAGATCGCTTCTGGATCAATGATATCCATTTGCTGAGCAATATCACTTTCTGATGGCAGTGTTAGAGATTCAGCAATCAATGCCGGATCATTATCGCTGACTAAGGTTTTATGGAAGGCTTCAATAAAGCTTTTTTCAAGCGTGAGCTCTGTAGTATTTTTTAACTTATTGACTAGATCTAATAACACACGCATTGCCAATCGTTGGCCCGCTTCCCACCGATTAAACTCGTCGCTGTCGCTAGCCATCAAAAAAGCAAGCTGAGCATTTGAATAGTCAAAATGAAGTTTCACTGGTGCGGAGAACCCACGCAACAAGGATGGTGTCGGATGTTTTGACAAGCCACTAAACTCAAAACGTTGTTCTTCCTCGGTCATCAGCAAGATGGTTTCTTTGATCATAGCGTTCCCATTATCATCCAACAGAGCTGTTCGTATCGGGATAACGAATGGTTGCTTGGTTTCTAACTCTGGAGTTGCAGGGCAGTTCTGACGGCAGTTTAGATAATACTTACCGGTGACTTCATCCCATTGTTCGGAGATAAATAATTCGGGTGTACCGGCTTGATCGTACCAGTTTTGAAATTGTTCTAGATCGGCATCATTGGCATCGGCCATGGCTTTACGGAAATCATCGGTCGTGACGGCCTGACCATCATGACGTTGAAAATAAAGATCCATACCTTTACGAAAACCATCCTTACCTAGTAAAGTCTGGTACATACGTACAACTTCAGCACCTTTGTTATAGACCGTGACGGTATAAAAATTATTTATCTCAATATAAGATTGAGGTCGAATTGGGTGAGCCATCGGACCCGCATCTTCTGGGAATTGATGCGCACGTAAAACTCTGACATCATCAATTCGTTTGACCGCAGGCGAGTTGAGATCTGCTGTGAAAGATTCATCACGAAACACGGTTAAACCTTCTTTTAGACTGAGCTGAAACCAATCCCGACAGGTGATGCGATTCCCCGTCCAGTTGTGAAAATATTCATGCCCGATCACAGCTTCAATGCCGATGTAATCGTTATCAGTAGCAGTCTCTGGGGTGGCTAAAACATATTTTGAATTAAAAATATTTAAACCTTTATTTTCCATCGCGCCCATATTGAAGTCGTCTACTGCAACGATCATATAAATATCTAAATCGTATTCTAGACCAAAGGTGTCTTCATCCCATTGCATGGATTTTATTAAAGATTGCATCGCATGTTCAGTTTTATCCGCATTGTGATGCTCGGTAAAAATTTCCAAAGAAACATTTCGACCGAATGTTGTCGTGTAATTGTCTTTCGTTAAGGCAAGATCACCGGCCACCAAAGCAAATAAGTAACACGGTTTTTTATGCGGATCATGCCATCGAACCCAATGACGATCGTTTTCCAAATTTCCTTTCTCGATCAAGTTTCCATTTGATAGCATGACAGGATATTTATTTTTATCGGCTTCAATCGTTGTCGTAAACTCAGCCATAACATCTGGCCGATCAAGATAATAGGTAATCTTACGAAATCCCTCAGCTTCACATTGCGTACAATAATTGCCACTGGATTGGTATAAGCCTTCAAGTGAAGTATTCGATGCAGGATCAATTTCTGTATGGATTTCTAAAATAAACTGATCTGGCACATCAGAAATGGTCAGCGACATATCATCCACGGTATATTGATCGCTTAATAATTCGGAATCATTCAAGCTGATGGCAGTTAGAGCTAGTTTTTCACCATTGAGGACGAGGGGTGCGGTTGAGGTATTATTACGCTTGAGTTGTAACTTCGAAATAATCTGAGTTTTACCTTCATTCAAAATAAATGTTAGATCAACAGAACTGATCAAAAAATCAGCAGGCTGGTAATCTTTCAGGTAGATTGTTTTGGGTGAAGCGTTTGTCTGATCCATGTATTTATCCAAGTAGAAATCTAATAGGGCTAATAATACACGGATTAAGCTAAAACAGGACTGATCAATTATATGAAAAGTTCGTGCTTTGAGTACAGAACAAATTCACGAATAGCGGCCTATATAATTAGATTGTTATAATCTTTAAAAAGTAGGTTTGATCAAAGCATACGAAGGACAGTTGGGAGCAGCTAGACAATATCTTGATGCCGTATTGATTTATGAAGTTTTCAGCCGAGAAAATAGCGAGAGTAATATTTTGACCGTTAGAATATTAACGATTATTGGCGGTTATATATTGCCCTCAAAAGCTGTAGCGATAGAAGGTTTTGCTAATGCGTTGTTGATCGATGTTTTACAAGCGTATCCATATGGAACAGCAAGTGCGACGCTAGATAAAAAGGAAATGACTACGTCTTTTGGTAAGTTTGAAAAAATGAAAGAATTATCGGGGTGAGTGAAGTCGCTATAAAGTTGGTGGCAGCAATGGAAGATATGTTTAAGGATTTACGATTAGAGTTATTACAAAAAAGACTGGACTCATGAGATGAGTCAATCGCTTCAATTGGATCTTGTCATAAAACTCTAGATTGAGAGGATAGGTTAAATAAGACAGTTATACAGAATTATTTATAATCTTAAGTACTACTGAACAATGAATGTTGTAAAAAGTATTTCTTCAACTTTCAGTTCTTTGTTAAGCAGGCCTAGATGTGTATTCATCTTTTCTAATGCTTGCGCTTGTAGTGCTTCACGAGCCTCTGGTGATTGTAATTCTGATTTGGTTTTGCTCGATAGCAACATAACTAATTCATGTCTAATTGGGGCTTTATGGAAACGAATGAGATCAGCTTCATCTTCACCATTTACGACCAGTTGCACTTCAGTTTTTAGGTAGCTTGATGGTGCTGTTTGACCGCCTAGGTTGACGATAAATGCGGGAGGCATATCGACATACATTATTTCAGGAGCTTCTTCTTCCTCTTCATCAGCAGCATGTGCAGGCATAAAAGCGAATGAAAGCAGAAGCGTAAATATTAAATATAGTCGTTTTGTGCTGGTCATAACAATCTTCTCTTCGTCGATGTAACGGAATATTCTTAAAGTCGGCAACACAAAAAAGCGGGCACATGGCCCGCTTTTCTTATCGATAATAGATAATCTATTAATCGGCCACTGTAATGGGTATAGCGGCCAATTTTGCAGAAGCTTCAGCTGCTTTTTGAGTATAGTTCGGCATATCATCGAAATTTAGGTAACGATAGATATCATCTGCCATCGGATCAATTTTCGCAGCAAATTCCATGTATTCTTCAAAGTTAGGAATTCTGCCAAGAATTGACGCTACAGCTGCAACTTCAGCTGAAGACAAGTAAACGTTCGCGCCATCGCCGAGACGATTTGGGAAGTTACGAGTAGACGTTGAAACAACCGTGGTATTAGCACCAACACGTGCTTGGTTACCCATACACAGCGAGCAACCAGGCATTTCTGTTCGAGCACCTGCGTTTCCGTATATGCTGTAGTAACCTTCAGCCGTTAATTGAGCTTCGTCCATTTTCGTTGGAGGTACAACCCATAAACGCGTTGGTATCGTGCCACCAAAGCCTTCGAGCAATTTACCCGCTGCGCGGAAGTGACCGATGTTGGTCATACATGAACCGATGAAAACTTCGTCGATGTCAGTGCCAGCAACGTCAGCCATTGTTTTCACATCATCAGGATCGTTCGGGCAAGCTAAGATAGGTTCTTTGATTTCAGCCAGATCAATATCGATCACTGTGTGGTATTCAGCATCTGCATCGGCTTCCATCAATTGAGGATCTTTCAACCATTCTTCCATCGCAACAGCACGACGTTCTAAGGTACGAGGATCACCGTAATCATTCGCGATCATCCAACGAAGCATGATGATGTTAGATTCTAGATATTCGATGATAGGTTCTTTGTTCAGTTTGATTGAACAACCCGCTGCCGAACGCTCAGCAGATGCATCAGATAACTCGAATGCTTGCTCAACTTTCAGATCAGGTAAACCTTCAATTTCTAAAACTCGTCCAGAGAAGACATTCTTCTTACCTTTCTTCTCAACCGTCAACAAACCCATTTCAATGGCTTTCAAAGGGATCGCATTAACCAGATCACGTAGCGTGATACCCGCTTGCATTTCACCAGAGAAACGAACTAACACAGACTCAGGCATATCCAACGGCATAACACCGGTTGCAGCAGCAAAGGCTACCAAGCCAGAACCTGCTGGGAAAGAAATACCTAATGGGAAACGTGTATGTGAATCACCGCCGGTACCAACAGTATCAGGAAGCAACATGCGGTTTAACCAAGAGTGGATAACACCATCACCTGGACGTAAAGCAACACCGCCACGTGTCTGAATGAAATCAGGTAGCGTGTGATGGGTGTTTACATCGATAGGTTTTGGATATGCCGCTGTATGACAGAAAGATTGCATTGTCAGATCAGCTGAGAAGCCTAGACAAGCCAGATCTTTTAGCTCATCACGTGTCATAGGCCCCGTGGTATCTTGCGAACCAACCGTTGTCATTTGTGGCTCACAGTAAGTGCCGGGGCGAATACCTTCAACGCCACACGCTTTACCAACCATTTTTTGAGCTAATGAATAACCTTTGCCCGTGTCTTTCGCAGGTACTGGTGTACGAAACAGATCGGTTGTTTCCAAGCCTAACGCTTCACGTGCACGAGTGGTTAAACCACGACCGATGATCAATGGGATACGTCCACCAGCGCGTGCTTCGTCAAGCAGAATATCGGTTTTAAGACCGAACTCACACACTGTTTCGCCAGTTTCATTATTTTTAACGATACCTTCATAAGGATAGATATCGATAACATCACCCATATTCATATTATCAACATCACATTCAATGGGTAACGCACCAGCATCTTCCATAGTGTTGAAGAAGATAGGAGCAATTTTGCCACCGAGGCAGTAACCGCCGTCGCGTTTGTTAGGAATGAAAGGAATATCGCGACCCATGTGCCATAACACCGAGTTCGTCGCAGATTTGCGTGAAGAACCGGTACCCACAACGTCGCCGACGTAGGCTAGGGGATGACCTTTTTCTTTTAAGGCTTCAATTTGATTGATCGGACCAATAGTACCGTCTTGATCAGGATTGATGCCTTCACGTGCAATTTTCAACATTGCTAGTGCATGCAGGGGGATATCAGGGCGAGACCAAGCATCGGGTGCTGGTGACAAGTCATCAGTATTTGTTTCACCCGTGACTTTAAAGACCGTCACGGTAATTTTTTTAGCTAGCTCCAGTTTGCTAGTAAACCACTCGCCTGCAGCCCAAGACTCTACGATCTTTTTAGCATGAGCATTGCCAGCATCCATTTTTTCTTTCACATCGTGGAAAGCATCAAACATTAATAATGTATGTGAGAGCGCTTCAGCAGCCGTTGTTGCGATCGTTTCATCATCCAGCGCGTCAACCAAAGCTGCAATGTTGTAACCACCTAACATTGTGCCGAGTAATTGAGTTGCTTTAACCTTATCGATCAATGGTGATGTAGCTTCACCTTTAGTGATAGCAGCTAAGAATCCAGCTTTTACGTAGGCAGCCTGATCAACACCAGCAGGGATGCGATTAGTTAGCAGATCAAGTATAAAGTCCTCTTCACCCACAGGTGGATTTTTTAATAATTCAACCAGATCAGCAGTCTGTTCAGGGCTTAGCGGTTGAGGTACGACACCCTCAGTAGCTCGTTCCTCTACATGTTTGCGATAAGCTTCAAGCATGATAATTCTCTCCAGAGTTCAATGCCAACATCCATGTCGACAATTTTATTGGTATACATATTCGCGAAAGCGATCTTCCCATTATAGCTGATTTTTAAGGAATTTCGTAGATCTCACAGGATGTTGTAGCAATGAGAGTTGATCGTATTTAGATGCGGCACGTCAATATAGACTTTAGTCTTAGCGGCAAGTTGTTGAAAAAAATTAGCTATCAATTTGCATTGACTACTGATCATGTTTCTAGCAGTTGTTGATGATTTTGGTTATTAAAGACTTGCCATGAGATGAAAGTAAAGATCTCTGTAGCTTGTCCGGAGCTGTCTATCTAGAGCAGGTCTGTTGTTTAAAAGGAGGTTAAATTTGGATAGTTGGAATGGAAAGGTATTAGGGCAAGCGTTTCTTAGTTTGTAAGTGTTATGAGAAGACTCTGTAAAGGATAACGTCAGGCTTACAGATACAAGCCTGACGAAAGTGAAAGTTAATTTGTACACATACTAACTATTTGAAATTAGATTCTTACGTCGACGTGAGAACCCTAAGCTACCAATCAAGCCTGTTAAGGCCATTAAAATTGTTGTTGGTTCTGGAACTGACGCTGCACTTGAAATTAGAAATGCACGCTCTGTACCTTGGTAGTTTCCTGTCCCAACGATATCACCATTATCATTAATTCCTTGAGCAGTACTTAGAAAGAGCCAACCTGAATCAGTACAATTAACAACATCACATAGGTTAAGCATGGTGTTATTTTCATATAAAAAGGCTTTGCCAAAACCAGAGTCACCGACTATTTGACCACTATTGTTAATACCGTAAGCAGATGAAAAGAGGGATGTTCCTAAGGTACCAAGATCTTGCATTGTTGTACCATCATGCAAGAAGGCGTGACGGCCAAACTGAGCAGTATCTGCCTCTCCAACTACGAAGCCATAATCGTTAACATCATAACCGAAAGAGTTTCTGCCACCTAGGGTGCCCAGATCAGATACAGTAGAGCCATCGTAAAGAAATGCGTGTTGTTCATGATTTGCCGTGACTGAGTAACCAGTAACATTACCAGACTGGCTTATACCAAACCCAGCTGCACTTTGACCGCCTAGTGTATCTATTGGGACCATTGCTCCTGCTGTGGAAATAAATGCGCGTGTCGCCCCGTTAGCCAGTAAGCTTTCTCCAGTATATTGACCCGCATCATTAATTGCTGCGTTTTGACCGTAGGAGCTACGTCCACCGAGCGTACCAATCAGGCTACTAGTGGTTCCATCATGATGAAAGTAGTTTAGAGTATTAGTACTACCTACAACTTCACTTTGGGCATTGATGCCATAACCACGGAATGTGCTGAAAGAGTTTGTTGATAGAGACCTTGCTGTTGCGCCGTCATAAATAAAGGCGCCGTAGTGAGCGCCATCTTGGTATAGACCTGTGACTAAACCATTAGAGCTTATTCCATAACCAACAGATGAGTTGCCACTTGGTGGAGTAATAGCTGTAATTGTGTAGTTGCTTGAGTAGGCTTGAACACTAGCTGTACTAAGCGCGCTTAGTATTGTTAATGAGTATAAAATCTTTTTCATTCTGATATCTCCTTATATCATTTCCCCGGCTTTTTTATAAAGACGGGCAGTATGAAAGCTATCCATATAGAGTTTCACAAATCAGAATATACAGTAAAGTTTATAGAGTATTTGTTAACTTTTATAAATGGTGGGTGATGCTTTAATCTTCAGAATATAAAGTTGATAGGGGCATTATGTTTTTGTTGAAGTATCAAAAAATGGAAAGGTATGAGACACATTTTGATTGTTATATTTTTCTTTAGTTTAGCCGGCTGTGCTGGTTTGTCAGACTAAGGGCGGGGCGTTAAAGCGAGCTTCACATTAGAGTTGTTTTTTACAAAAAATTGTAGACGCCACAGGATGTTGTGATAAAGATAGACGATTTCTGATGGATTTCAGTAGTAGATTTATCTGGACTTGCACTTGAAGGGTCAGTAAAACAAAAACGAAGTTTTCGTTATACTAAGTAGTATGAAGCATTTTTATCGTGTGTTTAGTAAGGAGTTATTGGTATCGATACCATCAGTATATTAGGCAGCGGCTGGCTAGGGTTGCCGCTAGCTAAGCGATTTGTCGACCAAGGATTTATAGTCAAAGCATCAACGCGTTCGAAGGATCGCTTTTCTGATCTTGAGGCTGTCGGTGCTGAGCCTTTTATTGTGGATATTGATCAGGGTTTTGATAGGTTACAGAATTTTTTGCAGACGAAGGTTTTAGTGATCAACATTACAAGTAAAAACATTCAGGGTTTTTCTGAACTACTCAAACTAATTGAAACTTCGATAATAGATAAATTAATATTTGTTAGCTCGACGTCGGTTTATGACAATGTTAATAAGGTTATCTCTGAGTCAGATGGACTAGAAGTTAAAACAAAGCCTTTGTCTATTATTGAAGATTTACTTCGAAGTAGTGAGCAGTTCGAGACAACGATTGTTAGATTCAGTGGACTGGTTGGAGGAAAAAGAGACCCCGGTAATTTCTTTCGTCATGGCCGTCCTGTAAAGCTACCAAATGCGCCAGTCAACCTTATCCATCTTGATGACTGTTTAAATATTCTTCAGCAAATTATCGAAAAAAATATTTGGGGAGAAGTGTTTAATTGTTGTGCTGATACGCATCCGACGAAAAAAGTATTTTATACGCAGGCGGCTCAACGGGCAGGGGTACCATTACCCGATTTTAGTTGTAAAGATGACGACTCGTATAAAATTATCAGCAATCAAAAAGTGAAAAAATCTTTAGGTTATGAATTTATTCATCCTGACCTGATGTTGATTGAGTTTGTTAGGGCTTGAATGAGGATTAAAAAGAGGGTGTTATTTTAGGGTTGCCCATGATCAGTGCACAATGTTGTAAGCATTAATGAGGCAAGGTAAGTTTATGACTTCTACGGCGATTTTTTGGTTCAGACAAGATTTGAGACTTGTTGATAATCCAGCTCTGAATGCAGCGTTTGAACAACACGACTGCATCATTCCTGTTTATCTTCACACGCCTAATGATGAAGGGGGTTGGAGTGCTGGTGAGCCGAGTTTATGGTGGCTTGAACGGAGTTTAAAGGCTTTAAAAAAAGCGTTGAAAAATCGCCATGACCTACTTTTACAGATTAGAAAGGGTGATGCTTTTACTGAGTTAGAAAAAATAATTCATGAAAGTGATGCGGATGCGGTCTTCTGGAATCGACAATACGAACCTGCCATTGTAAAGCGTGATGAAAAGATCAAAAGTAAACTAAAAGTGATAGGGCTTTATGCGAAAAGTTATAATGGAAATTTGTTGTGGGATCCTTGGCAAATAGAAAATAAAAGTGGTGAGCCTTATAAGGTGTTCACCGCATTTCATAAAAACTATCTGACGCAACCTCAACAAGATTATCGAGCCATTGTTTCGGCCAAAAAACCTTTGACTAAAGGTCTGAAAAATAATTTAAATGTAAGTGATTTAGGGTTAGTATCGAGCCATCCATGGCATAAAAAGCTGAATGGCTTATGGGAACCAGGAGAAGCTTCCGCTCAGGATCAGTTGAACCGGTTTATAACTTCATATCTAGTAAAGTACCCAGAGGAGCGTGATGAACCTGCAAAGAATGCAACGTCGATTCTCTCCATACATCTTCACTTTGGTGAAATAAGTGTCAGGCAAATCTTTGCTGTTACACAAGATTTAAAGTTACAACATACAAATGATGTCAACTTAATGGCCATCGAGGCATTTGAGAGGCAGCTTATATGGCGAGAATTTGCACATCATTTAATGTTTCACTTTCCGCATACTATTGAACAGGTATTTAATCCTAAATATTCTAACTTCCCGTGGCAGGATGATCCTGAGATACAAAAACTCTGGCAACAGGGGGAAACAGGGATTCCGCTAGTTGATGCTGGTATGAAAGAACTATGGGCGACCGGCATCATGCATAATCGTGCTCGAATGATTGTCGCCTCATTTTTAATTAAAAATTTAGGCCAACATTGGCTGACGGGGGCACGTTGGTTTTGGGATACCTTGCTTGATGCTGATCTGGCTAATAATACGATGGGTTGGCAGTGGGTAGCTGGGAGTGGGGCAGATGCTGCACCATATTACCGTATCTTCAGCCCTGTTAGACAAGGTGAGCGGTTTGATCCGCAAGGTGAATATATCCGTCGTTGGTTGCCCGAACTTTCTGGCCTGCCTGATCGTTATATATACACACCTTGGATGGCAACGGCTGACATATTAGCGGACTCTGGTGTTAAACTAGCTGAGAATTATCCAAGACCAATAGTCGATCTAGCTGATTCAAGAAAAGCGGCATTGGATATTTATAAAGCGTGGAAACGTAATCAAACAATCAATATAAAAAAATATGTCGAATAATCACAGCGATCACTTACCTAGCACTCATCCTAAAATACGCACGAGCAAAGTTGGCGTCTTATTGGTCAATCTTGGAACACCTGACGGTTGTGATACTCGTTCGGTGAAACGCTATCTTGCAGAGTTTTTATCTGATCGTCGTGTTATTGAACTAACACCATGGCTCTGGCAGCCGATATTACGAGGCATCATTTTAAACACACGACCAAGCAAAAGTGCAAAGGCTTATCAGCAGGTCTGGATGAAAGATATTGATGAATCACCATTGCGTTATTATACACGCATGCAAGCTGAAAAGTTGCGTGAAAAAATAAACGATACCACTGGAAATTTAAACATTGATTGGGCTATGCGTTATGGAAACCCTTCGATCAAAAAACAACTACTTAATCTTAAAGAACAGGGGTGTGAACGAATTCTGATCATGCCTATGTATCCTCAATACAGTGCAACCACTACCGCGAGTGTTAACGATCGCGTTCTTGATGTGTTGAAAACACTTCGTTGGCAGCCAGCAATACGCACCGTGCCACCTTATTTTCAAGAACCTTCTTACATCAAAGCACTGGGAAAGAGTATTACGGACTACCTTGAAAATTGTGAACAAAAACCAGATGTTATTTTGTCTTCATATCATGGTTTGCCAAAAGAATATTTTGATAAGGGAGATCCATATTATTGTCACTGTGTAAAAACAAACCGTTTGTTGCGTGAATCATTAGGGATGGATGAAGATACATTTCAGATGAGCTTTCAATCGCGTTTTGGTCCCAAGAAATGGCTGGAACCGTATACTGTCGAAATACTTAAAATTTTAGCTAAAGAAGGTAAAAAAGTAGCTGTAATTATGCCTGGGTTTTCAGTTGATTGTTTAGAAACACTTGAAGAAATGAATATGCAGAATAGAGAAATATTTATTGAACACGGTGGCGAACACTATGATTTTATTCCATGCTTAAATGATTCAACTGAGAGTATTGATATGCTGGATGCTTTAGTGAGGAATGAATTGCAAGGTTGGGTCTGATTGAAAATATTAATTTAGATGTTCGAGGCTCTCAGATGTTGAATGGTACTCAATTATTTAAGCCTATCAAAGGTGATTGAAATACTATTTTTATCATCACTTAAATAAATTTCCCCGTCCTGAATATTGCATTGTAACGGCATTGAACGTTTGACCATTGCCTCGATGCCTTCAGCATTGATATGAAAGATACTTAGATTGTTGAAACGTTGACACTTCTCCTGATGCTGTTGCCACCATATGTCAGCTTTTCTTTGATGATAGGTATAAATGGTTACCTGTTTGGATCGACCACACGCTTTACGAATTCTTTTTTCATCAATTTGGCCTAGATCAACCCACAACTCAATCTCATCAGTTAAAGTCTTTTGCCATAGATCGGGCTCTTCATCACTTTCTAAACCTTTTGTGAACGTTAATGATTCGCTGGCATTTGCCATAAAAGCAACTAAACGTATCATAAAGCGTAAGTCTGTTTCGGATGGATGTTGGGCGACGGTTAGTTCATGGTCTTGATAATAATGTCGATCCATATCGGCAATATTAAGCGTGATTTTATTGATCGTAGCATTGATTGCCATAGGGGTAAGAGTTCGAGTTAAAAGAGCTGGGCATTGTAGAGGAATAGTGATTGAAAGTACTAGGCTTTAATCTTTCTTGTACACTCCTGTAGATAGAAGTGAAACGCTATATTCAGGTGATCAATTAATTTGGCCTAATGTGATGATTTATTTTTTCCATCATAGCTAAATAGTTGCCCTGTTAGAGGCTTGCTGCTGATGAAGGTTGTAACTTCAGGACAAGGGATTATAAATCAGTCGAGTTGATATTGAACGGTATTAATTATCGGAAAGAACACATGGTTATTGTTACTAGGACTTTCGATACTTATACAATGGGTCAAGCTTAATTGGCTAGTAAGGTTGAGGCTTACACTTTGCTGGTTAATATTTCGTTCATAAACAATTCATATTTATTAGTGTACAACACACTAGACAGGACCAAATCACGGACTAACTTATTAAGTAAAGAGTTTTGGCTAATTCAAGAACTTTGTCCTTTTGTCGATAATTTAAGTTTGCTTGAGTATTTTATCTTGGCCGAAAGCTTATAAAAAACAGCAGTATTTACAGCATGTTGCTCATTATGAATGGATAAAAGTTTAGTGAATGTTAACACTTATATTAGTGTATAAGCTTTTGTTCTTTAACTAGCTGAGCAACGTTATGACTTACCTTGTTGCTAGGCCCTACTTCCCTTGAACTCACAGACTCAATAGATTGTTATGAAAATATCAAAGATTAAAATAAGCACCTTATTAACTCTAGCTCTTTTACTAAGTGGGCTTTCATTATCAATGCCATCTGTGGCAAAAGATTATTATGTGCGATCAGATGGTGGTTCAGCACAACAATGTAATGGTCTGTCTAATAAGAGCCTTGCTGAGAAAGGTGAAAATAATGGCTGTGCATGGAATCACCCTTTTCAAGCCTTGCCACCAGAAGGAAAACCTAAAATATCTGCGGGTGATACGTTATATATAGGTAATGGAAGTTATCAAATGGGACATGGTGCGCCAGGAGCTGGAAGCTGTAGTTCAGACTATCCTTGGGATTGTTTTATGCCAGCGATTCCTTCCGGCAAAGATAAGCTGCATCCAACACGGATTGTTGGCGAGATGACAGGTAAACAATGTGTCAATCCTCCCGTGCTTTGGGGAGCTGAAAGATCTTCTCGTATTATCAATCTAAAAGGTGCTTCTAATGTAGAAATATCATGTTTGAATATTACTGATCGTGATAATTGTATCGAGTTTTATAACCCTGAAAAATTTCCTTGTGAGGGCTGTGTGAAAGCCTGTCAACGTGATAAGTTTCCTTATGGGAATTGGGCGGATACAGGGCTTTATGCTGAAGATTCAGATAATGTTGTACTCAATAACCTACGTATTCACGGTATGGCGAGTCAGGGGATTCATGCTGGACGGATCTCCAACTGGCAGATTAATAATACTCAGATCGTCGCGAATGGTATGGTCGGTTGGGACGGTGATCTAGCAGGGCCATCGAGTAATTCTGGAACGATAGTTTTTCGTAACACTGAAATTGCCTGGAATGGTTGTTCAGAAGATTGGAAGACAGGCCAACCTCTTCCTAAAAGCTGCTGGGGACAAGAGTCAGGCGGTTATGGTGATGGCATTGGTTTAGCTAATTCAGGTGGGACCTGGAGATTTGAAGATGTGGTCGTTCATCACAATAGCTCTGATGGTATCGACCTTTTATATTTGGATAAAACCGCAAAAGTTGAAGTGTCAGGACTCAAAGCTTATGCAAATGCGGGTAATCAATTAAAAATTTCTGGCAGTGCAGAGATTGAAAATAGCGTATTGAATAGTAATTGCTCTTCATTTAAAGCACCTCTAATGCGAGAAGGTGATCTCTGTCGTGCACAGGGTAACACCTTATCAATTTCATTATTTTCCAACAGTAAAGTTAGTCTAAAGCACAGTACGCTGACGGGAGAAGGTGACTGTTTGATGATTGCATCATGTAAAGATGAGTCATGTAATGGATCTGAAAAAATTCAGATCGATAGCTCTATCTTTGTTGGGCATAAAGATTGGCGCGCGGGCGATCAAACCTGTCTGTACTGGTACGGAGATGGGCTAGTACAAGATCCATTCTCTATGAAGTATAGCTTGATTAATGATGTGAAAGATCTTAATGCTTGCCCTGGTGAGGAGATGCAATGTGATAAAAAACCAGGTTTGGTTAACGATAGTTTGGAAAATTTTGATGGCCACTTACTGCCTAATAGTCGAGCTATAAACTCTGGAAACCCTGCTAGTTCCACAAATAGAGATGTGGATGGAAATGAGCGTAAAAATATTCCAGACATTGGTGCGTATGAGTCGTTGTAGTAGATATCCTAGAGCTGAAAATAATTATATTTTAAGTATAAGGGCAGAGCGTTAAGGAGAGAGTTAATGACTATTATTGGTGGGCAATTAGGTTATAAGTTATTGCGTAGAATTAGTGCGAAACACCTAACAACACATGAGCAGAGCTCTGAAGATTACTATCAAGATTTTGAACGGGCAGGTCAACAGTTGACCGATTACTTTGGTGATAAATTACGAGAACGGGTAAAAGATAAAACAGTCATAGACTTTGGGTGTGGCCCAGGCTTTGAAGCGATTCATCTGTCCCAAATGGGGGCCGGCAAGGTAATTGGTGTTGATATTCAAGAAAAACTATTGGGTCATGCGCGAGACTTAGCAGCGAAAAAATCCGTGAGTGACCGTTGTACTTTTACTACCAACACCGATGAGCTCGCTGACGTTGTGATGAGTAAGGATGCATTTGAACATTTTGATGATCCGGCCTCTATTTTGGAATTAATGGCGGACTTACTTAAACCTGATGGACATATAGAAATTGCATTTGGGCCCATATGGTTACATCCGTACGGAGGGCATTTGTTCTCTGTTTTCCCTTGGGCACATTTGATTTTTACTGAAGAGGCATTGATTAGATGGCGTGCAGATTTTAAAACTGATGGAGCAACAAAATTTTCTGAAGTAACCGGTGGTTTAAATCAAATAACCATCAAGAAGTTTGAAAAAATCGTTGCAAATAGTTCATGTAAAATTGAGTGGTTAGATACTATCCCTATTCGCAAACTCTCTATTTTTAAACATAAATGGCTTAGGGAGTTTGGTTCGTCGATTGTTTGTTGTCGACTAGTTAAAAAGTAGCTACCAGACGCGATAGCACATCATATTAAATAGAGAGTAATCATTCGCTTATCTGTCTGGATATTTATAACTTCAATAAGGTTATTGAATAATTCTACTTGTTAAGTCTAAAGGAAAAACTCTCTTTGAGTTAAAAGTCTCATTGAGGCTTTTCGTTTTTAGAGAAATAATCATTCTTCATTTTCTTCACCAAGCCCGCCAAGAAAACTAGAGCAATCAGGTTTGGAATTGCCATTAAGATATTCGTAATGTCTGCAAGATTCCAGACGAGTTTTAATGGTATTGCTGCACCAACCATTACGAGTATGGAATAGACAATTCTATAAGGAAGGACTGCTTTTTCACCAAATAAAAATCGTGCGGCTCTATCACCATAATATGACCAAGCTATTGTGGTTGAAAAAGCAAATAACATGAGTCCAATTCCGACGATTTTTGATCCAAATCCACCCAAAGATTGTTCAAAGGCATAAGCCGTGAAAGCTGCCCCTGTTATCTCGGAGGGCCGTGTTTCAATAGCATTGGTTGTTAGTATAACGAGCCCCGTCAATGTACAAATAATTAAGGTATCAATGAAAGGTTCTAGCATGGCAACCAGCCCTTCTCGAACAGGCTCATTCGTTTTTGCAGCAGCATGAGCCATTGGAGATGAACCTAGACCTGCTTCGTTGGAGAATAAACCACGTGCAACACCCCAGCGGATAGCCTCGCCGACAGCAGCACCACCAACAGCCCAGATGTTAAGGGCATTATTAAAAACCAAACCTATTGCGCGTGGGATTTCTGAAAAGTTTTTGATCAAAACAATCAGGGCCGCTCCGACATATATCACAGCCATAAAAGGCACCAGTATACTGGCAACTTTTGCAATTCTCTTAACACCACCGATGATCACTAGTCCGACTATCACCGCCATCACAGCACCTAAAAGCCAGCGGTGATCTTTGATCGCAGGATTAATAAATGCTAAGCCATCGACGACAGAATTTGCCTGTACCATATTGCCGATCCCGAATGATGCTATGAGTGCAAAACTCGCAAACATAATGGCTAACGGACGTTGATTCAAACCATGCAACAAGGTGTACATCGGGCCGCCAGCAACCTCACCACTAGGTGAGATTTCTCTGAACTTTACAGACAAACTACATTCGGCAAACTTCGTCGCCATACCAAAAAAAGCCGTGACCCACATCCAGAATAATGCTCCGGGTCCACCAAGTGTAATAGCAGCTGCTACACCCGCAATATTCCCCGTGCCTACGGTGGCTGAAAGCGCTGTTGATAAAGCTTGAAAGTGAGACACCTCACCAACATCATCAGGTTTATCATGCTTGCCTTGAATGAGTTGGACAGAATGTTTGAAACCACGAAATTGAATAAAACCCATTTTGACAGTCAGGTAAGCACCAATGCCGAGCAGTGCGGCTAGGGTAAAGACATTGTTCCAAAGAATTCCTGAAAGCGTGCCGGTAATGCTAGTGAGTTTTTCAATCATAACTATTCACTCGTCAAGTTGATATTGTCGAAGAATTAGAGTGTCGCCACGTTGGATCATTTCTAATTTTTTTAAAAAGCTCATCCCTAATAAAATTTCATCATCTGCATCCATATATGGATTAATTGTAGCTTTTATATTACGTAAGGAAATAGCGCCAAGATCAACGCGGTCGAGTCGAGACATTCGAGCAGTGATCTCACCATTAGCGGTCGATACTCGAATCTCCGGTCCAAGTTTTAGATTCATCTTCTCAGCAAGTGTCGCTGGAATAGCAACATCCGTTGCACCGGTATCCAGCATATATTCAACCGCTTGACCGTTGATTGATCCAGAGGCGATGTAGTGACCGTAACGATTACGTTGCAACATAACCTCAGGCAGCCCATCAGTATTCATAGAATTTGCGAGCTGCTGATTAGGATTGCGTAGATCGTTGAGAACATCAGAAAAAAACCATGTTGTCATCGCTAACACAATAATAAATGCGAGAACCAACATACCTCGCCCAAGACTGGAATTATTTTCATCATTCATAAGGTCCTAGTTTGCCGTAATTTGATCGTAGGTGGTAGTCTGTATCGTATGAAATATAACCAACAAACAGGATGGATCGAAGGTATTCGTCACTGTGCTTCACCGAATTATGACGCGCGACCCGCTGGTGCATCGATTGATCTCGTCGTGATCCATGGAATCAGCCTGCCACCGGAACAATATGGTAGCAAACACATTGATCAACTGTTTACTAATAAACTTAATTCAGAAGAACATCCTTATTTTAAAGAAATTTGTAATTTGAGAGTTTCGACTCACTTATTGATCAGACGCACAGGAGAAGTTGTTCAATACGTTTCATTAAACGATCGAGCTTGGCATGCTGGCGTTTCAGAGTTTAATGGCCGCACACGCTGTAATGATTTCTCAATAGGCATCGAGTTAGAAGGTTCTGATCATGAGCCATATGAAATAGCTCAGTACAATGTACTCGCTAGCATTACAAAACTGCTACAACATACGTGGCCAAAGATTACTGAAGAAGAGATTGTTGGTCATTGTCATATAGCACCAGGCCGTAAAACAGATCCTGGGTTAGCATTTGACTGGAAGTGTTATAGAAAACTGATCGAGAAAAGATAGATAAACCGTCGTCAGATAGAGACGCATTTTAAGGTAAGTTTACGAGGCTGTAGGATTTTAATCGGTATCCTATTGATAATTAAGTATAAAATTATCTGGCATGTTTTGTGTAACAAGTTAAAGTTAAGTAGATAGAAGTTATATCACTACAGTAACTGATCCAATGGATGGAGAAGATAAAATGGACTTTATTAAAAATCATATCACCGTGTGTTTTCGAAGCATTGCACTAGCGGAAATAGCCACTGCTGTTTTATTGTTATCAGCAGCTCTCACATTTTTTGTTTCATCTTTCTTTGTCGAACCAAGTCAAACTTTCACATTCCCACCTGCGATGTTGTTAATGGGTTTAGCCGTACTTTTCCAATTGCGGAAAGGTCGACCATATAAAGACTAATAAAAATAATAAAATAAGTGCTCACAAATAGCCCTGCGGAAGTGGGGTTTTTTTTGAGTGGTTGAAAATCAATCGCTATTTTATAGCTTTAATAAGCTATAAGTTCTCTTTTAAATATTAGAAAAATAAATAAGATTAGACAGGTTACGGCTAACCCAAGAATAAAGTAAGTCTGTATTTCTGATAAAGAAATACCTATTAAAAGGATATTTCTAAAATCTAAAATGGTTATTAATACAAACATGCTGGATAAGTAGACGGACCAGTTAATACTTCGAAGTCTTTTTACTATTGAAGGTAAGCAAAATAAAACTATAAGTAGATCGACGATTGAGTACGTAATTAATCGGGTCTCGATATTAATCATCTGATATTCGTTAGTACGAATGAAATAATGCAGTGTCGCAAAAGGGATCCATATTGAGACTACCCTTATAATAAATATTTTTCTTGTGAGTTTTCCTTTAAAAGTAAACCATTCCATGATAATTAGTGACTCTTTATTTATTTAGGGAGTGTGATTTCTAAAAACTATCAACTTTTAGAATAATGAAAGTCTTAATAAGGTTAGTTATTTCTAATCGACGATAAAAACTAAACAAAATAACGTCGAACTAAACTCCAAATTAATAGCGTAAACTCTGGGCAATTAAAACGAGGTTCACCGGGGATGGTGAGTAATAATCTTTTATCTCCAATATAAATGGGCCAAGTACCGATTCGACTTGAGCCTGATGAGTCCACTGCTCCCCAACCATGTATATTGAGTCCAAAATATTTTTTTAATCGTTTCTCATGTCGGTCTTGGACGGCGATGAGATCAGTGCTGAAGGCGGAAAGCATTTCTGCAGTCTCATCGTCAAAACCACTGCACGCAATCGTGCAGCCTGATCCGTCTACTAACAAAGCTTTGCCTGAGTTGGAGAGAGACTCTAGTAGAATTTCTACCATGGTTGCGAAGCCTGAGTCGGGGAGTGTGATGGGTTCTTCCAAACCTTCTATCCAAGCGAGTGATTGCGCTTGCTGTACGAGTGAGAGTACACCTTCAATATCATCTACGCCTGTCCACTCTATAAGCTTGTTGGTTATTGGCTGTTGTGACTCTTCTTGTCTGAGTAGTGCGAGCAAGAGAGTGCGCATGGGTTCTTTGGCTGGGCTGGAGATCGCGTAGAAAGCGCCACTGGGTGTTGGCGATAAATAGATATTATCTGCAAATTGAAATTCAGCGATAGCCATGATCTAAGATTTTGATAAACGTTTTTCTGTTTCTAACCATTTTTTTTGTGCGGTTAATGTTTTGCCTTGTAAGCGAGTCGTCATTGATGTAAATGCATTGATCATATTCTTATTAAGATAGAGTTCTAATAATTCGTAGGTAATTTCTTCATCATCAGGATTTTGCTCTAAGGCATTCTCTAAAATTGTTTGTGCGGCCTGATAATCTCCTTTGGTTATTTTTTTACGTGCGGTCGGTAATGGTTGTTTAATATTTTTTTGATCAGAATTTCCAATGATAACGGATGACGTTGAAGATAATCCTTGTGATAAACGCGACTCTTTTGTGTTGATTGATAGTGTTGGACTGATACCACTATGTAGATATTTTTTTATAAATACTCGATGTTCTTTAGTGAGTATCCCATAAGTTGGTCTTAGTATGGATTTTTTTAACTCGATAGCTTTTGGTCCTAGTGCGATCAACAAATCGATCAAGGCTCCAAAATAGGCTTCTTCATTTTCTAAGTAATAATTTAAGTTGATGCGTTGGGTGTGAATATTGAGATTTTTAGGATGACGTTTAACTTTTCGGGCTAAGAATTCAGCATATGCGATCTGTTTGTCTTTTGACTTGAGTTTGGGTAATAAATATTTGATCGCGGGCAATAGGTTTGGATCAGATAAATACTCCTCTGTGAGTGGCTGATTATCCGGTGTTGCAGTATTGACGAAGATAGAGCCCATGAGTAAACGTTTTTCTTATCCTTGAAATCAAGATAAATACTATAACAGATATTTAGAAGGGTATATGTAGCAGAGAGTTACCGACGTGTAGTACGTGTAATAAGCTTTAATTGGAAGGGATTGTAATATCTCCAGAAAGAATCTTTTCCAAAGTATCAACATATAAATGCGTTTCAAGTTCCCTAACCTTGTCACGAATGCTATCTAAGGTTTCGTGGTCGGTCAGTGTAATTCTTTGTTGATTGAGCACGGGACCTTGATCGTACTCAGCCGTGACTATATGCACGGTTGCACCAGTCTCGTTAGCTTTACTATCTAACACAGCTTGGTGAACGTGATCTCCATACATGCCTTTCCCACCAAACTTAGGTAACAGAGAAGGGTGGATGTTTAAGATCTTATTTCGAAATGTTTCTAGAGTTTGTGGTCCGAGTTTTTTCATGTAGCCAGATAAGATGAGTAGATCTATTTTGACATCTTGTAGAGTTGTACAGATAACCTTATCCAGATCAGCCGGATCAGGGTGTGTGGTTGAGCTGAGATGAAAAGTAGACAAGTCGTATGGCTCGACATTATTAAAGGCATTCGCATTCTTGTTATTACAGATGAGAACAACAGGCTTTACTGCCAAGCCATTTTTGCTGGCTTCAAGGACAGACATCATGCCACTGCCGTTGTAAGAAGACATAAAACCGACGTTGAGCATTGAGATGTTCTCCAATTGTTAAGATATTTTTCTTTGCAAAGCGAAATTATGACATATAATCCTCGATACTGTAGTTAGAGTTTTAGAAATTCTAACTAACGCCCGTCAAGATTGTCCTTAGGAGATCTACATTGTTAAAAACTGCGCTTTTTGAAAAACATCAGCAAGCTGGTGCTCGTCTGGTGGAGTTTGCCGGCTGGGAAATGCCTTTAAATTACGGTTCACAAATTGAAGAACATAATCAGGTGCGTAATGCGTCTGGTTTGTTCGATGTCTCTCATATGATGGTGACTGATTTTCAGGGAAAAGAGGCGCACGCTTTTCTAAGAAAGTTACTCGCCAATGATGTGAGCAAGCTTAAAACAACAGGGCAGGCGCTGTATTCCTGCATGCTCAATGAGAACGGCGGTGTCATTGATGATCTGATCGTCTACTTTAGACAACAGAATAACTATCGGATCGTTTCGAATGCGGGAACTCGTCAGAAGGTCAGTGACTGGTTTAAACGGGTGTCGGTCGATTTCGAGGTGGAGATTACTACACAAAATGAGCTAGCGATCATCGCCGTGCAAGGCCCTGAAACACGAGGTATTCTTTGTGAGGTTCTTGCACAATGTGCTGATCAACTACTGATGCTTTCAGCCTTTAATGCCTTTCAATGGCACGATCTATTTATCGCATGTACAGGCTATACTGGAGAAGATGGTTTTGAGATCATCTTGCCCGCTGAACAGAGTGCAGATTTCTGGCAACAATTAATTGACGTGGGTATCAAGCCTATCGGTTTGGGTGCACGTGACTCGTTGCGGCTGGAAGCTGGAATGAATCTTTATGGTTCTGATATGGATGAAGAGATTTCACCACTACAAGCAGGCTTGAGCTGGACGGTCGCCTTGCAAGATGAAACGCGAAATTTTATCGGCCGAGCCGCTTTACAAGCAGAAAAATCTAACGGTATCAGCCGCCAGCAAATTGGGCTGTTATTGAATGAGAAAGGCGTTTTGCGAGCCCATCAAGAGTTGTTTATTGCGGATCAACTTATTGGCGAGATCACCAGTGGTGGTTTTTCTCCAGTGTTAGGGCAGGCAATCGCTTTGGCTAGAGTCGATGCCCATATAGATACTAAGCAGTTGGCAGATATTGAAGTAGAGATCAGAAACAAACGTCAAGCTGTGGAGGTAACCAAACCACCTTTTATTTAATTATACCGATTCGGAACTACACACTTTTTTTTAACATAGACTTTAATCTTACAAAGGAAAGGTAACGCTATGAGTGAGAAAGCTAACCAAAGAATCCCTCTAAATGAGTTAGAAATGAGCGGTGATTTTATCCGCCGGCATATTGGGCCAGATCCCCACCAGTTACGTGAGATGCTAGACGAACTGGAAATAAATGAACTGGATGACATCATCGAAAAAGTCGTTCCAGAAAATATTTTAAACAAAGAACCGTTGACTCTCACCTCGACGATGAGTGAGCGATCGGTTAGAACTTACATTCGCAAAGTTCGGGCACGTAACAAGGTTTTTATCTCGATGATTGGGATGGGCTATTACGGCACCGTCATGCCACCGGTGATCAAGCGAAATGTTCTCGAAAATCCAGGCTGGTACACGGCCTATACGCCTTATCAGGCTGAGATAAGTCAAGGCCGCTTGGAAGCGATCTTAAATTTCCAACAAATGGTGATGGATCTTACTGGCATGGAGATGGCGAATGCTTCCATGCTGGATGAAGCCACTGCTGCGGCAGAGGCGATGGCCATGTCGAAGCGATTATCAAAATCAAAATGTAATGCCTTTTTTGTTGATCAAGACTGTCATCCACAAACCATTGCGGTGATCAAGACACGTGCAGAGGGTTTTGGTTATGAGTTGATTATCGGTGATCCCTATAACGATCTCAGCAAGCATGATGTCTTTGGTGTGATCGTCCAATACCCCGGTTCTAGTGGTGAGGTTCGAGATCTCGAACCTATTGTAACTGCGGCTCATCAACAGTCGGCATTAGTCACCGTCGCAGCCGATCTTTTGAGCCTCGTGTTATTAAAAACACCGGGTGAAATGGATGCCGATATTGTCATCGGTAATTCACAACGTTTCGGCGTACCAATGGGCTATGGCGGTCCTCATGCAGCATTCTTTGCGACGCGAGAAGCTTATAAGCGATCTGTTCCGGGCAGGATTATTGGCGTTTCAAATGACGCCTTGGGTCAGCCCGCTTATCGGCTAGCACTACAGACGCGCGAGCAGCATATTCGACGTGACAAAGCGACCAGTAATATTTGTACATCACAGGCTCTACTGGCGATTTTAGCGAGTTTCTATGCGGTTTATTATGGCCCCAAAGAGCTGAAAATGATTGCCACTCGTGTACATCGGTTAACCTCAATTTTGGTTGCGGGCCTCCGTCATTTGGGGATAGAGGTCATGAACGAGTGTTATTACGACACGATCAAGATTCATACGCCAGGACGAGCGAAGCGTATCGCTGCTCGTGCACGAGAGTCACAAATAAATCTGCGGGTTTACGATGCTGATCATATTGGTATCGCGATTGATGAAACGATCCGTCGGATAGAAATTAGAAAGGTTTGGAAGCTGTTTTCTAAAACCAAAACAGAGAAAATGTATGTCGGCCCTTTGGATGAGGATGTTGAAGAATGTATTCCTGATTCATTGTTACGCAAGACTAAATTTCTTACACACCCAGTCTTTAGCCGCTATCATTCTGAAAGCGAAATTATGCGCTACATGCGTCGTTTAGCACGCAAAGATATTGCCTTAGATCGTTCGATGATTCCGCTTGGCTCTTGCACTATGAAGCTCAATGCGGCAGCTGAAATGCAGGCAGTTTCGTATCGTGAGTTTAACGCCATGCATCCCTTTGCACCGTTGGATCAGGCGCAGGGTTATTTGCAGTTGTTTGACGAACTAGAAGACATGCTTTGTGATCTGACAGGGTTTGATGCCTTCTCATTTCAACCCAATGCGGGTTCGCAGGGCGAGTATGCCGGCCTGTTAGTGATCAAGAAGTATCATCAGTCACAAGGTCAGGGACATCGAAATATCTGTTTGATCCCCGCTTCGGCTCATGGCACCAACCCAGCAAGCGCGATGATGGCTGGCTTGAAGATTGTGGTCGTCGCCTGTGATGATGCGGGCAATGTTGATCTGGACGATCTTACGGCAAAAGCTAGCGAACATGCAGACGAACTCGCGGCTTTGATGATCACTTATCCATCAACACATGGTGTGTTTGAAGAGGCTTTTGTTGATATTTGTGCGCTGATCCATGAGCACGGCGGACAGGTTTATATGGATGGTGCGAATTTCAATGCCTTGGTTGGAATTAGTCGCCCCGGAAAAATCGGTGCAGATGTTTCACATCTCAACCTTCATAAGACCTTTGCAATTCCACATGGCGGTGGTGGTCCTGGTGTTGGACCAATAGGCGTCGGCAGACATCTTGCCGCTTTCTTGCCCGATCATCCGGTCGTCGCGGGTGTTAATCCGGCGGCGGGCAATCATGACACGATTGGAGCAATCGCTGCTGCACCTTGGGGATCTGCGAGCATTTTGGCCATTTCTTGGGCCTACATCGCGATGATGGGCAGTGATGGTTTACGCCGCGCGACGCTAGTGGCGATTTTGAGTGCTAACTACATTAAGTCTAGGCTGTCTCAGCATTATCCGATTCTCTATACGGGCAAAAATGGTATGGTTGCGCATGAATGTATTATTGATCTGCGACCGATCAAAAAAGCCTGCGGCATTACCGTTGATGATATTGCTAAGCGACTAATCGATTATGGTTTCCATGCCCCAACCATGTCATTTCCTGTACCTGATACGATGATGATCGAGCCAACCGAAAGTGAAAATAAGCGCGAAATTGATCGCTTTATTGATGCGATGATCTCGATTCGACATGAAATTAAGCAGGTGGAAGACGGCAAAGTTGATGCAGAAAACAATGTATTAACCAATGCGCCGCACCCGGATGTCTTACTCAAGCAGGAATGGCCATTTCCTTACACGATGCAAGCCGCTTTTTATCCGCTACCGGAAACGCATGATGATAAATATTGGCCACCTGTGGCACGGATCGACAATAAGGCTGGAGATAAAAATTTGGTGTGTAGTTGCCCACCAATGAGTGCATATGAAGAGTAAGTAATTGGAGTTTAGCTCAACTCCGTTTATAGTGCTGCGGCGCATGAGAAGGCCTTAGAAATCTAAGAACATGCGCTCCAGCATATTACTGAAGGAATAACGTTTGAAACCTACAAAAAAACCAGAAAATCCATTTTTCTCATCTGGCCCATGCCCGAAACGGCCGGGTTGGTCATTGGAACAGCTTGATCAAGCCTTATTAGGCCGTTCTCATCGTTCCGATTCGGGTAAACAAAAGCTAGAAGAGGCGATAGAACGTACACGTGAGATTTTACAGGTGCCTGATGATTACCGGATTGGAATTGTCCCTGCTTCTGATACAGGTGCGATGGAAATCGCTATGTGGTCTTTGCTCGGCGCACGTGCAGTGGACATGTTGGCTTGGGATAGTTTTGGTTCCGGTTGGATCAACGATGTGATCACGCAATTAAAGCTTGCCGATGTCAATTTGCTTGAGTCAGATTATGGACGATTACCGGATCTTGAACAGGTCAACTTCGATAATGATGTCGTGTTCACATGGAATGGAACCACCGCTGGTGTCAAGGTGCCGGATGGAGATTGGATTGCTGCTGATCGACAAGGTTTGACGATCTGTGATGCAACTTCCGCAGCCTTCGCGATGGATCTGCCTTGGAATAAGCTTGATGTAGTGACCTACTCCTGGCAAAAGGTTTTGGGCGGCGAAGCAGCACATGGCATGCTGATCTTGAGTCCTCGCGCGGTTGAGCGTTTAGAATCATGGACACCCACTTGGCCGATGCCGAAACTGTTCCGTTTAACCAGCAAAGGAAAGTTGATCGAGGGTATCTTCAGAGGAGCAACGATCAATACACCTTCTATGCTTTGTGTTGAGGATTATCTTGATGCATTGAAATGGTCTGCCAGTGTCGGTGGTTTGTCTGGTTTAATCAGCCGATCGGAAGCGAATTTCAATGCGATTCAAACATGGGTGTCAAAAACAGATTGGATAGGTTTCCTCGCCGAACAGCCCGAAACGCGTTCAAATACTTCGGTATGTTTACAAATTACAGAAGCTTGGTTTAGGGCAATGTCAGTCGATCAACAGTTAGTCGTGACAAGAAAAATGGTCGCTTTGCTCGAAACTGAAGCGGCAGCATTTGATATAGAAGGTTATCGTGATGCGCCTCCGGGATTACGGATCTGGTGTGGTGCGACCGTCGAAACCAGTAATGTTGAGAACTTATTACCGTGGTTGGATTGGGCATTTTTACAAGCTAAAGAATCACTTTAAATTATTTTTGATCAGGTAGTTATTTTTATGAAACAGAATTTTGATATTGTCTTTTTTGATTGTGACAGCACACTTTCGACCATAGAAGGCATTGACGAGTTAGCTGTTAAGGCTGGCGTTGCGGAAGAACTTGTACCGCTCACCAACGCAGCGATGGACGGCAAGATGAAACTTGAAGAGATTTATCAAAGGCGGCTGGATCTGATTAATCCAACAAATGCAGCATTAGATTGGGTAAGCCAGCGATATTTGGAAGAAATGGTAGAAGGTGCTGAGAAAGTTGTGGCAGAGTTGATCAAGCAGGGTAAAGAAGTTCATATTATCAGTGGTGGTTTACGCCACGCGGTTTTAAAAGTCGGTGAACTGCTTAATATTCCAGAGCAACAGATTCACGCGGTTGATATATTCTTTGATGCGGAAGGAAACTACGCAGGCTTTGATCAAGAGTCGCCTTTAGCTAGAGCAGGTGGCAAGGCTAAAGTCTGTCGACAAGTGTTAGGAAAGGGTGAGCGAACCGCCGCTTTAATAGGTGATGGTATTACTGATCTGGAAGCGGCAGAAGCAGGCGTTTACGTGATCGGGTTTGGTGGTGTAGCAAGACGCGAAGCCGTCGTTCAAGGCGCATCAGCCTATATAGACGGCCCAGCATTAACGGCTGCGTTAGATCTACTCTTGTAATTTAGAGCTAGTTAGTTGATCTAAAAACTAGCTAAAAAAGCTTTTAATCTTAGACAGCAAACCACCTTTTTTCTCAGTGGATGTTGACGTTTGAGCGGTTGGTTTACGGTTTTGGTTGTTATTAGAAGGACGATCGTTTTGTTCTCCTTCTTGTTTTGGTCGTGAGAAGTCCACTCGTAAGTTTCGGCCATCCATTTCACTACCATTAAGTGTTTCAACCGCTGCCTTGGCTTCACCTTCGTTCGGCATAGAAACAAACCCATAACCACGAGAACGTCCCGAGCGACGATCAACAATGATATCTACAGATTCTACTTCTCCAAACTCTTCAAATGCATTCTGAAGGTCTTCTTTCACTGTTTTGTAAGGTAAATTTCCAACATAGATGTTCATTTAGTGTAATCCTTAATTTATTTTCTGTTTATTGATGGTGTGATAGCGGACACATATATTATTAATACTCTGTAGGGTGAACGGTCGTAAATTACAGCTGTATTTCGTGCCAAGCTCAATTTTGGAGTCTTAAGGTGTGTTCTGTGAAGGTATGTTGAGATCAAAATACTTAAGTTTTTTATAATTTTTAGTTTTTAATTTAGATCTTACACATTATCTCGCAATTTCTTCTGCTGAGGTCAAAGAGAAATCATAACGGTTTCCTTTCACTAAGATAGAATAAACTGAACAGATCCAGCCCACCCAAAGTCGTTCTTGTTCTGAGCTAAGGTTAATTCTAGCAGACTTAATTATGGAATTGTAAAACATGGATCTTTTGCGGTTAAATTGAGAAGGGCTCAATGTCAAAATTGTCTCAAAATTTCTTTCTTATCAATAAATTAAATGTCTTTAACTAAAACTATTAATATGGGCTCTAAATCTTATTATCTTTATTATATTTAAGACTAACGGGTTGAACTTTTGATCGAAGTGACATTTTTATCAGCACTGCCTTGCCTGTTCGTATAAAATCGAGGGATTAATTTCTCAATATAGGATCATGAACCATGACTCAAATAGCTTCAGAAAAGCGTATACCGGCCACCCTAATTCGAGGTGACGGCATTGGTCCTGAGATAGTCGAAGCAACAGTTCGAGTACTTGATGCTGTTGATGCTCCTTTTGAGTGGGATGACCAAGAGGGTGGAATGGCAGCGATGGATAAAGGTGGTGACCCTATTCCCGATGCGCTTCTTGAATCAATTTCAAAAACTAAACTGGCATTAAAAGGGCCATTAACAACACCGATTGGTGGTGGTTTTCGCTCCGTTAATGTACGACTAAGAGAAGCTTTCAAGCTGTTTGCGAATGTTCGTCCAGCTAAGTCTCTTCTGCCCGATGGTCGTTATAATGATGTTAATACTGTCTTGATCAGAGAAAACCTTGAAGGCATGTATGTTGGTGCAGAACATTTTGTTCCTGTCGATGATGACCCGCATGCAGTTGCTGAGTCTTCAAGTTATATTACACGCGTTGGTTGTCGACGAATCGCTGAATTTGCGTTTGATTACGCAGTAAAAAATGGGCGTAAAAAAGTGACGATTGTGCATAAAGCCAATATTTTAAAAGCACTGACAGGTTTATTTTTAGAAACGTGTATGGAAGTTGGTGAGAAATTTAAAGGCCAGCTCGAAATTGATGACAAGATTGTCGATAACACGGCGATGCAGCTTGTCATTAACCCAGCACAATTCGATGTTATATTAACCACGAATATGTTCGGCGATATTTTATCAGATGAGATTGCTGGTCTGGTCGGAGGCTTAGGTTTGGCACCAGGCGGAAATATTGGTCATGATGCAGCAATATTTGAAGCTGTACATGGCTCCGCACCTGATATAGCTGGACAAGGAATTGCAAACCCTTCAGCACTTATTTTAGCAGCAGCGATGATGCTTGATCATGTCAACGAGCAAGATAAGGCTAATCGTATAAGACGAACCTTAGAAAAGATGATGAGTGAGAAAAAAGGTCTTACAGGGGATTTGGGTGGAACAGCGAAAACCCAAGAATTTGCTGATACGATTATCGCAAATCTAGACTAGTGTTGCTCAATAGCCATTAACATGGGTAATTATTATTCGTAGCCAATCTTCTTCTGCTGTTCAGCGGCGTCTCGATGATCTTATTCTCGAAGCACGTCGTAATGATGAGCGTTGGCGACGGTTTCAGGCACTCGAATTAAATTTAATGCGTAGTGCTTCACTACCAGAAGTACTACGTACGATACTCTATGATAGCCGTGCAGGTTTTGGTTGGGATTTAGTCACATTGACGCTGAACGATCCTGAATATGAGATCCATCGGTTACTTGACTCAACCAGCACACCTCGATCAGACTTTCCTGAATTAATGTTTTGTGATGATCTCAACTTGGTTGATCAGCTGTTTGAACAAGGTCGACGGCCAACATTAGGGCCTTATCGGGTACGCGCTCACACGAGTCTTTTTCCGAAAACAGAACAAAGGATTGCTAGCGTAGCCATTTTACCTTTGATTCGAGATCGTCATTTGATCGGCTCGCTAAATCTTGCTAGTTATAATCGAGATAAGTTTTCTGTCGAGTCTGCAACCGATTTTATGGATCATCTTTCTACCGTACTTTCAGTGTGTTTAGAGGCTGCGGAGAATCGTGAGAGGTTACGTTTTATTGGTTTGACTGATGGCTTGACCAATGTTAATAATCGTCGTTTTTTTGATCAGCGGTTGTTAGAAGAGCTGGAGCGGGCGAGACGTGGCAATGTGCCGCTAGGTTGCTTGTTTATCGATCTGGATTTTTTCAAAACGGTTAATGATGAGCATGGACATCAAGTGGGTGACGATGTGTTACGACACGTTGCGCAGTTGATCCGTGAGCAGCTTCGTACCATTGATGTTGTTGCCCGTTATGGTGGTGAGGAATTTTCCGTTTTATTGGCGCAAGCCGATCTTGAGCTTGCAATAGAGATCGCCGAAAGGATTAGAAAAAGTGTTGAGCAATGGGAGTATGATTTTTCCGAAATTGATCTAGAGGTCTCGGTTTCTATCGGTGTTGCGACGACAGAGCTGATCGAACCTATTGACGATATAAATGAAGTTGCACATAGATTGGTTGAAGCGGCGGATCAAGCTCTTTATCAAGCTAAAAGAACCGGAAGGAATCGAGTCGTAAGCTATGAAGCAAGCGGAGAATAAATTGAGCTCACGGAATGCTCTGCAGTCTGGATATGAGCTACTTTGGTATCAGATCCAGTCCGTACTTGGGCAAGGTGCGTTTGGGATTACGTATTTAGCACAAGATATCAACTTAAACCGTTTGGTTGCGATCAAGGAGTTTCTCCCCAGTCAATATGCCATGCGCGATATTAACGAAACAGTTCGACCTGTCTCGGTAGATAATGAAGAAAAGTTCTCGATGGGCTTACGCCGCTTTATTGAAGAGGCACGGATCCTAGATCAACTTGATCATCCAAATATTGTTCGTGTTATGAATATATTTGAGGCGAATAATACAGCCTATATGGTGATGAATTATGAGCAAGGTGTAAACCTAAAAGAGATTTTATTACGACAAAAACTGCTTGATGAATCAGACTTGTTGAAGATTCTCATTCCTATTCTTAACGGTCTTGAAACCATTCACGGATCAGGCTTTATTCATCGAGATATAAAGCCGGCAAACATTTTTATTCGTACAGATGGAACGCCGGTTTTATTAGATTTTGGTTCTGCTCGTCAGTCCTTAGAAAAAGACACGCATACTTTGACGAGTCTTGTTTCCCCTGGCTACGCACCCATCGAACAGTATGTCAGTAAGAGTGATAAACAAGGTCCGTGGTCAGATATCTATGGTATGGCTGCAACGTTATATCGAGCGGTTACGGGTGTTCCACCAAGTGATGCTGTCACGCGAGGAGAGTCGTTAACGGGTACCGATAAGGACAACCTGGTCAGTTGCCGTGAGCTAGCTGATGCGCGATATTCTGATCAGTTTATTTCAGCGATAGAGCATGGTTTGGCTTTTTTAACGCGAGATAGACCACAGACGATCGCAGAATGGAGGCACGCATTTTTAAGTTCTGATCAGTTTCATAAAGGCTTGTCATCATCGGTAGCGTCAGGTGAACAATCGGTTAGTTCGATTAAGCAAGTTTCCAGCCAGATTGCTTCGTTAGTTCAAGCGTCATTGACAGAATCTGTGACGAAAATTCATGAAAATGGAGAACTTTCGGATTATTGGGATAAAGAAGATGCGACATCAGTCGAACTGGCTCATCGGCAAGGTTTTCGGCGAGGGTTGAAGTTTGCTCTGGTCATTTTAACCTTGCTTATTTTAACCTTGCTTATTGGAAATTTTTCAAAGATACAACAAGTTGTTAGTCCAGGTTTTGTACCACAGGATATCATTAGTGATAAGCCGGTTGAGTTGGCTGAGGATAACCGCCAGCCAATAACACTGAAGGCATCTGAAATAACATCCGATATATTGGCTGAAAATCCACCACCGATTCTTGATGAAGAAACAGCAAATGAACTAGAAGCTGAGGGCAAAATAATTATCCTCGAAAATAGCTCAGAACCCGCATTAATATCAGAACCTGTTCCTGCAACCTTAGTAGATGAATCAGAACAACTTGATCCTCTAACAGGTGATGAACTGTTTAATGACTTTTCAGTAGAAGCAAAGTCGGAGCAGCAGCTTATCTTAAAAGATGAAACTGTGCTCGAAACACAAACACAGTTTCAAGATGAGTCTATCCAAGAAACTATTACGGTGAAGAGTAATGAAAAGCAAGAAGCAAGTTCATCGTTAAAATTAACGGTTATAGATGAACGTAAATTCTTGGAAAAAACACCGCTAGAGAATAGCCGTAGCCATGAGGTATATGTTCCAAACCGAAATAAATTTGTCGAAATTGAAGAAGTGCACGTTCCTGCAAAACCAAAGCCATCAGAAACGACGGTTACGGAAAAATTTAAAGGCTGGGTAGATTTTATGGTTAATACGGTTGATAACCCTGAACAGGGTAAAGATCAAACTGGAGGCAAAGTTTTGGAAAACAATGAATAACGGTCAGTCACTTAAGATCTTAACCTATAATATTCATAAAGGTTTCAGTGTCGGAAACTTTCGGTTTGTACTACACCAAATCCGAGAAGCGATTGAAACTGCTGATGTTGATCTCGTTTTTCTACAAGAAATTCAAGGTGAGCATAAATTAAAAAATAACCGTGTAAGTGATTGGCCATCAGAGGCTCAATTTGAATTTTTAGCGGATAAAATGTGGCCGCATTATGCTTATGGTAAAAATGCGATCTATTATTCAGGTCACCATGGAAATGCAATTTTAAGCAAATACCCCATTGTCGAATGGGAAAATATCAACGTCTCAAACCATCGGCGTGCAAGCCGAAGTCTACTGCATGCTGTTATCGATATTCCTGAATCAGAGGAATATGTACATACTTTTTGTATTCATTTAGGGCTTCGTGCGCCTGAGCGTCGTCGACAATTACAGGTGCTTTCACATCGAATTGAATCACATGTTCCTGAGCAATCTCCGTTGATTATAGCTGGGGATTTTAATGATTGGCTAGGGCAGGCAGAAAAAAGCCTCAGTCATCGCTTAGGTCTATCCGAAGTGTTTAAATCTATGACGGGTAAGCATGCAAAAACATTTCCTGTATGGTGGCCAGTTCTTCCCGTTGATCGTATTTATTATCGAAACCTTGAACCGATTAACTGTCGTGTTAATGATTCCGCCATTTGGCGGAAATTATCTGATCATGCAGCGCTAGAAGCCGAGTTTGGTTTTGTGACTTAACAGATCATGAATCATACATTACACCTCACATATAAATTTGTTCGACGTATTACGATTTTTATTGTCGGTGTTTCTGTTGTTTTGATTGGTGTTGTTATGTTTGTAACACCGGGACCTGCGATTGTTGTGATTCCTGCAGGTCTAGCAATCCTCGGGTTAGAGTTTGCATGGGCCCGACACTGGTTAAAACTGATGAAGAAAAAAACAAAAGAGGTTGCAGAGAAGGTTAATATGTTGAAAAATAAGAAAAAAAACAAGAAAGAAGATAAAGGCGAAAAATGATGGGAATAATAAATGAGTCGGTTAACTTACCTTCCTAACTTTTTAACTCTGCTCAGGCTGGCCCTAGTGCCAGTTCTTATCTTTGTCTCATGGAAAGGTCATGCATTCATTTTTATTGGATTATTGAGTTTTGCTTTTTTAACAGATGCTTTAGATGGGTTCATCGCACGAACGTTTAACTTAGAGAGCAAGCTTGGAGCAAAGTTGGATAGCTTGGCTGATTTTGTCGTTTATATGGCCATTCCTATTTGTGCTTGGTTGCTATGGCCAGAAGTGATACAAAAAGAAAAGGCTTATGTTATTGCAATAGTGGTTAGTATTTTATTGCCAGTTTTAGTTGGGATATTTAAGTTTGGAAATTACCCCAGTTACCATACATGGATGACAAAAGTTGCAGCCATTGCGATGGCATTATCATCCATGTTTTTATTCTCTGGGGGCTCTGCTAACCTGTTCCACATCGCTACCTTTATATGTGTTATAGCAGCTTTAGAAGAGGTTATGATCACGATATTTTTATCAGAGTCTCGTAGTAATGTGCAGAGTTTATATCATGTGATTCGGCGGCGAGATTAGACCACGTCATAAGCGCGTTTAACTTCTTCGGCAATAATTTCTAAACCTCGCTTGACGGTGTCGTCTTCTTGAGAATAGGTGATACGTATACATTCACGTGTGTGTTGCCAGTCGCCATTTAAACCCGGAAAAAAGTAATGACCTGAGACCACTAAGACACCCCGATCTTTTATTCTATTGTATAGTTCGTTACTGTTTATCGGTAAGTTACGTAGCCAAAGCCATAAAAACAATGCACCTTCGGCCTTGTGTAAGTGATAGTCGTAACCATCAAGTGATGCAGATAAGTGGTTGATCGCTTGTTCAGCTTTTTGTTGGTAATACGGTTTTATTAGTTGCTTACTGAGTGAAATAATGTCACCACTTTTGACCAAGTCCAAAGTCAACTGTGGGCCGAGACCGCTGGTAGCCAAGTTGAAAACAGCATTGGATCCCGTTATTGCTTCAATGACTTTCGGATTCGCAATGACAATCCCAGTACGGGTACCTGGCAAGCCAAGTTTCGACAAGCTCATGCAAAGAATTGTATTGTCATTCCAGACAGACTCAACTTCACTGAAAATAATATTTGGAAAGGGTAGGCCGTATGCATTATCGATGATCAAAGGGATTTGATGTTGCTTAGATAGACTCATCAAATGTTGAATTTCTTTATCGGTTAGAACATTTCCTGTCGGATTGGTTGGGCGTGATACGCAAATGGCTCCAATCTCGTCGGTGATCTCTAACGCATCAAAGTCGATATGATATTTAAAGGTATGGTCATCGATGTGTTCGATCGAGGGACGTTGGGCAATAAAAGCATTATTTGTTAAACCTAGATCAGAATAGCCTATATATTCTGGCACTAAAGGGAAAAGAATTTTTTTCTTTTTTCCATCAGAGTATTCACCAGAAAAAAGCTTAAATAGTGTAAAGAAGCTAGATTGACTGCCTAAGGTTAAGGCAATGTTTTCGGGATGTATATCCCAGTCAAACAACTCTCTTAAGAGATCGGCTAAGGCGGTTGTGAAGGCAAGATCTCCTTGAGGAGGGTCATAGTTCCCAATCATTTTTTCAAATGAATTATTATCGGCAAGTATACGCTGCATACGTTCACGAAAGATGCGTTGAACTTCTGGAATATGTCCAGGATTGCCACCACCTAACATCAACATATCAGAGTCACCTGACATGGCCTGACCAAGATCATCCATCAATTGCAGAATGCCAGATTTGTTAGTGAACTTCTGGCCAAAGTTTGAAAAATTCATTACCGAACACATCCTCTTTAGTAGGATGCAGTATAAGAGAACCTTATGATTTTTCCAGAGCTTTGGTTAGTTTGGATTCGATGTGTTTTTTATAGCGGAAGAATTGGTTTGATTGAAATTGATTTCTATTCTGATCGTTGAGCATCGTCTGCGATAGATCGATGTCAGTAATATGTACAGGATAGGCTTGTCGACTACCTCTAAACTGCATCACCTGTTCTGCTACAACATCAAATAGAGACTCTCCATATTCTAATGATGAAAACTCTTTATCTTTGCAGTAAATTGTATATTGCTCGGAATGATTTTCATCGCGGTCACAAATGACCTGTAGACTAAGAAAATTCTCAGAGCGATCCATCATCAAGGTCAATGGCTCAATATCAAAACTGATCATTCCATCTAGCTGTCGATTCTTTTCGATAGAATACATCTCAGTGACACATTCTGTCTCATTTAGAAGACTGGTAAGATCATTATGAACAATACGTTCAATAATGGCATCAGCAAAAACTTTATAATGACCAAAAAAACTATGCTTGTTTTCTAAAGTACTCAGTTGTGTAAAGAGCGAACCCTTTTCATCTAAAACATGTACTTTTGCTTGATCATCCTTTAAATAGAAAAATATCTGTACAGCTTCTGGTTTATTCGCAGCATAGATAGCAGGTAGCAAGGTGTCTGAGCAGGTGTATGGGCCGAAATGTACTTGCGAAAAATTGCTGGCTGGTTTCGCTAGATATTTTAATAAGCTAGTTTGGTTCTCTATCACTTTATGAGAAATGACATCATTGTCGAACTCGATGCTTTGATAACCATCTTCAACTTCTACGATATAACGACCTTCTGTGTAACCGTCGGCAGCAAAAAAATGTTCAACGATATCACTAAACAAAGCATTTAATGTTTTTCTGATCTGTGAACCGTAGCCAGGCGAGTAACAGTAGACCTCTAAGATCTCCGGCGGGATTTTTTGTGAAAGAGGTGCCCATGACATGTATTCAGTAATGCAATCAATTAATGCGTCTGTCCCCGAATAATGCTTAATAAACGTTTCGCCCCAAGAGGTAACAAAAACAAGATCAAACGTTTTTGTTAAGTTCTCATGTTGGCCGCCATAACTTAATGCATTACTTCTTTGGCTAGATAACAAGGTATCATTTAAGTTTGAATCGGCCTTTGGCGGTAGCCCAGTATTAACAAAAACTGCTCCAGAAATAATTCTTACCGGTTCTGATAAAGCTATATTTTCAGTTTGTTGATCAAGCGTGAATTGTTTAGAAAATGCTTCTAAAATTGTTTTTATTTCCTGCTGGTTGATCTTATTGTCGGCAGGCAGATAAAGTGAAACTTTACTATCTTTATCAAGGATCTTATTAAAATAGCACCAAGCCAATATTTCGATCAGGCTGGAAGTTCGTTTTAAATGTGTTGTGTCACCGAGGTCTTGCTGAGTGACAATACCGCGATATAAAACCCATGATGGAGGAGCCTGAACTGTTTCAGATAAACCCCAAGTTGATTCTGGGGTCGGTTGCATTAAATGTAGAGAAACAGTGCCTTCGCTAATATCGGGTGAAATTCCACGGTTAATGATTTCAATCTTGCCAGATTTTCGTTCAAAGGCAGAAAATAAGCGTCGATTAAGTAGGTGTAGATCGGCTTGTGTAATTAATGGGTTGTTAGTATTTTCATTGGCGAATTTAGTGAGAATTCGAAAGCATTTAGTTAAAGTATTAATCAGGCCGGTTCGCTCTCGAATGACTGTTTCGAGCTTCCAGTTGTCACGTGCATCAAGTTCTGAAACTTGCCCTTCTTCCCATGCCCAGTTTGTAACAAGATCGTTGACCAGCTTTTGACGTGAGTCTCCAAAGCGACTGCTGTTAGAATTTTGCGATAGCTTTTCGTTAACTTTCAGATAGAAACTACGACGTAAAATTTCCAGCCTTAGCATGTCTCCGCTATCAAGCAGGTACTCTTCAACCTGTTTAAACATCAATAGCCAGGGATCGAGCAAGTCGATATCGGTTGTGCCTTCATAAACGCGCTTTTTAAATTGATGGCTGATCAAGCTAACGCCACTATTATCAGCGGCGTAAACTTCCATCAATAGTAGTTTTAGAACCGATTTATAAGGAGACTTAATGCTTTTGTTGAGTTGCCATATCGCGGCACCAAAGAATTCTTCAGAGGCAATATTGGTTAACGGTCCTAGATTAATGCATTTATCTAAGCTCGGATGGTCTGCGTTAGTGACGTTCCTTTGGCTTTGAATATATTCTTCAAACTGCATTTCATGTTGTAAAGGAACCATCCACCATGTGAGAGGTAAGCCAGCAATTTTAATGCTGGAACGATAAAACTCATCTAACAATAGCCCTTGTTGAGAACTGCCACTGCTTTCATTGGAAATCGGTAGCATTTCACCGACGCGAAACCGGTCAGGGTTGATAATGTAGAAATGGACTTCAATTTCTGATTTGGCCGCCCAGTTTTCGATTAATTGAGCTTTTTGTTGTAATTCTTCTAGCAATTTTTCATTGATACTAGGTTCAACAAAGACCCAGATATCAAAGTCACTTTCGCCGTTATAAGCGATCGTGCCTGGGCTCCCCATAAAATAAAGACCCAAAATATTGAATTTCTGAGGTGCTTTTTTACCAACCTTATTACTTCGAGCGATGCGTCTTGCTTCAAACAAAGACTGTCCAGAGGGATAGTAATCAGCGATTCCAAACGGTGTTTTGTTTGAAACAAACCCGGGGAGATCGTGTTCATTGACATGGAATAATAGCGGCAAAGCATCCAAGAAGGCTTGCTTTCTTGGACTGAGAGCTTGTTGAACACGCGACATTCTGCCTTCGTTAATGGCAAGAAAACGATTAATGGGTAAATCAGCCTCCTGTTCCAGGTTTTCTGGGGGGCTTTTAAATACTGCTTCGGACATGTTGAAGCTAGCGGCCCTTCATGATAAATCTTGAACAGTATTATTCCCGAATAATGTTTGTTATTCTTAGGGGTCATACAAAATTCTTAGCTGATCCATCAATATTGATGTCAGCCCTATAGATACAGCAGTTTGTCAATGAATATGAGAGCTGCTATCTGAAAATCGGACAAAAATCACTACAATTTTTGACTATAAATTTTGCAATAAAAATGGAGAGAAAGTCCAATGTACACTAAAGATATGACGGTTGAAGGTTTTGACCCGGAGTTGTTTGCTGCGATGGAAGGCGAGCGTGTTCGTCAAGAAGAAGATATCGAGTTGATCGCTTCTGAAAACATGACCAGCCCTCGGGTACTTGAATGCCAAGGTTCTGTTCTTACTAACAAATATGCTGAAGGTTATCCAGGTAAGCGCTACTACGGTGGTTGTGAGTATGTCGATGTTGTTGAGCAATTAGCCATTGATCGTGCGTGTGAGTTGTTTGGTGCCGATTGGGCCAATGTCCAACCACATTCAGGATCACAAGCAAACGGTGCTGTTTATTTAGCCTTGTTGGAAGCGGGCGATACGATTATGGGTTTGAGCCTAGCGCACGGTGGTCACTTGACCCATGGCGCGCACGTTAATGTTTCTGGCCGAGTTTTCAACGCGATTCAGTATGGCTTGGATGAAAATGGTGTTATTGATTATGACGAAGCAGAGCGTTTGGCCTTAGAGCATAAACCTAAAATGATCTGGACAGGCTTCTCAGCTTACTCACGTGAGTGGGATTGGCAGCGTTTTCGTGACATCTGCGATAAAGTTGGCGCGATTATGGTTGCTGACATCGCTCACGTTGCAGGTTTGGTTGCGACGGGTGAATACCCAAGCCCAGTGGGCCTTGCGGATATCACGACTTCTACCACACATAAGACGCTACGTGGCCCACGTTCAGGAATCATCATGGGCAGAGCGAATGATGAGATCCAAAAGAAGATCAACTTTATGGTTTTCCCTGCTTACCAAGGTGGCCCTCACATGCACACGATTGCTGCTAAAGCGGTTGCTTTCAAAGAGTGCATGGAACCGGAGTTCAAAACTTATATCCAGCAGGTTAAATCGAATGCGAATGCCATGGTTGACGTCTTTCTTGAGCGTGGGTTGAAAATCGTTTCTGGGGGTACAGATAATCACTTGTTCCTTGTTGATATGATCGAGAAAGGTTTAACCGGTAAAGAAGTTGATGCAGCATTGAGTAAAGCCAATATAACGGTGAATAAAAATGCTGTGCCTAACGATCCACAATCACCCTTCGTAACCAGTGGTATTCGTATCGGCACGCCTTCGATCACGACACGTGGTTTCGAAGAAGCTGAGTCATCACAGGTTGCGACTTGGATCTGCGATATCATGGATAATATGGGTGATGATGCAACAATCGCTCGTGTTAAAGGTGAAGTACTTGAGCTTTGCAAAAAGTTTCCATTATACGAAAGCTAAGTAAAGTAATACTCTAAAATAAAGTAACCGTAAGGATGGCAGTTTGGTGTCCTTGCGGTTTTTTTTGGTCTAAGTGAGCCTAATAATATGCGCTGCCCTTTTTGTAACGAACTCGATACACGAGTCATTGACTCACGTGATGCCAGCGAAGGCGATCAAATACGTCGCCGTCGTGAATGCACTGATTGTAAAGAGCGCTTTACCACCTATGAAACGGCAGAGTTAAGCTATCCAAAGATTGTGAAATCTGATGGTCGTCGTGAAATTTTTATTGAAGAAAAACTCCGCTCAGGCCTTACGCGCGCATTAGAAAAACGTCCTGTAGAAATGGATGCTGTTGAAGTTTCTATTGAGAAGATCAAACGTCAGCTACGCAAAACGGGTGAGCGTGAAATCGACTCTCAAAAAGTAGGTGATTGGGTCATGGATCAGTTACGCGAACTTGATCAAGTTGCCTATGTCCGTTTTGCTTCTGTTTACCGTAGTTTTGAAGATGTTCGCGCTTTTCTGGATGAAATCGAGCGACTTGAGGATGAATTGCCTAGTGAAGTCAAAAAAGAAAGGGGCAAATCTAAACCTTGCTAAAAGTTCCAAAAAAGTCATTGGTAAATACCGACTTCAATTTTTTGCAGTCTCCCAAAAGCTTAAAAAATACTCATACCTAACATATTTAAACCTGTCGCCTTTTAGAGATAAAATCAATTCGGGAAATAAATTTTCAAATGATGTGAGTTGTATCTAGCTGATATCATTGTTTTTCTGTGGTTTATCCTGTGTATGCAACCATCTGTTTTTTTTAGAATTTTCACGAAAAAAAACAAATTAACGTTTAATTCTTTACGCTCTCGTAAATTTTGATTTTAAAGAATACTCTCTGGCTCATCTTTTTGTATCGAGTATCTGGCTTGACCCTTTATACAACTCCCCGCAAACTGCTCGCATGAGCGAATCAACTCCACATACGGATCAGCAATATATGAACCGAGCCATTCAATTGGCGAGGAAAGGTTTATTCACGACTCATCCAAACCCGCGTGTCGGTTGTGTGTTGGTGAAAAATGATCAGATCATCGGTGAAGGATTTCATCTAAAAGCTGGAGAAGGTCATGCGGAAGTTAATGCCTTAGCCGAAGCTGGTGAAGAGGCAAATAGTGCAAGATGTTACGTGACCTTAGAACCATGCTCTCATCAGGGAAAAACTCCACCTTGTGCAGATGCCTTGATTAAGGCAGGTATCAGTGAAGTGTTTATCGCCATGCAAGATCCAAATCCTTTAGTGGCAGGCAAAGGGATCAATAAGCTCAAAGCAGCAGGCATTAATGTAACCGTTGGCCTTTGTGAGGCACAGGCGGAAGGTCTAAACCCCGGCTTTATAAAGCGTATGCGGACGGGCTTGCCCTATGTTCGTGTCAAGATCGGTGCAAGTTTAGATGGACGTACGGCAATGGCGTCAGGTGAAAGTCAGTGGATCACGAGTGGAGCATCGAGAAAAGATGTGCAGCGCTGGCGAGCAAAAAGTTCTGCGATTCTAACGGGAGTCGATACCGTATTAGCCGATGACCCATCGATGAATGTACGTGATGCAGATATTGAGATGGCTGGACGTCAACCGTTGAGAGTCGTTTTAGACTCACAATTTCGTTTTCCAAAAAATGCCAAGATGGCGAGATTGGCTGGCGAAACATTGATTATGACTGGGTTGGAAATCGAACAAGATAATGCCTTGCAAGTTAAGATCAATTCAGACTATAAAATTGATTTAGAAAATGCATTACGAGAACTGGCAAAAAGAGAAATTAATGAAGTCTTAGTTGAAGCGGGTCCAACCTTATCTGGGGCATTGATTCAGGCGGGTTTAGTGGACGAACTGATCCTCTATTTAGCGCCGAAGCTTTTGGGTGGAGCAGCTAAGCCACTTGTACACTTGCCGGGGCTGGAAAAGTTGGCAGATTGTGTACAATTAGATATTCAGAGTATGAAAACGATCGGACAGGGCGCTGATCAAAATATTCGCGTTATTGCTCACGTTTTAGACATAAAGTCTTAGAGATTTTACATCTCAATTTCAACCGATATAGAGAGAAATATGTTTACAGGAATTATTCAATCCATTGGCAAAATATCAGCGATCAAGACAGGCTCGCTAGATTCTCGTTTAACGGTTAATGTTGGTAATATGCTATTCACGGACGTTGAAATGGGTGAAAGTATTAGTATCAATGGCGCCTGTATGACCGTTGTGGAATTTGATCTGTCGAGTTTTTCTGCTGATGTTTCTCGTGAATCACTGGCATTGACGACGCTGGGAAGACTGAAAGCAGGATCGGTAGTCAATCTGGAACGAGCGATGCAATTATCTGATCGACTTGGCGGTCATCTTGTCTCTGGTCATATTGATGGTTTAGGTCAGGTGACCCAATGCGTAGCGGAGGGGAAATCGACCCGTTATGTGATCAGAGTTCCAGATGAATTAGCCAAGTATATTGCGCACAAAGGTTCGGTCTGTGTTGATGGTGTTAGCCTGACAGTCAATGAAGTTAATGGCAGTGAATTTAGTTTGCAGATCATTCCTCATACGCAACAGGAAACCATTTTTAGCGAATACCTGCTTGGATCTGAAGTAAATATTGAAGTGGATATTATTGCTCGATATCTTGAGAGGCTTTTAGATAAATCAGATAAACCTTCAGGTTTGACGATGGAACAGATCGTAAAAGCAGGCTTTAAGTAATGGCTGATCAACCCTTTTGGAAAGTAAAAAAATTAGCTGAAATGACGCGTCCTGAATGGGAATCTCTGTGTGATGGATGTGCCCGATGTTGTTTGTTTAAACTCGAAGACGAAGACACTCAAGAGCTGTTCTATACAAAAGTTGCGTGTAAGTTGTTAGATCATAAAACGTGTCAGTGCACTCAATACAAAACCCGATCAACTTTAGTTCCTGATTGTATAACCATGTCGCCGGAGAATCCCGAAGTATTTTCATGGTTTCCACCGACCTGCGCCTATAAATTACTCGATGAAGGAAAGGATCTGCCTAGTTGGCATCCTTTGATCAGCGGTGATCCAGATAGTGTTACAAAGGCAGGTATTTCAATTGGCGGTTGGGCAATACCCGAAGGTGAAATAGATGATGTTGAAGACCATATTATAACTTTGGATGTGAAATAAATTCACAGTAGACACTGGCGACTACATTTTGCTGCTACAAGATGAGTAACAACAATATACTTAGCGAGCATTTAAGTGAGCCTTTATATCAGACTCACTAATATACTTTTACCCTTTTCTTCTAAATCTACTTAACCCGATTAACGCCGATCCAAGTAACCATACTGCTGCAGGGACTGGTACTGCTGATGGTGTAGCATCAAATCCGGATAAACCTGTGATTGATGTGCCATTATTAGGTGTGTATGAAAAAGTATACGTTTGACCTGCTGATAGCAGAATATTTGGCGTAATGTCTACAGAAGTAGGTGTAAATCCTGGGCTTCCATCCAATCCAGACACATTTGTGCTGCCACCTACGATGCTGAAAGAGCCGCCATTAGCCGTAGCGTTGTTACCAACAGCATATGAGTTGAGAACTGTATTCATATCTACAGTTAGGTTAAATGAGGTCATATCGACAGCATTAGCACCATTTCTGTTGCCAAATAGGAGTTCATTATTGCTAATAGAGAATGTCGTGTCTGCCGAGGGGTTCGAGAAGGTATAGTTTATCCCTTCTGAGGAGAGTGTAAAACTGGCAAAACCATCATTGGTGTTGCTGAAATTTATAGCCAAAGCGCTAACGTTCGTAGCGAAAATAAGCAATGTAAAAACAATAAGCCCTTTAAGATTGTTCATAGTTAATCCCCTTATCTTTAGATATTTATGTCATCTACATACGGCATAGTATATAGGGTGAGCTCCGCTGGTAAGTGCACTTGCAACATGAATTTACTAAGCATAAAGCATACCTACTAGAATTAAAGCTTTAAAAAACAAAGTTATGCAGTATTTTGAGGTTGGTTAATAGACATTTTCTTGAATAAGGTGTCGTCTTATGGCAACACTTTTATCTCTATGGAGTGTTAATGTTCACATCACAGTTGTTCAATTGTGAAAGTAATCGTAACTTCAACAAGCTAAAATTAAAGCCCTATGTAGATCAGTTCATAGCTCTGAATGAGTCAGTGTGGCTTTATTCAGTATCCTTAAACTAGCGTTGGTTTTTTGATCTGAGAATGTTGACTACATAGTTGTGAAAGGGTTCACATAAAAGAGCTCTAGTCAGGTATAATTGAAAAATTATGTAACGTAACTGACTAATTATGGCATTTGCAACGACTGAAGAGATTATTGAAGAAATTCGTCAGGGACGGATGGTCATTATTGTTGATGACGAGCAGCGTGAGAATGAAGGGGACTTCATTATGGCTGCGGACTGCGTGAAAGCAGAGCACGTTAACTTTATGGCGACGCACGGCCGTGGTTTGATTTGTTTAACATTAAATCAACAACGCTGTAAGCAGTTGAACCTTCCATTGATGGTGCAAGATAATTATTCAGGTCAGGGAACGAACTTCACGTTATCTATCGAAGCCGCTGAAGGTGTCACTACAGGGATTTCAGCCAGTGATCGAGCCACGACGATTGCTGCTGCGGTTAAGTCGGATGCCGTTCCTTCTGATATTCATCAACCGGGCCATATCTTTCCTTTAATGGCACAATTGAGTGGTGTGTTGACGCGCGCGGGCCATACAGAGGCGGGTTGTGATCTGGCTAAGTTGGCTGGTTTTGAACCAGCTTCGGTGATTGTTGAGATCCTGAATGAAGATGGCACGATGGCACGTCGACCTGATCTTGAAATTTTGGCTGAAAAACATGGCTTGAAACTAGGCACAATTGCGGACCTGATCCAGTTCCGTGTCCAGAATGAAAAAACCGTAGAGCGCATTGCAGAATGTCCTTTAGAAACAGAGTTCGGGAAATTTCAGCTAATCACCTATAAAGACAGCATTGATGGTAGTTGCCATATGGTGTTGGTTAAAGGTGAAATTAATCCTGAAGAGCCAACCATGGTAAGGGTGCATGTTGAAAACCCATTAACCGATCTGACGGCTTATAGCGGCCGAGATGCTGGTTGGCCGTTACGAGATGCTTTGAAGCGAGTTGCTGAAGAAGATAGTGGTGTAGTGGTTATATTAAGAAGCCAAATATCAACAGAAGACATGATCAATCAGATTGAAAACAAGCAACGTGCAACAGAAGAAAAAGTGGTTAGGAAGAAATCAGAAATGGATGATTTAAGAGTCATTGGTTTGGGATCGCAAATCCTTGCGGATGTCGGCGTTAGAAAAATGCGAGTTTTAAGTGCGCCGAAACGTATCCACTCAATTTCGGGTTTTGGTTTAGAAATCATAGAATATGTTTCATAATCCAGCATTTACAGCCTATAATCCCGTCGATTAGTTTAGATTAGGCCTACGCGGATAAGTATTCTGCACTATTATATTATTAATATTATTTGAACTTAGAGAGAACTATGGAAGATTACCGATTGATCGAAGGAAATTTTCAGCCACCTGAAAAAGCGCGTTTTGGTGTCATTGCTACACGTTTCAACGGCTTTATTGTTGAAGCCTTACTCGATGGCTGTGTCGATACTTTGAAACGTTACGGTGTGAAGCCTACAGAGATCACCGTTGTGAAAGTGCCCGGTGCATTTGAGTTGCCAGTGATTGCTGAAAGAATGGCTAGCACAGGTAATTTTGATGCGATTATTGCTTTGGGCGCGGTTATTCGCGGTTCTACACCACACTTTGAATATGTTTCTGGTGAATGTGTAAAAGGTATTGCAAATGCAAGCACTCGACATGAGCTACCTGTTATTTTCGGTGTACTCACGGTTGATACGATTGAACAGGCTATCGAGCGAGCTGGAACCAAAGCGGGTAATAATGGTGCAAATGCTGCCCAAACGGCGATCGAAATGGTTTCATTGTTTAGTCAGTTAAGTTAATGGGGAAGCATTCAAGTATACGAGGCCGTGTACGAGCCCGACGTTGTGTTGTACAGGCGCTTTATCAATGGCGATTAGCGGGTGCTGATCCGAAAGATATCTTGATGGAATTTGTCGCTGAACGAGAACTTGTTAAAGTCGATATGGATTATTTCCGTAAGTTGACGATCGAGATCCCAGAACATTCTGAAGAGTTACAGAAACTTCTTGCTACCGTTATTGATATTCCATTTGACGATCTTGATCCTGTCGAATTTTCAGTCTTGATGATCGGCTGTTTTGAGCTGGCATATTGTCCAGAAGTACCTTGGCGTGTAGCCGTTAATGAATCAATCGAGTTATCTAAAATGTTTGGTGCGACAGATGCACACAAATTTATCAATGGCTCGCTGGATAAATTGGCTCAAGATCTTAGAAAAGTAGAAATTCAAGCTTCTTAAATTAAATCGTGTGAAACAGAAAGGTTCTCGAGTGATTCATTTTCGAATATCTTTATCTTCCCTTTATAGCAAATACACTTGGATCTATTTGAGGTAGTTAAGTGGCGCTTTCTGAATTTGAGATCATCCAACAAGTTTTTCAACAGCAAAAAGTTCAGCGTGCAGATGTCATCTTAGGGATCGGTGACGACGGTGCTGTGACTAAAGTTCCTGAAAACCATGGTTTAGTACTGGTGATGGATACACTTATCGAAAATGTACACTTTCCGGACAATATGAGACCAAAGGATATCGGTTATCGTAGTCTTGCCGTTAACCTGAGTGATCTTGCTGCAATGGGAGCAGAGCCAGCTTGGGTAACATTAGCTCTGAGCTTACCAGACTCTAACGAAAGCTGGATCAAGGCATTTGCTTCGGGTTTTTTTAGCTTGGCCGAGCAGTACAACATACAGCTGATCGGTGGCGATCTGACACGAGGTCCTTTGACTATTACTGTTCAAGCTCATGGTTTTGTCCCACAAGGTCAGAAGCTAGTTCGGTCTGGCGCGCAAGTGGGTGATCTTATTTGTGTGACAGGGACTTTGGGTGATGCTGCCGCAGGTTTAACTTCATGGAGTGAGACTGATAAGTCATTTGAATATCTCAGGCAAAGGCTTGCTAGGCCAACCCCACGAATTGAAGTTGGGCTAATGTTACGAAGTTTAGCTTCCTCGGCTATCGATATTTCGGATGGTTTATTAGCAGATCTTAACCATATTCTGAATGCTAGCCATGTTGGCGCAAGCTTAAGGGTCGAACATTTACCTCTATCGTTAGCGCTTTGTGAGAAGTATGATCAGCTTGAGTCACGAGATATGGCGCTATCAGGAGGAGATGATTACGAGCTTTGCTTTACAATAGCTCCGGAAAATCGACATTTGCTTGATCAGTTGTCTGAATATACTCAGGTTGCAGAAATTGGTGTAATCGAAGCTGAGCGGGGGCTTAGGTGTCTACTCTCAAATGGGAGTCATTATGTGCCTGTGGAATCGGGCTACCAACATTTTTAAATATTTTACCTAAAATAGAAGCGCTTTATAGTTCGACATATCCTTTTGTTTCTAAACGATCGATTTCATAGCCAGAAAAAAAGATAATTTCCAGAAAGGATGGAAAGCTAGTTGCATTGATTCCTCGTGAAGTTGCTGCCGTTTGACAGATCTTGAAGTCAATCACATTTAAGGCATCGAGACGTGCGGCTTGATCTATCAGCGATTTATTCTGGAGATAATTCTTTTTATCGAATAACTCAACATTTGCTCCGTGGATTACCATGACGATCCTATTGGCCTTTTCGCTAGGATTAGATGTTGTTGATAACTTCTCAGCACGATCGAGTAATTCCTTTATTTGAGTTGGATTATTGTCAGACACATCCAAAAGGTAGTGAACTCCTTCAATGGTCAACTGTTGATTTTCTTGAGCTTGGTCTTTTGCGAGGTTTTCTTTTTCTGTGAGTGGATAATTTTTAGCGTATAAAATACCGATAAATAGTAGTCCGAAGATAAGTATAGATACTATAATTTTACGATTAATCATTAGGTGGATTTTAATCGATATAGGATTAGCTTCAAGTAGGGAAGCCTTGAAAAGTACCTAGCATATATTGTAATTAGAACTATATTTATTAGACTGTTTATGAATATACGTTGCTTCTAATATTAAACTATTCTAATCTATCTAGCAGTAGATAACAAAATAGAGCTGAAAGAATAAAGGATACCACACAGGAACGAGTACAGACGTGTGGATATCATGCTTTTAGTTATCGGAATATTTCTGAGCGAATTGGTGTTGAGAAATCTAGCATTCACTATTGAAAACTGATCTAACCAAAATCTTAACTTAGAACGAATCAGAGCTGTATTTAAGCAAGCACTGACTTCGATAGAATTAAACAATCATGATTCTAAAATGAAGTGATGTCAGTTTACCGAATTTTTTCTTAAAACCTATGGCGATGATGGATGTTTGTGTCCCTTTTGCATGAATGCATCAAACCAAGAGACTGTCCCAGAAAGTATCCATGAAGAATCAGAGCATTGATGAAACTTGGGTTCAGGACATGGTCGATGAGGAGGACAGTCTGAAGGGGTTTTATTACATGGATGCTGGTTTACAAGCTTCAAGACTGGCGCTCTCCTCTTTAGGAGGGAGTATAGATAAAGACCTTTGATGGTCGTTCGAAGCTAGAAGCTTCGACTAACCTACTGATGCTATTAGTAGGACAAAAAAATATTTTAACTATGAATGAGTGTTTCTAAACACCGAGAATAAAGGAGATAGAGGATGAATAGTTTTAATGAAAGATATGTCCATAAGAGAGATGGCTTCGTCACTCTACTCGCCTTAATTGCCCTAACGTTTAGTTCATTAAGCATGGGTGTTGAGCAGTCTGAGCAGGGTCTTTGGGAATCATTTTTGAAAGATAAGTACTTCAAAGACATAGTGATCACAGAAGGTAAAACGGTTATCGATATGATAACGCCATATCGTGCTGAAGATGCTGCCGTGACGCCGATCAGTATTACAGCTCAGATCCCACAGACGAAAGATCTATATATAGAAAAAATTTATATAATTGTCGACAAAAACCCGGAACCGCTAGTGGGTATATTTAATATGTCACCAGCAGTGGGTAAAGCTGATCTGGCTATGCGGATCCGGATTAATGAATATACAAATGTTCGAGTGATTGCTGCGTTGAATACAGGTGAGCATCATATGGTCAAAAATTTTGTTAAGGCCTCTGGAGGTTGTTCTGCGCCATTGGGTGCAGATCTTAAAGCAGCAATGACTCGAATTGGTAAAATGAAATTTCGTACTATTGAGAACACTGAAGATGGATCGAGTCTTAGCCAGTATATGATCAGTCACCCTAATATTACTGGCATGCAGCTTGATCAGCGAACTCGTTTAATCACTCCGGCACATTACGTAAAAAAAGTTTCTATTCGATACAATGACATGCCGATACTAACAGCAGAAGTTGGGATTTCTATTAGTGCTGATCCTAGTTTCCGGTTCTTTTTTAAGCCTAAAGGTAAAGGAGTTGTAACAGCCACTGTTTCAGATTCTAAAGGGGTGGAGTGGACAGAAGAGTTTGATATTGAAGGTTAGTTCATTATAAGTTAATAACTCTGGGGCGCTTTATGCGCCCTTTTTTTTGTCATATTCTTTATTTAAAGCCCTAGAGTTACCAAGTACCCTCCAAGCACTCTCAGATGACAATGGCCTTTAGATTGCTTGAGAAAACCACACTATCGTTGATTAAAGTTCTTTTCATTAAAGAAGCTTGCTGATGTGTCGATAAGTATTAGTAAGAAATATTAATGTGGCAATTTTTATAGCAAAACTAAGGAGAAAACTCTCATGGCGAGTATTTTAGCGGTTGACGATTCAGCCTCAATGCGACAAATGGTTTCGTTTACTTTAAAAGGTGCAGGATATGAGGTAATCGAAGCTGTCGATGGTGTTGACGCACTCAATAAGGCAAAGGGAAAAACAGTCAACATGGTCCTGACAGATGTAAATATGCCTAATATGGATGGAATCACTCTGATACAAGAGCTAAGAAAGTTACCAAACTATAAGTTTACTCCAATGCTGATGCTGACGACTGAATCTTCAGGCGATAAGAAAGCACAAGGTAAATCGGCAGGTGCGACAGGTTGGTTGGTTAAACCTTTCAATCCTGATCAGCTACTTGGCACGATCAAAAAAGTAATCGGCTAATTTTAGTCCATTAATCATATACAACTATTAATCGAGGGGTGATTTATGTCCATTGATATGTCCCAGTTTCATCAAGTCTTTTTTGAAGAGAGTTTCGAAGGGCTTGATATTATGGAAACGGGTTTAATGGATCTTGATCTGGGAGCCGCAGATACTGAAGAGATCAATACGATATTCCGAGCAGCGCATTCCATAAAAGGTGGAGCGGGCACATTTGGCTTTACAGACGTTGCTAGCTTTACACACGTCATGGAAACTTTATTGGACGAAATGCGTGATGGTACTCGTGAAGTCACCCGTAAGGCGGTGGATTTACTCCTCGTTAGTGTAGATTGTTTGAGAGAGATGTTATCTGCAGTCGATGCTGAAGAAGAAATAGATCAAGATAGAACAAAAAAATTACAGAATGACCTAGAAACGATACTCGCTGAAGGTTCTGAAGCTTCAGAAAATACTGCTGTTGTAGTAGAAAGCGGAACAGAAAATGTTGTGTCTGGCGGTGTATGGAGCATATCTTTTCGACCACACTCCCACCTATTCAAAACAGGCAACGATCCTGTCAGGATGTTTCGAGAACTAGAACTCCTTGGTGAATTAACTTCTAAAGTTGAGACATCAAAAATTCCTCCTTTTTCAGAATTTGACCCAGAAGAATCTTATCTTTCATGGGAAATTTCACTAAAAAGTGACTGCTCAGAAGCTGAAATACAAGAAATTTTTGAATGGGTTGATGAAGATTGTGATCTGAAAATCATACAAGCAGCAGCTGATAAAAATGAAGAACCTCCTCAAAGTTTGGTTGTTGAAGCATCTAAAGCAGAAGTGGTTACAAAAGCTGTTGTAGAGAAAGTTCCAGCCATCAAGAAAAAAACTGCAAAAAACACAGGGAACGAAAGCTCATCGATTCGAGTCGGAACGGACAAAATAGATGCATTGATTAACATGGTTGGTGAGCTCGTTATTACTCAATCGATGTTGAGTCAGATGAGTGAAAATTTCAAAATAGAAGATATAGAACGCTTAAAAGATGGAATTGACCAGCTAGAGAGAAACACGCGTGAGATGCAAGAAAATGTAATGCAGATCAGAATGTTGCCCATTAGCTTTTCATTTAATCGCTTTCCGCGTTTGGTTAGAGATTTGGCTTCAACATTGGGTAAAAATATCGAACTTAAAATGTCTGGTGAGCAGACTGAGTTAGATAAAACTGTAATGGAAAAAATTGGTGACCCGTTAGTGCACCTCGTTCGTAACTCATTAGATCATGGCATAGAAATGCCTGATGTAAGAAAGGCTGCTGGTAAACCTGAAATTGGAATATTGCAGCTAAATGCATTTCATGAAGGCGGTAATATCGTTATCGAAATTATCGATGATGGTGCTGGTCTTAATAAAGAACGAATCTTAAGTAAAGCACGTGAAAATGGACTGATCGGTGAAAATGAAGTCCTACCGGATGAGAAAATTCATGAGTTGATTTTTGCACCAGGTTTTTCAACGGCAGCAGTTGTTAGTGATGTTTCTGGTCGTGGTGTTGGGATGGATGTTGTGATGCGAAACATCCGAGATTTGGGTGGTGTCGTCGAGATAAAATCTGAAGAAGGTGTTGGCTCAACATTTACCATTCGCCTGCCATTAACGCTCGCTATCCTTGACGGGCAGTTGATCCGAGTTGGTGAGCATGTCTACATTATACCGCTGATTTCAATCATAGAATCTCTGCAGATTGAGTTAGAAAATTGTAATAAGGTTGCGGGTAAAGCTGAACTTTACAAGCTGCGTGATGAGTATATTTCGGTCATGCGTTTACATGAGTTATTTAATGTTATTCCGAATAGCACCCAGCTTGATAATGGGTTATTAGTTGTCGCTGAATCTGAAGGACAAAAAGTGGGTTTATTTGTCGATGATCTAATGGCACAACAACAGGTAGTTATTAAAAGCCTAGAAACAAACTATCAAAAAGTGGATGGGATTTCTGGAGCAACTATTCTTGGTGACGGCACGGTAGCTATGATTCTTGACCTTCCTGGATTAGCTGCTTTATCGCGTAAGAAACAAAAAACTAAACCTCGTATTTTAGAAGAGGCCGTGGCGTAGTCCAGCAGGAATTATATATGGAAATTGATAATCAATTAGACACACTCTCTATGATGAATTCGGATCTAGGTGAGAATGCAGAACAATTTTTGAGCTTTTTTCTGGCAGGTGAAGAATATGGTGTTGATATTTTGCGCGTGCAAGAGATTAAATGTTGGGATAGCGCTACTGAGATTCCAAACTCTCCTGATTATTTAAAAGGTGTTATTAATCTTCGCGGCATTATTGTTCCGGTGGTTGACCTTCGGTTGCGTTTTGGTTTGAAAGAAATTGATTATACCGAAACGACCGTAGTGATCGTTTTGAGAGTTGAAAATGCTGACAAAGAAAGAACTATCGGATTTATCGTTGATGCTGTTTCTGATGTTTACAGCATAGAAAGTGATTTATTGCAGGCACCACCAGAGATGGGGGATGCCATTGATCTTGATTTTGTTAGAGGTTTAACAGCGATCAATGACAACATGGTTGTATTGTTGGATATCGATCATTTGGTTGACACGGAAGAGAGTGTCGGCAATCAGAGTTTACACTGAGGCTAAAAATCATGGAACGAATTATGCTTGGTGGAAATAGTAGTAAAAAAAAATGGCTATCCCTAATGCTAGGAAGGTATTCCGGAAGTAACACTGAAGATGTAATGAGCGCTTCTCTTCTTGAGATGTTTGCCCATATGACTTGGAATGGTTAACAGCTCTTGAAGAGAAAAGACAATGAATATTGAACTTTTAGAAAGTACTTTTGCAGCACTTGAACCACAAGCAGACATGTTGGTTGAACGATTCTATGAAGAATTATTTAAGCAACATCCCAGCGTAATACCGCTATTTAAAAACACAGATCCAAAGGCACAACCAAAAAAATTACTGACTTCATTAAAGTTAGTTGTCAGTAGTTTACGTAGCCCTGAAAAGCTTGAGAAAGCTTTACATGAAATGGGTAAAAAACATCAAGAGTATGGCGCTATTGAAGCGCATTACCCAGCCGTTGCCGAAACGTTGTTAGGCGTCATGGAAGAGCTGGCAGGAGAACTATGGACAGAAGAAGTTCAGAATACATGGTCCCAGGCACTTAATTATGTGGCGGCAACCATGTTAGAGGGTTATGAGAATGATGAGGCTCAGATGATGGCAACGAATAAAACGACAGCAAGTAAAAAAGATAAAGAAGAGTTAACACGCTTCAGTTCAGCTTTAGCAGGTGTGATGTCACCAATAATGATGATAGACCGTGACTTTATTATTACCTATGCAAATACTGCAACGATGACGCTTTTAACGGAAGCTGAAGATGAGATGCGCAAGGTATTTCCAAGTTTTGACCCGACGAAAATAATCGGCTCTTGTATTGATGGTTTTCATACAGATCCATCACACCAGCGAAAATTATTAAGTGATCCTAATAACCTTCCATACTCCACAGATATTACTGTTGGTAATCTTAAGTTTAATCTTAACGTTACAGCGCAAATGGATGACAAGGGTAATTACATAGGCAATACATTGGAATGGCATGACGTAACTGAGCTGCGCAAGAAAGAAAATAACGTAATCAAGTTGCAGTCGGCAGTGAGTGGATCGATGACACCAATGATGATGGTCGATCGTGATCTGATTATTACCTTTGTCAATCCTGCTACAGTTGAATTATTGAACGGTGCGGCAGATGAATTGCGCACAGTTTTCCCAGGATTTGATCCTGCGGAAATTATCGGAACATGTATTGATGATTTTCATACAGATCCATCACATCAGCGAAAATTATTAAGTGATCCTAATAATCTTCCATTCTCCACAGATATTACTGTTGGTGATCTTAAGTTTAATCTTAACGTTACAGCGCAACTAGATATTGATGGGAACTATATCGGTAGTACATTAGAGTGGAATGATGTAACTGAAACACGTCAAAAAGAAAATGAAGTAAGACGATTACAGTCAGCTGTTGATGGTGCACAAGCTAACTTAATGTTATGTGATGATGATTTAACAATCACCTATGCAAACCCTGCGGTTGTGGCAATGTTAGAAGCGCGTGAAGCCGAGATGGTAGCTTTATTCCCTAACTTTAATCCTCGCGAATTGGTTGGTACGAATATCGATCAGTTTCATAAGCATCCAAAACATCAACGTGATCTTCTTGGCAATGTGGAAGCATTACCAGCCAATGCAGAAATCAAGATAGCGGGGCTAGAGTTTAGTGTTAATGCAACGGCAATCACCGATGAGCATGGTAATTATATGGGTAACATGGTTGAGTGGTGTGATATCACCGACCAGAAGGCTGCAGAACGACAAATTCAATCTTTAATCGAATCAGCAATGGCTGGAGAGCTAGATGCTCGTATTCCAGATACGGAACAGTATGAAGGTTTCATTAGAGCCATGGCTGATGGCATCAACAGCCTGATGGACACAATTGTTGAGCCAGTAAGGCAAACTTCAGAAGTGGTACATGCATTATCTGAGGGAGATCTTACTAAGATCGTCGACGGTGAGTTCCAAGGTGAATTTGGTCAAATGACCACATCGGTTAATGATAGTATTAAAAATCTACGCGGTATGGTTGGTGATATTCGTGAAGGTGCTATTAACCTTAAATCTTCTGCTGGAGAAATTGCTCAAGGCAATACAGATTTAAGTAACCGAACAGAACAGCAAGCATCATCACTAGAAGAAACCGCTTCAAGTATGGAAGAAATCACCGGAACAGTTAGACAGACTGCTGACAATGCGCGTCAAGCGAACCAGCTATCTGCTAATTCTAGGGAACAAGCTGAAAAGGGTAGTGAGGTTGTTGGTAATGCGATAGATGCGATGTCTGAAATCAATGCATCAAGTCGTAAGATTGCCGATATTATCGGGGTTATTGATGAGATAGCTTTCCAAACAAACTTACTCGCATTGAATGCAGCGGTAGAAGCAGCAAGAGCTGGAGAGCAAGGCAGAGGCTTCGCAGTAGTAGCGTCTGAAGTACGCAATTTAGCACAGCGTTCAGCAAGTGCAGCGAAAGAAATTAAAAACTTAATTAATGACTCTGTACAAAAAGTTGAAGAAGGTTCGAGGCTGGTCGATGAGTCTGGCAACATGCTCGAAGTAATGACCGGCTCTGCGAAAAAAGTCAGTGATATTATCGCGGAAATTGCAGCAGCTTCACAAGAACAGTCTGCAGGAATCGAACAAGTTAATAAAGCGGTGACGCAAATGGATCAAGGCACGCAACAAAATGCTGCTCTGGTTGAACAAGCGGCAGCAGCGAGTGAATCGATGGATGAACAGTCTCAGAGTTTATTAGAGCAAATGGAGTACTTTAATACTGGTGGAAGTCAAACTCCTAAGCCGCAAGAAAGACGTTCAGACGAGCGGCCTTGGACTGAAGATGCTCCTAAAGATCAGAAAAGAAAACCTGCACCTAAAAAAGTGGCATCTGCGAGTAAAACGATGAACAGCGATGAGTGGGAAGAGTTTTAAAAAATGCTCATCTAGAATCAAAGCAATACCGGAGCCCGGGCAATTTGTCGGGGTTCCTAATCAGAACAGGGGCTGATGTATGAGAATTATTTCTGTCATAAATCAGAAAGGTGGGGTGGGTAAAACGACCACAACCGCTAACCTAGCGCATGCATTAGCATTAGCAGGTAATAAGGTAACCGTCATTGATTTAGATCCTCAATCTCACCTAGCCAGTAGCTTAGGGATTGATGGACGTGAATATTCTGGAGTGGATATGGTGCTCTTAGAAAATATACCTATCGAAAACCTGATCATTAAGGTGCGTGAGAATCTTAATATCATACCCGCTGGAGCAGACTTGGGACAGATTGAACATCTATCACAAGGCGGTGTAAAAAAAGGATCAGGTTTAAGAGATGCGTTAAAGGATCAGTTACAAGATCAAGACTATATCTTAATCGATTGTCCACCTGCATCAGGTCTATTGGCCGTAAATGCTTTATTAGCAAGCCAAGAAGTGTTGATTCCAGTGACAGGTGATTATCTGTCGTTAGAAGGCCTGTCATTTTTAATGGCCACGATCAAAAACTTTGAGAAAAAGTTAGGTCACCATCTTAAAGAGTGGATTGTCTTAACACGTTTGCACACACGGCGACGGTTAGGTAAAGAAGTTCTAGCAAAAATCTTAGAGTATTTTCCAAATAAAGTTTTTTCTACACATATTCGTGAAACCGCAGCGTTGGCTGAATGCCCAGGAATGGGTAAGACGATATTTGAGTACCGATCTAAGAGTAATGGTGCTCTTGATTATCAAGCCCTAGCAAACGATCTGATGCATGCAAATACTATAAAAGCGGAATTTGAAGGTGTAGATTAATGACCGAAAAATTAATGAAAAAAACGCCAACAGGGTTAAAACGTAAAAACAAAAAATCAATGATAGGAATTGATCCTTTAGCTTGGATGAATGTGGCCGATACAGAGTGTGAGGTTGCTGATGTATTAGAGCCAGTAACAGGAAATGTTTCAGAAGTTGAAGTAGCCGCTTTATTAACAAGAGAACCTCTCGTAGAAGTTGCGGTGGAACAGGAATCTCAAGAAATTATTTTGCAGTCAGCAAGTGATGAGGAAGAAGATATGGATATGCAGCAAGTAGGTTTTGGCCTAAATGGACATTATAAACTTGAAGGTCCGATAACCATCGCAGATGTGGCGATCTTGCACGAGAAGTTTTCTGCTTCGATTGAACATGAGTCTGAGATTGAAATTGATTGTTCAGACGTTGATGGGGTTGATGCTGCAGCACTACAATTACTACTCGCTTGCGCCTTAGAGATAGAAAAGAAAAATAAAAAAATAATATGGAAAGATACATCTGACTCTATGTTAAATGCAGTAAACCTCATGGGGTTAAGTGATGCTTTTAGATTTTAAAATACTAAATTCTTGGAAGGTGGAAGCAGAATGAATTTGCAAACAGCCGAACTGAATATAAGGGTAAAAGGATCAACTTCAGCAACTCCTGACCTTGATTGGAGTCAGGTTAGAGAAACAGTGAAAATGTTGAATCTTGCTGTCGCACAAGTCGGTGGTTCTTTGATGCACGGTAATGACTCAGTTAACGAACTAACGGATTCTTTCACATCGATGGCAGATGCTGTTAATGAAATTCGTAGCATGATTAAAGACGTTAACATATCTCAAGAACGCCAAGTTTTAGGCCATATTGACGAAAAGTGTGGAACGCTTTCTGATAAGGTTAGCGGGGCAATTATTGCTTTTCAGTTTTATGATCGGCTTAGTCAAAACTTAACCCATGTCAATGAATGCCTTAGCTCTCTAAGCGAACTAGTTGCCGACCAAACAAAACTATATAACCCTTCGGAGTGGATGCGGTTACAGGATGATATTCGCGGACGATATACCATGTCTGAAGAGCGTGAAATGTTCGATATGGTTTTAGAAGGTGCGGATTTAGATAAAATTCTTGAGAAATTCAAGAGTAACCATAATGAAGATATTGGCGAAATAGAACTGTTTTAAATTTGAGGTCTAGTTTCGTTATTAACAAAGTGGAAAGACAATGAGTATAAAAGAAGAATTTACCCTTACTGATAAACAGTTCAAAATATTTCAAGATCTGATTAAGGAACATACGAGTATTACTATCTCTGATGAGAAAAAAGAACTGATTTATGGCCGCTTATCACGAAGGTTACGTAAACTGAATCTTAATCGCTTTGAAGATTACTATGAAATGCTTAAACAAGGAGATCTTCAAGAGCTAGAAAACTTCATAAATGTTATCACTACTAATTTGACGTCATTTTTTAGAGAGTCGCATCATTTCGATTATTTAAAAGATGTCATGATCCCTAAGCTGCTAGTAGAAAATGCCGCATCTAAAAAAATCCGAGTGTGGTCTGCTGGCTGTTCAACCGGTGAAGAACCTTATTCTATTGCGATGACTTTGATGGAGTCTATTCCTGATATTAATTCATGGGATGTAAAGATTCTTGCGACCGACATTGATTCTGATGTTTTGGCTAAGGCAAGTAGTGGTGTGTATAAAGCTGAGCGTGTGGAAAGTCTAGATAAACAAACTATTAGCCAATGGTTTAAACGTGGTAAAGGTGAAAAGAGTGGTTATGTTAGGGTGGCTCCTGAACTACAATCGTTAATCTCTTTTAAACAGTTAAATCTACTCAATGAATGGCCGTTTAATGGTGGTTTTGATGTGGTTTTTTGTCGAAATGTAGTGATCTATTTTGATAAGGATACGCAAAAAGTTTTATTTGAAAAATTTTCACAAGCGTTGCAACCACATGGAGAAATGTTCATTGGACACTCTGAGACTTTATTCAAAATTTCTGATGATTTTGAACTGCTTGGAAAAACCATATACAAGAAGTGTGCTTAATTAAAGGTGAGTCTATGTCACATTTTTTGAATAAAAATAATGCCGAAATCCTTGAACCACTATCGGGTTTTGAAAATATAAATCGTTATGTAGATAAGCAAAGTCATGCGGTTACAGCTAAAATTCTCCCAGGCGAATATTATGTGACAATGAACAGCGAACTAATAACCACAGTGTTAGGATCGTGTATTTCTGCCTGTATACGTTGTAAGGTTTTTGGCGTTGGTGGTATGAACCATTTCATGTTACCAATGAGCCGACAAAATGGCCATGATAGTTGGATTGATGGCAATATTAGTGAAGCCACTCGCTATGGAAACTATGCTATGGAGCATATGATCAATGACATTCTTAAGCAGGGTGCAAGTCGTAAGCACCTTGAAGTAAAACTTGTAGGCGGAGGACAGATTATAAAAAATATGTCTGACGTAGGTAAACGTAATGCTGAATTTGCTATTGAATATGTGAATGCTGAAAATTTAGATTTAGTCGGGGTTGATGTTGGCGATATTTATCCAAGGAAAGTGATTTACGATCCGATGACAGGCAAGGTTAAAGTAAAAAAACTACGCTCTCTTCATAATGAGACTATTGCGAAACGTGAAGAAGAGTACCAGCATGAAATTGAAGATAAACCAGTTGCTGGTGAAATAGAGTTGTTTTGATAATACGATGAATAAAATAAAAGTTTTAGTTATTGATGATTCTGCTTTGGTGCGGAACATGCTAACGGAGATCATTAACTCTGATCCTCAAATGGAAGTTGTTGGTACGGCAGCAAACCCGAATATTGCACGTAATAAAATCAAAACATTGAAGCCTGATGTTTTGACATTGGATGTTGAGATGCCTGAAATGGATGGCGTTACATTCTTACGGAACTTGATGCGTTTAAGGCCGATGCCTGTGGTCATGGTATCGACACTTACAGAGCAAGGTGCTGATGTAACACTAGATGCGATGGAATATGGTGCGATAGATTTTATCACTAAGCCAAAAACTGACTTTTCTAACACGATAAAAGATTATTCAGAAGAACTTACGCGGAAGATAAAAGTTGCTTCAACAGCACATGTTCAAGTACTTGATCTGTCTAAACCACGTGTCCCCGCGTTGAATGACATTCCGAGGGTAAATCCTGCAAACTCTGCTGATGTTGTGATCGGTAAGCAAGCAAAACGTAGACCATTTAAAACTACTGATAAACTCATTGCGATTGGTGCATCCACAGGTGGAACCGAGGCGATTAAGAAGGTGCTTATGGACTTTCCTGCCGATGCACCTGGTACGGTTATTACGCAGCATATTCCAGCGGCCTTTAGTGGACCATTTGCTAAAAGAGCAAATAATTTGTGTGCGATTACAGTTAAAGAGGCTGAGGATGGTGAGCAAATCTTGCGTGGTCATGCTTATATTGCTCCAGGTAGTCATCATCTTTTAGTCGAACGTGATGGGGCTAGATTTATATGTCGCTTACATGATGGCCCTGTTGTGAACCGTCATAAACCCTCCGTTGACGTTATGTTCAGATCAGTTGCTCAAAATATTGGAGCCAATGCTGTTGGTATTATTTTGACAGGGATGGGTAATGATGGAGCACAAGGACTCAAAGAGATGCAGGAAGCAGGTTCACCCACTATCGCTCAAGATGAAAAAACGAGTGTCGTTTGGGGAATGCCCGGTGAAGCTGTCAAACTTGGTGCTGCCGATGAAATATTGCCTCTAAATAAGGTCGCTGCGAAGACGATTAAACTTGCCTTTGATTTGTTAGCAGAATCAGCCTGAGGTGTTCTTGAAACTTCATTAGGTGAACTTTGAGCTCACTCACTTTTTCGTGTAAATCGAATAATATGACGCCGATCCCGCTTACTCGGTCGTCCTAGTGTTGTTGGTCGTAATGCTGATTCAGCTTTGAGTTGTTCTGCCAGTTTTCCCCTATCCAGTATACTTTGTTCTGATTCCTCATATAACTCTCTGGCTATGCTTGCAGATCCCCTATGTTTAGAAATGGCTTTAACGGTCAGTTCATAAACAAAAGCACCTCTTCTAATTTTTAGTTTATCGTTGATTTGTATAGTTTTTGATGGTTTTGCATGCAAACCATTGAGATCCACTTTCCCTCCTTTTATTGATTCAGAAGCTAATCCACGAGTCTTAAAAAAACGTGCAGCCCAAAGCCATTTATCGATCCTTATGCTATTGATCTCATCATCTTTATTGTTGGCCATAAACCTAACTCTACCCATTTCTCGTGAAGAAGAATAACTACATTTTAGTTGGCGTAAATTATGCCTGTTTTATTGGACAAAGAAAGAGTCAATGGACTGTCATGGCTAAAAGTATATTAGGGTAAGTAACTGTTATTCATAGCTATCGGCTTATGGCATGGTGATTGCTAACTCTTGTGCATAGGGATAACAAAATATGTCTTACGATCGTTAGTGTGAAGTTAAGAATTATTATTCTCAATACATAGTACGTTGTAGATATTTTATATATTTCAGTTAGTTAGCAATGCAACGAATAGAAGTGTCAGAATCAAGCTATTCCGAACAAGGCTTGGTTCACGTTTGAAATTTTACTAAGAGGACAATTCAATGGCGGAAGATATAGAAGAAGCTACAGAAGCTACAGAAGTAACAACAGGTGGTAGTAAGAAAAAAATGATCATTATCATCGTGGCAGTATTAGTTTTAGTAGGCGGTGCCGCCGGTGGAGCACTATTTTTCATGGGTGGTGATGAAGCAGAGGTTGTGGAGGGCGAAGAGGTTGTTGAAGAAGAACCTAAAGATATTGCCTATTTACCATTTGCAAAACCATTGGTCGTTAATTATCAAGCCGCTGATGGTAAAACGCGATTTTTGAAGACTGAAGTGACATTAATGACAGAAGATGAATCACGCTTAGATGCTATCCAGAAACATCTACCTAAGATCCAGCATGTGGTTAATATGGTTTTTAGTAGACAAAAATTTGAAGATTTAGGTACACCTGAAGGTAAAGAAAAAATGCGAGCTGAAGCGCTTGCAGAAATCCAGAGTGTGCTCAATGAGCCGATGGGTGAAGATAACGTTGACGATATTTTATATACAACATTTGTCACTCAATAAGTGTCATTAGGAAAAGATTAAGGAAAAAAAATGGCTGGCGCAGATATTCTTTCACAAGATGAGATCGATGCTCTCTTAAACGGTGTTGATGGTGGTGATGTCGAAACGGTTGCTGTAGAAGAGGCCGATGATGGATCAGCCAAGGGTTATGATTTTAACTCACAAGATCGAATTGTACGCGGGCGCCTCCCAACGCTGGAGATGATTAATGAGCGTTTCGCAAGAAATTTTCGTGTCAGTCTTTTTAACATTTTAAGACGCTCACCTGAAATATCAGTAGAAGGGATCGAAATGATGAAGTTTGGAGAATATATCCATACTTTATTTATGCCTTCAAATATGAACATGGTGAAGATGAATCCTCTAAGAGGAACGGTGCTTTTTGTTTTAAATCCTAAGCTTGTTTACTCCTTAGTGGATAACTTCTTTGGCGGCTCTGGGCGTTTTCATACCAAGATTGAAGGGCGTGATTTTACAGCAACAGAGATGCGGATTGTCATGAATGTTTTAGAAGAAATATTCGGTGATATGGAAAAAGCTTGGAAGCCTGTGATGGAGATTAATTATCAGTATCTGAACTCTGAGGTAAACCCACAGTTTGCAAACGTGGTGAGCCCAAGTGAAGTCATGATTATTTCAAACTTCCACATTGATCTCGATGGTGGTGGCGGCACCTTACAAATAGCATTGCCATACTCCACGATTGAACCGATCAGAGAAATTCTTGATGCAGGAATGCAAAGTGATGCATCGGATACAGACGAACGTTGGGTGACGTCACTACGCGAAGAGTTAGTTACTGCTCCCGTAGAAATAAATAGTATTTTAACAACTAGAGATATTACCTTACGTGATGTTCTTGATATGCAAACGGGTGACATTATTCCCGTGGATATTGAAGACCATGTTGTTGCAAAAGTAGACGGTGTACCCGTCTTTAATGCTCGTTTTGGAGAGTCGCGTGGGAATTGTGCATTAAAAGTTGATGAAATGTTTGGCTCCGTCAATTAGAGCAGACAAAGCACAATGAATAGATTAACAGGAGTAACAAATGACCGATGATGTAACAGAAGATCAAGACGCAACGGCAGATGCGGACTGGGGTGATGCACTAGCCGAACAGGCTGATGGTGAAGCCGAAGGTGGAGATGCACCATCAGAACAAGCTGAAGGTGAAGCAGACGCAGATTGGGGTGATGCATTAGCGGAACAGACTGAAGCTGAACAAGCCAGTTTTGAGCAACTTACGCAGGATCCTGGCGCGGGTAACGAGTCGGGTAATCTTGACCAGATTTTAGATATTCCTGTGACATTAGCTGTTGAGATAGGGAGTACAAAAATTGCGATCAGAAACTTGCTGCAATTGAATCAAGGATCGGTTGTCGAGCTTGATCGACTGGCAGGAGAACCTTTGGATGTTTTGGTCAATGGAACCTTGGTTGCTCACGGTGAAGTTGTTGTGGTCAATGAGAAATTTGGTATTCGTTTAACGGATGTTATCAGTGCTCAAGAACGTGTTAAAAAATTACGTTAATTTTGAAAAAAAATATGAATAATAGTTTTATTTTCTTTAGTTTATTTTTTTCATCTTCAGTTTTTGCAGAAGATAAAAAAATGCCTTTGATGGAGCCTGTCTCTATCGGCAGTATGATGCAGGTTTTTGTTAGTCTTGCCGCAGTACTGTTGATTTTTGGTGGGATTGTTTATGTTTTAAAAAGGCTTGGTGGAATTCGCACTGGCCAAGGCGGAAAGATGCATGTCTTGGATGGTGTTTCTGTTGGTTCACGAGATCGTGTTTTACTTATTCAAGTCGGCGAAAAGCAAGTTTTGGTCGGTGTTTCTCCAAGTGGTATTTCTCCTATCTCCGTATTTGATGAACCGGTTATTTCAGGGCAGGGAATATCTGATAATAGTTTTTCAGGACAGCTACAAAAACAGATAAAAAGCCGTTTAAATAAAGATGTTCAAACTAAGAAAAAAGAATCATGAAAAAAATATTTTTTATTCTATTCATGATGCTGATCTCCTCCTCATCGTTAGCGGCCGGTGGTTTAGAAGCTTTAACGGTTACAACGGGTGAAAATGGTGCACAAAGTTATAGTTTAACCTTGCAAGTGTTAATACTGATGACAGTGTTGACACTACTTCCTGCCATCTTTTTAATGATGACATCCTTTACACGGATCATTATTGTACTAGCCATTTTACGACAAGCATTAGGAACGGCTCAAACGCCGTCCAGTCAGATCTTGATCGGGATAGCACTATTTTTGACTTTTTTTATCATGGCTCCAGTCTTTGATGAAATATATGAAACTGCTGCAACGCCCTATTTAAATGAAGAAATGGAAATGATGGAAGCTTTGCAACTTGGTAGCCTTCCTATTCGAAAGTTTATGATGGCGCAAACGCGTGAATCTGATCTGAAAATGTTTTCTGGAATTGCGGGAAAAAAAGAATTTAGCGAACCAAGTGAAGTGCCTCTATCAATCTTAGTTCCTTCATTTTTAACCAGTGAATTAAAGACTGCGTTTCAAATAGGATTTTTAATATTCATCCCTTTCTTGATCATTGATCTGGTCGTCGCCAGTGTCTTGATGTCGATGGGCATGATGATGTTATCCCCCATGATTATTTCACTACCCTTCAAAATCATGTTGTTTGTTCTGGTCGATGGTTGGGTATTGATCGTTGGAACCTTAGCTTCGAGTTTTTACACATGACACCTGAATTCGCACTAACTGTCGGTCATCACGCCTTAGAAGTGGCAACGACTCTGATGATGATTATGCTATTGCCTGCACTCGCAGTAGGCTTACTGGTAAGTATTTTTCAAGCCGCCACACAAATTAATGAACAGACGTTGAGCTTTATCCCTAAGCTCTTGATCACCATGCTGGTTTTATCCGTTGGTGGTTCTTTCATGTTGAGATTACTCACTGATTTTACGATACAAATTTTTGAGTCAATTCCCAATGTTATTGGCGGCTAGTTAAAGGTTATTCTGGGAAATTCTCTAGTGACCGTCACTGATACACAATTTCTGGTTCTAATTGAGTCTTTTTTATGGCCATTTTTTCGTGTCGCAGGTTTATTAATGACTGCACCGATGATCGGTACGAGGACCATTCCAACAACGTTACGGTTAATTCTAGCGGTTAGTATCTCCATCGTTGTTGCACCCACCATCCCGGCATTTGACTACATTGATCCACTGTCAGGAATTGGCCTGATGACAACCGCTCAACAAGTGATGATTGGTGCATCAATTGGCTTGGTTATTCGTCTGATATTTATGGTTTTGGAAGTGGGTGGTGAAGTTATCGCGCAACAAATGGGCTTGGGTTTTGCTGCGATGGTTGACCCTGCTAGTGGTAGGCAAGTCCCTGTTATTAGTCAATTTTATGTAATTCTTGCGACGCTCATGTTTTTTAGTTTGAATGGACACTTGATCATGATTCAGGTTGTGGTTGATAGTTTTAAAACCTTACCGATAGGTGTTGATGGAATTACCCGTGAAGATGCATGGGGCGTTGTTACGTGGGGTGGTTGGTTGTTATCCAGTGCCGTACTGATCGCGCTTCCAGCGATTGGTTCGATGATGATCGTTAATCTTTCATTTGGTGTCATGACTCGTGCAGCACCGCAACTCAATATTTTTGCAGTTGGTTTTCCAATCATGATGATTATGGGCATGTTTATTATTTCCATGACGCTATCAAGCATGCAGGGACACATCGCCGATCTTTTTCAAGAAGCCTTTCTCCACGCACGCGGACTCGCACGGGTCTCGGGCTCAGGAGCATTATAGAAAATGGCTGAAGATACTGGGCAAGATCGGACTGAAGAGGCCACCCCCAAGCGCAAAGAAGATGCGCGAAAAAAAGGGGACATACCGAGGTCAAAAGACTTAACGACGATGTTAATGTTAATGGCTGCATCAATATCGATGCTGACCTTAGGTGTTGATATGGTCAAAGGTATCACGGATACCATGGCCACATTTTTTACTCGTGCGGCAGATATCAACATTGCTGCCAGAGAACTTCCTGGTATTTTTCTGAATGCGCTGAATAACATAGTTATGTCTATGCTGCCCTTTGTCATCGTTATGATTTTTGTGGCTTTAGCTGCGCCACTGGTCATGAGTGGTTGGAACTTCAGTTTTGATGCGATCAAGTTTAAAGGTAGTAAGCTCGATCCGTTTGCTGGCATTAAACGTATATTTGGTGCAAATACCGTTATAGAGCTATTCAAAACACTGTTGAAATTTTCAGTGATAGCTGTCGTGGCCTATTACATGATCAGAAAACAAATGCCCGAAATCATGACTCTCGGGCATGGAGATCTAAAAAGTAGCCTTGCACAGGTTGCTGATCTGGTTGCTTGGACATTCCTTATTGTCAGTTCTGCAACCATCTTAATCGTAGCCGTCGACGTTCCTCAACAGCTCTGGCAGCACAGTAAAAAGCTGAAGATGACCCGAGAGCAGATCAAACAAGAACACAAAGATACCGAAGGTATGCCGGAAGTTAAATCCAAAATCCGTCAAAAACAACAAGAAATGGCACAGCGACGAATGATGGAAGAAGTTCCGAAAGCCGATGTTATCGTTACTAACCCAACTCACTTTTCTGTGGCGCTAAAATATGACACAGATAATCCCGGCGCACCAAAAGTGGTGGCAAAAGGAGCGGACGATATCGCCTTTAGAATACGTGAAATTGGCCAAAATAATCAAATTCCTATCCTTGAAACACCTCCGTTGGCACGGGCCTTGTATTACAGCACTAAGATAAACCAGGAAATTCCTGCAGGGTTATATAAAGCGGTGGCGCAAGTGCTGGCATATGTCTTCCAAATTAAGGCAAATCCAAAAGCAACTGACGTCAATCCAGTGCCTGAGGATCTTCCAATACCAGATGAATTAAAAAGGTAAATACTTGTAATTATGGCGGAACCATTGACTTTGAACGGATTTAAAGATCTGAATCGATACGGATTAGGCGTACCATTATTATTGCTATCAATGTTAGCAATGATGATGTTGCCATTGCCGACGATCTTTCTCGATCTATTATTTACCTTCAATATTTCACTTTCTCTGGTCATATTATTGGCCGTGATCTACAGCAAGCGGCCACTGGATTTTGGCGTTTTCCCAACGATCTTGCTGATTTCCACCCTGTTACGCTTGAGTTTGAATATTGCTTCTACGCGTGTGGTATTACTCCACGGGAAAGAAGGAACGGGTGCTGCCGGAAAAGTTATTGAGGCTTTTGGTGATTTTGTCGTAGGTGGTAATTACACTGTCGGTTTCGTTGTGTTTGCGATCTTGGTCATCATAAACTTTGTGGTGGTTACTAAAGGTGCAGGACGTATTTCTGAAGTCACCGCTCGCTTCACCTTAGATGCTATGCCCGGTAAACAAATGGCGATCGATGCGGATCTAAATGCGGGGGTCATTGATCAAGATGAAGCACGTATACGCCGTCAAGAAGTCACCCAAGAAGCTGACTTTTATGGTTCTATGGATGGTGCAAGTAAATTTGTAAAAGGCGACGCTGTTGCTGGGATTATCATTTTAGCCATCAATATTCTCGGTGGTTTAGCTATCGGCACCTTGCAATACGGGATGGCTGTTGGTGATGCCGCAAAAGTTTTTACGCTATTGACCATCGGTGATGGCCTTGTTGCTCAAATCCCATCGTTATTGCTTTCTACGGCGACCGCAATCATGGTTACTCGTGTTTCAACTGAGCAAGACATGGGCGATGAAATTGTGAGCCAGTTGTTTGCAAATCCTAAAACATTGGGCGTCTCTGCGGGGCTCATTGGTTTGATGGGCATTATCCCGGGTATGCCGAATTTGGTTTTTCTTACGCTTGCTGCCGCGTCGGGTGCGGGTGCTTATTATATTTCTAAGGATCAAAAAGAGAAGGCTGCAACGGCTGCTGCGGTTGAAGAGGCACCCCCACCGCCACCGCCAGTAAACAAAGAATTAAGTTGGGATGATGTTGCTCCAATAGATGCGATTGGGCTAGAAGTCGGTTATCGATTGATTCCGCTTGTCGATAAATCACAAGGCGGCGAGCTACTTGGACGTTTGAAAGGCGTGCGTAAAAAATTATCGCAGGAATTGGGCTTTTTGATCCCTCCGGTTCATATCCGCGATAATCTTGATCTAGGCCCATCGGCTTATCGCATCAGTTTACTGGGTGCGACGCTAAACCAAGATGAGATCCATGTAGATAAAGAGCTGGCTATTAACCCTGGTCAAGTTTATGGCGATATTCAAGGGTTACCGGGACACGATCCTGTCTTTGGTTTAGATGCTTATTGGATTGATCCTCCGCAACGTGATCAAGCACAATCATTAGGATACACCGTTGTTGATTCTAGCACCGTAGTCGCGACACATTTAAGCCAGACATTACAGGATCACGCTCATGAACTACTTGGTCATGATGAAGTTCAACAACTGTTAGATCGACTTTCTGAAAGCTCTCCAAAACTGGTTGAAGACCTGGTTCCTAAGATTTTGCCACTTGGCATTATTGTTAAAGTCTTACAAAACCTATTGAGAGAGCAGGTGCCTATTCGTGATATGCGTACGATTATCGAGGTGCTATCAGAATACGCTATGCAAAGTCAGGATCCCGTCACACTAACATCCGTTGTTCGTATCGCTTTAGGTCGCATGATCGTGCAGCAAATCAACGGAATGAATGAGGATCTACCAGTTGTGACATTGGATGGAAGTTTGGAACAGTTATTGCAACAGTCAGTAAAAGCCATGCAAGACGGTGGTATTGCACTAGAACCTGGGCTGGCAAGCCAAATGTTGCAATCACTAAAAGGTATTAGTGAGCAACAAGAAACAGCGGGCCAACCAGCGATATTGTTAGTACCAGATAATCTACGAGAATTTCTTGCTAGGTTTATCAAGCACAGCGTCCCAGCAATGAATGTTTTAGCGTTTAGTGAAATACCTGAGAGTAAGCAGATTACGATAATTGCAACTGTCGGTGGGCAATAAAATTGAGTGAATCGGAAAATGATTAACATGTCAAAAATAACTATTACAACAAGGAGACGGAACACATGAATGTAAGCCGTCATGTAGCAAAGGATATGCGATCAGCGCTAGCATTGGTTCGTGATCTTCACGGTCCAGACGCTGTTATTTTGTCAAACAAAAAGGTGCCTGAAGGCATAGAAATTACAGCTGCTGTTGATTATGATGAGTCACTATTAGAAGCATCGCGTGCAGAGCCGCAAAAATATACGTTTCCTTCAGTTGATGGAAAACCTGCAAAAAAAGCAGCGTTATTACCTGAAGAGCAATCACAGCAACAAGCAAAGCCTAACCTTAATAAGAAACCAAAGTTTGAGTATAGGCAGGCTCCTCGTACTGAACGAGTTCTTGCTGAATCTGACAATAATCCTGAGCTGGATTTTAAGGTTGAGTTATCCAGTGCGGTTCAGAAATCAACGTCTGAACAGTCGATCACTCCAGAAACGCCAATACTTCCGGGAAGCAACGATATAGAAGCTTATCTAAACAATGATCAAGCTGAAAAAATTGCTATCGAAAAAACACCAGAAGTCCTCTGGACACAAGACTCTTTGCTCGATGATATGCGTAAAGAATTGCATTCATTGAAATCCCTAGTTGAAACTCAAATTTCTGGTTTTGCTTGGGGTGAGATGAGCCGAAAAACTCCAGTACGTGCGGGGGTTTTGCGGAAGTTGGTCGGCTTAGGTTTAACACCGAGTGTTGCACGGCATATTGCGTATCGAATTAATGAAGATCTAGGGCATCGAAAAGCTTGGTTTAGGGCGCTCGCGATGTTTGCTAGACAAGTTCCTGTAGCGGGCGACACAATTTTGACAAATGGTGGCGTTGTTGCACTAGTTGGTCCGGCGGGTGTCGGTAAAACGACGCTAATCGCAAAACTAGCTGTTCAATATGCAGCACGGCACGGCAGAGATAATGTTGCATTAATTACAACAGACTCACATCGTTTTGGGGCATTTGACCAACTGAAAAACTTAGGTAGTGTTTTAAAAATCCCCGTTCGAGCTGTTGGCTCAGAACAAGAACTGGAAGCAGCATTGGATGGCTTTTTAGAAAAGCCATTAGTATTAATCGACTCTGCTGGGTTGAGTCATCGAGATGAAAGGCTCGCTTCTGTATTAAAAACGATCAAAGGAAGTACTTCAATGTTAAAGGCATATATGGTGTTGTCGGCGACAACACAGGCGGATGCCTTAGAACAAATGATCAACGCATTCAAACCCGTTGATCCTTGTGGTTGCATCATTACAAAAGTAGATGAATCTACCTCTATGGGGCCTGTTCTATCAGCGATTGTAGAACATAAATTACCGATCACTTATTACAGTGAAGGGCAAAAAATTCCAGATGATCTAAAAATTTCTAATATTCAGGATCTAGTTGGCAAGGCTGTCGCTATATCAAAAAGTATGAATGCTTTTGATAAAACTGAAGATCTGATGATGGAACAAATGTTGAAAGGAGAGATGCTATGAATGTTGTAGATATCACTCCACGCTCAACGATGAGTTCGGTCAGTCAATATGACATGAATGAAACCACCCGCGTTATCGCTGTGAGTAGCGGTAAAGGTGGTGTTGGTAAAACAACGGTCTCGATCAACATGGCATTAGCAATGGCTGAGAAAGGTAAACGTGTCATGTTAATGGATGCCGATCTTGGACTCGCAAACGTTGATGTAATGTTAGGACTAAGACCTAAACTTAACTTATCTCATGTGCTCCGTGGTGAATGTGACTTAGATGAAATTATTGTGACAGGACCACGGGGCATAAAAATCATCCCGGCTTCTTCCGGCGTCAAGCAGATGGCAGATTTATCGGCAGCAGAGCAAGCAGGAATTATTCAGGCTTTTAGTACATTAACGAAACAAGCTGATGTCTTGATTGTCGACACAGCGGCAGGAATAAATTCAAACACGGTTAAATTCTGTACTGCAGCTCAAGAAGTTCTTCTGGTGGTATGTAATGAGCCAGCTTCGATTACGGATGCTTATGCAACGATAAAAGTATTGAATCAAGATCATGGTATTAACCGATTTAGAATCTTAGCCAATATGACACAAAGCACATTGGAAGGTGCACGAATTTTTCAGAAACTAGTTGATGTAACCGAACAGTTTCTAAATGTATCACTAGATTTAGTTGGAACCATTCCTTATGACTTGAACTCACGGAAGGTCGCCCAACAACGAAAAGCAATATTTGACGCTCTGCCAGGATCTTCAGCTTCACGAGCATATAAGAGACTGGCCGATCGAACTGATAAATGGTCTGTACCCAGCAAAGCGAATGGAAATTTACAATTTTTCGTTGAACAGCTAATACAGGCAGAACCAAGAAAAAGGCAGGTGCAATTATGAGTCAAGTGGCGGCATACAAGAAAACAGCCGGAAGGGAAGAAGCCCCTATCAGTAATAATTTGATAGAAGAGCATGGGCTCTTGGTGAAACGGATTGCATATCATTTGATGACGCGACTACCACCCAGCGTGCAGGTTGATGACTTAATCCAGTCAGGAATGATTGGGTTATTGGAGGCATCAAGAAATTATGATGCATCACAAGGCGCAAGTTTTGAAACCTACGCAGGTATCAGAATAAGGGGATCAATGCTCGATGAAATTCGTAAAGGAGACTGGGCACCAAGATCATTACATCGAAAAGTTAGAGAGTTAACTAAAGCGATGAATGAAGTTGAAGGGAAAACAGGTCGTGATGCGAAAGATGCTGAAGTTGCTGAGCATATGGATATATCGTTGGATGAATATTATCAAATTATACAACATGCCAGTGGACACAGAATGTTTAGTTTTGAAGATTTGGTTACAGGTGAAGATGGATTTTCTGAAAGTCTCATCGACAATATTGAGACACCATCTGAGCAGGTAGAAAAAGAAAAGTTCAAGGAAGCTTTGAAGAAAGCAATTTCAGGATTACCTGACCGAGAAAGACTGGTTATGTCGCTTTACTACGAAGAAGAATTGAACTTACGTGAAACTGGTGAAGTGCTTGGAGTTAGTGAGTCAAGGGTTTGCCAGATCCACTCACAGGCTTTGGTCAGGTTGAAAGCAAGAATGCAAGATTGGATAAATCTTTTATAAAAGTACGGAGATATATTGTGAATAAAGATATGAAAATTCTTATTGTAGATGATTTTTCTACAATGAGACGAATAATAAAAAACCTGTTGCGTGACCTTGGGTATACCAATACAGATGAAGCGGATGATGGACAGACAGCCTTACCAAAGTTAGAAGCGGGTGGCTTTGACTTTTTGGTTACCGACTGGAACATGCCTGGAATGCAAGGGATAGACCTTCTTAAAGCCGTTAGAGCAAATCCAGATCTGAAGGAACTACCTGTACTAATGGTCACAGCTGAATCTAAACGTGAACAGATCGTTGAAGCTGCACAAGCGGGTGTTAATGGATATGTTGTTAAGCCATTTACAGCAGGTACGTTAAAAGAAAAAATCGATAAGATTTTTGAACGAATCGACACTCCGGCTTAAACCGGCCAGACTAGGAGGTAAGCACTGTGGTAGATGCAACGCGACTAGATTTAGCAAACGAATTTATAGATGCCTTACAAGATGGTAATGAAGAACTTGCCGATGAAGTATTAGCAATGATCGCGGCAGAACGAGAATCTCGTTTGTTTGAAGAAATTGGAAAATTAACACGTGAGTTACACGACTCACTTGCAAGTGTTAGAACAGAGTCAGATCTTGCCGGGATCGCCGAAAATGAAATTCCAGATGCAAAAGAAAGATTGAATTTTGTTATTCAAAAAACAGAAGATGCAGCGAATAGAACAATGGATTCTGTAGAAGAAATCCTGCCCTTGTCTGAAACGATCCGTACTCGTGCAGGACAGTTACAGGAAGACTGGTCAAGATTTCAGCGACGCGAAATGGATGTTTCAGAGTTTAAAAAAATGGGTGATGAACTGGTCGGTTTTTTGACAGAGCTAAATGAAAATTCTGACAAAATTCACGCAGGTTTAAATAACATTTTAATGGCACAAGACTTCCAAGATATAACAGGTCAGGTCATTCGTAAGGTTATTAGTGTGGTACAAGAAGTTGAAAACTCTTTGGTCACTTTGATTAGAGCAACGGGTGTACAAGCGGGTGCTAAAAAAGTGGTTGGCGAAGTAGAAGCTGAAGGGCCACAGATGAATGCTGAAAATAAAGATAATGTGGTCAATGGACAAGATGATGTCGATGACCTTCTTTCAAGCCTTGGTTTTTAATAAAGAACATAAAAACAAAAGGTTTTTTTGAAAAAATAGAGAAATATTATGGCTATCGATCTAAGTGATGAAATTGTACAGGATTTTCTTGTTGAGGCAGGCGAGATACTTGAGTTATTGAATGAGCAAGCGGTTGACCTGGAAACATCACCAGATGACTCAGACTTGTTGAATGCTGTTTTCAGAGGATTCCATACCATCAAAGGTGGTGCAGGTTTTCTTGCAATGGACAACTTAGTGCATGTGGCGCATAAATGTGAAGATATTTTTGACTTGTTACGGCAAGGTGAAAGAAAAATTGATGCCAACTTGATGGATACCGTGTTGAATGTGCTCGATGTTCTCAACGATATGTTTGACCAAATTCGTATAGGCGAAGATCCTGATGCAGCACCAGCCGACTTAATGAATAAGCTGACGATTCTAGCTGATAAAAATGGAGTGATTGAAAGTGCAGCCCCAGCTGCCGCAGGAGAAGCAACATCAGAAGTACCTGCACAATCTGATGATATTACCGAAAAAGAGTTTGATGAAATTGTCGATGCACTCTCAGGTAATGATACGTCAATAGATAAACCAGTGACTCAAATAGAAGCGAAAGAGGGTGACATTACTGAAGAAGAGTTTGAGTCACTTCTTGATGATTTACACGGTTCAGGTGGCTCACCAACATCATCTGATACTGCACCTGTTCTCGAAGAGAAAGCTGTTACAAAAATTGAGCGAAAAGAGGGTGACATCACCGAAGAAGAGTTTGATAAGCTTCTGGATGACATTCATGGTAAAGGTAAACATAGTAATGCTAGCGTGTCAGAAACAGACAAAGAAGTAACTGCGGAGGCTCCAGCGGAAGCTCCTAAAGAATCAAAAGTTAAGACAGAACCTGTCGTTGCTAAAGAACCAGAGAAGGCAAAAAATCTTGTGGCTCCTGCAAAAGAAAGTAAGCCAAAAGCTAAAGCACCACCAACGGCTGAAAGTACCGTTCGCGTAGAGACCAGCACACTTGATAGCATCATGAATCTTGTCGGTGAATTGGTATTGATCAGAAACCGTATGTCGAATCTTGAAGAGACCATCGGTGATGAAGAAATGACGAAAACGGCTGCATCTTTGGATGTAATTACGTCTGATTTACAAACGGTTGTGTTGAAAACACGTATGCAGCCGATTAAGAAAATTTTTGGTAAGTTTCCTCGTGTGGTTCGTGATTTAGCTAGAAGCTTGGGCCGTGAAATCAACCTCGAGATGTTTGGTGAAGAAACGGATCTAGATAAAAATTTAGTAGAAGCACTGGCTGATCCTCTGGTGCATTTAGTTCGAAATGCAGTTGATCATGGCATCGAAATGCCAGATGTACGTGAGTCAAACGGCAAAGATAGACAAGGTACTTTGAAGTTAGGGGCCAAGCAGGAGGGTGATCATGTTTTGATTACCATTTCTGATGATGGTGCAGGTATGGATCCTGAAGTTTTACGTAGTAAAGCCGTCGAAAAAGGCATGATGGATGCTGATGCGGCTGCCAGATTAGATGATCGTGAATGTTTCGAATTAATCTTCTCGGCTGGCTTCTCGACTAAAGCTGAGGTCTCTGATGTCTCTGGTCGAGGTGTCGGTATGGATGTGGTGAAAACACGTATCAGCCAACTTAATGGTATTGTCGAAATAGACTCAGCGTATGGCGAAGGTACAACACTATCGATCAAGCTACCTTTGACATTGGCAATTATGCCAACGCTCATGGTTATTCTTGGAAAACAAATATTCGCACTACCATTAGTCAACGTAAAAGAAATTATGGACTTTGATGCCTGCGATATGAATGTTGTCGATGGTCAAGATGTGCTCGTTGTTCGTGGTCGAGCGTTGCCGATATTTAACTTAAGTAATTGGCTCGTGGCAAATTCCGGATTTGATGCTGAGAGTAAGAGTCCCGGACATGTTGTTATCGTTAACGTTGGTACACAACAAGTTGGGCTTCTGGTTGATCATTTGATTGGGCAAGAAGAAGTAGTAATTAAACCATTAGGTTCAAATTTACAAGGAACGAAAGGGCTTGCAGGAGCAACAATTACAGGAGATGGGCGTATCGCCTTAATCCTTGATTTACCCAGCCTGATTGGACATTACGCAAGTCGTTACTAAGCAAACATTTTCTTAGTAGCGAATATTGAACAGAATTAATTTTCAAATAGTTTTGTAGGATGTCGATGAATATTCGTGTTTTGATTGTAGATGATTCTATTTTTTACCAACATAGGTTGCAAGAAGTTTTGGATTCTGATCCTGCTATTGAAGTGATCGGAATTGCTCATAATGGACGGCAAGCTATAGAAAAGGCTCAGTCGTTAAAACCTGATGTAATTACTATGGATGTTGAAATGCCTGTGATGGATGGGATATCTGCGGTACGCGCCATTATGAATGATTGCCCGACTCCGGTACTGATGATCTCCTCTTCAACAAAGCGGGGGGCTAATGCAACGTTTGAAGCGATGGATGCCGGCGCACTGGATTTTTTGACCAAAGACTTTCATGAAATCGTAGAGAATAGAGAGCAGATGGGTAAAGAAATTTGCAATAAAGTTATTTCAATTGCTAAGAAGAGTGCTCGGAAAAAAAATAATTATTCTACGGATAGTTCCACCACTACAGCTACAAGAGCAGTTAAAAAAAAGCTTCATAATTATGATATTTTAGCGGTAGGAGCATCAACGGGAGGTCCTGTTGCTGTTCAACAAGTATTAAAAAAACTACCACAAAATTTCCCATTGCCTATCATTGTAATTCAACATATGCCGAAAACATTTACCCCCATGTTTTCTGAACGTTTAAATCAAATGTGTGCGATTACTGTGAAGCAAGCAGAGAATGGTGACGTATTATTTCCTGGTTGTGCGTATATAGCGCCTGGTGGGCTACAAACAATCGTTAAAAAGAAAGGACAAGAAGTGGTATTAGATATTTCAGAAGGCGATCTCTCTTTAAACTATAAACCTTCAGTAGATGTGACGTATCGATCATTGGCTGGTGCTTACCCGAGTAAAGTGTTGGCTGTCATTTTAACCGGCATGGGCTCAGATGGATGTGAAGGTGCTCGCGAGTTAAAGCAGGGTGGTTCAGAAGTCTGGGCACAAGATGAATCAAGTTCAGTTGTGTACGGTATGCCAATGGCTGTAGCAAAAGCAGGTTTAGCTGACGAAATCATGTCACTGGATCAGATCGCCGCAACGTTAGCTATGGGAGTTTAAGTATGGATTTTTTAACCCTTATAGGAATTATTGTCGCTTTCGGTGCAATTATTTTAGGACAGTCTCTCGAAGGTGGACACTTAACGACACTAATCAATGGCCCCGCATTTTTGATCGTCTCAGGCGGCACCTTAGGTGCCATTATGGTACAGACTCCTTTGCATATTTTCTTACGTTCGATGCGTATGTTGCCATGGTTATTCATGCCCCCCGTTATTCCTATGCAAGAATCACTAAACAAATTACTAAGCTGGAGCAACGTTGCTCGCCGAGAAGGACTTTTAGGTTTAGAAAAAATATCAGAAACGGAGTCAGATCTTTTTGCCAGAAAAGGTTTGCAGTTGTTGGTTGATGGTAATGAACCTGATGTGGTTAGAAAAACCATGGAGTTAGAAGTTGTCGCCCAGGAAGATCGTGATATTCAAGCAGCAAAAGTTTTTGAAGGAATGGGAGGCTATGCACCAACCGTCGGAATTATCGGCGCGGTTATGGGGCTGATCCACGTCATGGGAAATTTATCTGACCCAAGTAAATTAGGAGGTGGCATAGCAGTTGCATTTGTAGCAACTATCTATGGTGTTGGGATAGCTAATTTATTTTTACTACCTGCTGCTAGCAAATTGAAAAGTATTGTTCGTGAGCGAGCACGTTATCAAGATATGTTAACTGAAGGTCTTATAGCCATTGCCGAAGGAGAAAACCCTCAAGTGATCGCTTTACGTTTAGAAGCATTCTTGAATTGAAAATCACTCTTGAGGGAGAGTGAAATTGGATATTTTTAATCAACTGAAAGTGACATTAATGGGGACAACAAACACGAAAGATGTTTGTTGTCGGAGAGGAAGGCTGAGTCGATTATGAGAGCTCGACGACATGAAGAAGAGCATGAAAACCATGAACGATGGTTAATATCCTATGCTGACTTTATTACCTTATTGTTTGCATTTTTTGTCGTGATGTACTCCGTGTCATCGGTTAACGATGGAAAGTTCAGAGTATTGTCTGCATCGATGGAAGATGCATTTAACGAAGAGCCATTGAAAGGGCTTGAGCCGATTCAAGTGGGTGACTTACTCAAAACTATCGATCCTGAAAAGAAAATTAGGAGTGGTGAAGGCATTCTTCCTGATTACAAACCGCAAACAGGCTATGACGCGCCAACTCAAGGTGAAAGTGAAATCCCTGAAGGTTACAAAGAGGGTAAAGAAATTGTTGACGAGCTTAGGCAAGCTGCTGAATCACTCAAAGAAGCTGGGTTCGACGTTGAACTCAACGAGAAGTGGGTTGAAATCAAGTTGAGCAGCCAAGTTTTGTTTGGTAGTGGCCATGCACGATTATCAAATAAAGCAGGTCCGGTTCTCGATCAGTTAGTTGAGGTCATTTCAAAATTTAAAAATCCACTTCGTGTTGAAGGCTTTACAGATGATCGTCCGATAAAAACGGCAGCTTTTCCATCGAACTGGGAGTTATCAGCCGCACGTGCCGCCAGTGTTGTTAGCCACTTCACAACTCGTAAGATTGATCCACAAAGAATGGCTGCTGTAGGCTATGGTGAGTATAGGCCCATTGCAGATAACAGCACTGCTGTTGGTCGAAATAAAAACCGAAGAATCTTGATCATGATTTCAACCGATGCATCACAGTTGCAAGCCGATGCGCAAAGAAGCGAAGCTCGCGATTCTGAAAAGAAAAATATAAGCAGTGGTATTTTGCATACTATTCGACAACCTAGTCTAGAGGGTTTTGAAGAATGAAAGTCTGGACCGTAGCTAATCAAAAAGGTGGTGTTGGTAAAACGACAACGGCGGTATCGCTTGCAGGCCTGTTAGCCGCTAAAGGTTATGAAACCCTAATGATCGATCTTGATCCTCATGGGTCAATGACGAGTTATTTTGGTCAAGATCCTGATACGGTTGAAGAGAGTGTTTATACACTTTTTCAGTCAGCGGCTAACAAAACAAAGATCTCTATGGCATCCGTTTTGTTACGTACAGATGTTCCTAAACTGAGCTTATTACCAGCATCGACAGCTTTAGTCTCGCTTGATCGTCAGTTCGGTACACGCGTTGGCATGGGCATGGTGATTAGTAATGCTCTAAAACGCTGGGGTAATCATTTTGATCATGTCGTTATCGATTGTCCCCCTATGTTAGGCGTTCTACTGATCAATGCATTAGCTGCTAGTGATAGAGTCATCGTACCCGTCCAAACAGAGTTTTTAGCCTTAAAAGGCTTGGAACGTATTCAACATACATTCGATATTGTGCGTCAGGCACATGATTTACCTTTTCAAGAGGTGATCGTACCTACTATGTACGACCGGAGAACTCGTGCATCAATTGATAGCCTCAAGTATCTACAAGAGCATCATGCGGATCTTCTATGGGAGATGGTTATCCCGATAGACACAAATTTCAGAGAAGCCAGCAGAGTCGGACTGCCATTGCCTCTAATGAACCCACAATCTCGCGGAGCGTTGGCCTATCAAGCCTTATTAGATGATTTGCTAGAAAGAGAACGGGAAGCTAGCTTATGAGCACAACAGTCAAACAAGACGTAAAAGTATCAAACCAAACAGAGGCGTTGGGCTTATATCTAGATGCTCTATTTAGAGAGCAGCCTGAGATTGAAAAAAATCTTACCGAGTCAGTCGTTGCCGTCGAAACTGAGGTAGCGGAGCTAGAAGAACCGAAGCAAATCCGGCGGTTTGATGGGCAACCTGAGTGGGCTACCGAGTCATTCCAAACTCTCTTTATCGACATCGATGGTATGGATATCGCGATCCCCATGGAAGCGATGAGTGGCATAAGAAAATACCCGGAAAAATTAACAGAACTACCGAACTCAGCGGAGTGGGTTGATGGAAGCTTTCAACTCCATGGCAGCAGTATACAAGTCGTTAATGCTAGAAAACTATTCTTGCTGAGTAATAACCGTGAAATTGATTCTGGCGAAGAATTAAAAACACCGGAGTTTATCGTACAGATTGGTGATGGGCGTTGGGGACTTGCGTGTCACAGTGCTGATAGGGCCATTAAACTAGAGCCTGATCAAGTTCGATGGAGTGGGGCAGAAAGGCGTAGGCCTTGGCTACTCGGCATGATTAAAGAGCATTTATGCGCACTGCTCGATGGTGAAGAGTTTATTAAATATCTTGATGGTGGCGCAAAATCACCTTGAGGCATAATATTTTTGGCATAAACCGTGCTTTGCAATTCTATAAAGCACACATAATAGGATAAAGACAATGAATGCATTAGTTGAAGCAGTAGAAGATCCAGTCATCCAATGGGTTACGTTCCGTTTGGATGGTGAAACCTATGGAATTAACGTTATGCAGGTTCAAGAAGTACTGCGAATGACAGAAATCGCTCCTGTACCAGGTGCGCCGGATTATGTCATAGGTATTATCAACTTACGTGGCAACGTCGTTACCGTAATTGATACACGCAAACGTTTTGGCCTAATGACAACAGAAGCTGATGACTCAACACGAATCGTCATCATCGAGTCGGATAACAATATTGTCGGTATTCTCGTGGATAGCGTCGCTGAAGTTGTAAACCTACGCGGTTCACAAATCGAAACGGCACCGAATGTCGGCAACGATGAAAGCTCTAAATACATCCAAGGCGTATTCAGTCGTGAAGAAGATATTTTGATCCTTGTAGATTTGAATAAATTTCTCAGTGATGATGAATGGAGTGACGTAGGCTCCTTTTAACATCGGGGCTGAATCTTTTCTAACATGGCTATCAACTCAATAAAGTCATATCCCGTGTTGCCCATACTTCCGGTGCGACCAAGGGATGAACGAGATGATAGGCAGGAAAAGAACAAGGAACACGATGATGAAGACCATCAGCAACAAGAGAAACAATCAAATAACAAAGATGGTCATATTGATGAATTTGCATAGAGCCAGATTGAAAACACAATGAATTATTTGCTTATAATTGGCTTGATATCGTGCCTAGGAACGTGTGCGTGGTTAGCTTGGCAACTTCTTCAATTAAAAGAGACACTGCAAGAATCAGAAAAAACAAATCACCGCATGTATCAAGATCTACATGGCTTAGTTTTGTGTATGCGTGGGATCAGTGAACGGTTTGAAAAACAGCAGAAACAACTAAGAAGTGTCACCATCCGTCAAAATGACAGCAGTGCAAATAGCACCAACGACTCTCATTATGAACAGGCCGTCATGCTCATGGACAGAGGCGCAACCGCCGACGAATTGATCCAAACATGTGGCCTATCAGAAGGTGAAGCCGAATTAATGAACCGAATCAACGAGATCGGACTCGAAGCGACAAGCAACCAAACAGCATTGCGCTAAACGTAAAACTGGTTTACCCTTCACGCCCTGTCAAAACAAGACAGAAAAATTGATAAAAATATCGGAGAGGTGGCCGAGTGGCTGAAGGCGCACGCTTGGAAAGCGTGTATACGGTAACCCCGTATCGAGGGTTCGAATCCCTCTCTCTCCGCCAATTCCCAACAGATCACAGTAAAACAAAATCTCAGCTATTTAATTTAGTCAAAATTGAGGCATTGTCTTTAGTTTTATACTCCTTCTAAGATGGAGCAAGGCACCATAATAAAATGGTACCTTACTTCATAGTTTCATTTTCCTAATATAAGTTACGAGACACTCCAACTCGCTGCTAATACGGGAGCTAGTGAATCCCTTGCCTCATCAGATATCTGCATGGCACCACTGGCTGGAGGGTTAAATGCAGCCATGGCTGTAACGAGTTGCTCCAGCTGATTACCCGCTTGGATTTGAGCATCAGACACATTAATGGTTTCTATTACCTTAGTAGAATCGGCATACCAGTCACTTATAGTAGCTGAACTATTGCCTCCAACAACACTTACTTTGAGGCTATCCCCTTCACGTTGAAACCATAATTGGTCATGAGATATATTTGAGCCAAAAGTGATTTCATCGTTACCTTGCGCGTCTACAATAGTATTATCGCCATGATTTTGCTTTATAAGGTACTCATCATCTCCATCTCCTCCTAGCAGCACATCATTCCCCTTAAGCCCTTCAAGTGTATCGTTGCAATGGTAAACAAGCTCATTCTTCAAGGTACCAAAAAAGCTCTCGGCCACGGCATTATCGAGACATTCTCCTTTACGACTCATACTGCAACGTAGCCCGTTATCACGGAGTTGTTGTTGATAATAACCTGAGACATAGGTACTACCTTGATCGGAATGGACAATTATATTCTGCACCTGACCTCGTCGCCACAATGCCATAGTTAAGGTACGACTGTACCAACTCAGCATTGTTTCTTTCTCCCATCGACCAACCGAGCACCTGGCGTGAAAAGAGTTCTAATATCACCGCCAGATATAACCAGCCTTCGCGGGTGGCAATAAACGTCGTATCGGATACCCAGACTTTATTGACCGCCTTAACCGTAAAGTTTCTTTCCAGCAAATCCGGTGCCGGTTTTAACGTGTTCTTCGAGTTTGTTGTGAGCACAAATCGTCGGGTTATTTTTGACTGAATATCGGCCGATTTCATCAACCGTGCCACGCGATTAACGCTGCAGGATTCACCCGCTGCCATCAACTCTTGATGACGTCGGGGAGAGCCATAGGTTTCGCGTGATTGTTGGTAATAACACCGGAGCTTCGTGGTCAGTTGTCGGTTCTGACATGACCGCGGCCTTTTTTAGAATTTCATTCTCCTCCCAGAGGCGTTTTACTTCCTGTCTCAGTGTCGTTATGTCTGATTGTTCTACTTTTTTAGGCCTGCCTTTTCTGGAGGAGGCTACATCACTTTTTGGGCTAACTGTTCTTTCCATTTATAGAGTTGATTACGCCTGATACCCAGTTGCATGGCGATTTCACTGGCAGGACGGTCGGTTTCTTCCATCAGCCGCAGGGCTTCTAGCTTAAACTCTCGCGTGTAGGTTTTGTAAGGTTTGCGTTTCGTTGTCATTTTGGATACTCCTTTGAGACTCTATTGTCTCTTAGTTAATGTATCCGTTGTAATGGGGGAGGCTCAATCTGACCCCATTGATTCTCAATAACTGATAGCGCTTCTTGATGAGAAAAAACCACTGGGATACGACGAGATCGTTTAGCCTTCGTGATAGTCAGTTGACCTAAAGGCATCTCAAGATATCGGTTATATAAAAATGCCAGAGCATTGAGTGCTGTTTTCTGAGTATTAATACTAACATTTTCAACGACTGCTAGATTATGAAGAAACTGCTCAACATGAGCTGGGCCCATCTCTTGCGGATGCTTCATTCGATGATACCTGATAAATTTCTTTATCCAGAAACAATACGTTTTCTCAGTTTTATAAGCTAGATTTCGAGCTCGAATAAAAACCCTGAGTTTATCCATAAACTTAACAGGTGGTGAAGGTATTGCTGGCTGAATATCGTTAATTGATTCCATCTGTCACTCCCTAACATGATGATAAATATATAACTTTCACCGAGTATATAAATAGTCCGACATAAAAATCAACCGACTGTCGGACTATTTTTTTAAAACAAAAGTTACAAATATTAACTAAGCATCTGATAGTTAATGCGTTAGTGTAAGTTCAGTCAACTATATATTTACAAAAAACATTAAAAAATAGACCGACACCATGTCGGACTATTATGCTTGTTTATTTAGAGGTTCAGCCTTATGTGGTTGAATTACAATTATTTATTAGATGTCGGTTTTTATCTTGAAAACGAAATAGACCGACAAAGTGATAGCCGACATAGTGTCGGTGAATAAAACTGTTATGTCTCTGCGAGGCAAAAACTTTTTTTGGGCGGGTTCAGTTATTATTAAAGACACCCCCCCACTTTTTTGGCGGTTTTCGCAGTTTCGTTTATTTAGTTCGCTAGTTTGGTAAGCTGTTTTTTTGTTTGGGTGTTTTAGCTAATTTTACATTCATTCCTTTAGTTGGCTTTTAGTATGTGCCAATTTGAAAGTGTATTTTTTATTTACCAGCAGTTTAGTTTTATCAGTGTGTTTGCTTGGGTTTGGTTTCCGTCGTTTTTGCAATCGGTTACTTAGTTTTTGTTACGCTTTTGGCTTCTGCTATAACTTTTAATCAAGCAACTTTTACATAACAAATTGCTGCAACGGAAACTCGCTACGCTCGTTCCGCTGAGCAAGGCGTTAGACTTCAAAAAATAAAATTACTCTTTTCTTAAAGTTGACTAATAAACTGCAAAAAATGAAGCTTTCTTTAAAAATATTCACTTTATTATCAATCGTAGTAGCCTTAATTTTTTCCTCTATTTTATTACTAAGCCCTGGAAGTAAAGTGAATGCGAAAATAGATTCAAAGAGGTTTCAAGTACTAAGCAAGACTGTTGACCCAGCTAAACAAAACATTAAATTATTCTGGAAAAATGATAAGAACAAGAACTATGGTAACTTTCAAAGCCTAAAAACAAAAATAGAAAATGAAGGCCAGCAATTAATATTTGCGACCAATGGAGGCATATATGATAAAAATCATAGACCCAAAGGGCTATATATAGAAAATGGTATTGTTCTCTCCAAAATAGATAGAAAAGAGGAGGGGTATGGTAATTTTTATTTAAATCCAAATGGTATTTTCTATATTACACATAGTGAAAAAGCATTTATAAAAACAACAAAGAACATAAAAGATTACAACAACGTAAAGTACGCTACACAATCAGGCCCTATGTTAGTAATTGATGGAAATATACACCCTAAATTTGCAAAAGGATCAAAACATACCAATATAAGAAATGGTGTTGGCATTTTACCAAATGGTAATATAATTTTTGCGATGTCTAAAGAAAAGGTTAATCTTTTTGATTTTGCATCATATTTCAAAGAACAAGGTTGTGACAATGCATTATACCTAGATGGGTTTGTATCAAAGACCTTCTTACCATCAAAGAATTGGACACAAATGGACGGTAATTTTGGTGTTATTATAGGTATCACCCAGTAACGTAATCTATTGAAATTAATAATAGTCTAACAAGTTGCTGCATCGGAAAAAACTACTCGCTCGCGCTCGCATTTTTCCGCTGGGCAAGGCGTTAGATTATTTCCATTTTACATATTAAGGATTTGAAAAAATTATGGATGAAGAAAATAAGAAAAAATTTAGTGATGCATTAACAGATATTGGGATATCTTTTATATTGAGTGCAATTATATGGACATTTTTTCTTTTAAACGGGGAAAGAGGTTTAATAGAATTCTCCTTAAACATTTTATTACATGCCCTGATATTGTTTTTCATCTTTAAAGCTTATAAGAATAAAAATGCTGAACTTGCGAGTAATATTGCACTTATGTTATTAATAGCATTCATTATTATTGTTATGATCATCCTTTATGAATCATATTTAATTTCAGAAGGTCAACACTTTGCTGCGGCCACACCAGCGTTTATTGGAATTTGGGAATCATATAAAGCAATGAACTTATTTAAATCTATTCACGCCGATGAATAACAAATCTAACAAGTTGCTGCATCTGAAAAACTACTCGCTCGCGCTCGCATTTTTCAGCTGAGCAAGGCGTTATGTCTCTGCGAGGCAAAAGCCACTTTGAGGCGTTTGAATAGTCAATTTTAACACCCCCCTACTTTTTGGCACTTTTTAATAATTTTACTTGGAGCAACATAAACTTGAATTTTTTGCCACAAACTAAACTGGATATAATAATTTATCTGGCAATGTTTTTAGTTTTATTAAACCTAATTTTTATATTATCTAACTTTTATAAAAATCGCCTTACAGGTAACAGTTTATTCGAGACTATAAATTATCATTTGGCTAAAGGAGAGTTAAAAAAAGCATTAAGTGTTTGTAAAAAACTAAATAAAAGCAGACCTAACGACTCCAATGTAATGCTCATTACAGCGAGAACTCTTTTTCTTGCAGGGAAAAAACAAGAAGCTAAGAAATTGTTTGAAAAACTTGTTATAAAAGATCCTGCGTTTAAGGCTGAAGCTAACAAATATTTAGACACTTTTGAAACAAATACATAACAAGTTGCTTCATCGGAAAAACTACTCGCTCGCGCTCGTATTTTTCCGCTGAGCAAGGCGTTATGTGTATTAAAATTAGTTAACGAGGTAATAAAAATGTCATATAGAAACTTTGAAGAACTAAAGCACCTTTCAAAAGATGAAGCGAAACGCTTATATAAAGAGGCATATTCACGGTTTAAAACTACTGAAAAAAAAGAGTACTTTAAACTACATCTACCAATAATATTAGGTCAAGTAATAGGAGGTGCTTTTGGTTCATATTTTTATAACTCAACTCATCTCTTTATTTATACTGGGCTGATTGGAGCTTTTATTGGACTCTTTTTCACGAGAAAACTAATTCAAAAACAAATAGAACCATACATTCAAGATGTAGTTAATAAGTCACTCACATAACAAGTTACATCATCGGAAAATCAACTCGCTCGCGCTCGTCGTTTTCCGC
>OJDV01000038.1_pt1 | contig 104569 bp, 88 predicted proteins | sample 1592911 | NCBI WGS metagenome assembly OJDV01 (sample SAMN05416860, study PRJEB24817) | seawater metagenome | isolation source: Sea water | place: Canada:Atlantic | collected 2013-11
CTTCCCAGCTCAGCAGCGGGAGAGATATTCGAACGTTAAGAGTTCGACCGAAAGCAAAGCTTTCGGCACCAAGCGCAAAGCGCGCAGCCCGCAGGGTTTTCACAGCCCCAAGGCTGTGAAAAGTAATCTCTCCTGCACGGCAACGTATTCAGCACCGCAGCAGCGAGCTATTCCCAAATTCAAAGCATCTCCCCCCAGCAATGCCATCCCCAAATCCAATAGAATCTTCCCAGCTCAGCAGCGGGAGAGATATTCGAACGTTAAGAGTTCGACCGAAAGCGTCGCTTTCGGCACCAAGCGCAAAGCGCGCAGCCCGCAGGGTTTTTACAGCCCAAAGGCTGTAAAAAGTAATCTCCCTTGCACGGCAACGTAATCAGCACCGCAGCAGCGTGCCATCCCCAAACTTAAAGCATCCCCCCCCAGCAATGCCATCTTCAATCAAACTACCGCTCTAAATTTCCCATCCCCTCCAAAAACCTTAAAACCGGATATTTCTCCTCCCCTCGAAACAAGCCCTGGTTATACCCGCCTAAACTGAAGGTACCCGGAATGACGTGATTCAGAGTTAGGAAAACTAAGTACTCTTCATCAGGGAAAATCGATACATCCTTTATAGCGCTAAACTGATGATTAGGTTCTACACCTACGCGTAAATAATTTTTCTCGAATGTCGCGACTAGTGCCTGCTCGAGCTCTTGTTGTCTTCTTTCATACTCTAGGGCGTCTAAGGTTTGCGTTTCGAACGCCAATATTAGAGCATCTCTCTCTGCCATCAACGCCGTCCTACGCTCAACTTGTAAGGACTCTCTGAAGTTTGTCGCTTCGCCACGACTTATACCCCAGTCCAAAAAGGGCAACATGTCGTTACCTACCCGTATAAGGATCGGCTCGTTATGATCTCTAATCGTATTATCGACGAATATCTCGCTTGGCAAGAATTCGAGTTCCCACCAGTCGGAAGCTAAGCCTATGCCATTATCAGGCTCCATAGCCTCGGTGATCACAAACTTGCCCGTTGCGACGATCGCGTAGGATTGTAGGTGCTGCAATCCGAGAGTATAGAAATCGATTTCTGGCTCTGGTTCAGCAGCATTCACATTGTGGAATAGCAGAACACCTGCAAGAAAAGCATGATGAATTTTCATTGAGCCTCCGTTGCTTTGTACATTGCCTATTTCTCCACATACCCCAACAAAGACCGATTAATAATCCCATCCCACCCAGCCTCGAAATTATGCTTCGCCAGATCAGGGTTATCATTAGGGAAGGTATGCAGCCCCGAGTGGGTAAGCCGCAGCAATGTCTTTTCCCCTTGTGGAACAAGCTCGAAGCTCACGAGTGAATCGCCTACATAGCCTTCATAGCGCCAGCTATAACTCAATTTCTCGCCAGGTACGACCTCTTTTACTTCGCACAAGTGCAGATATTGCCTCTCCGGGCTAGGCCCGCCGGCGAAGGTAAACTTAAAACCCACTTCTGCCTTGAACTCCGGCAGGTCAAAGTACCATTTCGTCATCTCGTCCCTGTCGGTTAAGGCGCGCCAAAGAGCGTCTGCGGAGGTGGAAAAGACGCGCTCTAGTATGATCGGTGCGTCGGGTTTGCTCATGACTGACTCTCCTTATTATCGTTCCCGGGCGGTGCCTCAAGGTGTTGTGCTAGGGCGTCTAGCTTCTGGTTCCAGAAAATCTCATATTGCGTTAGCCAATCTTTTACTGGCTGTAGATTCTCTAGCTTGCTGGTGCAGAAGCGCTCGCGGCCCTGCTGGCGTATGTGCAAGATGTCACATTCGGCGAGTATCTTAATATGCTTAGATATCGCCGGCCTGCTAATCGAGAACTGTTCGGCGATTGCATTGAGGTTCATCGGCTTGGAGGCAAGCATGTGAATGATGGCCCTGCGCGTGGGGTCCGCGATGGCTTGGAATACGTCTCTTCGCATTGCGAATCCTTATTATGTAATCGAATGGTTACAAATATAGTTCGAGCATTTGTTAGATGCAAGTGCAGAAACGATAGAACGGTCTTTAGCGGCGCGGAAGCAAGCTTCTGATTTACGGCTAAGGGCGTTATAGTAGCTCAATCTTAGGGGTGCTTTTCACGAAGTGCTTCGGGCTAAAACAACTACAATATCTTCCTTTCGGAGACCTTTATGAACGTATTTGCTCGCACGCTTACTGCTCTTGGCCTAGGCCTAACTCTTGCTGCCGGGGCGCTTGCCGCGGACATGGAAGACACCATTACTGTTAGCAGCACTGCATTCGATATGCATGCAATGGTGCCTTTGGCGAACTCTGCCTATGGTGATAACGTGTCGCCACAGCTGTCCTGGAGCGATCTTCCCGAAGGTACAGTACAACTAGCCCTAGTGATGGATGACCCTGTAGTGCCAATGCCACAGCCCTTCGTGCATTGGGTGGCTTACAATATTCCTGCGGCAGCGGGCCAATTGCCAGGTTCGCTTAGCAAAGAGCCTATGGTGACAGGGGTTGCTGGTCTAGAGGGCATGGTGAATGGCTTGAACGGTATTCGTCAGGCTGGTTATTTCGGACCGCGCCCCCCAGTCGACGGCAAGCTACACGCCTATCATTTCCGCATCTATGCCTTGGATGCCGCACTAAATCTGCCTGAAGGCCTCAACAAAGAGACTCTGCTAGAGGCGATTGACGGCCACATATTGGGCACTGGCATGTTGATGGGACACTACGAGCAGAAAGAATAAGAGAAGAGCAGCCTTATGAAACTCCTACAGACGGTTTTACTCGTGATGACAGTTTCAACTAGCGCCTTTGCGCAGACTAATCGAATCGACATCATTCGCCATGACGCGCCGGAGCTCAGTCAGTTCGGTGCATTCGATATTGGCGTGCGAACCCTTGACCTAGTTGCAACTCAGAGCGTGGATGTCATCAACTCGGTAGCGGGGGAGGTCACTAATTATTATGACCGGCCCCTTACGGTTGAGCTTTGGTATCCCGCTACTCTCAACGCAGGACAGAGTCCCGGCGGTGAATACAGCGCGGAAACGCGTAATCTCGAGATAATTGCGACCCTGCATGGCAAGGCCGTTCGAGATGCTGCGCCGAATACGTTGGAGGGGCCTTACCCTCTGGTCATCATCTCTCATGGCTATCCGGGTAATCGATTCCTGTTAAGTCATATTGGCGAGAACCTAGCCAGTAAAGGCTATGTCGTTGCCTCTATCGACCATACGGACAGTACATATCGTCGGCAGGAACCAATCGCCAGCACACTCTATAATCGTCCACTAGATCAACGCTTCGTGTTAAACAGTATTGCGGACATGAACGACGACAGTGGGAGTTTTCTCTCTGGCATTGTCGATGCAGACAATACGGGCCTGATCGGTTTCTCTATGGGTGGCTATGGGCTCCTAAACAATGTTGGGGCCTCTTTCAACACTGCGATGATCGATGCGGCGATCTCCCCGCCCAACGAATTACTCGCAGACCACACGCTGCAGAATCGCAACTATCGGCGCAATCTAGACCCGCGCATCAAGGCCGCGGTGGCTATCGCCCCTTGGGGTATGAACAGTAACTTCTTCACGCCTCAGACTCTAGAAGGCGTGCAGACGCCCACTTTGTTTGTTGCAGGAGATGTTGATGTAACTGCCGGCTATGAGAATGGCACTCGGGCGATCTTCGAGAACACGGTAAACGCGGATCGCTATCTGCTAACCTTTATCAACGGTGGACATAGCGTTGCCGCGCCTATCCCGATGCCTGTGGAGATACTAGATGACCCGGAGCTCAACGGAGCGGGACATTATGTAGACCCCGTTTGGGATGCGGTGCGTTCGAATAATATCCTCGACCATTTCGCGACGGTATTCTTAGATATGCATTTAAAAGGCATGTCCGAGCGTGCTGCCTATCTAGACCTGATTCCTAATGGCAATGACGGCGTCTATGCGATGAATGGCGAGACGGCTGGGCCGACACATACCTACTGGAAAGGCTTCGGACGCGGCCGCGCGGTCGGGCTACGTTTCGAGCATAAAGCCAAGGGCGAATAAGAGTGCAGGGCGAGGCTGGATACCACTCCAGCCCCGCCCTTTGCTCATTTGTACACGGGGAATTCTAGGCAAAGCGTCTTAATGCGCTTACGCACGCTCTCTATGGTCGCCTCGTTTTCGATATCCGCTAGCACCTCGCAGATACACTCCACGAGCATCACCACCTCCTTCTCCCTCATGCCGCGCGTTGTAACAGCGGGCGAGCCGATTCTAAGTCCGCTGGTCACAAACGGGGGGCGAGGATCATTGGGTACTGCGTTCTTGTTCACGGTAATATTGGCTCGGCCCAACGCTGCGTCGGCGTCTTTGCCCGTTATGCCTTGCTTGACCAGGCTTAGTAGAAATAAATGGTTTTCTGTGCCGCCAGAGACTACTTCATAGCCCTTGTCTATGAAGGTCGTCGCCATCGCCTGCGCATTTTTAACCACCTGTTCTTGATAGCGCTTAAACTCCTCTGACATCGCCTCCTTAAAGCAGACCGCTTTAGCTGCAATGACATGCATGAGGGGGCCGCCTTGGCTCTCGGGAAATACCGCAAAATTAAGTTTTTTCTCGATCTCTGGGTTTGCGCGAGCGAGTATGATTCCGCCTCTTGGTCCTCTCAATGTCTTGTGGGTCGTGGTCGTTGTGATGTCCGCGATATTGACAGGGCTGGGGTAAACTCCGGCCGCTACTAGGCCAGCGACATGTGCCATGTCAACCACAAACCATGCGCCTACACTATCGGCGATCTCGCGGAAGCGCTGCCAGTCGACGATCTTAGAATATGCAGAGAAGCCCGCCACAATCACCTTAGGTTTGTGCTCCTTCGCCAGCGCCTCCACTTGAGCATAATCGATCTCGCCAGTGGCCTGGTCCAGTCCATACTGTATCGACTTGTAGATGCGCCCAGAGAAGCTTACAGACGCGCCATGGGTTAGGTGCCCGCCATCGGCTAGGCTCATGCCGAGCATAGTATCACCCGGTTTCATAAGTGCCATATAGACGGCCGCATTGGCTTGCGAACCGGAGTGTGGTTGCACATTTGCGTAGTCAGCCTTGAATAGCGCCTTCGCGCGATCTATGGCGAGTTGTTCGACTTTGTCGACGAATTCGCAGCCGCCGTAGTAACGTTTACCAGGATAGCCTTCGGCATATTTATTGGTGAGTGCGGAGCCCTGTGCTTCCATTACTAGCGGACTAGTATAGTTCTCCGAGGCTATCAATTCGATGTGTGTTTCCTGTCGCTGCGTTTCTTCTAACATGCTGTCGTTGAGCTCGGAGTCGAACTCCGCCAACTTAAGGCTTTTGTAAAACATCCAAGTCTCCCACTTTAAGTTTCTAGACGATAAATTGAATTTTATGCGAGCTGAACGCGATGCCTTGCGCGATACCCGGAAAGGAAAGGCGAACAATCTCCCATAGTTTTGTTCGAAGTGTCAACGCCAAAAAAGCGCTTAGATCGCCAGAATAGCGGGGCTCTGAATTCCGCTCTAGAAGCGTGCAGAAAGTACTGAAGTGCTTCGGTTTAGGGCGCGCTCCCAAAGAGTGCGCGACCGATATCGGATGAGCGAAAATGGTTCAAGTTTTAGAGTGGGTAGAGTTTTTTTTCGTTTTATTCAAGCTAGATAGAAAACTAAAAATTCTCTGTACTCTGAAGAAATTGCCTTTCTTAAACAGTCCCTTAGCAATGCTTTTAGAGTTTTGCGGTGCAGGCAAAAGAGCAATTTATTTTCGCCAAATTCTTTCTGGTACGCAAAATGCACCACGCTTTGCGACAAGAAGGCTGCGAGAAAGGATCAACAAGTTATCAACCCGTTTACGAAAGGGTAGAGAGTCTGCACTGCCTCGCGGTCGATATCCATTTTCAAAGGCGCCTGTCTCAGGAGTAAAGCGTGGCTAATATGACTAAGTTCAAATTTCGACCTTTAGCACTACCGTTTTTTATCAGCACTATAGCCATGCTCGCTGCTTGCAGCGGTGAGTCAACAACGAGCTCAACGGCGCCAATGCCAGCCGCTGCTGCGGCTCCGGCGCCAAGCCCCGCTAGCACGGCGCTCGGCATTCGCCCGACCGGTGACGAGACCGTTGCGATAGACATGAGCACTATCCATAACGACGAGTTGAAGGAGATTTTTGACTACATCGATAGCAATATCGATGAGCATGTCGAGAATCTGCAGCGTTGGATACAACAGCCAAGCGTCTCCAATACAGGCGAGGGAATTCAAGAGTCCGCATACATGGTTAAAGGTTTCTTCGACCAACTCGGTTGTCAGACTACCAACGTATATGACGTCGGCATTACGGAGTGGGGACAGCAGGGTAATCCTGTGGTTTATGCCGATTGCGACGAAGGCGCTGAGAAGACACTGGTGATTTATTGGATGTACGACACCATGCCGATCACCCAACCAGACTTGTGGAAATCGCCTCCCTTCGCGGCCAATCTCATCGAGCAGGCGCCCTATGCAAAAGTATTGTTAGGTCGTGGCGCTAGTAACTCCAAGGGCCCGCAGATGACACAGCTCAATGCGCTGATGTCCATTAAAGCGGTCACGGGTAAGTTACCGGTCAACCTAATCTTTGTGGCCGAAGGCGACGAGGAGAGAATGTCCACCGGTTATCGGAAATTCGTCCGAGAGAATCCAGAGTTGTTTGCGAAAGCTGATGCGATGTACCGCTTCGGTAGTCAGGGCAGTTTCGGTGGCGGCTCCGAGGGCAGCGTCTTCGTAGAGCTAATCACCAGCGGCGAGTCCTGGGGACGCGGTCCGAACTACAGCAATATTCACGGCGGCAATAAGCGTTCGGTAGATGCACCGGCTTGGCGTCACATCCAGATGTTATCCACTCTCGTGGATGAGACTGGGAACCGTGTGATGTTCGAAGGCTTCTACGACAATATCGAGGAGTTGAGCGAGCCTGAGCTAGCAAAGCTGCGCGAGATGGCCGAGAACATCGACCTCGAAGTGGCTGCGCGCAACCTCGGCGTAGAACGCTTTATTGCGGATGACCCACTTACCTTTATCACCATGGCGCGTTACGGGCAGTCGATGAACCTCGACGGTATCTGGGGCGGCAATATGTTCGAAGGCGGCTCTGGCGCGATTCTGCCCAACCGTATCGTCTCCAAGCACAACTTCCGTTACGTGCCCTTTCAAGACGGCATGGATATCGTCAATAAGCTGCGCATACACCTAGACAAGTTCGGCTACGAAGATGTTGAGATCAATGTAGTGGGCGATGTGCCATGGGCGAAGATGTCATATGACAACGATATTGCCCGTGCAGCGATGACGATGTTCGACACTTTTGGAGTGGCTTACAACGATCCAATCAAAGAGATGGAATCGATGTTGGGCGGTTATTGGCCCGCGTATCTGTTTGCCGGTGACGTGATGGACATTCCTATTGTGAGTGGTCAGGTAGGTTCAGGTGGAAACGCACACGCCGCTAACGAGTACTTTGTGATCGAGGGCGCTGGCAACACATATGGCATGGCCGGTGGCGAAAAATCTGTAGCGACAGTGCTATACAACTACGCTGGCTTGAACGAGGCGCCGGCGTCGTCGGATTAATCGATACGCAAACTGTTCACAGCCCGTTCGCTTAGTTTTTCTAGGCGGCCGGGTTGCCGACTCGATCAGTACTTTGTTTATAGGAAGCAAGATATGTCAGTGATTTCACTTCAAGGCATCAAAAAGATTTATCACTTAGGCGATAACACCGTTCATGCGCTTCGTGGAGTTTCGCTCGATATCGAGGAAGGCGAGTTTGTCGCCATTACTGGGCCATCTGGTTCGGGAAAGTCGACGATGATGCATATCCTCGGTTGTCTGGATAGTCCGACGGAGGGCAGTTACCTGCTCAATGGCAAGAATGTATCGAACCTGCCACGCCAGGAGCTCGCCGATATTCGCAATCGCATGATCGGTTTTGTATTCCAAGGCTTTAATCTTCTGCCGCGTACCACAGCGGTCGAAAACGTCGAGTTGCCATTGCTGTATACGCGACCGGTGATGAGCAATGCAGAACGTAACAAGCGCGCAGTTGAGGCGCTTACTGCGATGGGCTTGGCCGATCGACTGGATCACCATCCTAGCCAACTCTCTGGTGGTCAGCAGCAACGCGTGGCGATCGCTCGGGCGCTAGTCAATAAGCCAGCGTTGATCTTAGCCGATGAGCCTACCGGTAACCTCGACTCCAAGACGAGCATCGAAGTGATGCGACTGTTGCAGGAACTTCGTGAGAAGCAGGGCATCACCATTGTCTTGATTACCCACGAGCCGGAGATCGCGGCGTATGGAACTCGCATTATTTCCGTGCGCGATGGCGTGATTATCAGTGACGAGAAGAACACTCCCCGCAATCCGGAAGAAGACTTAGCAGCGGTTGCCCCTATTGCGGCCGCGAGCGGTTACTAGGAGAGAACATGGGATTCGCCGCGCACTTGATTGCTTTGGCATGGCAGGCGCTGATGCGCAACAAAGCACAGACACTTATGGCAATGCTAGGAGTCACTGTCGGCGTTGGGGCATTGGTGACAAGCATGGCTCTCGGCCGAGGTGCGCAAGAGGCGATTAAAGATCAGCTTCTAGCCGCTGGCGCTAATATGATCATTGTGAACTCCGGCAACTATCAGACAGAGCGTGCTGGGGCTGGGGGTTCACCGGCAGACCACGGGTATATTCCCTCGCCTAAACCGCAGCGTACTCCCTATCTAGTTAAAGGCCCTATCCCTGGGTTTCCCAATGTTCGTCTGCTCAACGCCCACTTCGAAGATGACCCGATGGCTGAGCATGATCATCCTCTGGCCAGCGAACGCTTGGGTGACAATATGGCGGGCCTTGGCGCCGCAGCTACTTTGACATTGGACGATGCCGAGGCGATACGCAATGAGATCCCGGGTATCGACTTTGTCGCCTCTGGGGTGCATGAGAACGCGCGCATCTCCCTCAAGGCAGATCCAATGAAACAATGGTTCACTCGTCTGCATGGTACCGAGTCAGACTTGCCCGTGATTCGCAGTGGTTGGATATTCCCCTATGGGCGCTTTCTAAGCGCATCGCAAGTGCGAGATGCCGAACAAACAATGGTAATTGGCCGTGTGGTGGCCGCCCGTCTCTTTGGGGAGGGCATCAACCCCGTAGGAGAGACCATCGTTCTATGGAACCAGGATTTCAGAGTCATTGGTGTTGTAGACAGTACTAGCTGGGCAGCGCAGCCCAGCGCAGGGGACGATCAATTCGATGCAATCTATATTCCCGTCACTACAGTCCATAGTCTGCTCAATCTTAGTAAATTGAACACCATCACCATTACTACCGAGTCTGCAGGTGAGACGACCCGTATAAGCAAGCAGATCGAAGATATCCTTAGGCGGCGTCACGGAATTACGGAGCAAATGCCCGACGATTTCACCGTGAAGACACAGGCGCAGCAGTTACTTGGCAAAGGGCTATCGCCCGATGTTGCACGCATCGTTGCAGGCAATCTCGAGAGTATCGATGCCCTGACCATAGAACAGCTATCGGCATCGCTGCAACGTGCTAACAGGACTATGCTGGCTCTGCTTGCAGGGGTTGCCACGGTGTCGCTTCTTGTGGGTGGCATAGGCGTCATGAATCTTCTTTTACTCTCTGTCACGCAGCGCACCCGCGAAGTCGGTCTACGCATGGCGATGGGGGCGCGAGGCAGTGACATAGCCTCGCAGTTCGTGCTTGAGGCGATCGTATTGAGCGTAGTTGGCGGACTGATCGGCGCTGCCTGCGGCGTGTTGGTAGCGGAGAGTCTCGAGCAAGTCTTTCAATGGTCGACAGACGTGTCCGTCATCTCGATGGTATTCGCAATTATTGTGGCGGCAGTGCTCGGTATAGTCTCGAGTGTTTACCCCGCCCATCGTGCTTCTCAACTTAATCCTATTGGTGCTCTTAATCATGAGTAAAGAGGGTGATTGCAATGCATAGTTTTCCTGTAGTTTGGGCTCGCGCCATTTTGTGTGCGGCACTGTTAAGTATTCCCGCGCTAGCTCTTGGACATGGCGAGGAGGAACACGGTAATCACGACGCCAAACATGGCGGTTTCGTAATGATGTATCTGGATATGCATTTCGAGTTGGTAGTACCAGAGCAGGGCGGCATACAGCTCTACTACAGCGATCCACTGCGCAATGATCTGCCTGCCGCAGTGGTTGCAGATGTGAGCGTTGAGATCGAAAGAAGTGGTAACAGCATTGAACCGGTCGCCATGATGATTAGCGCCAGTGGCGATCATTGGATGGGGGAGAGTACTCCTGTCACCAACATAGATGACATCGTGCGTGTCGCTTTCCTGTTCCAAGGTGAACCGTTCGTTCTCGACATCCCGGCGATGGTATTGCCGCGCTTCATGGATGCCCCCACGCCCGTCATCGCAGAGTCAGAACATGCTGGACACTAGTTTCAAGATGGCATTAAAGGCCTTGCTGCAGAATCGCTTGCAGGCTCTTTTAACCCTTAGCGGCATGAGTATTGGTGTCGCCATGGTTGTCGTAGTTTCAGGTCTCGGGCGCGGCGCGCAAGAACAGATCGAGAACCAGATCGAAAGCGCCGGTCCTACCATGATTAGCATTCGCTCCGGTAATTTTCAGCTACTCGCACAAGCAAACGGGGGGCAGGATAGCTCGGGCGGCGAAGTGTCCGAGTCAGGCCTCGTGGATGCCGAGATGGCTATGCTCGGAGAGACCGGTGGCACCGGTGCCGTCAGCACCAAGCAGCGTAAGGTGAAGATTACTAAGGTGCGCAGTCCTGCTTGGCCCCTGCGCATGGAAGAACTCGAAATGCTCGGCAACGAGATCGAAGATGTGCGCGCAGTTGCCGGTAGCCTCAGTGGCAATCTCTCGGTAGATCGCGCAGACGAGAGTCCTGTGCGTATCGCACGGCTTTTCGGATTCCAGAATTCCTGGCATGAGATGCAAAGCTGGAAAGTGCTAGAGGGGCGCGCGGTGAGCGAGCGCGAGCAAAACTCTGGTGCACCTGTGATGTTGATAAGCGAGACAACTGCCGCGCGAATCTGGCCAGCGGAGGACGCCATTGGGAAGAGCCTTTCCCTAGGCGGGCAGAATGTCTCGGTCGTTGGCATCATTGCCGACGAAGAAGATCAAACAAGTTCCATCATCGTGCCGACCATCTATATCCCCTTGCAACTCGCCATGAAATTGCTGAATCGCGATACCTTCGATGAGATCACGGTGCGCACGCGCTCCGTTGCGACCACCTCCCGCGTTGCCGCAAGCATTCGCGAGTCGATGCGTGCGCTGCGGGAATTACCCGAAGACACCCTAGAGGATTTCCGAGTCGAGACCCAGAGTGTATCGGCTATGCCGGGGCTAGGTTCGGATCCGCGTCTCTCACGCGCCGTTCACTCCAATGTGGTGGAATTCGAGCAGGCCTCATGGGAAGAGATGGCGAAGAGTTTAAGACAAGCTGGCCGTACCTTTACCCTTCTTCTCACTGCGGCAGCAGCAGTCTCACTTCTAGTGGGCGGCATAGGGGTCATGAATATTATGTTGGTCTCGGTGGCACAACGACGCAGGGAGATTGGCCTGCGTATGGCACTTGGTGCGCGCATGAACGACGTTCTAGTACAGTTCATTGTCGAGGCGGTAACACTTGCAGCATTGGGTGGCTTAGTGGGCCTTGGTCTAGGCGCGATTGGGCTGTATATCGTCGATCATGGGATGAACTGGGCGACTTCTGTGTCACCTACCATGTTGTTTGTTGCCGTGGCCTTGGCGGCGAGCACTGGCATTATTTTTGGGTACGGCCCTGCACGCAGTGCGGCAAGCCTGGACCCCGTTGTCGCACTTAAAATCGATTAATTATCTCTTCTTCTTGGAGTAAGCATGTCCGCAATGTTGCCGGTTAATATTAAATTAGCGATCCGCTCCCTTAGTCGCAACCCACTGCGCACCGTCTTGACGATGCTCGGCATCATCATAGGGGTGGCAGCGGTATTGACGATGGTGGCCTTGGGCACAGGGGCAAGAGCATCCGTCGAGAGTGAGGTGAGTTCCGCGGGAACCAATATCGTATTCGTACGCTCGGGTAACTATACCCGCGGAGGCAAGACCGTTGGCATCGCCTCGGGCCTCGGGGCCGCCAATACGCTTATCCCCGACGACGGCAGCGCCATTTTGCAACAAGTGGCCGGCATCACCGCTATTAGCCCGGGCGTATCACTACGGACATTCGTGACCGCTGGCGACGCGAGGGAGTTCCTACGCGTACAAGGGGTGGCAAGCAACTTCTCCTCAATCTATACCTGGAATTTTAGCCAAGGACGAATGTTAGTAGACAACGGTCCTGCAGAGGCGGTGTTGGGTCAGACACTTGCGACTAAGCTATATGGCAGCAGCAATCCAGTCGGCAATGTCATTCAGGTACGCGACACGGTTTATACCGTGGTAGGGGTTACCGACGGTCAGGCGGAAGATCATGCGGAAGTTATGTTCGTCCCATGGCAATCTTTGCAAGCTAGTATGGGAGTGGGTCACATCGACTCGCTTACTCTTGCCGCAGAGAAGGCGGGGGAGACCTCTCGCATCGGCGAAGAGGTAAAGTCGATTCTTCGAGCGCGACATAATATAAGCACAGAATTGGGTGTGGATGGCATGTTGGAGCCAGACGATTTTATCGTGGAGACTCAGGCCGCGCAGGCACTTACCAAGGGGCTTTACACTCCGGCCGCGGCTTTTGCTTTAGCGAACCTGCCTAAACTCGATGAGGTCACTCTGGACGAGATGGCGGACACTCTGGATCGCGCAAGCAACACCATGACGGCGCTTCTTGCCAGCATCGCTGCGGTGTCACTCATTGTCGGGGGCATCGGCATCATGAATATCATGCTGGTGGCGATAACCGAGCGAACGCGTGAGATCGGATTGCGCATGGCCACCGGCGCTCGCTCTGGCGACGTGGCCATGTTGTTCCTAATCGAGTCTATTACCCTTAGCGTAGTAGGGGGGCTCATCGGGCTCGTGCTCGGCTTACTCTCTGCGCAGGTGGTAGGCTGGTCCCTCGGTTGGCCTGCGACTATCTCCGTTGCGTCGACAGTCATGGCGATCGGTATTGCGGCATTGGTTGGTTTAATCTTCGGTATCTACCCAGCACGCCGTGCATCGTTGTTAGACCCGATCGACGCGTTGCGAACAGAGTAAGAACTGTGACAGATCAGCATGCCATACAGAATAAGCCTAGCTCGTTATTCAAACGCTTACGACTGCCAATTGCGGTGGCCTGCGTTGTTGCTCTAGGTGCAGGCCTGTACTTGGGACTAGCACCTAGTTCGCCACAGGAGCGTCTTGCCTCCTACGGCGAAGACTACATCGAGCTAGTAATGTCATTAGACCGTCTGCAAGAGGGCGAAGTCGATATCTATTATGGTCCTGAAAATCTCGACAAAAGAGAGGCGAGCGATGGTCCTGATCTAGAGTCCCTATTGGCCTCCACGCAATCCCTTCGAGATCAATTGGCAGACCCAGAGTTGAGCGTGATTCCTCAGCGTCAGGCCTCTCTTACTAAGAAGGTAAAGAGCTTAATACTAGTATTAGAATCCATCATCTCTCCTGAGCAGTTTAGCTATGAGGAAGAAGCGAAGGATATTTTTGGCATCGATCTAAAGGGGAGCGACGAGACCGATCTCGCAGTGTATCGCGAGCAACTAGAGGCATTGCTGCCTGGCAGCGGCGCGGTTGCATATCGTTTGGCACAGTTTCGCAATCAATTTCTAGTGCCGGCCGATAAGCGCCAGGCAGTTTTCGCACGGGCCTTGGAAGAGTGTAAGGCTCGTAGCCTGGCTCACTGGACGTTGCCAGAGAGCGAGCATCTACTTGTACAATGGTCTCGAGATATCAATGAGCCATGGCACTCATTCGAAGGCAATGGTCAGAGCGTCTTGATGATAAATCCTTTGTCGATGGGCTATCTAAGTTCGGTTCTCGATGTGGCCTGCCATGAGAGCTACCCTGGGCATCACGCTCAGTATGTGTTCTTAGAGCAGGCAATGGCGGGTGAAGAGATGTTCGTTGAGGATTCGCTGACTCTGCTGCGCTCGCCCGAATCTGCGCTTCGCGAGGGTGCCGCGAGTTACTCCGTAGATTTGCTATTCCCGCAGGATGAGCGCACACAGTTCGAAAGAGAAGTGCTCGCTCCGATTGCAGGTTTAGGGTCGTTAGACATCGAGAAATATAATCATGTACGCGTGTTGTTAGACCAGATCGCTTTGGCTACTATTCCTATCCTGCGTGACTTCAGTGATCGCACTATTCCTCAAGCCACTGCCACCTTTCGGCTCGAGCGCGAGGCACTGGTGCCAAGCCCGAATCAACTCATCGCATTCTCTGAGCAGTACGGTGCCTATGCCGCAAGCTATACACTAGCGAGAGCACGCATCGGCGCTTATGTCAGTGATCAAGCCGCTGAAAACGGCGAAGACCCTTGGGTAGTTCTTAAACGTCTGATCGAGTCTAACGATCTTTCGGTACTCAACTACGGCGTTACTGACTAAACTTAGTACGCTGAGATACGAGCGTGCTCCTACCGATTTTTCCACATCCAAAAAAAAAGACCCGCCAATCCGAAGACTGACGAGTCCTAAACTTACAACGCCTGTTTACTGCTCGGGAGGGTAGTCGATACCCAATTGTTCCAAATAACTGTCGTAGCGCGATGGGTCGTAGTAATACTCTCTCATCTGCGGACGCATCTGTTCCATTATTTCGCTGTTGAGGTCGATCGCAGGTTGATCTGCCGCGGTAAGCACTGGTGCATACGAGGTGCCATTGAGCTGCACGTTCTCGAAATAGTCCTTAGCTTCAGGGATCAGCGTGGGGTCTGTTAGTAGGTCTAGTACCGTCATTCCTACCGCCTTAGCGCCTGACACGGCTCCCTTATGGGCGATTGGCGTAGCCATGCCCATTGCAGCGGTTACATGGTGGAATGTCGTTCTAGGAATGTTTGAGGGATAACCGATCGTGATTGTCGGCACTGTCCACATGATATCGCCAATGTCATCGGATGGTCCGCCAGTGGCGGGCCCGCGTGTTTCTGGCGAGGATAGTTCCGATACTTCGGTGTTCAGAGGTGCCTCACCGCCATTCATATAATCTACGAAAGAGGTGGTGTTGCGCTCCTGAACCTGACGCGCGAACTTCATGTCGTCCTCGCTCCAGCGCGGCATACCGACGCGTTTGATATTCTCGTAAGCTGCCTCTGCCATCGGCTTGTTGCCGTGCTGAGGTGCCGCGTAACCCAATACGCGACGAGTTACAGTGGTGCCAGTACCTATCGCTGCAGCTTCAGAAATAGTGTTGCCTATCTCGAATAACTCGCGCACAGATTCGAATGTGAGATCGCGGAAGTAGTACCACACCGCCGCCTCGTCCGGCACGATATTGGGTTGGCCGCCACCATTGCTGATGATGTAGTGCGAGCGCTGCGACAGCGGCAGATGCTCGCGGCGCATATTCCACGCATAGTTCATAAGCTCTACGCCATCTAGAGCGCTGCGTCCGGCCCAAGGTGCGCCAGCCGCATGGGCGGTTTTGCCGTGGAAGGAGTACTCAACAGAGACCATGCCACTGCCACCGGTAGCGCCCCAAGAGGTGCCTAGCCGGTTACCCACGTGGGTGAAAATGTTGGCGTCCACGTCGTCGAAGACTCCGTCGCGAACATAGTAGGCTTTGGTTGCCAGCAATTCTTCGGCGACCCCTGGCCATACTTTCAGGCGGCCCTTGATATCATGCTCGATCATCAGGTCCTTCACGGCGAGCGCCGCCGCGACCATGGCCGGCATGCCGGAGTTATGACCTTCGCCGTGACCTGGTGCCCCTATTACTAAGGGTTGAATCTCTGCGGACCCGGGTAGCTGTGAAAGGCCGAGGAGGGCGTCGATGTCGCTGCCTAGGCCAATTGTAGGACCATCGCCGTTCGCCCAGACTGCGGTCCACGCTGTTGGAATACCCGCGATGCCCATTTCGATCTCAAAGCCATTGTCCTCCAGGATGCCAGTGATATAGGCGGAGGTTTCGAACTCTTGGAAGCCGGGCTCCGCGAAACTGAAGATGGAGTCCACCATCTCTTGCACTAGCTTCGCACGGTTGTCGATATTGCTTTCGAGTTCAGTCTTCAGTGCATCGATATCTTGGGCAAGTGAGGAGGGGGTTTGTGCCATTGAAGCCAGCATCACTGCGGTGATCAGCAAACGTTTTCTAGACAGAATAGGGCTTAATGAGTGAGAGCCTATCATGGGGTATTCCTCAATACTTCAATTGAAAAACTAGTGGCACGTCAATGCCACTAGTTAGCTTTACTTGACCATCGCAGTACTATTGACCAACAGGTGGGTAGTCAATCCCTAGCTGTTCGAGATAGCTGTCATAGCGAGAAGGGTCGTAGTAGTACTCGCGCATCTGCGGGCGCATTTGGCTCATGATCTCGGTATTCAGATCGATCGCTGGCATGTCAGACTCTGACAAAACCGGTGCGTAGGACGTGCCGTTCAATTGCACATTCTCGAAGTAGTCCTTCGCGCTAGGAATTAGTGTGGGGTCGAGTAGGAGATCCAACACTGTCATGCCTACGGCTTTAGCTCCAGTGACCGCGCCTTTGTGCGCAATAGGAGTTGCCATCGCCATTGCGGAAGTTACGTGGTGACCAGTGGTATTGGGCACATTAGAAGGGTAGCGGATCGTGATTGTTGGCACGGTCCACATGATGTCGCCGATATCGTCTGAACCACCGCCCATAGCAGGGCCGCGTGTCTCCGGAGTGGATAGCTCGCCCAACTCTGTCACGAGCGGCGACTCGGCGCCCCCCATATAGTCAACGAAGGAAGTGGTATTGCGTTGCTGTACTGCACGGGCGAACTGAATGTCTTCCTCGCTCCAGCGTGGCAGGCCCACCTTCTTGATGTTCTCATAGGCTGCCTCGGCCATCGGCTTGTTGCCATGTTGAGGCGCCGCGTATCCCAGAATACGACGTTCTACCGTAGTTTCTGTCGCCATCGCGGCGGCTTCGGAGATTGTATTGCCTGTCTCGAATAGCTCGCGCACTGACTCGAAAGTCTGCTCGCGGAAGTAATACCAGACCGAGGCGAGATCCGGCACGATGTTGGGCTGCCCACCGCCATTGCTGATGATGTAGTGAGAGCGTTGCGTTAACGGCAAATGTTCTCTGCGCATATTCCACGCGTAGTTCATAACCTCCACCGCATCCAATGCACTGCGGCCTGCCCAAGGGGCTCCGGCGCCGTGCGCTGTCTTGCCATGGAAAGTGTATTCCACAGAGACCATGCCATTGCCTCCGGTGGTCCCCCAGGAGGTGTTGAGGTCGCGCCCGACGTGGGAGAAGATATTCGCATCGACATCGTCGAAAATGCCGTCGCGCACGAAGTAGGCCTTAGTCGCCAGTAATTCTTCCGCGACCCCTGGCCACAGCATAAGTTTGCCCGGGATATCGTGCTCGACCATGAGGTCTTGTACTGCGAGGGCCGCTGCAACCATAGCGGGCATGCCCGAGTTATGTCCTTCGCCATGGCCCGGTGCGCCCGGGATCATCGGCTGAATTTCTGGAGAGCCAGGCAGCTGAGACAAGCCAAGGAGGGCATCGATATCGCTGCCTAGAGCGATGGTAGGGCCGTCGCCGTTCGACCAAGTGGCCGTCCATGCGGTGGGGATACCGGAGATGCCCATCTCGATCTCGAAACCGTTCTCCGCGAGGATGCCTGTGATATAGGCAGAGGTTTCGAATTCTTGGAAACCGGGCTCGGCAAAACTAAATATGGAGTCCACCATTTCCTGCACGAGTTTAGCGCGGCCGTCGATGTTTGCGGCGAGCTCATCCTTAAGTGCATCGGTGTCTTGGCCAAATGATAAAGGAGCTTGACTCATCGCGGCGAACACGAGTGCTGCAATGACTTTGCGCTTACTTAGCAATGCGCTTTTCATAATCATGGAAGGCCTCATCAAATATTTTCCTCTGGTCTTGAAGTTTACAAGTGAGCGCAAGGCAATAGGGTTCGCCGTGCTGCGCAGATTTATTAGCGAGCATTCCCTGCTTTAGAGACTGGTTCTATGTCTAAGGGAGACTGTAAGTCGGTGTAATGTGACTCTCGATTAGAAAAGCATTTTGTGTGCCACAATCGGGCATGCAAAGCACTAGGAGGAAGAATTCGAATGAAGAACTGCACTGTGTCGAGAAAATTGGCGTAAGTCGCGGAAAATTGGAATGTATCTATTATGATTCCGGGTTGATAGTTGTGCTATTGAGAGAAAATTTAGTTTACAAATTGGTATTAGAACGGCAGTTATAGTAAGTGTCGCGCACAATAAATGAGCCGGAGTGAAGATACGGCACCAAGAAGAGGCGCGTTCTCTCGGCTATATAGATTGAGAATGTATCGCGTTTAAAACTTAAGTTTGCTGCCGAGTGAACTTCTATATGCGGCCAACCCTGGTAGCAGCGAAAGGATTAGCGAGGCAAGAAGAATGACGCCTAGGTAGGCTGCGATGCTGGGGCTTAGAGGAAATGTATCTATCATTAAGCCATACTCTTGACTTAAGTGATTCTGACCCGCACTCAGTGCAATCCAAACGAAACCTAGGCCGAGCCCTATGCCCAGAGTGGTAATGAGTATCGCCTCGATCTCGATTAGGAAGAAAATTGAAGTAGAGTGCATGCCGACGCTGCGGAATAGGAAGATCTCACGCTGCCGCTCTCGCATAGAAGCGAAAAGCATGGTGGCGATTCCAAGTAATGAGGCTAGCATAACCAGAGCCGAGATCAGCGCTAAGATGTTCTCGACACTGCCCATTACCTCCCACAGCTGCGCGAGTGCGACGCCCGGAAGAATTGCGAGTAGGGGCTCCCCTGTGTATTCGTTGATGGCACCCTGTATGTCGAACACACTCATTCGAGAGTGTAGGCCTAGCATAAAGGCGGTGACTTCATTGCTGCTAATATGATGTTCTTCGCTTGCCTCATCGTCGTGGAGATGACTGTCTTCATGTGAACCTAAGCCGTGTGCGGCATCTAAGCCTTCGAGTGTCACATGCAGTGTCTGATCGACGGGGGTACCAGTTGCATCGAGTATGCCGCTCACGGTAAATGGAGTGCTCTCGTGATTGCTAAAGCTGATCTGACCGAGTCCGTGGGAGAGGGTGATGGTATCGCCAATCTTATAGCCAAGTTGCCGTGCCACCTCGGCGCCCAACACGGTCTCGAACTCGGTCGAAAAGGCCTTTCCCTGTTCGAATTCGAGACTATTTTGCTGAGCATAGCGAAAGTGTTCGAAGAAGTTAGAGTCGGTACCCAGTACTCGATAGCCTCTATGGGAATCGCCTAGGGAAAGCGGAATTGTCCAAGCTACTCGGGGGTCTCCCGCGATTAGCTCGTAACTCTCACTACTAATACCGTTCGTGGCATTGCCTATACGAAACACAGAATAGAGCAGTAGGTTGATCTGACTAGTGCGTGCGCCCACGATGAGGTCTACCCCCGACACTGTTCGGTCGAAGCTCTCTCTAGCCTGACTGCGAATATGCTCGACGCCGACAACAACTATGACGCTCAGCGTTAGGGATGCCAGAGTCAGTGCCACGCTGACTTTACGATTGAGTAGACTCTTCCACGCGATGCTAAATAACATGGCTGCCTCGATGAGCGAGGACACGATTGATGTCGGTCATGCTTTGGGTGCGGTCGAAGTGCTTCATCAGGCTGCGGTCATGACTCACGAAAATTACGCTCGCCCCAGTGCGCTGTTGAGTCCTGAGTAGCAACTCGATGAACTCGTCTTTCGCTTCTTCGTCGAGTGAGGAGGTGGGCTCGTCTGCGATTAATACTTCGGGCTCGTTGATTAGAGCACGGGCTACCGCCACGCGTTGCTGCTGACCGATGCTAAGTTTGTCTGCACGCTGAGAAAGAAAGCGAGCATCAATGAGCAGTGCATCCAGTAGCGCTAGGGTCCTCTGCTTTGTCTCGATCTTGGAAAGACCGGCTAGACTTGCCGCGAGGCCGATATTGCTCTCTACATCTAGGTACGGAATTAGATTGAACTGCTGAAAAACGAAACCGATATGTTTTGCGCGAAAGCGATCTTTAGCACGATCACCCATTTTACTCATGTCTTGTTCGAGCACATGGATCTCACCCTCTTTGGAGGGTAAGAGGCCAGCGATCAAACTAAGAAGAGTGGATTTCCCTGACCCCGAAGCGCCGTAGAGGAAGAGGCGTTCTCCACGTTCTACATTGAACTCACTGATATCGAGCACAGGGTTGCTGCTGCCAGGCCATTTGAAATTCATGTCGTGGCACTCTATCGCGTATTTCATGCATTACTACCGTTGATAATTCAAAAAGGCTATTGCATTATAAGTGCGAAGTGACACTTCGCAATACTTCTCATGGGATGGTGTATTTAATGAAACACTTTCAAAAATTCGCAGCATCTTGCTTGCTGCTGTGTGCAAATTTGGTGCACGCACAAGACTTCAGAGAAGTAAATTGGTTAGAGCTTTTGCCTCCAACAGATCGTGATGCTTTGCTCAGTCAACCGGCCGTGCAACATGGTGCGGATCCAAGTAATGATGCGCGACCAACACTTGGCGGAAACTTAGGCGCCAAGGCGATGAGCGATCAAGAAGTCACAGCGGCATGGCAGTCGACCAATATTGTTCCAGAGTTCAATAATCTTAGTGTCAAGATTCCAGGCTTCGTGGTGCCACTTGAGTTCGATGCAGCGCAAAACGTTACCGAGTTCTTTCTAGTTCCCTATTTTGGTGCATGCATTCATACACCAGCACCGCCTCCCAATCAGATCATTTATGTAAAGGTGCCCGGTGGCTTTCCACTCAAGTCAATCTATGAGCCCTACTATGTCCAAGGCACTATGGCGATTAGCATGACTCATAAAGAGATCGGTATATCTGCCTATTCGATGATCGCTGAAGATGTGATTCTCTATAGTAAGTAGGCTTCAGCACTCAATAATCGAGACAGGTACTTCTATTACGTTCACTGCGAGGCCTCCGCGAGAGGTCTCTTTGTATTTGGTTTGCATATCGCGCCCAGTATCGCGCATTGTCTTGATCACTTGATCGAGCGATACATAATGTTCTCCGTTCCCACGCAGCGCCATGCGCGCGGCACTGATTGCCTTGATGGCCGCCATAGCGTTGCGTTCGATGCAGGGTACTTGTACCAAGCCTCCGATAGGATCGCAGGTTAGCCCTAGGTTGTGTTCCATGGCGATTTCTGCGGCATTCTCTACCTGTTCTGGCGTTGCTCCCATCACCTCTGCAAGAGCGCCAGCTGCCATAGAACAGGCCGAACCGACTTCACCCTGACAACCTACCTCTGCGCCACTTATCGATGCATTTATTTTGTAGAGAATGCCGATTGCGCCAGCGGTTAAGAAGAAGCGCTCGATATCCTGCGGGTCATTGTTGCCATAGAATTCTAGGTAGTAGCGTAAGACTGCGGGGATGATGCCCGCTGCGCCATTGGTAGGAGCTGTAACGATCCGTCCGCCAACGGCGTTCTCTTCGTTGACCGCGAGAGCGTAGAGCGTGACCCAATCGAGTGTTTTGAGCGGGTCATTCCCGAAGCGTTCACTCTGATTTTTCAATTGCCTAAAAAGGGGCGCGGCGCGGCGTTTAACCTTCAACCCGCCTGGCATGATGCCTTCGCTGCGACAGCCTTTCTCGATGCTGGCGTGCATCACCTTCCAGATTCCCTGCAGACCCTCTTGAATCTCCTTCTCTGAGCGCCACGCCTTCTCGTTCGCCAGCATAAGGCTGCTGATACACTGCCCGCTCTTCTTGCACTGAGCCAATAGTTGCTTGCCGCTGCTAAAGGGGAAGGGCAGTTTGATGGGGTCTTCGATGAGGATATTGTCACTCGTGGCAGATTCGTCCACGATGAAACCGCCGCCAACGGAGAAATAAATCTTCTTCGATAGCACTGCGCTGTCCGCACTAAAGGCGGTGAACTGCATGCCATTGGGGTGGAAGGGTAGTGACTTGCGGCGATGGAGAACTAGATCATCTTTATAGTCGAATTCGATTGCATGCTTGCCTAGCAAATTTAGTTTGGACGACTCGCGAATCGAGCTCACACGATTGCTGATCGATTCTACATCGACGTGCTCTGGTGTCTCACCTTCTAGTCCCAAGAGAATAGCTTTAGGAGAGCCATGCCCCTCTCCAGTGGCACCTAAAGAACCGAATAGCTCGACCTTGACTCGAGCGCACTTTGTCAGCATGCCTGACTCTTCGAAAGCCTGCGCAAATGTTAGTGCGGCTTTCATTGGCCCAACTGTGTGTGAAGATGAAGGGCCTATACCAATTTTAAATAGATCAAAAACGCTGATCGCCATACAAGCTTTCCTCAATGCATTACTAACTGCGAAGTGTTCTAGTCCCGTTCGTGGGCTATGGGTGGCGAGTATCATTGTGTGCTGATAAAACAGGCACATGACCCTATTAACGTGCACTCTGCGTGCCAAAATTAGAAATCGAGCAGAGGGTCTGGTCTTTTTACTTTTGAGGACCGCAACTCCCGTAAACAACGTGAAGTCTTTCAATGCATTGCATCGCCATCTCGCTGAATTGATGCGCCCGGTCGCGGAGACGCTGCGCCACGATCGGACATCGAGTGTTTTCACTGTACCTTTTTCGCGCACTGCTGGCACGGGTTCACGCGCCTATCCCTTGGCCTGTGTCATTTTAACGATATGACATCATAGCAAAGTGCATTATTTTCTTACAAATATGACGGATTGCCGTGTATAGGCGTCAAAACGAGAATAATTCTTAATATGCTATTAAAGCGGTATAAAGCTACTGTTTAGTCATAGTGAATGGGGCCATATGCCCCTTCTAATATTCTCTTAAAAAATCCTTTGATATCAAACAATAGAAGAAATGGCGTGCGGTAGTGGCACGCTTTCTGCTCTGCCTCGAGCAAAGGAATTACATAAAACAAGCCTTACGTTTTGAATCAAACCCACTAAATAATCCGGAGGTTACATAATGCACGCGACTTCACAGTTCAAGTTGAAAGCCTGCACCTCGTTGTCTGTAATAATTAGCTCACTGATGCTATCTGCCGTTTCAAATGCTCAACAGCCCTCAGCCGAAGTTGAATCCATTGTCATCACGGGTTCGCGTATTGCACGTGATGGCTACAATGCTCCAACACCTGTGTCAGTGCTTTCTCTCGAAGACATACAGTCGGATGCTCCTGCGAGTATCGCAGACTTCGTTAACACTCTACCTTCTGTGAAAGGCAGCTCAACCTCCTCGAGCTCTTCAGGCGCACTGAGTAATGGTGCGGCGGGTATCGCGGCATTGAACCTACGCTCGCTCGGAACTGGCCGTACCCTCGTGCTATTCGATGGGCAACGCTCCGTGGCCTCTGCCTCCACCGGTCAGGTTGACACCAACACGTTCCCGCAATCTCTTGTAGAGCGTGTTGAAGTCGTGACCGGTGGCGCATCTGCCGCTTATGGTTCCGACGCTGTTGGCGGAGTGGTGAACTTCATTCTCGATCGTGACTACACCGGCGTGAAGACAAGTGTGCAATACGGTGAGACTACCTATGGCGACAATCCTAGCCAGAAAGTGGAATTCACTGCCGGCATGCCGTTCGCGGATGGCGACGGACATTTACTATTCAGCGCAGACGTATTCCGCTCTGACGGGGTGCATTACACCTCGCGCGATTGGAACTTAGATGGCACCCAAGGCATGCTCAATCCCTATCGCGCCACTGCCGGGCAGCCTTACTACATCGTTTCTCCGAATATCGGCATTGGTGTCTACACCCCTGGTGGTTTGATTACCACCGGTGCGCTGAAGGGAACATACTTCGGAACTAATGGTGCGATAAACCAGCTCGACTACGGTGTCGCAGCAGGCAACTGGATGCTAGGTGGCGATTGGGACTATGCGACCTCTGGTATCCGTGGCACGAACTCCTTAGCGGCCGACGATGATCGCGACAGCGTATTCGGCCGTGCGAGCTACAAGCTAGGCGACGATACGGAGGTGTTCTTTCAAGCCTCTTACGCTAAATACGAAGGCTATAGCTTCTATATCAACCCGACGGATACTAACCGTTTAATGTATGCCGACAATGCCTATCTTCCTAGTACCTTGAAGAGTGCACTTGCGGCGGCGGGGGAGACTACATTCAGATTCGGTACTAGTAACGAAGATTTCCCTGCCTCTGGCAGCCAGAACGTTCGTGAGACGCAACGCTATGTTGCGGGCATAGATGGCTCTTTCAGCGCGTTCAATCTTGGCTGGGACTGGGATGCGTATTACCAAGTTGGTAAGACTGAAACTCAAGAGCACCAGAATCCTACCTATAACTTCCAGCGTCTGACAGATGCTACCGATGCAGTTTTCCATCCGACTACTGGCGAGATCGTGTGCCGCACCTCGATTGCAAATCCGGGCAATGGCTGTGTGCCATTGAATCGATTTGGTGTCGGTGTAACCTCGCAAGCCGCTTTCGATTATGTGATGGGCGAGCCCCGTCGCGATCAAGTTTTTGAACAGAAAGTTGCGGCGATCAACTTTAGTACAAGCGACATCCAAGGATGGGCTGGTCCGATCTCGGTTGCATTCGGTGCCGAATGGCACTCTGACTCTATCGACGGCAAGGTGGACCCAATCTACTCAGACGGTTGGAAATATGGCAACTATAAGGTGACGACGGCGGATACTTCAGTTGCAGAAGCCTATGTAGAAACAGTGTTCTCAATCTTCGAGGGACTTGAGTTCAATGGTGCGGCACGATATGCGGAATACAGCGAGGCGGGCGGCGTTACTACTTGGAAGGCCGGTGTTACGTATACACCGATCGATGACATCACACTTCGTGCGACCAAGTCTCGTGATATTCGTGCCCCTAACTTGAGCGAGCTATATGACACTGGTACTGGTCGTACCAACTCGGTGAATATTGGTGGAGTCTCTCGTCAGTTTGTGCAGAGTTTGCAGGGTAGTACGGGTCTAGGACCAGAGGAGGCAGATAGCATCGGACTAGGTGTCGTCTACCAATCTAGTTTCTTGCCTGGCTTCTCTGCTGCGATCGACTACTTTGATATCGAGATTGATGGCGTGATCGGGTCTTTGAGTGCAGAGAATACTGCTGACTTCTGTTACCTAAACGGTGTCCAGCGCTATTGCGACAACATCATTTTCGAAAACGGTGTCTTGAGCAAGATCAATCTGTATTACGAGAACCTCAATAGTTCCAAGACGAAAGGTGTGGATTACGAGGCAACATATCGTTTCCCACTGTTTAGTGGTGATCTAACCCTGCGTGCTCTTGCGACTAACTACACTGAAGACATTACCGATAACGGTGTTACCGCGATCAACGCGGCGGGTTCCAATGCCGGTAACACACCAGATTGGGCTTATCGTCTATCTGCTGGTTACAACGTCGATACCTGGAGCTTCAACTTAACGGGTCGCGGTGTTAGTGATGGTGTGATCAGCAATGCCTATATTGAGTGTCAGTCAAACTGTCCTGCTAGTTCGTCACCGTATTTCACGATCAACGACAACAGTATCCCCGGTGAGTTCTACTATGACGCCTATGTAGCGAACTCGTTTGAAATTGCAGGTTCGGATGCAGAAGTGTTCCTGTCGATAAAGAACTTGTTGAATACAGACCCAGTTATTTTCGGAAGCCCAGCGAGTCAAGGCTCCGAGAACCGTCCTGGTTATCTACCAACAAACCGTGGTTTGTATGACGTAATGGGCCGTACCTACAGACTTGGGGTTCGCCTTGAGTTCTAAGTAGTGAAATAAGAACTGCATAATGTTTTGCTAGTTCTCGATAGTACCGGTAAGGGGCATGAGTACACTTTTCTTGTAAAAGGTGACTCATGTCCTTTATTTGATAGAAGGATTTAGGCGCTGCACCTATGCACCTATGTGAAGCGTCGCACTATATTAAGGCGGCATCACAAATCAAGCTTGCGCTAGTTTTGAGCATATACTTTGATATCTGAATTGTTTTCGAGCATTAAAAATTATAGTTCCCCTTAATCAATAGGGATGAAGACCTGAAATATTTCTCCTAAACATTCCTTTTGCGTAAAACTGAAATTAATTTGATGTCGTTATAATAAACTAACAATTAGGTTTTCATTAACGCTTTAACTATATGTATATAAAGAATAAGTAACAAAATTAACATGATGAATAATGTTTGAAATCTAACATTATATCTTCTGAAATTACCTCCAATTCGGTTCAGCTTAGAGCGCAGGCTCGAGAGCTGGCATGGTTACTGCTATTTCACGAGCAAAGGAATGATTAATAAAAAGCCCTTTCGTAGCGAACCAAACCCACTAATGAACCCGGAGGTTACATAATGCACGCAACTTCAAATTTTAAGTTGAAAGCCTGCACCTCGTTGTCAGTATTGATTAGCTCGCTAATGCTATCAGCAGTTAGCAATGCACAAGAGCCATCAGCCGAAGTTGAATCCATTGTCATCACAGGCTCGCGTATCGCCCGTGATGGTTATAACGCTCCAACACCAGTATCTGTCTTGAGTACTGAAGATATTCAAGCCGACGCGCCTGCGAGCATCGCTGACTTCGTTAATACTTTGCCTTCTGTTAAAGGCAGCTCTACCGCATCCAGTTCCTCGGGTTCGTTAAGTAGTGGTAATGCAGGCATTGCTGCAATGAACCTACGCAACTTAGGCGCTGGTCGAACGCTTGTGCTTTTCGATGGGCAGCGTTCTGTGACATCTGGCTCTAGTGGTCAAGTAGACACCAACACGTTCCCTCAGTCGCTTATAGAGCGCGTCGAGGTGGTATCTGGCGGTGCATCTGCTGCCTACGGTTCCGATGCAGTTGGCGGGGTTATAAACTTCATCCTTGATCGCGACTACACAGGCGTAAAATCTAGTGTTCAATATGGAGAGTCGACTTATGGCGACAATCCCAGTGAGAAAGTTGAGATCACTGCTGGCTTTCCATTTGCTGACGGCGACGGCCATATCCTCTTAAGTGGCGACATCTTCCGCTCAGAAGGCGTGCACTATACTTCTCGTGATTGGAATCTCACCGGTTACCAAGGCATGCTGAATCCAAACAGGAGTGTGGCGGGTCAGCCCTATTACATCGTCGATGAGAACATCGGGATCTCGGTTTACACCCCCGGTGGTTTGATTACATCTGGCCCCTTACAAGGCACCTATTTCGGCACGAATGGCTCTCCAGGGCAACTCTCCTATGGTGCGACTGCGGGCAACTGGATGCAAGGTGGTGACTGGGACTATGCGACTTCAGGTATTCGTGGTTCAAACTCACTCGCGGCAGACAACGCTCGCGACAGTCTGTTCGGTCGCGTTAGCTATATGGTGACTCCCGATACGGAAGTATTCTTTCAGGCATCACAAGCGAGTTACGAGGGGGAGAGCTATTACATCAACCCTACAGATCGTAATCGTCGCATCTACGCAGACAACGCATTCCTTCCGCAGTCAATGAAGGACACTCTAGCTGCAGCCGGCGAAGACTCGTTCCTGTTTGGCACGAGTAATGAAGACATGCCAGCTTCGGGCACAAGAAACAAGCGTACGACTACTCGCTTTGTCGCAGGCGCGAACGGTAGCTTTGATGCGATGGGTCTGGGTTGGGATTGGGATGTTTACTATCAGCGTGGCCTCACGGACACGGACGAACATCAGTCTCCTACGTATAATTTCGCGAAGCTAACTTTGGCGACCGACGCGGTATTCGATCCCGTTTCGGGCGATATCGTGTGTCGTTCTACACTCACAGATACTGCAAACGGTTGTGTACCTCTTAACCGCTTCGGCGTTGGTGTGGCTAGCGCAGCAGGTCTGGACTATGTCATGGGACGTCCGCGTCGCGAGCAAGAGTTTACGCAAGACGTTGCGGCTTTTAACTTCAGCACGAGCGATATTCAAGGCTGGGCTGGCCCTATCTCTCTTGCTTTCGGTGCCGAATGGCGCGAAGACACGATCGATGGCGAAGTCGATCCAATCTACGACAGTGGCTGGAAGTACGGTAACTACAAAGTCACCACGGGGGCGGTAGATGTAGCAGAAGCCTATGTGGAAACAGTCTTTAATGTTTTTGAAGGCTTGGAGTTCAACGGTGCGGCACGCTATACCGAGTACAGTAACTCAGGTGGTGTAACGACATGGAAGGCTGGTTTAACTTACTCGCCGATCGACGACGTTACTCTGCGTGCCACGAAGTCTCGTGACATTCGTGCTCCAAACTTGAGTGAGCAGTTCGACCAAGGCACAGCACGAACAAATGCGGTGAATATCAACGGTACTTCGCAAGCGTTCGTGCAGAGCCTGAAGGGCAGCACTGCAGTGGGACCAGAGGAAGCTGACACGATTGGTCTTGGCTTGGTCTACCAGTCCAGCTTTATCGAGGGCTTCTCTGCTTCGGTAGATTACTTCGATATCGAGGTGGATGGTCTTATCAGTTTTGTCGGTGCTCAGAGCGTTGCCGACTTCTGTTACTTCGACAATGTGCAGCGCTACTGCGACAACATCATCTACGACGCTGGCGTCCTTAGTAGCATTAACTTGCTCTATGAAAACCTCGATAGCCGCACGGTAACGGGTTTGGATTACGAGGCGTCTTATCGTTTCCCACTGTTCGGTGGTGATGTCAGCTTGCGTGCACTCGCAACTAACTACACTGAGTATGTGACTGATAATGGTGTAACGGCGATCGACGCTGCAGGCTCCAATGCCGGCTCGACTCCAGACTGGGCTTATCGACTTACTGCGGGTTATAACTTCGATACTTGGAGTTTCCGCATGACTGGCCGCGGTGTAAGCGATGGCGTAATCAGCAATGCGTATATCGAGTGTCAGACAGATTGCCCCGTTAGCACTTCGCCTAACTTTACGATCAACGATAACAGCATTCCTGGTGAGATCTACTACGATGCCTATATCGCGAACTCGTTCAGCATTGGTGAGTCAGACGCAGAGCTGTTTCTGTCGATCAAGAACGTCATGAACACCGATCCGGTACTAATTGGTTACCCAGCAAACCAGGGTTCTGAGAACCGTCCTGGCTATCTGCCTACCAACCGTGGTCTTTACGATGTTATGGGTAGAACTTACCGACTCGGCTTTAGAGTCGAGTTCTAGAAAAAGGATGCGCATCTCGCATCGTAACAGCAAGTAAATGGAGTGAGTTATATGAGTAGTAATATGTCTGATGTTCTGAAGAGTGTTAGAAAACTGAAGTCTCTAACACGGCGTTTGCTACTCATATTACTCACAAGCTTCAGCGCACTAATGGCGTCCTTTGCAACGAGCATTGCTCTGGGCGCCACTATTGCCGAAGTGACAGAAGGAATCGAAAGACAGGAAGGCTTTGTGCCTTTCTATTGGGATGAGGATGAGGGGCGTGTGCTCCTCGAGATTCCCGCTTTCAACGAAGATGTTCTGTATTATGTTTCCGCCGCAAGTGGGGGAGGCTCCGTCGAGCTAGGTCTCGATCGAGGTATTCTCAGCAGTGTGGTGGTGCATTTCGAAAAGATTGGCCAGCGAGTTCTAGTCAAGGAGTTAAACCTCGATTATCGCGCGCTAGCAGATAGCGAGGCGCAAGTGGGAAATGTCGATCTATCCTTCCCTAGCTCAGTTCTAGCATCGCTTCCCGTTGTGGCCGAGGACGATGGTCGAGTACTCGTCAATGGCAACGCCTTATTCCTGCAAGATGCCGGTGGTTTAGAGACGCGACTGCGTCGCGCTAACCAAGGCAGTTTTCGCTATGATGCATCGCGTAGTACTTTTTACCCCGCGCGCATGAAAGCGTTCTCGGAGAACACAGAGATTGAAACCATCTCGACGTTCTCAGTTGAGAACCCAGGTATCGCGACAAATAATGTACTAGCCAATAATCGCACTATGAGTGTGCGTATTCATCACTCCTTCCTTAGAGCCCCTGTGGGTTATGTGCCCCGAAATGCCGACCCACGTATAGGCGTCAGTTCTACCGGTTTCCGAAACTACTCGGAAAGTTTTGAAAATAGCACTGAGACGAACTGGGTAACGCGCTGGCGCCTAGAGAAGCAAGACCCGGACGCACCGCTGAGTGATCCGATAAAGCCCATCATATTCTATCTCGATCCCGCCGTTCCCGAGCCCGTTCGCAGCGCGATGAAAGAGGGCACGCTGTGGTGGAACAAAGCCTTTGAAGCCGCAGGATTTAGCAATGCAGTGCAAGTGCGCGACCCGACCCCCGATATGGACCCCATGGATATTCGTTATGCATGGATACTCTGGATAGATCGTGACGAACGCGGTTTTTCTAGCGGCGGAACCTTCAGGGATCCGCGTACAGGAGAGATTCTTGGTTCGAAAACACGCATGGATTCGCACCGCATTCGTACCATCGCAAACTACTATGAAGCCTATACAATCTTACCCGAACAGTTCGAGAGTGCATCGACGCCCGAGCAACTTAGCCCAGAGGCCTATGGCATGAATATGCCCGATGGGCAAAGAGATATGGTCTTGCTGCGTCAAGCCTTGCTAACCGCGCATGAGTTAGGTCATGTAATGGGTTTCGGTCATAACTGGGCCTCTAGCATTAACGATCGTGCCTCCGTGATGGAGTACCCAACGCCACGCGTAAAAGTGGTTGATGGGGCACTCGATCTCAGTGAGTCCTTCGAGTATGGCACTGGCTTATACGACGATTTCTTAGCGCGTTACTCTTATACGGAATTTGCAGCGGAAGAGGAAGCGGCGGGTTTAGAAGCCATTATCGCCGAGATGCGTGAGGCGGAGATTATCTATGTGCCTAACACAGACCCGCGCTGGGCATGGTACGACGACCGTGCAACTCCCACAGAGTACCTAGAGGAAACCCTAGCGGCTCGCGAGATAATGTTGGCTCAGTACGGCAGTAATATTCTAGAAGAGGGCGAGGCGATTGGCTCGCTTCGCGACCTGCGTTTGTGGATGAATTATCTACATCATCGTTACGCAATCGAGGCTGGGCAACGCTATGTAGGCGGGCTTTACCACAACATCGTTGTGAAAGGAGAGACCTTGCCTCCAACAGAGATGGTACCCGCGAGTTTGCAACGTGATGTATTAGCACTTTTGATGGACGCTATTTCTCCCGAAAGTCTGCGCCTGTCCGAGGAGTTGCTCGCACAGCTAACTCCGTCCCCCTATGACAACTTAGAAGACATGTCCGCCGACTATGCCTTCGATCAGATTGGGGCGGCACGCACATTGTCGGCGATGGTGATCGAGCCATTATTTGCCGCGGATAAAACGGCACGCATGGTTGCACTCGCAGATCGCGACCCCAACACCTTAACGCTACCCGAAATGCTAGCGACGATTCTCGAGAATACCTGGTTAGCGCCCGAGGATGCAGACCCGCGGGATCGTTCTCTTCGACGCGTGACGCAATGGGTAACGCTGCATGCCATGATGATGTTAGGTGCCGATGACGATGTGAGCCCAGAGGTTCGCGCCTATGTTCTCGATCAACTAGCGGTACTAGAGGACACGCTAGATTCGATGTCAGGGAACGATCCTTTGTCTGTCTCCCATCTTCGGCAGGCCAAGCGAGATATCGACCGCTATCTGGATGCGCCTGAGGCCTTCGGTCTCGAGTCGGCTGCCGGGGGTTGGGGCAAACGCCCGCGCTCGCGCTTCCCCTTGCCACCTGGTCCTCCATTGTAGGCACAACACCGGATAGAAATACTTTTCCAGCAATGCCCGTATCTTTGATGCGGGCATTGTACGTAGTGATGACCCGCAACCATTGAACTTATGGACTCTTATGAATAAACGCACAGCACTTTATCAGCAACACCTGGACTCAAATGCGAAGATCGTGGACTTCTCGGGCTGGGACATGCCAATTCATTACGGCTCTCAACTTGCCGAGCACCGGCAGGTGCGCGAGGAGTGTGGTGTCTTCGATGTTTCCCATATGACGGTTGTAGATGTCGATGGCGTAGAGGCCGAATCCTTCTTACGCTATCTGCTCTGTAACGATGTTGCCAAGCTCGATCAACCCGGCAAGGCACTGTATAGCGGCATGCTCAACTATAAGGGCGGTGTCATTGATGACCTGATCGTCTATGCGATGGAAGACGGATATCGCCTAGTGGTCAACTGCGGGACGCGTGAGAAAGATCTCGCATGGATAAATATGCAAGCGCATGACTTTGATGTCTGGGTGCTAGAGCGTCCCGAGCTCGCAATCCTAGCGATTCACGGACCCAGCTCCATAGATAAAGTGTGCAGTGTGCTTGAGCCGGCTGATGCGGAGGCAGTAAGAGCACTGCCTAACTTCAAGGGAGTGATGTGTGGAGATTGGTTTATCGCGCGCACGGGTTACACAGGTGAGAAGGGCCTTGAACTGATCTTCCCACAGGAATTGGCTCCTGCATTCTGGGAGAAACTGCTCGCAGTAGGGGTAAAGCCCATTGGCTTGGGCGCGCGCGATACTCTGCGCCTTGAGGCGGGGATGAATCTCTACGGGCAGGACATGGATGAGAGTGTCTCGCCCCTTGCCGCGAATATGGAGTTCGCAGTGAGTTGGGAGCCCCAGACACGGGACTTCATCGGTAGAGAGGCGTTGACGAAGCTTAAGCAACAGCAGCTATCGGGAGGTCTACCCGTATTGATAGGGCTCGTGCTAGAGGAGCGCGGCGTCTTGCGCCACGATCAGCGTGTGGTGACGGACAAAGGGGAGGGTGTGATCACTAGCGGCAGCTTCTCACCCACATTGAATATGTCTGTGGCGTTGGCTCGCGTGCCAGCGGGCAGCAGTAGCGCGCAAGTTGAGATGCGCGGCAAGTTAGTTTCCGTGTCAATAGGCAAACCCGGTTTTGTACGTTTCGGCAAGAAAGTCTTTCAACCCTTGGCTCAGTGAGCCACAGTTTCAAGAGGTTCTACAAAAATGTCAGAGATCGAAAAATTTAAATTTACGAGAAGTCACGAATGGGTTTGCCTGAACGAGGATGGAAGTGCCACGGTAGGGATTAGTGACTTTGCGCAATCCGCCCTTGGGGATATCGTCTTCGTGGAGCTGCCCGCGCTAGATGCGGCGCTACAGGCGAACGAGGTTGTGGCTGTGGTTGAGTCGGTTAAGGCTGCCTCGGATATCTATAGTCCCGTCAGCGGCACGATATCAGCCGTCAACGAAGCACTTGCCGACAGCCCGGAGACTTTGAACGAGGAGCCCTACATGGGCGGCTGGCTCTATAAGATCACTCTGGCCGACCCCAGCGAGCTTGACGCGCTGCTTTCACACAGCGATTATCAGGATCTATATCAATAATAATTTGGCGTCATCGCCAATAAGAAGTGAAAATGGGTTTAGATCTTCGGTCGATCTGCCCATTGTCGCTTCGCAAAACCCTTTGCCGCTCAGGAGATCTACGTGGACGCATTTAATTCTTTTATTCTCACCATCGACAGCTATCTTGGCTCGTCAGCCTGGTTTCCCTTCGTATTGCTGGGAGTGGGTTTGTTCTTCACAGTCTATCTAGGGTTTCCCCAGCTGCGCTATTTCAAGCATGCGTGGACTGTATTGCGTGGTAAGAAGAGTGAGTCGAAAGAACTGGGTGAGACTTCCCATTTTCAAGCGCTGAGCACAGCTCTTTCCGGAACAGTGGGTACTGGCAATATCGGCGGTGTAGGGCTCGCTATTTTTCTAGGCGGCCCAGCAGCCCTGTTCTGGATGTGGATGACCGCATTCCTGGGTATGGCCACAAAATTAGTCGAAGTGACGCTCTCCCATAAATACCGCAGTGTTATGGCCGATGGCAAAGTCGCGGGCGGGCCGATGTACTACATGGAAAAGCGTTTGAAGATGCGCTGGTTGGCCATCTTCTTCGCGGTAGCCACGGTGATCAGCTCATTCGGCACAGGCAATCTTCCGCAGATCAATAATATTGCCGTAAGCGTACAAACCAGCTTCGGTTTCGAGCCTATGGCCACTGGCGCAGTACTGAGTGTGCTCCTTGGTCTAGTGATTGTCGGTGGCATTCACCGCATCGCATTGGTGTCTTCGACGCTGGTGCCGTCAATGGCGCTCCTGTACCTAGTTGGCGCAGCGGCGGTGATTATTCCGAATATAGGCAATGTGATCCCTTCTTTCATCGAGGTATTTACCGGCGCGTTTACCGGCTCTGCCGCAGTGGGCGGCTTCCTCGGCGCTACCTTCGCGTTTGCATTCAACCGCGGCGTCAATCGAGGCCTCTTCTCTAACGAAGCGGGCCAAGGTTCTGCGCCGATTGCCCACGCCTCGGCGCGTTGTGACGATCCAGTGTCGGAGGGCATGGTGTCTCTATTAGAGCCCTTCATCGATACCATTATCATCTGCACCATCACCGGCTTGGTGATTCTCTCCTCTGGTGTGTGGACGCAGAAGTATGAGAATACTTTCCAAGATGCGGATCTGGTTTATCTCACTGGCACTATAAGCGATGAGAATGAGGCTGACCGCCAATCACTGTATCGCTTCCTAGCCTTGAACGAGGCCTCAGCCGTGAGTCGCTATACAGGCAGTGTCTCTGTGCAGGATGGGTTGGCAACGAATGATAGCGACTTCACTATTCTGCATTCGCGCTCGGTAGCCGAGGATGTCGGATATCAACTCTCAGGCCAGCCTTACACGGGCACGGTACAGATTGTCGATGGCTCCCTAAGCAATAGCGATGTGACGCTAATAGGCAAGTCACTCGTCCACTCCGCTGCATTAACATCCATCGCGTTTACGCAAGGTTTCTTCGGGGATAGTGGGCAATACATCGTGTCAATTGCACTGGTGTTGTTTGCGTTCTCGACCGCTATCGCATGGTCCTATTACGGTGACCGCGCAATCGTGTATCTGTTCGGTCCTAGGATGGTGATGCCATACCGAGTCGTGTATTGCCTTGCGTTCTTCATCGCCTCCTTTACGGATACTACTATCGTGTGGAATTTCGCGGCCGTCTCGGTGGTGGTGATGACACTGCCCAACTTGCTAGGTATTTTCTTACTGCGAGGCGAGATGAAGGGAATGTTGAGCGCCTATCGAAAGGACTGATTTGTCTCGCTGCTGCGCCTTGAATAGATGACTCATGGCGCAACAGTATGACTCAGGTATGATCATTCCAATTTCTGTCTTTAGTCGGCGCCTACTCGAACACCGTTAACCCATGTACCTGAGACCGTGGCTTTCCAAATTTCTGTGGGCGCGTCGCTAAAAACATCTTGGTCGACAAGAATAAAATCTGCAGCCTTGCCTGGCTCTAAGGAGCCTATGGTATTTTCTTGATGTCCAGCGTAGGCGGCGTCCAGCGTAAAGCTTGCGAAGGCTTCTGTCGCCGTCATGCGCTCCTCGGGAAACCATCCGCCTGGAGGTTGATTGTCATGATCCTGACGCGTGATGGCGGCATGCAAGCCGAAGAAAGGATTGGGGTATTCCACAGGGAAGTCTGAGCCGTTGGCGATTATCGCGCCGGCATCGATCAATTTGCGCCAAGCATAGGCACCTTGAATGCGGATCTCACCGAGTCTGTCCTGGGCCATATTCTTATCGCTAGTGGCGTGTGTTGCCTGCATCGATGGGATCACGCCTAGCTCGGCGAAACGCAGTATGTCCTCATAACGTAAAATCTGTGCGTGCTCGATACGGTGACGTAAGTCACGCGTGCCAGTGGCGGGGATTAATACAGAGAAATTATCTAACACAAGTTTGTTAGCGTTATCGCCAATGGCGTGAACGTTCACTTGGAAATTGGCTTTCATCGCCATCTCCATTATCTCGTGCAAACGCTCAGGCTCGACAAGGAGCAAGCCCCTGTGGCCGGGCATGTCGCTATAGTCTTCAATCAACGAGGCACCACGACTGCCTAGCGCACCGTCAGCCGAGATCTTAATGCTATTGATAGTGAATGTGCCGTCTTCACTCTCGTAGTGTCCGGCGGCGAGCAGTTCGGGTAGACGAGGATCTCCGGCACCCAACATCGCATTGACGCGAATGGGGAGGGGGCCGTCTTCGAGCAGGAGCTTATAGGCTTCAACCGTTACGCTAGAAACTCCCGCATCGTGAACACTAGTGAGCCCTTGAGCGGCCAACTCCATCATGGCGCGGCGCAATGCGAAGGCTTGTTCCTGAACACTTAACTGCGGGATATTGGCGGTAACCAGATCCATGGCGTTGTCGACGAACGTGCCAGTAGGGCGGCCCTCTGGATCGCGTATGATTTGGCCGCCTGCTGGGTCTGCTGTGGCCGCATTGACACCGGCAAGTTCCATGGCGGCACTATTCGCCCAGCCCGCGTGTCCATCTACGCGGCTAAGCCATACTGGCGTGTCGCCGAAAAACTCATCGAGACTCTGCGCCGACGGAAACTCATTGCTGTCCCACAATACTTGGTTCCAACCACGGCCCTGAATCCATTCGAGGTTGCCATTGGCCTCACGAAAGGCGCGAATGCGCTCGACAGCTTCCTGCTCGGACGTTGTTCCGGTGAGGTCTACGCGCAATAAGCTGAGGCCGTAGCTGAGAATATGGCCATGCGCATCTACCAGACCGCTTAGCAGGGTCTTACCCTCGCCATCTATACGCACTATCTCCTCATTTTCTGGCAATTGCTCACCTGCACTGTAGAGCTTGTCGACTATGCCATCGGTGAACTGCAGCGCGCTGAATTCCACCATCTGATGGTCGGCATTGATTGTGTAGCCGTTTACATCGCTGATTAAAGTCGTTTGCGCGACGCCTAGGGGCGAAAGAATGCACAAAGCAGCAAAGCTTGCGAGCTGTCGTCCGGTCTTAGAGGAGAGATATGTCATAAGGGGTTTCCATTTTTTTAAAGTGCAGCTTGATCGGAGGGTAAATCGACCGATTCATTTTGTGATTCGCGCCGTGCGCGTTATAGTCGAAGCCCAAAATACTTGGTGCCAAGTCTAAGTTAAAAAGTACCGGAGATAATAATGAAAAGACCTGAAGATTACACGCCTGGCAAACGCGATAATGGACACTCTCCCAATACATTGCGCCGTCGTATGCTGCAAATGGCTGCCTTAGCACCATTCGCTTCTGTCCTAAACGCCCAATCGGCCGCCGAGGCGATTGCGGTGCAGAAGCTGCATACTTTTGGTCTTCGGGTCAGCGACGTTGCGCGCTCTGTCGCGTTTTATCAACAGCTATTTGGCATGCCTATCTCTGCACGGGTTGGCGATACCGTGTGTTTGCGTATCGGCAGTGGGCCGCAGTTTATGTCGCTGCGTCCGCTCCAATCGGGTGAAGCCCCAGGAATTACGCATATCGGGCTTAGCGTTCGCGACTTTAATGCGCAGTCTGTAGCCGCGCAGTTACAGGCCCACGGTTTCGTCAACGATGCCAGTGCCGCTAACGAGCCTGACAACCTGAAGCGGGCCATGCGCTATTGGCCTTTGAACCAACAGGCCGTCGCTTTCGCTGGCCAAGAAGGTCTTAACTTCCAACTCTGTGATCCTACGTACTGCGGTAGCGACAATGGTCAATGCAGTAACATCGCGGCGCCCAATGGCGCTGGATTGATGGCGTTGGATGGCATCAACCACTTCACCAATTTTATGAGCCATGCGCCCAACACTAACCAGTTCTATCTGAGCTTGTTCGGTTTGCAATACCTTGCCTATCAAGGACCCACCAGCCCGACCGTAGGGGTGGGCGACGGCAAGCAGTTCCTCATGTTTGTAGGGGGCGCACAAGAGGGTGCTCCAACGCGACCAGGACGCATGGATCATGTAAGCATGAGTGTGGAGGGCTTCGAGGTGGAGGCCATTCAGGCGAAGCTGGAGAGCGTTGGAATCACACCGCGAATGGATGATAACAACACGCCTGCCCTGGTCCACTGGATCAGCCTGCGCATGCCAAACCGTGGCGGCGCTGAGGGCGGCACGCCGGAGTTGTATTTCTCCGACCCCGATAGCATTCACATTCAACTGCAGCATCTCGACTATTGCGGCGGTGGTGGCTATCTCGGCGACGCCTGTGCTCCTCTAGCCTAGCGGGCCAAACGAAGATAATGCTGCCCATTAATGCGCAAGTGTTAATGGGCAGCGCTTTATAGTTCTATCTGGACGGAATTTCGCGCACAGTTTATGCTACGCGTCTTTTTTCGTATGCAAATCAGGTGCTTTACACCTATCAATCAGAATAAGCAAAGGTGAGTCGATTGAAATTCCGCGTAGCTTCCCCGGCACTTGTGTGCCTGTTTTTCCTCAATTCCCCCTCCTATAGCCAAGATTCAACGAATGCTCCCGTAGAGTTAACTCTGCGCGACGGCAGCGCATTAACATTGCAACGCTTTGCGCATAGCAGTGCGGATGTGGACGTAGATGGCAATATCGATGAGGCGGTGTGGGGGCGTATCGCGCCGATCAATGAGATGCGGGTGATAGACCCGGATACTCTAGAGGATGTGCCTTTCGACACGGCAGTGCGAATCTTCTACACCGAACGCGGCATCTATGTTGGCTTCGATCTAGAGCAGCCTACCGATAGCATCGTGCAGCGCATCAGCACGCGCGACAATATCGCTATTGATCGTGACTCTGTCTCAATCACCTTAGACACCTCCGGCCAGGGCCTGTTTGCCTATTGGATGACCCTAGCATTAGGGGACAACCAGGCCGATGGTACCGTGCTGCCGGAGCGCAACTACACCACACAGTGGGACGGTGCCTGGTATGGCGCCACGCAGCAGACGGCCAATGGCTGGAGCGCGGAGTTCTATGTGCCTTGGGGCCAGATGGCGATGCCACGCGAGGACGCCGTGCGCCGCATCGGGATCTACACCGAGCGCAAGGTTGCTTACCTCAATCAGACCTGGGCATGGCCGGCCATTCCCGAGTCGAGCTCCATCTTCATGAGCAATCTGCCCTTGCTTGAGTTAGAGGGGGTCAACGTGCGCCAGCAATGGAGCGTATTCCCCTATGCCTCTTCGACCTTCGATGAGATCGATAACGACGTGACGAATAAGGCGGGCTTCGATGTGTTTTGGCGCCCCTCTAGTAACTTCCAGATGACGGCGGCGGCGAACCCCGATTTCGGTTCTACAGAGTCAGACAATGTGGTCGTCAACTTAACCGCGAACGAGACGTTCTTCCCCGAGAAGCGACTGTTCTTTCAAGAAGGCCAAGAGGTTTTCAATACTACGCCACGCTCCACAGGCAGCAATGGCAAAAGACTCTCTATAGTAAACACGCGCCGCATTGGCGCGCGTCCGCGTCCGCCGCAATTGCCTGCAGGGGTGGCGCTGCCGACGCGCGAGCGAATTCGCCCGGCAGACCTACTAGGTGCCGTGAAGATGACTGGCCAAGCAGGGGCTGTGCGCTATGGCGTGATGACGGCTTTCGAAGATGAGAGCGAGTTCCTGGCCGGCGGCAAACGCTATTATCAGGATGGCCGTGATTTCGGCACCTTCCGCATGATCTACGAAGATAGCAAGGGCGCCGCTTACCGTGGTTTGGGCTATATCGGCTCCCTAGTTCAGCACCCCGAGTCCGATGCCGAAGTACATGCCGTGGACTTTCATTACCTCACCAATGGTGGGCGTTGGAACGTGGATGGACAAATTATTCGCACGGATACGGACATTCTAGGCACTGGCTCGGGTATGTTCGCGGACGTGGTGTATACGCCTCGTCAGGGTATTCGCCATAATTTCCAGATGACTTATCTGGACGACACCTTCAATGTAAATGACTTCGGCTTTCAAGAGCGCAATGACTCCCGTGAGCTATGGTATCGCTTCGAATGGGTAAAATCAGACTTAGAGATCGTGCGTAATTTCCGTTTTACGCCCTTTTTGCGCTATGAGGAGAACGGCAATGGCGATCGCACCAATAACGCCATTCCGGTGCTCAGTGCCTCAGTGACCCTGAATAACCTAGATAGGATTAACATAGGCCTACAGCATTTCCCTAAGCGCTACGATGATCAGAACAGCTTCGGTCATGGCACTTTTGCTACCTCTGAGCGGACTAACTCGAACTTTAGCTATCAGACCAACACGGCTAGACCGATAAGCTATAGCTTTGGTTTCTCTACCTCTGGCGAGTTTGTAGGTGGTAATAGTGAAGGCGCGAGCGCGGGAATTACATGGCGCCCACGCGATAATATCGCGCTCACGAGTGAGATTAGTTACGACGATCGCGACGGCTGGCTCCTGTATCAAGACAATCAAGACTTCACCACCTTCCAGGCGCAGCAGTGGCGATTCGATACGAGCTTCGACTACTTCCTAACTTCGCGCCAGCAACTTAGCATAGCCCTGCAGTGGGTAGGCATAGAGGCGGTGGAAGACGAGTTCTATTATCTTCCGGCCGATGCGATCACCAAGAACCGCGATCTGATTAAGACGACCAAACCCGCTGGGCCCTCGGATAGCTTCGGTTTGTCGCAATTGAACTTTCAGCTGCGTTATCGCTGGCAAATTGCACCGTTGTCTGATCTGTTCGTTGTGTATACCAAGGGTGATAATCGCCGCAGTGCGCTTATGGCCTTCGACGAGTTGTTCGAGAACTCTTGGGATAATCCTTTGGGAAGCACCCTAGTCGTGAAGCTACGCTATCGCTTAGGGTCTTAAGGGCAGGGGTGTTGCCATACTCTGGACAGGATTGATCGGAAGATCGCCAACTTCAGGGAATGGGAATGTTGCTTTCTTGTGATCAAATAAAAACGCTCAATAGAGATTCTATTGAGCGTTTTTTGTCGGTAACCCATTGTGCCAATTCAGGCCCTCTAATTTAGAGGGCCTTTTTTTACAGGGCTGCTGAGTTCAAGGCACCGCTGTTGTTCGCTGTCATCGGATTGCCAAGGGCTTTGGCCATATCGATCAAGATGAAGCTACTCTCGCGCAGTAGTGGATCCTCTTCTTTCTCTTCTTCCTCATCGGCGCTGGCAATCGTTGCGCTTTCGGGGTCGAGGTCTTCTTCTGAAGGCTCTTCCCACACCTCTAAAGGCATGCCCTTAAGGAATAGACGCATATTATTGGCGTTAAACTCTGCGCGGCGATTCTCTTCGCGTTCCAGCCGTACCTTCTCCTCGTTTAGCGAAAGCGAAGTGCGTTCGCGCAGTTCACGGGAGCGCTCTATCTGTTCCGCTAGGTAAATGAAGTCCGGGTCGCTGGCGACTCTTTCATCATGTTTGGCTTGAAGATCGCCCAATATGTCTTTGATTGGGAAGTAAGTATTGTACTCGACAGGGCGTACGGTATCCCAAGGGAGAGCGCCATCTAGGTTGCTCTCACCCATCTCTTCAATCGCGCTATAGCGATCGGGGAAGAGGATGTCGGGCATCACGCCACGGTGCTGAGTGCTAGCGCCGGAGATGCGATAGAACTTAGAGCGGGTCAATTTAACCTGGCCGTAGTTCATCGGGATGATTTCCTGCACGGTGCCCTTGCCGAAGGTCTGGCCGCCGATGATGATGCCGCGCTGATAGTCTTGGATTGCGCCGGCGAAGATCTCAGAGGCTGAGGCGCTGGCACGGTTAGTGAGTACGCCGAGTGGGCCAGAGTAGGTGACCTCTGGGTTGCCGTCGCCATAGGCGCGAACAAAGCCATTGCGCAGGCCGGAATAGCGAATCTGCACGGTGTTGCCTGTGTCGATGAATAGGCCTACTAGATCGTTTGCCTCTGTAAGAGAGCCGCCGCCATTGTCCCGAAGGTCCATGACAACTGCCTCAACACCCTCGGCCTTGAGTTCTTCCAGCAAGACCTTCACGTCACGCGTGGAGCTCTTGAAATCGGGTTGTCCAGCAGAGGCTGCCTCGAAGTCGAAGTAGAAGGTTGGCAACTTGATGACACCCACCTTGTATTCGCTGCCGTTATAGCTGACCTCGATAACTTCTTTCTTAGCTGACTGGTCCTCAAGCTTCACCGTGTCGCGGGTAATGGAGACCTCATGAGACTGAGTCTCGCCGGTGGCGTCCGCAGGAATAACGCTCAGGCGTACTACGGTGCCTTTCTCGCCGCGAATCTGATCGACCACGTCGTCAAGGCGTAGACCGATGACGTCTTTTATTTCGCCATCGACACCTTGTGCGATGCCGATGATGCGATCACCCGCCATCAGCTCGTTGCCGCGCTCGGCTGGGCCACCCTTGATTAGCTCGACGATCTTCGTGTACTCGTCTTCGGTGGTGAGTTGTGCGCCGATGCCTTGCAACGATAGGCGTAGGCTCATGTTGAAGTTTTCAGAGTCTCTTGGAGAGAAGTAGCTAGTATGTGGATCGATCGTGCTTGCTACGGTCGCCAAGTAGGACTGAAAGACGTCACGGTTATTCGTCTTCAAGACCTGGGTTAACTGATTGCGATAGCGTTTGCTGAGGCGCTCTTCGATTTTCTCGGGCTCAAGCTTCGCTAAGCGCAGGCTAAGCGCGCTGTTCTTAACGCGTTGACGCCATAGCTCATCGAGCTCAGCAACGCTTTGTGCGTAGGGAGCGTCCTCGCGGTCGATTTCAATAGACTCATCGAGAGTGAAGTCGATCGAGTCGAGATTGTTCTCGACCTCGTTGATTGCGTAAACCATTCGCTCGAGTAGGCGGCGATGGTAGAGATTGTAGATCTCGAAGGCTGGGTCGATGCTGCCACTCTTCAGAGTGTCATCTAGCGCATCGCGATAGGCGGATAGGGCGTCTATATCCTCTTGGAGGAAATACAGCTTAGAGCCGTCTAGTGCGTCGATATAGGCATCGAATACGGTATGAGAGAACTGATCGTCGAACAATATGCGCGAATAATGTTTGTCCTCGAGCTCCTTAAGTAGCTCGGCCGCAGTTCTGCCATAGACGGGCTCTGAGCTGAGTTCTGTATAAAGCGAATCAACGTCTAAAACTGGGTTCAGAACTTCGACGTCTTGAGCGAACAGACTGGCGCTGCCCAAGCTGAACATTAAAGCGATGATTGGGGAGAGACTTTTCGCTGCTTTGAAGCCGAGGAGGCTATGCGTTCGCGTTAGCGCAATTTCTGCTTTAGTCATATTGCTTTACACCGTTATTGTCTGTGTTTCTCGAGGAGTTCTTGCACATTTATAAACCAAGCGTGCATCCAATTACCAGTTCTGATTAGCTGTTTTCTATAATGTCTTCAGTCTATCGCGATCATATGCGTGCAGGAAGGCTAAAAAAGTCCAGATTTCCTCCACATGCGCCTATTTAGTCACTTTTTATGGGCTTTTGACGCGCGCTGGCGTGTCGTTCGGCTCTCTCTACATCGATGTAGCGATCCGTGATCGCGCTAGAGCCGTGTCCGGCATCGTCGCGCACATGTTCGCGAGGGCGGAACTTAACGTCCTCTGAGATGCCTGTATGACGCAGCCAATGCACGGTGGCTGCCGCTAAACGCTCAGCCTCTTCTATGAAACCCTCACTCTTTAGCCGCTCTTGAGCGTGATCGAAACACTTCTGCACGATGCCGCGAATTTGCCGTGTGCTGGTGATGCCACCCTTGCCGCGGGTCTTGTGAATAAGGGGACTAGCCTCGCCTGGCATCGGCAGGGCGGTCATGCCTCTAGAGAGGCGATAACGCCGCAGAGCCTCTAGCATCTGATTGCTGACTGATATCTCGCGTTCTTTGTTGCCTTTGCCTACCGTTAGGAACCACCAGTTGCCCTCTGGGTCGCGCTGGAAGTGTCCCATCTGTGGGCACCAGCGCGGGGTATCGACGAGTTCCGATATTCTCAAGTACATGGCAAACAGGGCGTTCATTATGAATAGGGTGCGCTCGTGAGTAGCCGGATCTTCATTAGCCAAATTTTCGGCCGCCTCGATCACGAAACTCCACTGCAAGGGCGAGAGTCGGCGAATCTGCGTCTTCGACTGTTGTTTGCGCAGAAACTTGCTCTTCTGGCGAATCTGAGAGACAGGGTTAGCGCTCAAATAATTCTCTTGAATCAAGAAGTTAAAGAAGCTACTTAAGACGCTGAATAAAGATTGTAGGCCCGCTTGAGAGCACACGTATTCGCCATCGGCACTGACATAGGGGGTCCATTCTGGATTTGGTAGGCGCCCACCGTCACGGTTGAGGAAGCGCGCGACGTTCTTGTTACTTATCCAAGTTAGCGGCGGGCTCCTCGCGAACTCTACATAGGCCTCGATATCCTCACGCTTTACCTGGGCGAGAGACTTGTCCACGACAAGCCATGACCACTGTAGGAAGTGCTCTACTTCGCGTCGATAGGTAGAGAAGGTGTCGGGGCTGCCTCTATAGCTGTAGAGGAACTCACAGGCGAACTGATAGTCCGGCACCGCCTGGTCGGGCGCATCTTCGATCAGGTGGCTGAGAGAGCGGGTAGGGTGCTTGAAGGGATTGGGCATCTCCTCAAGAGTATCGAACAGCGCGCTGGGTTGTTTTTGAGTCTTCATACAGGGTTCTTTATGGGGGTTTCTGGCCTCATTGTAAAGAGCTTGTGCACTTTGTGTTAGATACTTGGGCTTTGCGCTTGAGGGGCTCTGGCGTGGCGCTAGCAGACTGCGCTATTGTTCGCACAGAAGTATTTGAGCACTGTGCCGCCAAAGGGCGCGAGAACCATAAAGGATGTCACCATGAGCAAAACTAAACCCGCAATTCGTCGTACTTTCGTATCAGGCTTTGGCAAAGGCACCGTGGGCGCTGTATTGCTAACGCTGGCAAGCTTTGCCAGTGCACAGGGCGAGCAGAGTCTGAGCGAGATTCTAAACTACCGCCAATATACGCCTCTATTCTCCAGCGCCGGCCAGCCTAGTCGCGAGCAATTACCATTGATTAAGGAGGCTGGTTACGATCGTGTTATCTACATCGCCTTCAATAATGGGCGCACGGCAATTCCCGAAGAGGATCAACTAGTCAAAGACCTCGGGATGGACTACCTGCATATTGCCGTGGATTTCAACAAGCCCACGATTCGTGATTTCGATGCCTTCGCCGATGCTATGCAGCGCGAACCAGAAAGTAAGACTTTTCTACATTGCCAGGTAAATGCCCGGGCCACCGCGTTTAGCTTCCTCTATCGCGTGCTCTATCAAGGGGTTGATATCGCCGAGGCGAAGGCCGACATGAACACTGTCTGGCAGCCCAACGAGGTATGGCGAGACTTCATCTTTGCCGTAATGGCAGACCGCGGCATGTCTCACGAGTGTGAAACCTGTGATTGGACGCCGCCAGCCAGCAACTAAGAGACTAGGGGAGACATGCACTCACACTCTCACGGTCATGATAATAGCCACGACGATGACGCCACTAGGCGCATCGGCTGGGCCTTCTTCCTCAATGTAGGCTTCACGCTGATTGAGTTCGTAGGCGGCGTTCTTACCAATAGCACCGCGATCATGGCCGACGCGGTGCATGATCTTGGCGACAGCCTATCGATCGGTCTCGCTTGGCTTCTCGCTCGGCTCAGTCGCAAACCAGTTTCCGATGATTTCAGTTATGGCTATCGCCGCTTCTCCCTGTTGGGCTCTTTGCTCACTGGGATAGTGATGGTCGTTGGCTCCGTGTGGGTGCTCAATAGTGCCATACCAAGGCTGCAAGACCCGGTTATGCCGGTTACCGAGGGCATGCTCGGTTTAGCGATATTCGGTATCGCGGTCAATGGCTTCGCTGCCTTCAAGCTTTCCAAGGGCAATACCCTCAATGAGAGGATGCTCAATTGGCATTTATTAGAAGACGTGCTCGGTTGGGTTGCCGTGCTGATCGTCTCTATAGTGCTGATGTTTAAGGAGTGGCCGATTCTAGATCCAATCTTATCGATCGGATTCACGCTCTTTGTTTTGCTGAACGTGGTGCGCAATCTTTGGAAGACCTTGCGGCTGTTCTTACAGGGCACGCCAGAGGAACTCAGTTTAGGGCCTATTAGGGAAAAGCTCGGCGCGCTAGTTGGGGTAGCGGAAATTCATCATTTACATGTGTGGTCGCTCGATGGAGAGCAGCATGTGCTGACCGCTCATCTGGTGCTTGCTCATGATCTCGAGGTGGAGGAGCAATTAGAATTAAAACAGCGGGTTGCGGAAGGTTTGCGAGAGTTTAGATTTGCGCACTCTACCATAGAGTTAGAGTTCAAGGACGAGCATTGCAGGGATTCCAGCGAGTCCTAAAAGAGCCAGAATTAAGGCATAAAAAAAGGGGCTAAGAGCCCCTTTTTTGTTACTTTTGCCTAAGTCACAAGGCGCATCTCATCGAAGCGCCTAGTGAGAGCAGAAGGATTAGCGACGTGCAGTCACTTCTACTTCTACGCGACGGTCTGGCTGCAAACAAGCGATCAGTGCAGGAGTTGCCACTGTGCCTGGACATGCTGCCATCGTAGTCACTGGGTTAGAGCCATTGATACCGCGAGCAGTAATCTTAGCAGCTTGGATGCCACGAGTGATTAGATATGCTTTCACAGCCTCTGCACGACGAGTAGACAGGGCCAAGTTGTAAGCCTGACGACCTAGACGGTCGGTATGGCCTGTAACAGTGATCACGTCATACTGAGTGCCACTTAGGCTAGTAGCCAAAGTGTCGAGCTCGCGCTGACCAGCAGGCAACAATACATCGCTGTCGAACGCGAAGAATGAGTCAGCTGAAAGAGTAGTTACTACAGGTGCTGGTGCAGGTGCTGGAGTCGGTGCTGGAGTAGGCGCACGAACAGGTGCCGGCGCTGGCGCTGGAGTTGGGGCAACTGCAACAGGCATTGGCTTTGGCTTAGCGAAGCTGTACACAAGACCAACAGAGTAAAGATTTACATTGCCATCGCGACGGATAACGTCTTCTAGGTTGTAACGCTCTGCTTCAACGCGCACGCTTACTGCGTCGTTAATGGCATAAGCCATACCAACGCCGAATTTCTCGTGCGTATCGCGGCGGCTACCAGTTGGGTAGTTAGTGCCGGCTGCATAGCCAGTGCCGTAGAAGTCACTGTCCAAGTCGATTTTGTTCATACCGGCGCGGCCGAATACGGACATCTTGTCAGTAATAGGTAGGGTAACCACTGCATCGAAGTTAATGCCGCGGACTGCCATGTCGCTCAACAGTAGACCAGAAGGCAGTACTGCTGTGTCTAGGTTATAGCTGCCTAGGTCAAAGTAACCGGCTTCTAGAGCGAAGTAAGGAGTAAACTGATAACCACCATAAAGCTTAAAGCCAAAATCTTTAGTGTCAGAGCGACGGCTAGTGTATGTGAAACCTGGCTTGAAGAGCTCGTCTGTGATTCGGGTCTTATCGATTTTTGACGATGCGCGGCCTAGATTGATGCCGGCATAAATCCCTGGTTCTGCAGCCAAAGCAACTGGGCTCAAGAGGCAAGCTAGCAAACAGATGTGTGCTGTACCAATGGATCGTGTAGTTTTCATTTATTTCTCCGTGAGAACTATGTTCTCGTATTCACTAAATAGCAGGTGGATCGTTGTGGGCGCGCATCTTCATCTTAAGTAATGTCGTTGTCAATGGATCGGACAACTATATTTTCCCGCTAACGTCCGGGGAATTTAAGCTTTCAACTCGGGCCTTCCAGATCAATGTGGTTATGGCAAATTGGATTTGTCCCAAAACAGGGTGATATTATCCAAAGCGCCTATCTCTTTAATACTAGTAATATTTTAAATATCAATGTCTTGCATTAATATTCTGGCTATTTTGATTATAGCTCTTAGATCATCAGTTTCTTGTCTGTTGTGCTTACGCTCAAACTAACTAAGTAGACCGGTCTAATCTTTGTATCTGTCATTAGACACACTACATGCATATTGTCTCTTAAGAGCAGCGTTGTGATCTGTGCGCCCGCGCACATAGAAATCAAATAGGCGCCCATACAAGCACTGAATAGCTAGACAGTCTAAATATCTACTCGTAACGCAGGGCGCGCACGAGCTTTGAGTACTGCTATAGCAATAGCCCAACGATGTGCAGCCGAGAGCTGCCTAGGACTTTACGAATGCCGAGTTTTTTGTTCTTTGCGGGTGCTGCGCGCAGTGTAGCTAATTTAGCGGGTTTTGGGGTAAAGGGTAGCGTTCTGCGTAATAGCGTGATTTTGGAAAAGAGCATAACTAAAGCTAATCTATTATTTCCGGTAATTATTATTACCGGAAATAGTGGAATTGCAGGAGTTAGAAGGAATTTAAGCCCCCTCAATACGTTAAACGCCAAACTTCGAGCCTTTTATAGGTCGTCCATTAAACTGCGCGACTCGATGGCAATAACTTGCCGCAGACATTCGGTGCGCTGTCCGCTAAGTTCCTACGCCGGCGTTCGCATCGTTACGAACTCTTCGGCCACGCTGGGATGAATACCGAGTGTTGCATCGAAGTCCGCTTTAGTCGCGCCAGCTTTGATTGCAATGGCAACGCCTTGAATGATCTCCGCGGCGTATTCTCCCATCATGTGAGCGCCGAGCACTTTATCGGATTTGGCATCCACAAGTAGCTTGATGAAGGTTTTCTCAACGCGACCGCTAAGCGTATGCCGTAAAGGAGTAAATTGACTCTTATAGACGGTTATCTCGTCAAAACGCTCGCGCGCCTCAGTTTCCGTGAGGCCTACGGTGGCAATCTCTGGCTGACAGAACACCGCCGTTGGAATGTCGTGGTAATTCATCTCTTTATTACCCTTGCCAAACAAGCGCTGCGAGAGAATCTGACCCTCGGCGAGCGCCACTGGAGTCAAGGCAACACGGTCGATCACGTCACCGACAGCGTGAATATTGGGAATATTCGAGGTGAAATGTTTGTCTACGATCACAGCGCCGTTCTTGGCGAGTTTGACCCCAAGCTTTTCTAGGCCGAGTTCCTTCGTATTGGGATGGCGGCCGGTGGCAAAAAGCACTGTATCAACCTCTATGTCGTCGCCACGATCAAAGCGCACGCGTAAGCGCCCGCCTTGTTTTGTAATCTCCTCGACATTGGATTGAAGGTGTAGTTTCGAGGATTTCTCCAGCTCTATGGTAAAGGCCGCAGCGACATCTAGGTCGAAACCGCGTAATAAGTGTGTGCCACGATAGGAAACGCAGGTTTTAACGCCGAGCGCGGCGAATATGCCAGCGAACTCGACGGCTATATAACCGCCACCGACGATTAGGATGGATTTTGGGAGCGTTTCGAGTGAGAAGACTTCATTCGAGGTGATGGCGTGTTGGCTGCCTGGGAATTGTGGCACGAAGGGCCAGCCGCCGGTGGCGATGAGAATCTCCTTGGCGGTGACTTTGCGGCTTTGCAGTTGCACTGTATGGGCGTCTAGCAGCGCGGCGCGTTCGTGAAATACCTCGGCCCCAACCCCGTTCATCAAGGACTGATAGATAGTGCTAAGTCGGCTAATCTCTTTACTCTGATTGCTTACAAGGGTCGGCCAATCGAATTGAGGCTCCACGGGGAACTGCCAGCCATAGCCACGCGCATCGGCGAAGTCTTTCGCATAGTGCGCGGCATAGCTGTAGAGTTTCTTGGGAATACAGCCTACGTTGACACATGTGCCCCCCATATAACGCTCTTCGGCCATGCCAACTTTTGCGCCGAGTGCGGCGGCTATGCGGCCAGCTCTTACACCGCCAGAGCCTCCTCCAATAATGAAGAGATCGTAATCGTAGTTAGTCAATTTCTAGGTCTTCCTTTGTAGGATCAATGCGTTATTGAGTGTTGAGTCAGTGAGTTGTTACAGCTATGATCACAAATAAATTTGCTCGAATACAGGCTTTTACTATGTGCTGGGACTCTCCCGAATCAGACTCGCAACAAGTTAACACAGATATTCCGCAGCAAGCTCACACTTTGGAGCAGGGTGAATATTCTCAGCAAGGCTCAGGCGAGATCGAGCAAGACAATGACGCTGCGCCGGTAAAGCCAGAAATGAGTAAGTTTGTGGTGCGTTTACCAGCTGACTTGCTGGAGAAGCTAAAACATGTCTCCCGGCACCATAAGCGCAGTATGAATACAGAGATAAACCTACTTCTAGGCCGCTATATTGAACGAGTGAAAGGCGAGTCTCGCCCTGGTGTCGACGAGCACTTGAAGCTAGATTCACAGTTGTTGAATAAGCTGAGCGCCCTTCCTGCCCAAAAGATCGAGGCACTGCTCGATCTGCTCGACTGACATTTCGAAGAGCCCATTCATGCGCTTTGCTAAAGACCCTGTTCTCGACTTGTTCGATGATTCTGCAAATGGGGTCGCGCTTCCTATAGTGGATGGGCAGCTACACTATTTCCCGAATGCGTTTACTGAGGCGGAAGCAGATGCGTTAATGCAACGCTGTCTCACCGAACTCCCTTGGCGCCAAGATCATATCAATATCGCCGCTAAGTCGATTCCTATACCGCGCCTCCAGTGTTGGTTGGGAGATCCCGATGCACACTATTCCTATTCCAACATTGCGTTGAGCCCGCAGCCTTGGCCAGAGTTTCTGTTGCCGATAAAAGCGCGCATCGAAACCCTCTGCGCGCATTCCTTTAACTCTGCCTTAGCCAATTACTATCGCGATGGTACCGACAGCGTAGATTGGCATAGTGATGATGAACAGGAGTTGGGTGAGAATGCCGTCATTGCGTCCTTGAGTCTTGGCACTAGTCGCGTGTTCGAATTAAAGCATCGTTACAAGAGTTCCCTGCAAACTCTGAAGACCACTTTAAGTCATGGCAGTGTATTGATTATGAAGGGCAGCACTCAGCAAAACTGGCGGCACCGTATTGCTAAGGTTAAGCACTTGGACGAGGCGCGAATTAATTTTACGTTCCGCAAGATTTTGCGCAAAAAGGTGGAAGGCTAGATGGATCATTTCGATCTTTGTATCGTAGGCGCCGGTGTTATCGGCATCGCCATTGCCGAGGCGATCGCACGCACTAAGCCCCCCTCCTACTCGATTGTTTTGCTAGAGCAAAATAGTAGCTTCGGGCAGGAAACCAGTAGTCGCAATAGCGAGGTAATTCATGCGGGTCTCTATTACCAACAAGGCTCTCTGAAAGCGCGTCTGTGTAGAGAGGGCAGCGCCATGCTCTACGACTATTGTCGGAAGTACGAAATCGCCCATCGCCGCGTCGGAAAATTCATTGTGGCGCAAGAGAACGAATTAGAAGCATTGCAAGCCTTGGCAGAGCGAGCGCGCGACAATGACGTACTCGAATTGCATTGGCGCGATCGCAAAGCCCTGCAGGATAAGGAACCACTCGTTGAGGCGAGTGCTGCCCTGTTCTCCCCCAATACCGGCATAGTAGATAGCCACGCTCTTATGCAATCACTTTTGTCCCAGGCGCAGACGGCTGGAGTGGAGTTTGTCTGTCGTACTCGCGTAGAGCGTGTGTTGTGCGGCGCGAAAAGTTTCGAAGTGCATACCGTGAGTGGTGAGCACGGACAGAAAGAAGCGTACCGGTTTCATTGCAGTGCCCTGATCAACGCCGCAGGATTAAATGCACAGTCGTTGGCATCGCGTATTGATGGTCTAGACAGTGCGCACATCCCGACTCAGCTGCTCACTAAAGGCAATTATTTCAAACTCAATGGCCGCGCACCGTTTCAACATTTAATCTATCCGATGCCTGCCGCGCAGACCAGCGGGCTCGGCATACATGCCTGTCTTGATCTTGGCGGTGGGGTGCGTTTTGGGCCAGACATCGAGGCCATCGACGCTGTGAACTACAAGGTTGATGTGCAAAGGAAAGCGCAATTTGTGGAGGCGATTCGGCGTTACTATCCTAGCCTCAACCCTGCACAATTAGAGCCCGATTATGCAGGGGTTCGTCCGAAGCTGCACTCCCCAAAGGGGCAGCCAATGGACTTCGTTTTACAGACGGCCGATGTGCACGCAGTGCCGGGTTTAGTGCAGTTGTTTGGCATTGAGTCGCCCGGGCTTACTGCGAGCCTAGCGATTGGAAAAACCATCGCGCAGCATTTAGCTTAGCTTAGTATTGCTCCGCCTTAGTCGCGATATGCGCATAAACCTGCGAGCTACCGTCGGTCTTCATGACGATCACATCATAGGGATTAAACTGATCACCAATTTCCATGCCTGGGCTACCCAAAGGCATGCCTGGCACCGCGAGACCGATAGCATCGTCAGGCTTTTCGTCTAGAAAACGCTGCACGATATTGGCAGGTATATGGCCTTCGAAAACATAGCCTTCCGGTGACACTGCGGTGTGGCAAGATTGAAACTGCGGCGCAATGCCCAGCTTAAGTTTTTCACCGTTGAGATCTTGTGGGTGGCTGATCTGTGCGAGGAAACCACGCTCACTGGCATGTTGCACCCAGCCTTCGCAGCAGCCACAGGAAGGGTCTTTCATTACCTGCAATACGGTTGCCTCGCTAGTGGATTCAGACGCAAGCGCTGTGCTGTTGCTCTGTTGCTGACAGCCACTTAGTAACAGCGCGCTGAATAGGATTGCGCTAAAAGAGCTCACTGGTTTGCGTAGTAAATTCACGGAAAAATTTAACATGGGTATCCTCACATCGTGTTCGTGGGTTTGTCGGAATTAAGGCTGCCGGCGAGTATAGTTTCAATCTTATTCCTAATTGCGCCTTTGCTATCCTTGAAGTGTATACCTATGCCCGAGGAGCGATTGCCCTGCGCTAGTTCGGGGGTAATCCACACTACTGTGCCGGCAATTGGAATGCGCTCGCCGTCGTCCATTAGTTTGAGCAGCATGAAAACTTGGTTGCCCATCTCGTAGCTGCGCGTGGTTGGAATGAAGAGGCCGCCATTCTTTAGGAATGGCATATAGGCAGCATAGAGCACGGCCTTGTCGTTGATGGTCAATGACAAGATGCCATGTTTGGCTGGCCTATTCTCTGTTTCTGCCACGGGCATATTCAATCGTGTGTATCCTGTCTAAAAAGATGTTGCAGTTGTAGCACGAGATCCTCAAGAAGCAGCTGCATATTCGGGTTCGATACGCTCGCTACCTGTGTTTGGGCCTCGCAAACATTTTCATACAAGCTCAGTAATGCGCAAGAGAATTCGCGAGCCTGAAAGGCCTGATCGGGTATTAGTGTGGCCGCTTGCTGTAGCGTGCGCCCTTTCACTAGGTCTTTGTTGCCCGATATCTGGAACTTAACGAGTACGCTCAACCAATAGGATAAGACGTTGAGTACATCGAGAGCATCGTTCTTATAGTAGCGGCTGACCATTTTACTGACAATTTCCTGCCCTTTCATAACCTTGAGAAGGTCGTTGCCAAGAGTTTTCTTGCGCTCTGCACTCTCGTCCGCAAGCGTATTTAAAGCCTTGAGGGGGCTACCTTGGGCATAGTCTAGCGCAAACTCTCGCTCCTCGCTTGCTGTCTCGGGGGCCTGCGTTGCCAGCCATTGCAGGGACTGCTCTGTGGTCGGCTTGGGCAGTTTGAGAGCGCGGCAGCGGCTAGATATGGTGGCCAATACCGATTTGGGGCGGTCGCTTAGGAGCAGGAATATCACGTCAGCGGGAGGCTCTTCTAGGCCCTTTAGCAAGGCATTGGCGGCATTGATATTCAGGTTCTCTGCGCTGTCTAGCAAGATAATGCGCTTGCCGAAAGAGTGGGAGCTAGTCTCGATGAACTGCTTGAGTTCGCGAATCTGATCGATCTTGATGATCTTGGATTTCTCTTCTGGCTGCACGATGATGAAGTCGGGGTTACTACCCGCATCGCTTAGAAGGCAGGCGCCGCACTGGCCACAGGCTTGATTGTGCTTTGGTGTCTCACAAAGTAGCCACTGGGCGAGCATGGTGGCGAAAAGCCTTTTGCCGCTCTGCGCCTCGGCACTGATGAGAAAAGAATGGGAGATCTGCCCATTTCTCAGTTGCTGATGGAAGGCGTCCCAGGCCTCACGGTGCCAAGGCAGTGGGCTAGTGATCAGAGCCTTGCTCACAGTAGGGTCTCCAGGTGGGCTAGGATGGCGGCCTGTACCTGCGTAAGCTCTGCGGCCGCATCGATTACTACACAGCGCTCGGGTTCCTGTGCTGCGCGCTCCAGATAGCTGGCGCGCACGCGTTCGAAGAACTCAATTTTCTCTAATTCGAATCGATCAAGGGCGGCGCGCTTGCTAGCCCTGGCAAGGCCTATGTCGGGCGCGAGATCGAGTAGATAGGTAAGGTCGGGGCGTAGACTGCCCTGCACGAGGGTTTCGAGCTCGGCGATAGCGCTCTTGCTGAGCCCTCTTCCACCGCCTTGATAGGCATAAGTGGCATCGGTGAAGCGATCGCAAATCACCCATTTCCCGGCCTTCAGAGCCGGCTCGATGACTTGTTTAAGGTGTTGGGCTCGAGCGGCGAAGATCAGCAGTAGTTCTGTCATCTCGGCCACTGCTTCCTCATGCTCGTTGAGCAGTAAATCCCGCACTTTCTCTGCTAGTGGAGTGCCGCCGGGTTCGCGAGTCAAAACATAGTCGATACCGGCCTTGTTCAGGCGAGCGGTAATGAACTGGATGTTGGTGCTCTTCCCTACACCCTCTCCACCTTCGATGGTTATAAACCGCGCTGTCATGTCTTGCTGTACCGCCTTCAATTAGTGCTTTGTTGGGTCGCCATTCGATTCTGATACTGCCTTACGGCTGCATTGTGCTCGTCGAGCGTGGTCGAGAATTTATGTCCCCCATCGCCGGTGGCCACAAAGTAGAGATATGACTCGTCGCTAGGATGGAGGCTGGCATGGATTGCTCCGCGCCCAGTCATCGCGATGGGCGTTGGCGGCAGTCCACTGATCCTATAGGTGTTATAGGGGGTGCTAGCCTCTAGATCTACACGGCGAATATTGCCCGTATAGCTCTCGCCCATGCCATAAATAACCGTCGGGTCCGACTGCAGGCGCATTCCGCGTTGTAGGCGGCGCACAAAAACCCCAGCGACTTGCTCGCGCTCGCTACGCAAGCCAGTTTCTTTCTCGATTATAGAGGCGAGTATGAGGGACTCGTAGGGGCTTGCATAGGGCAGGCTCACTGCGCGAGTTTCCCATTCTTGCTCCAGAACCTCGCGAAGGCGATTGCTAGCACGGCTCAGTAGGGCTTGGTCTGTGGTCCCTGCTGTGTAGAAATAGGTATCTGGAAAGAGCGCCCCTTCTAGGCTTGGATACTCGCTTCCAATCGCTGCGAGTATTTCCTCGTCGCTGCTCTCTCTTAGCGTGATGCGCAGCTTGGGGCTCTGCCACAGGGCATCGAGTGCGCTGCGGACCGTTGTGCCTTCGATCAAGGTAAACGGATATTGCACGTAGGGGCCGCTTATGAGGTGTTGCAGCGCCGTTCTTGGGCTCATGCCTGGGCTGATGATGAACTCGCCGGCGCGAATTGCGCGATCGAAGCCCGCGTTGCTGGCCCAATACGAGAAAATACGCGGATGTTCTAAGCCCGCCTCCTGTTCTAGGCGTCTAGCGACTTGCCCGAGTGAGCTGCCTGGTCTGATCTCTATTAACTGTTCGGCCTGCAGTGCTAAAGGCTTATCTAGATAATTCTGAAGATACTTATACGCACCTAGCACACCGAGCCCGCCCAAGAAGAGGCTTAGTAAGAGGGTGCGCAGTAAGATCTTGCGAAGGCTCATATTGGTCCATCCTCAGCGATCAGCGCTTGCAGTCGTTTAGTAATGGGCCCGATCTCATAATTGAGCGCTGCCTGGTTCCACTGAATCTGGGTTATTGGCCAAATGCCCATTACGCTATTACAGACGAAGACTTCACTCGCCGTCTCGAGCTCTTCTAGGCCGAGTTTGCGCTCAGCGACATTCAAGCTCGCGTGCTCACGGCAGCGCGATATGATGGCCGCACGCATTACGCCCGCCACGCCACATTGACTTAACTCGGGTGTGAGCAGCACGCCATCGATGACGATAAAGACATTGGATTTAATACCCTCGATCAAGTCTCCTGCCGCATTGCACATCAGGCCCTCTTGGAACTGGGTCGGCACCTCGAAGCTCGCCATTACTTGATCAAGACGATTGAGATGCTTAAGGCCTGCTAAGACGGGGTTGCTAGATAAAGGATGCTTACACTTAAACGCACGAATGCCTTTGCTTGCCGCGTGGAGATAGTCCTGTGGTAGTGGATGTATCTGTAGGATTCGAGTTGGCTCGGGCGAAGCAGGAGCGCTGTATCCACGACCGCCTGCGCCGCGGCTAATGATAATCTTCAAAACACCCGTAGCCCCGTGGGCGGCGATTAAGGAGTCGGCTTCGGTGCGAAGCGTCGAGAGGTCGGCTGGGATTTGCAGTGTTTGGCAGGCGGCATAGAGTCGGTCGAGGTGTTGTTGCCAGAACACAGGCTGATGGTCGCGAACTAAAATAGTCTCGAATGCGCCATCGCCGTATTGCACCGCACGATCGGCGACTGGAAGTAGATTCTGATGCTGCCCGTTTACGAGCATGACGCCTCCCAGCTTGACGCTTTCAACACGAAATCAGCGTCTCTCGCGGATTCACTGCAGACGTTTGAACACCAAACTGCCATTGGTTCCACCAAAGCCGAAGGAGTTGCTGAGGGCGACATCGATCTTCGCGTCGCGGCTGTGATGAGGAACATAGTCCAAATCGCATTCGGCATCGGGGTTCTCTAAATTGATCGTTGGCGTTAATACCTGATCACGTATAGAGAGCGCACAGATGATGGCCTCTACAGCACCAGAGGCGCCAAGTAGGTGCCCGATCATGGATTTGGAGGAGCTAACGGCCAGTTGCTGTGCATAGGGCCCAAACACGCTCTTAATCGCGTGGGTCTCTGCGAGGTCGCCCGCAATCGTCGAGGTGCCGTGTGCGTTAATATAATGCACGGACGAGGGGTCAAGCTGGGCGCTGGCCAAGGCGTTGCACATACATAGAGCAGCACCCTTCCCGCCTTCGGATGGCGAGGTCATGTGGTAAGCGTCGCCGCTCATCCCGAAACCAGCCAATTCGGCGTAGATTTTGGCACCGCGCTTTCGCGCATGTTCGTATTCTTCTAAGACCATGATGCCGGCACCATCGCTGAGTACAAAACCGTCGCGGTCTTTGTCCCAGGGGCGGCTGGCACGCTGTGGATCGTCGTTGCGGGTCGATAATGCACGGGCGGCACAGAAACCGCCTAGGCCTACCGGAGATGTTGCCATTTCGGCGCCGCCAGCAAGCATGACATCGGCCTGACCGTTGCAAATCATATTGGCAGCAATGCCGATATTGTGGGTTCCCGTGGTACACGCCGTGGTGATGGCGATATTAGGGCCTTGGAAGTTATAGCGTATCGACAGCGTACCGCCGAGCATATTGATAATAGAGCCGGGTACGAAGAATGGTGAGACCTTGCGAGGTCCGGAAGTGCGCACGAGATTAGAGGTGTCTTCGATAGTGTTGATGCCACCGATACCAGAGCCAATCGCTACGCCGACGCGTTCGAAGTTTACTGGGCTGTCGAGAAGACCCGAATCGGTCACTGCTTGCACGCCTGCCGCGAGTCCATATTGAATGAACACGTCCATTCGTCGCGCTTCTTTCGCGCTGAGATAGGGGGTGCAATCGAAATCTTTGACAGAGCCGCCAAAGCGGGTTGAAAACTCTGCGGTATCAAATTGCGTAAGCATATTGATACCGCTGCGGCCTTCTTTAATAGCCTGCCAAGACGAATCAACGCTATTCCCAAGAGGGGTAACAAGACCTAGGCCAGTGATGACAACTCTTCTACCGTTCACTGCGTCGCTCTCCATTACGGATGATTAATTCCGTGTTGCAGACTTATTATTACAGGCAAAATAAAAGCTACTCCAGAGCATGCCCGGAGTAGCTTAATTTTCGAGCCTAAAAATTCTTACAAATGCGAATTAATGTAATCACAGGCGAGTTGTACCGTTGTGATTTTCTCAGCTTCTTCATCAGGAATTTCGGTCTCAAACTCTTCTTCCAGAGCCATAACCAATTCCACAGTATCCAAAGAATCAGCGCCTAAATCTTCTACAAATGAAGAAGACGATTTCACCTCTTCTTCTTTTACGCCAAGCTGTTCGCAGACAATTTTCTTAACGCGATCTTCAATGCTACTCATAACTTTTATTAGCTCCTAAATACTAATTTTTTGATACTGCCTTCTGATTATGTGGCCATAAATTGAGCGGCCTAGATAATCGAAAACGCAAGTTTACATCTATTTTCAACGGGTTGTAATCTTTAAGTCTAAAATAATTCGGCGCCATGAGGGAAATGTATTTAAGTACAGTTGCTTACGACGCTTTTCTAAAGCTTTACGGCATGTACATTCCGCCATTTATGTGCAGAGTTTCGCCCGTAATATAGGCTCCGGAATCCGAAGCTAGAAAGCCAACCGCCGCACCGATTTCCTCAACCTGGCCAAAACGCCCCAAAGGAATCTGCGAAAGGAAAGTCTCCATTTGTTTCTCATTCAATGCGCGGGTCATGTCTGTATCGATAAAGCCGGGTGCCACACAGTTCACAGTAATGCCTCTAGAGCCTATCTCGCGCGCAAGTGAGCGCGAGAACCCTTCGATCGCAGCCTTAGACGCAGCATAGTTCGTTTGCCCCGCATTGCCACTGGATGCCACCACAGAGCTGACGTTGATGATACGACCCCAGCGTGCCTTGGTCATGCCTTTTACTACGAGCTTGCAGAGGCGATAGAGAGAGTTGAGGTTGGTGTCGATCACGTCATCCCACTCCTCTTCCTTCATGCGCATCAGTAGGTTGTCTCTTGTGATACCGGCGTTATTCACTAGAACCAAGGGCACACCATAGTCGCTACCGATGCGGGCGAATACTTCAGCAACAGAGTCCATAGAGGCAACATTCAGGCACATGCCCGTTCCTTCTATGCCGGCATCCTGCAAGTAGCTGGCAATGTCTGCGGCGCCTTTCTCAGTTGTCGCAGTGCCGATGACGGTCATGCCTTGCTTGCCGAGGGTCATCGCGATGGATTTGCCAATGCCACGGCTGGCGCCGGTGACGAGTGCAATCTTCTTAGTGACATCATTCATAATGATTTCCAAATGTAATTGTGGAGCCTATTGAGAGATAAGTGTGCGTGTTTGCACGAAATTCTCGGGCTCTTCTAATGAAAAAGTTTCCATATTGGGTTCTATGCGCTTAATGAGGCCGCCAAGAACTTTGCCAGGACCACATTCGACGAGTTGGCTAACGCCAAAGTCCCACATGCAACCAACAGACTCTACCCATTGCACGGGCATATACAACTGTTTGAGAAGATTGGCTTTGATGTCTTCTGAGTTCTTTGCAACGCGGCCGTTAATGTTTTGTATGACGGGCACTTGCGGGGTTTTGAAGTCCACCGCCTCTAAATCTTCAGCCAGACGCTGCGCCGCGGGAAGCATTAGCGCGCAATGAGACGGCACGCTGACATTGAGAAGCAGGGCGCGCTTAGCTCCGGCCTCTTTACATGCGGCCATCGCGCGCTCCACTGCAGCAACACTGCCGGCGATTACGGTTTGCCCTGTAGAGTTATAGTTCGCAGGAGCTACGACCTCCCCGTGCGCCTGCTGCTCGCAGATGGCTTGAATCTTCTCATCGTCGAGTCCGAGGATGGCCGCCATCGCGCCAGTACCTGCGGGTACGGCCTCTTGCATATAGAGTCCACGCTTGTGCACTAGGCTCACGGCATCGCCAAGAGAGAGGACGTCGGCGCAAACGAGCGCGGAGTATTCCCCTAGGCTATGGCCGGCAAGTAACTCTGGAAGCGCCCCGCCCTGCTCCAGCCATAAGCGCCATAGGGCGACCGATGCGGTCAGTAGTGCCGGCTGAGTGATATGGGTCTGGTCTAGTAAGCCGTCTGCATCTTCGCTAACGACCGCCCAGAGGTCGATTCCTAAAGCTGCGCTGGCCTCATCGAAAATGCTCTTGATCACGGGGTGTTGCGCTGCAATAGCGCTTAGCATGCCCTTTTTCTGTGATCCTTGGCCGGGGAATACAAATCCAAATTTCTTCATATAGCAATTCCTAGATTCAAAACTTAGTCTTGTGTGGCGAGTACTTCACCATGAGTAAGCTGCAAAGCTTCCATGCGCCGCGTAATAAGGCTCGGCACACAGTCTATAACTTCTTTGAGAGCCTGCTCGATAGCAAAGAAGAATGCCGTGCTATGCGCATGACCATGGCTCTTTACAATAATACCCTGTAAGCCTAAAACGCTGGCCCCATTAAACTGTGCTGGATCGATCTGAGCGCGCAGTTGTCGCAACAAGGGTGAAGCAAGCAGGCCGAGCAGACGAGAGAAAAAGCTGCTGGACACACTCTGCTTTAACATCTGTTCGATTACTTTAACGACTCCAGCGCTAGTCTTTATTGTGATGTTGCCGGAGAAACCGTCGCAAACCACCACGTCTGCTTTGTCTGTAAATATCTCGTTGCCTTCCACGAAGCCTACATAATTTAGTGACTCGGTTTGCTGCAAAAGTTGTGCTGCCTCGCGAATGATGGCAGTGCCTTTATGTTCTTCATGGCCTACGTTTAGTAGTGCGACACGAGGCTTGCAAATTCCACTGACGACGCTTGCCTGGATCGAGCCCATTATAGCGAACTCTAGAAGCTCTCTTGCGCTACTGCAAAGATTTGCACCTACATCCAGAATATACGTGCTGCGCCCCATAGCGTGTAGTGGAACGCTTGCAATGATGGCGGGTTTGGATATTCCGGGGAGGGTTTTAAGCAGGTGTCGTCCAGCGAGTAATAATGCTCCGGTGTTGCCTGCACTGACGCAGGCATCTGCGCGCCCCTCGTGGACGAGGTTCACTGCCAAAAACATGGAGGACTCTTTAGACTTTCGTAATACTGACTCGGGTTTGCTGTCGTTCTCGACGCAGACGCTGGTATGGATAATTTCCAGTCGCTGCGAAAGACTTGAATCAACACCGGATAACTGGGCGTCAATCTGAGCCTGATCGCCAAGCAATATCAGAGTAAGGTCGTCGTGGGCCGCCAGAGCGCTAAGTGCAGCAGGCACTGTCACGGAAGGACCAAAATCCCCTCCCATGACATCGATTGCAATGCGCTTAGGCGTAGACAAACTTACTTGTCGCCAAGATCCAACACTTTCTTGCCTTTGTAGAAACCGTCTGCAGTGACGTGGTGGCGACGATGCACTTCACCAGTAGTCTGATCTGTAGACAGTGTTGGGCCTGTTAGGGCGTCATGTGCGCGACGCATATTGCGACGTGAGCGGGAAACTTTTACCTGTTGAACTGCCATGCTTGTAGCTCCTAGTTTTTAGCTGCGCTGTTACCGGCGCGTTTAAAAGAAATTCATTAATCTTTATCTTTCAGTGTCTTTAGAATGTCGAATGGATTGGGTTTGTTCGCTCCGTTCGCAGCTTTCGCTGTGCCATTCTCTTTAGCCTCAGTGGCTTCGAATGACAGCTTCTCAATACAATCGTGGTCGTGGTAGCTGACGATAGGCATGCAAAGAATTAACTGCTCTTCTATCACTTCGGCTACAACGAGCTTTATATCCTCGCAAATCCAAGGGTCTAGACTCTTCGGTAAGCCCTCGCTCTTGCTCTCGGAGCTCACCACGGCTAGCCTGAACTCGTCGTGTAATGTAATCTCCATTGGCTCTAGACAACGTTGGCAGAGTACCTGCGCTTGCGTGTCGAGCTCACCTTCGATGATGCGTCTATTGCTCTCATCCAAGTCGAACTTCATCGTTACCTGTACATCCCCCTGCGTGGCGGCGACAAGCTCACAGAATCTCGACAAGCGAGACACTGGGATTATTCCCTTTATAAGTGCCTGTTGAGCAAAGATTTTCCGCGCATCAACATAATCTGGTATCAGGGTGTCTTCCATAGGCGCGCAATAATAGGCGTCCAGAGGGCTTCTGTCAAAAAAATCTACTCACAACGGCATGATATTTCGACATTTTAAGAAATTCTTCTACTTTTGCCTCACAGAGAATCCAGTAGCTGGCGCATGTGCTCAGCCAAGGGCGCCTGAACACTAATTTTACGACCATCCTCTAGTGCGAATTCGATGCTCGCAGCATGCAGGCAAAGGGTTTTGACGTGGGTTAAGGAGTTAGGCTGTAGAGCCGTGTATTTGCGATCTCCCACGATAGGATGTCCTGCGTACTGGCAATGTACGCGAATTTGGTGAGTACGCCCTGTTAGAGGGCTCGCCTCGATGAAGCTAGCGGCCTTGGTCGACTTTATTAGGCTGAAGGCAGTGTTGGATGCCTTGCCGGACTCGTCCACTGTGACGATCTTCTCACCCTCATGGATATCGCGCTTTAGCAGCGGAGCGTTGACCTCGCGAATATCCTCTGGCCAGGCCCCGTGCACTATCGCGTGATAGCGCTTATGGACTCTTCTAGCTTTAAATTCCGCCTGTAAGTATTTCAAAAATAAGGGGGTTTTAGCGATCACAAGGCAGCCCGTAGTGTCTTTGTCTATGCGATGCGCGAGCTCTAGGAAGTCCTCTTCCCTGCCCTGCTCCTTCTTGATCCAGCGCAGTGCCTCGATCAGGCCGGTCTGCAATCCTGAGCCCATATGGACAGCCAAGCCTTGGGGCTTGTTGATGACGATCATCTGCTCGTCCTCGAATAGGACTGCATTGGAGAGTAAATCCACTAGGCCTTGGCTAGGCGCTACTGCGATACTGGGCTGAGCGACTCGGATAGGTGGTACACGCACCATGTCGCCGGCATGGAGTTTAGTGTCCGGCTTCGCCCTCTTCTTGTTGATGCGGACTTCGCCCTTGCGAATAAGGCGATAGATACGCGATTTCGGCACGCCCTTGAGGTGGGACATTAGGAAATTGTCGATTCGTTGCGCCTCGGAGTGCGCCCCGACTTCGAGCAGTTGCACACCGCGATTAGGGTCATTCACAGTGGCTGTGTTCTCGTTGCTTGGCAATTGGATGCATCTCTGGGAGTTAGGGCTTGGGAAAAGCTGGCTATTGTAGCAATACCTTGCTGGCTATACCTAAATGCGCGTTTTGAATAGTGTACAATTCAGGGCATTTTTTGGAGTCAAGGCAAAGCAATATGTTCAATATCAAACAATCTCTCGAACAGTTGATGAGTAGCGCAATCGATCAGGCCTCTGGCTTGAGTGGCACGAAGGGGCATGTCATCTATGCCACTCGCGCAGAGTTCGGGGATTATCAAGCGAATGGCGTAATGGCCGTTGCAAAGCAGTTGAAGACCAATCCACGGGAGTTAGCGAGCCGTGTGCTTGAGAATATTCCTGCCAATGATCTTATCGCACGTGCCGAAGTAGCTGGGCCCGGCTTTATTAATTTGTTTTTGCGCGACGCCTATCTTGCGCAGTGGGGCTCACACTATGCGCAGCCGCGCTCGCCGCTTATACAGGCAGTGCCCGAGCCACAAACCATTGTCGTGGATTACTCTAGCCCTAATCTGGCTAAAGAGATGCACGTAGGACACTTGCGCGGCACCATCATCGGCGATTGCCTTGTGCGCGTATTGGAAGCCTGTGGCCATAATGTGGTCCGTCAGAATCATGTTGGGGATTGGGGCACTCAATTCGGCATGTTGATAGCCCATATGGCGTCACTCGAATCTGCGAACGCACAGGTTTCTACAGAGCTTGCGGATCTAGAGAATTTTTATCGACAGGCCAAACAGCGCTTCGACGACGAGGAAGGCTTCGCCGAGACAGCGCGCAGCTATGTCGTGAAGCTGCAACAAGGCGACCCTGATTGCTTGAACGCCTGGCAGAGCTTTATCGACGAGTCGCTTGGACACTGCGAGAGCGTCTATAAGCTCCTTGGGGTCACTTTGCGACGCGAGGACCTTAAGCCCGAGAGCTTCTATAACCCTGAGCTCGCCAATATCATTCAGGCACTCGATGATAAAGGTCTCCTGAGCGTCTCCGAGGGGGCGCGCTGTGTGTTCTTGGAGCAATTCAAGGGCAAGGAAGGCGCCCCGCTGCCAACTATCGTGCAGAAGTCCGACGGCGGCTATCTATATGCCACGACAGATCTTGCTGCAGCGCAGTATCGAGCTAAGACACTACATGCCGACCGCGTTCTCTATGTAGTCGATGCGCGGCAGAGCCTGCATTTTCAGCAGATCTTCGCAATAGCAAGGATCGCAGGTTTCGCACCTGAGTCCTGCTCGCTCGAGCACATCGCCTACGGAATGATGATGGGCGAGGATGGCAAACCCTTCAAGACGCGCAGTGGCGATAACGTAAAACTCATCGATCTACTGGACGAGTCGGTGCGACGCGCTCACGTGATCGTCAGCGAGAAGAATCCAGATCTGGATATCGAGAGTCGCGACGAGATCGCCGCAGTGGTAGGAATTGCAGCGGTGAAATACTCCGAGTTGTCGAAGAATCGCACTAGCGACTATGTCTTCGACTGGGGCACCATGCTGTCCTTCGAAGGCAATACTGCGCCCTATATGCTTTACGCCTTTGCGCGCATCAAGAGTATCTTACGTCGCCAGGAAAGCGAGATTAATGTGAATGCTCAGATTCAGCTCGAGGCGAGTGAGGAGCGCAATCTACTCATCAAGATACTGCAGTTCCCAGAGGCCGTGCATGTAGTCTCGATCGATGGCTTTCCCAATTATTTGTGTTCTTATCTTTACGATTTGGCCGGCATATTCATGCGTTTTTATGAGGCATGTCCGGTATTGAAGGCGGAGCCTGAGATTAGGGACTCACGTTTGAAGCTAGTGGAGTTGACCGCAAAGACACTAGGGCGTGGCTTGGAATTATTAGGTCTAGAGACGCTAGAGAAGATGTAGCGAAATACCGGCGCAGCCACAACGAGCTGCGCCGGAGTACTTACTTAGTCGCACATCTCGAGTAGTAGCTTGTTCAGGCGTCTAGTGAACTGGCCTGGATCTTCTAGTTGACGCCCTTCCGCAAGGCTTGCCTGATCGAACAGGATAGAGACTAGATCGCCAAAGCGCTCCTCGTCTTGCTCCTGGTCTAACTTTACGATGAGAGGATGGTCGGGATTTAGCTCGAAGATGGGCTTAGTCTCTGGCATTGCCTGCCCTGCCGCTTCCATAATACGTCGCATCTGCTCACCCATGTCTTCGTCGTCGACAACTAAACACGCTGGTGAATCGGTCAAGCGATGGGTTATCCGCACTTCCTTAACGTCGCTCTCAAGCTGCGTCTTGATACGAGTGGTTAAGGCCTCGAACTTCTTCTCGGTCTTCTCCTGCTCTTCTTTCTCCGCAGTGTCTTCCATCTTGCCTAGGTCTAATGAGCCACGAGCAATGTCTTGGAATTTCTTACCGTCGAATTCCTGTAAGTGGCTCATGAGCCATTCGTCGATGCGATCGGAGAGTAGAAGTACCTCGATGCCTTTCTTCTTGAAGATCTCCAAGTGTGGGCTGTTGCGAGCCGTATTGACCGTTTCAGCCACCACGTAGTAGATCTTATCCTGCTCAGGCTTCATGCGAGCAACATAGTCTGTCAGGCCCTGGTCTTGATTCGGCGTCGAATTGTGAGTCGATGCGAATAACATCAGGCCCGCAATCTTCTCTTTATTGCCCTGATCTTCACCCGGACCTTCCTTAAGCACTTGGCCAAACTCTTTCCAGAATTTCGCATACTTCTCGGGCTCGTCCTTCTTAAGCTTCGCCAACATATCCAGAGCTTTCTTAGTCAAAGCGCTGCGCATCGAGTTGACGACGGGATCCTTCTGAAGAATCTCGCGAGAGACATTCAAGGAGATGTCGTTAGAGTCCACGACCCCTTTAATAAAGCGCAAATACAGGGGTAAGAACTGCTCGGCCTCATCCATAATGAATACGCGCTGCACATAGAGTTTCAAACCTCGTGCGCCATCGCGGTTCCACAAGTCGAAAGGCGCACGGCTAGGCACGTATAGCAAGCCTGTGTATTCCAGTTTGCCCTCAACCTTGTTATGGCTCCAGCTCAATGGCTCTTCGAAGTCATGGGAAACATGTTTGTAGAACTCGACATATTCCTCGTCTTTCAATTCATTGCGAGGGCGTGTCCATAGCGCTTTCGCCGCGTTAACAGCCTCGAATTCGGGGGCTTTTTTCTCCTCTTTGCTCTCGTCTTGATCGAAGGACTGCTTGAGCATCATCACTGGTATCGAAATATGGTCGGCATATTTCTTCACGATATTGGAGAGTCGATAGTACTGTGCGAACTCCTTCTCCTCTGGACGCAGAGTCAAGATGATCGAGGTTCCGCGATCTTCCTTCTCAACCTGTTCGATCGAGTAGTCTGCTTCTCCAGAGGACACCCAACGCACGCCCTCGCTTGAGGGCGAACCCGCACGGCGTGTGACCACTTCTACTGTAGAGGCTACGATAAATGCGGAGTAGAAACCTACGCCAAATTGGCCGATCAGCTGAGAATCTTTTTTCTGGTCGCCGGACAAATTGGAGAGGAACTGGGCAGTGCCAGACTTGGCGATAGTGCCCAAGTTGCTTATCACTTCCTCGCGGCTCATGCCGATGCCGTTATCGCTTATGGTGATTGTGCCCGCATCAGAGTCAAACTCGATCTGCACTTTCACTTCAGAGTCCGACTCGAATAGCTCTGGCTTCGAAAGTGCTTCAAAACGAAGCTTGTCTGCAGCGTCTGAGGCGTTGGAGATGAGTTCTCTGAGAAACACTTCTTTGTTGCTATACAGCGAGTGAATCATCAGATGAAGAAGTTGTTTGGCTTCGGTCTCGAAGCCACGAGTCTCTTTTTTTGTTTCAGTTGTCATCAGCAAGGTCCCTAGAATTCTTGGTAATAAAAAAGCCCGGATACTTATTCAGTATCCGGGCTCTTAGATGGGGCCTAAACCCCAAATTTCAAGCGTATATCATTAAGAGCGATAGAATTCGATCGCGTCTTCTTTACGCTGCTTGAGAACATCGAAGCGTTGCTTGCTGCGTTCGATATAGGTCAAGAACGAACGTGCAGAGTTCTCACCTAGGTCTTGCGCTTTACGAGCTGCTGCTTCTGCTGCATCGAAATCATCGAGTTCTACCAATGCGCGAGCAAGGAAGAGTTGCGTGTCACCTGGATTATCCAAGCCACCACGTTCGAGTGCCTTGATAGCGGCATCAGCAGAGGCGCGATAGTCGTGTAGCATATAGTAGACGTAGCCTAATTGGTCATACGCCTCACCAGTCTCGGCCATTTCTGCGGCTTTGATAGCAGGTTCTACGGCTTTCTCATACTCGGCAGCAAGCATGTACATCTGTACTAAACGCGCAAGATTATCCTCGTTCTCTTCAACTGCACCTTTCTGAAATCCAGCTTCCAGCACTTTGGCACCTTGATAAGGGGCGTCGGCACCAGCGAGGGACTGAGCAAGGTTTAAGAACTCTGATTCATTCTCCATATAGCCTTTCGCAAAGCTGATAGACAATGTCTCAATACGTTTCTTGTCGTTGTCCAAATAACCGTAAATTGCTGACAAATTACGCCAATCGCTTGGCTCGTCGAACAATGTAACCATCTGCTTAGTGACGCGTTCTGCGTTGACGTAATCCTCTAGCTCGATGTACATCAGGTTCAAAAGACCATAGATGTTCTTCGCCAAGGTTTTGCTAGGGTCGGCCTGTACCATATCCATGTGACTGATCAGATAGGGTATCGCTTCATTATACTGAGCAAGGTTATAGTGTGAGTTTGCGAGACCCAGATACACGTTCTCGTTCTCTTCGATAGAGAGTTCTCTCCAGCGGTTGAACGCGTCGATTGCATCTGTGAATCGATCTTCACCCATATACAGCTGACCCAGTGCCATCAAGGCGCGCAGTCTTGATTCTTCGCGCAGTTCTTCGATCGTAAGAATCCGCTCGAAGGTCTGCAGCGCTAAATCAATCTGGTCAGTGCTCAGATAATAGTTTGTGTAGAAGTTCAGCAGTGTCGACTTCTCGAAATCGTTTAGTCGATCATAGCGTTCATTCAACTCGTCCAACTGCACTTTGGCGCGCGCGTAATCAGGCTGGTCATTCTCGTCTTCAGGGCTCATGAGCTCCTGAATCTCGGAAATCTGCTTGAATACTCGCTCTGTCAAAACGTCAGAGGAACGTGTGGGAGGCGGCGCGCGTGGCTCGTCGGCTGCAAACGAGTCGACTGAGTATGCTGCACCAGCGACAAGAACGCCTGCCATGGTGAGAACTGACACGATTTCTCGTGTCAGCTTTTTAGTTTTGAATAGGCTAAGCATTAGCGTTCACCTTCAAGTTGATAGCGGAATACGTACTGGACGTTAGGCACTGGAACACCCTGTCCGTCTACTACCTTAGGCTGGAACTTAAACTTCTCAGCAGCACGAATAGAGGAAGAGTCGAAGATGCCTTTAGGCTCTGCGTCTACCACTATTACATCTCTTACTCCGCCAGTTTCAGTTACCGTAAATGAAACCTGACACCACCCTTCTATACCGCGTGAAGCGGCGCGAGTTGGGTATTGTGGGGTTACGTTTACCAGAGGAAGCATTTCACCATCAGTGATCGAAATGCCCGCTGCACCAATATCGAGACCCGCATCGAGGTTAATCGAAGCGCGCTCAAAGTTAAGACCTGGAGCATTGTCGAGGTTGTTCGAACGCTCTGGTACTTCTGGTGGTGGATTGTCGACTTGCTCGATTGGCTCTGGTCTTTCGACCTCACGAACCACTTCCATTTCGATCTCGGGCATTGTGGCATCGACAATTTTCACTACATTCACACGTTGCTCAAGTGCAGTGCCTGTCGCGATCAAGGCTTGCATCATATAGAACAACAGAAGAGTGATAAGTAAGGCAAGTGCCATTGAGACTAACCATCTTACAGCGATCATAATTACGCCTCCGTAGATATCGAAACACTAGCAATTTCTGCATCGCGAGCGGCGCGCAAGATGTCCATCACGCGCTCGTTCTGTGCATCCCGGTCGCCTTGTATTACTACAGACGAGTTTGGTGATTCGGCGAGGCGCAATTCGAACCTCGCACGAATGAACCTTGGGTCAACAGCTTCGCCATCAATCCAGACTTCTCCATCTGCACTTACTGCAATCAAGATTAGGTCTTTTGACTTAGGCTCTGCTGTAGACGCTTCAGGCTTATTGACCTCAATACCGGCCTCTGTGACAAACACGGAGGTCACGATGAAGAAGATCAGCAGGATAAAAACCACGTCCAGCATCGGGGTGAGGTCAATCTCCCCTGGGCCGTCGTCGTTTCTTTTCTTCATTAATCCGCTTTTCATTATTATGCCTTTTTCAGTGTCTAGTTATTGAGAGCCAAATGGTCTTCTAAAAGTTCCAATTCGCGATCCATCTTATGCTTGAGCCAGTTAGTCGCGAAAATACCTGATAACGCGCCTACCATGCCCGCAAGGGTCGGGATTGTTGCTTTAGATACGCCGCCAGCCATGGATTTTGCATCGCCACCGCCGGTGAGTGCCATAACAAAGAAGACCTCGATCATGCCTGTTACCGTTCCAAGAAGGCCCAATAACGGACAAATAACTACGAGAGACTCGATGAGAGGCATTGATCCGCGTAGATCCAGAGAAATCTCAGAGATCATCGCCATACGAATCTGGCGTGCTCTCCAAGAGTTTCTGTCTTTTCGTCCATTCCACGCAGCGAGAGTCTGTTTAACTCTCTTTGCGTGGGTGGAGTTGAGATACCAGACCCGCTCAAACACCATAGAAAACTTAACGAGCAAGAGAGTGGCGATGACCCAGAGGACACCACCTCCCTTGTCCATAAACGCTGTAATAGCGTCGTTAGCATCCATCAGAGCGAAATACATAATGTTTTTCCCTATCTGCTTATGCTTTAGTTGTAGAAGACGCTTCGGCTTTTCTTGCAATAATACCGGTCGCTTGTTCTTCCATAATATGGATGATGCGATCCGACTTACTCTTAACCCAGCTGTGCATCAGGATTGCAGGAATTGCCGCAACGATACCTAGTACTGTAGTCATAAGAGCCATCGAGATACCGCCAGCCATGATCGTCGGGTCACCAGCACCGTAAACGGTAATCTGCTGGAACACGTTGATCATACCAGTCACCGTACCCAACAGACCCATTAGAGGGGCGATTGTTGAGATGATCTTGATGAGAGTCAGGAAGCGCTCTAGCGCTGGTGTCTCTTGCAGAATAGCCTCGCCAAGTTTCAGCTCTAGCGTTTCTGTGTCGACGTTTGGATTTGCCTCTGCCACCAACAGGACTCGGCCCAGAGGGTTGTTCTTGTTCGCTTTGTCAGATTTAACCTGCGCATTCACTTTGGCTGCAACAATAGTCAGAATGAAAGTTCTGATCAAGCCAATAAGAATGGCGATAAGGCCAATGCCGATAATCATGAAACCAATTTCACCAGAGTTGTCGCGAACCTGCTCAGCTGCTGTAGGGAAGTTGATGAGGTTAGCCATCATGCTGCCACCTAGTGCACCAGTTGGGTCGATACCGACTTTATGCATGCCACTAGTTGCGTTCTCGAGAGCCATTGCACGGTTTACTACGTCACCAGCTGGCTGACGTGGTAGAACTTGCAAATGACCGATTGCGCCTGTGTAGCTTAGGTAGTCGCCTTCAGAAATTGAGTTGAAGGTACCGATACGAGTAACTCGACGCTCAGTAGACTCGCCAGAAGGCAGGCTTACTTGGTCTGTGTACTGCACAACTTTGCCTGACTCAATCAGCTCTTGCTGCATGAAGAACCAGAAACGCTCGATCTCATCGATACGAACCTGTTCCGTGTCACTCGCAACACGCTCAATGAAGTCGTCCATGAATTCTTCACGGCCGTCGTACTGGGCGCTGATTAGGGAGTTTTCGAAGATGCTGCGGAAGTCACCGGCAACGCCTTGAATAGTACCTAGTAGCTCGTTCAAGTCAGCACGTGCTGTACGCAATGCTTCACGACGCTCGGCAATAGTGAGTTGGTTCGCATCAAAGGTCTGCGTCAACTGAGTATTAAGAGTCTCTTCGGCAACGATGCGCGCCTTAGTGTCGTCTAGGATCTGCTGCTGCTGATTAGCTTGCTGCTGGAAACGCTGCTCACGATCGCGGTGTTCTGCAGATTGTGCAACACGGTCCTGCTCAACATTGTTCAGAAGCTCAGATAGTGAAGTCGCTGGTGCCTGGGCAAAAGCCTGCGAAGAAATAGCCAGAAACAGGCCAGTTACGGAAATTCCTGCAAATTGAATTATTTTTTTCACTGTGCTGACTCCGGTGCAACGATTGGAAGGTCCATGATGGAGAGTGAAGTTAGACCACTTGAAACGGCAATAGCGCGCTGAACTTCAGTGCGGTAAGCACCTGGGTCAAGTTCTACCCAACTGCGCGATGCGTTATCCCAAGCACCAGTCATAGTGCGGTCTTTAGTCTGATACACAAGTGCGATACGGCCAACACGCAGAATATCCACATCACGCTCAACACCGTCGAGTGTCAGAGTGGTTGGGTAAGTCTGGTGAGTACGTCCGTAGTTATTCTCGTTCTGATAAATCACTAGGATTTGACGGAACTTCTCAGCGATCGATACATCTGGGCTATCGATTGCGTCGCGAGCGAATTGCAGACGCTGACGGCGAAGGTCCATTTGGAAAGGTAGGTCTAATTCAATGAACTGCTCAACACTGGTGAGCATCTTGTTCATCAGGAAAGGCATTTCCTGAGTCACGATCGCCACATCAGTGATGGATTGCTGAATAGTGGCAATTTGCTGTTCTTGAATCGAAATCTGTTTGCGCAAACCGGCGTTCAGCACCAGCATTGATTCTAGGTTATCGTTTTCTACTTTGAATTCTTCGAAAAGAGTCGAAGTTGAGTTAGATAATCTGGTAATCGTTTCTTGCGATCTAACAGCGGCTTGGTTTTGCTGATCTATGATATTCAAGGCTTGATCTATGATGCTTGTATCAACCTCAGCTGCTTGTGTCGCACCAGCTACTATCAACGAAGCGAAAGGAGCTAGAACCTTGTAATATAATCGACGGTTATTCATGTGCCATCCTATTATTTTATTGAACTATCAAAGTGTGCAGACAAGCCGATTTTCTTTAACTGCTGCAAACCTGACAACTTGTGTTTAAGTGAAACAAATCCTGTTTTTTCTGCCTAAGCTCCCCAGATGCTTTTCCTTAAGCTGAATCGGCAGATTCTCCATCTTTCCAATTTCACTAGCCAAAAGTTACCTTTCTACTCAAATAATAGAGATTTGAGTTTTTTGGTAACTGCCGCTCATAAAATTGTTATTTATAAAGCGAAATCTGGCTTTCCCTGCCAAATTTGACGTTAAGCCTATCACAACCCATCCGATTTTTAGAACCACTTGGCGCACAAATTTTCCTACATTTGGCTCTAAATCTCGGAGTGGGAATTCTGACGTTAGTTCCTTACCAGCCAGTTATTTCTTTAATACCGTTGCCAATGTCGGCAAGGCTCTTAACGGTTTTTACGCCAGCGTCCTCAAGAGCCGCAAATTTCTCTGCTGCTGTACCCTTGCCGCCGGAGATAATTGCACCGGCATGGCCCATGCGCTTCCCTGCTGGTGCAGTAACACCCGCTATATAGGAAACTACAGGCTTAGTCACGTGTGCCTTTATATAGGCCGCTGCTTCTTCCTCTGCTGTGCCGCCGATTTCACCGATCATCACGATCGCTTCGGTCTGAGGGTCTTGCTCAAACAAAGCCAAAATATCGATGAAGTTAGAGCCTGGAATAGGGTCGCCACCAATACCTACGCACGAGGACTGCCCAAAACCGAAATCGGTAGTCTGCTTTACCGCTTCGTAGGTCAAGGTGCCCGAGCGCGAGACGATACCTACGCGGCCTGGCATGTGGATGTTGCCAGGCATAATGCCGATCTTAGACTCACCCGGTGTAATCACACCTGGGCAGTTTGGTCCAATCAGGCGTGCGCCGAGTTCGTCGCATTTCACTTTTACTTCGAGCATGTCCAGCGTAGGAATGCCCTCTGTGATACAGACGATCAACTTGATACCGGCAAATGCCGCTTCCAAGATTGAGTCTTTACAGAATGCGGCAGGTACATAGATGACGGAGGCTTCTGCCCCAGTCTGTGCCACTGCATCTGCAACTGTATTGAACACTGGCAAGCCAAGATGGGTCTGCCCGCCTTTGCCCGGCGTTACGCCGCCAACCATGTTAGTACCGTATGCAATTGCTTGCTCGGAGTGGAAAGTTCCCTGTGAGCCTGTAAAGCCTTGGCAAATTACGCGGGTTTCCTTCGTTAACAAAATACTCACTTAACACCTCCAGCTGCCGCTACGACTTTCTCTGCAGCATCAGTCAAACTGCTAGCCGCGATAATATTCAATCCACTGTCTCCCAAAACCTTACGACCGAGCTCGGCGTTGTTCCCTTCGAGCCTTACGACTACAGGAACCGTTACGCCAACTTCTGATACGGCGCCGATGATGCCCTCTGCGATCATGTCGCAACGCACGATGCCGCCGAAAATATTGATAAGAACGGCTTTCACGTTAGTATCAGAAAGAATGATTTTAAAAGCCTCTGTTACGCGCTCTTTAGTAGCACCACCGCCTACGTCGAGGAAGTTAGCGGGAGAGCCGCCGTGAAGCTGGACGATGTCCATTGTGCCCATCGCTAGGCCAGCACCATTGACCATGCAGCCGATGTTGCCATCGAGAGCGACATAGTTAAGTTCCCATTTCGCTGCAAGCGCTTCGCGCGCGTCGTCCTGGCTTGGGTCGTGCATTTCGCGCAGCTTAGGCTGGCGATACATCGCGTTGCTATCGATATTGATCTTGCCGTCCAAGCAATGCAGGTTGCCTTGCTCAGTTATCACGAGTGGGTTGATCTCGAGGAGCGCCAAGTCGAAGTCTGAGAACAATTTTGCTAGGCCAAGGAACAGTTTAGTAAATTGCTTCACCTGTAGATCATTCAAGCCGAGCTTATAGGCTAGCTCACGAGCCTGGAATGGCTGTGCGCCTACTAGCGGGTCGATGATTGCGCGAAGAATTTTATCGGGCGTCTCTTCTGCTACTTTCTCGATCTCAACACCGCCCTCTGTAGAGGCCATGAAGACGATGCGACGTGAAGAGCGATCGACAACTGCGCCTAGGTAGAGCTCTTGGGCGATGTCGGTGCAAGTTTCGACGAGAATCTTGCTAACGGGTTGGCCGTTCGCGTCAGTCTGATATGTGACAAGATTCTTGCCTAACCATTTCTCCGCGAAGGCTTTGATTTCTTCCTTGCTAGTGACTAGCTTTACACCACCGGCCTTACCGCGACCACCAGCGTGAACTTGTGCCTTAACTACCCACTTGTCGCCACCAATTTTATCGGCGGCAGCAGCGGCCTCTTCTGGGGTATCGACTGCGAAACCTGTCGACACGGGGAGACCATATTCGGCAAAAAGTTGCTTGGCCTGATATTCGTGTAAATTCATACTGCATCCTCGAGCATTTTATTAATTACGAAAATTAAAAGTAAAAACGCAAGCTTATCGCTTGCGTTTGTTGACTCCGTGAATGGCGTGTCCGTTAACAGCAAGTGCTGCCTCGTGAACCGCTTCTGAAAGTGTTGGGTGTGAGAACATAGTGAGGCCAATATCCTCGGCACTTGCACTGAACTCCATCGCAATGACCATCTGCTGCATTAAATCTGCAGCGCTAGGTCCGATGATATGACAGCCTAGAACGCGGTCGGTTTTAGCATCCGCGATAATCTTAACCATGCCATCAGATTCATTGGCCGCCATTGCGCGACCGTTGATGCTGAATGGGAAGCTACCGACGCTGTATTCGCGCCCTTCTTCTTTAAGCTGCTCTTCTGTCTTACCAACCCAAGCAATTTCGGGATGGGTGTAGATTACAAAAGGCACCAAGTCGTAATTCACTTGGGTTTTCTTGCCGGCTATACGCTCGGCAACCATGACGCCTTCTTCCATGCCTTTGTGAGCAAGCATAGGGCCACGCACCAAGTCGCCACAGGCCCAAACGCCAGCTACCGCAGTAGCGCAGGTTTCATCGACTACCACAAAACCGCGTTTGTCTAACTCAACACCGGATTTCTCGTCGAGTAGATTCTCTGATACAGGTCGGCGGCCAACTGCCACGATTAGCTTGTCGAACACGATCTCCTGTTCGCCGTCTTTGTCTGTGTAGTTCACAGTGACGCTCTTCGCCTTGCCTTTAGCAACCTTACTGCCTGTGACTTTCGCGCCGAGCTTAATGTCTAAACCCTGCTTGGTCATGATCTTCAAAGCGGATTTGGCCAGCTGATTGTCCACCGCAGGAAGGAATGCATCCATTGCCTCGAGAACGGTAACCTCAGAGCCTAGTCGTGCCCAAACACTGCCCAACTCCAAGCCGATAACGCCAGCGCCGATGACGCCAAGACGTTTCGGAACAGCGGAGAACTCTAATGCCCCAGTTGAATCGACGATAGTGTCGTTGTCGACAGGCGCAGGTGGAATGTTGATAGGGGCTGAGCCAGCGCAAAGAATAATGTTCTCTGCGCTCATCTCTTCCGTGCTTCCATCGTGCTTAGTAATCTGGACTGTTTTGTTTGCCAGCAATTTACCAACGCCGGCGATACCTTCTACCTTGTTCGCCGTGAATAGCTGCTTAACGCCGCCAGTCAACTGGTCGACGATCTTCGCCTTACGCGCGATCATCGCGGGGACGTCCATCTTCAGGCCGGAAGCACTAATACCGTGTGTTTTAAAATCGTGCTGGGCTTCTGCATACTTATGGGAAGAGTCCAGCAAGGCTTTAGAAGGAATACAACCCACGTTAAGGCAGGTGCCACCGTATACGGCGTTCTTCTTGTCATCGTGCCATTTTTCGATACAGGCAGTTTTCAGGCCTAGTTGCGCACAGCGAATCGCTGCAACGTATCCAGCAGGGCCTGCACCAATAACAATAACATCGTACTTATTACTCATAATTGACTCGCATATTTCTCAGCGTTTGAATTAGATTTCCAGAAGGATTCGCGCAGGATCTTCCAATAGTTCCTTGATGGTCACTAGGAACTGCACGGCTTCTTTTCCGTCGATCATGCGGTGGTCATAAGATAATGCCAGGTACATCATTGGGCATATCTTCACTTCACCATTAATCGCCATCGGGCGCTCTTGTATCTTGTGCATTCCCAAGATCGCAGTCTGTGGCGGATTGAGGATCGGCGTAGATAGCAATGAGCCGAAAACGCCTCCATTAGAGATGGTGAAGGTGCCACCTGTCATTTCATCGATCGACAGCTTGCCGTCTTTCGCCTTCATGCCATACTCGCGTATCTGGTTCTCAATTTGTGCAAGGCCCATGTGATCGGCATTGCGCAGAACAGGCACGACCAAGCCGCGTGGCGAGGAAACCGCAACGCCGATATCTTGATAACCATGGTATACGATATCGTTGCCATCTATTGAAGCGTTAACCGCAGGGTAACGCTTCAGAGCCTCGATGCTCGCGCGCACGAAGAAGGACATAAAGCCGAGACGAATGCCGTCGTGACTCTTTTCGAACAAGTCTTTGTACTTGTTACGCAGTTCCATGATGGGCGCCATGTCGACTTCGTTAAAAGTGGTCAGCATGGCAGTAGTCTGGCTAGCTTGTAGCAAGCGCTCTGCTACCTTCGCGCGTAGGCGACTCATAGGCACGCGCTCTTCAACACGACCTGAAGAGGTGTCTATGTTCGCAGTAGGGTCACTCTTGGCCTGCGCTGCTGGCGCAGACTTCTTCGCAACTGCATCCATAACATCTTCTTTAGTGACACGGCCATTCTTGCCAGTGCCCTTGATGCTATCGATATCGAGCGAGTTCTCTTGTGCGATTTTCTTTGCAGCCGGGCTTAGCAATGGCTCGTCGGAAGAGTCTGACTTTGAGTCTGATTTGGACTCTGATTTCGACTCGGGCTCCGGTGCTGCTGCGGGCTCGCTCTTGCTTGAAGATTCGGCTTTAGCGGCGGACTTAGACGCGCCTTCGGCTACGATTGCAATGAGCTCATTACTGACGATAGTGTCGCCAGTACCCTTTACGATCTTCTCGAGCACGCCGTCCGCGGGTGATACTACTTCGATCACAACCTTGTCGGTCTCGATGTCGACGAGTAATTCGTCGCGCTTTACAGCCTCGCCTGCCTTCTTGTGCCAAGTTGCAATCGTGCCGTCCGGTACTGATTCGGGTAAGGTCGGTGCTTTTATTTCGATTGTCATTTTTATTTCCTTCGCTACGTTGTATTGCGTCTATTTAGTGAGAGTCAAAGCCTGATCGAGGAACGATTTTAACTGTTCCAAATGCAATGCCGGATAACCTGCTGCTGGAGATGCAGAGGCTTCACGCCCCGCATAGCTCAGGGTGACACCTGGCTTAAGATCCTCGGCAACTCTGCGCATATGGTGCTGGCTTGAATACCATGCGCCTTGATTCATAGGCTCTTCCTGACACCACACCACTTCTTTGAAATTTTCGAAACCTTTCATCGCTTCGCGCAGATCATCAGAAGGGAACGGATAGAGCTGTTCCAAGCGAATGATCGCGATATTGTCGATACCACGAGCACGGCGTTCCTGACGAAGGTCGTAGTAGACCTTGCCGCTACAAAGGATTACGCGCTCTACCGCCTCGTTGTTGAGTTCATCGGTTTCGCTAATGACTACTTGGAATGTGCCCTCTGCTAGCTCTTCTAGTGTGGAAGTGCTCTCTTTATGACGAAGCAAACTCTTCGGAGACATAACCACCAGTGGCTTACGCAATGGGCATAGCACCTGACGGCGTAACATGTGAAACACCTGTGCAGAGGTGGTCGGCAAACAGACTTGTATATTGTGTTCAGCACACATCTGCAGGAAACGCTCAAGTCGTGCTGAGGAATGCTCTGGCCCCTGCCCTTCATAACCGTGGGGCAACAGCATGGTCAGGCCACATAGGCGCTGCCACTTGTTCTCGCCGCTGGTTATAAACTGATCGATCACTACCTGCGCCGAGTTCGCAAAGTCACCGAACTGAGCCTCCCAAATAATCAACGCGTTTGGGGTGGTCGTGGCATAACCATACTCGAAAGCCAGTACTGCCGCCTCGGACAATAATGAGTCGTATATTGAGAAGCTGCGCTGATCCGGCGCTAAGGACTGCAGCGGGATAAACTCTTTCCCATCTTCCTGGTCATGTAATACCGCATGACGGTGCGAGAATGTACCGCGGCCGACATCTTGGCCGGTAATTCGTACTTTATTGCCACTAGTTAGGATGCTCGCATAGGCCAGAGTTTCTGCAAAACCCCAATCTACTGGCTTCTCGCCGCTGACCATGGCGGTACGGTCATCGATAATTTTCTGTACCTGACGGTGCAAGTTCATGCTAGATGGTATCGTCACTAGCTTGCGCGCAAGCGCCTGCAAGGTATTCATCTTGATAGTGGTGTTGTAATGCGGCGTCCATTCGTGACCGAGGTAAGGACTCCAGTCGACGAACAATTCGACAGATGGCTCCTTAACCAAAGACTTCACGACGTGCGCACCGGTATCCAGCGCCTTACGATAGGAAGAATTCAAGTAATCGACTTCTTCTTCAGTGACTAAGCCGTCTGCAATCAAGCGTTCTGCATACAAAGTACGGGTCGTCTTCTGCTGGCGAATCTGGTTATACATCAGCGGCTGAGTGCTAGAGGGTTCATCGGTTTCGTTGTGACCACGACGACGGTAGCAGATCAGGTCGATGACGACGTCTTTCTTGAACTCATAGCGGAAATCCAGAGCTAGCTGAGTGACAAATAACACAGCCTCTGGGTCATCGCCATTAACGTGGAAAATCGGCGCCTGCACCATTCTTGCCACATCGGTACAGTATTCAGAGGAACGTGCATCTTCCTGTCGGCTCGTAGTGAAGCCTACCTGGTTGTTAATGATGATATGTACGGTGCCACCGGTAGCGTAAGCGCGGGTCTGCGACATTTGGAATGTCTCCATTACCACGCCCTGCCCTGCAAAAGCTGCATCGCCGTGAATAATGATGGGAACCACTTTATTTCCAAGCTTATCGAGGCGACGGTCTTGGCGGGCACGCACGGAGCCTTCGACAACTGGCGATACAATCTCAAGATGCGAGGGGTTGAACGCCATCGCCAAATGCACTTCGCCGCCAGGAGTCATGATGTTCGACGAGAAGCCTTGGTGGTATTTCACGTCACCGGAGCTCTTGTAGGTTGCGCGACCTTCGAATTCGCTGAACAGGTCCGCTGGGTTCTTGCCTAATGTATTCACTAGCAAGTTTAGGCGGCCACGGTGGGCCATGCCAATAACGATCTCTTTAGCGCCGTAACTACCGCAACGCTGAATAAGTTCGTCGACCAAGGGCACGAGACTCTCGCCGCCCTCAAGGCCGAAGCGCTTAGTGCCTGGGTATTTAGAGTCGAGATGCTTCTCTAGACCTTCCGCCGCGCTTAGGCGCTCTAGAAGATGTCGCTTTACTTCGACAGGAAAATCCGGATTGCCGTGATTACTTTCGATGCGTTTCTCTATCCATTGCTTCTCTGCCAAATCCACGATGTGCATGAATTCGTAACCGATAGATCCACAATAAATAGTCTCAAGAATATCCACTATCTCGCGAAGCGTGGTTTTATCTTTCTTGATAAACAAAGAGCCAGTTTGGAACACGGTGGAATGGTCCACTGGCGAGAGTCCATGGAAATCCAGTTGCAGGTCGGGCACTTGTGCGCGACGCATAAGGTTCAAAGGATCTAGCAAGGCTTTTTGGTGACCGCGTACGCGATAGGAGCTAATCAAGTGCAACACTTGCACTTGCTTGTTGGAGTGCTCGGAGTTGACAACGGCATCGCTGGTTAGGAGGGGTTTGAAGCGGCTAGTTTTGCCGAGTTTCTTGAAATATTGCTGAACCTCTAAATGCGAAATATCCGATTGCGGAGAATCGGATATCTGAGGGAGATTCTGAAAATAGGTGCGCCACTCTTGCGGGACCGCTTCCGGGTCCTGCAGGAATTGATCGTAAAGCTGTTCGACATACGAGGCGTTCCCACCAGAGAGATGCCCCGATTTCCACATTAATTCCATAATGCTGTCTTGCATTTTTTTATTCCCGGATTATTGAGAATCGCGCCATGCTCGCGTGGCGCGTGAGTCCATCGGACTCGATCCTCGTTTACGTTTTAGTCTCAGCTAGCGCGTTGCAGCAACATCGATCGGATGTGTCCAATCGCTCGTGTGGGATTAAGACCTTTAGGGCAAACCGCTACGCAGTTCATGATTCCTCTGCAACGGAATACGGAGAAAGGATCCTCGAGATCGGCGAGTCGCGCATCAGTCGCGGTATCGCGACTATCTGCCAAGAAGCGATAGGCTTGCAATAGGCCGGCAGGACCGACGAACTTGTCGGGGTTCCACCAGAATGAAGGACAGTTCGTGCTGCAACATGCGCACAAGATGCACTCATAGAGACCGTCTAGCTTTTCTCTTTCTTCGGGCGATTGCAAACGCTCGATCGCAGGGACGGGCTTATCATTAATCAGGTACGGTTCGATCTTCTCGAATTGCGTATAGAACACGGTCATGTCGACCACGAGGTCGCGCACTACAGGTAAACCAGGCAATGGTCGTAGAATGAGTTTGCCATTCTTCACAACAGTGGAGACGGGAGTGATACACGCCAGTCCATTAGTGCCATTGATGTTCATGCCATCGGAACCGCACACCCCTTCTCGACATGAGCGACGATAGGAGATGCTTGGGTCTTTGCGTTTAAGCAATTCCAAGACGTCCAACACCATTAGGTCCTTACCAGCGGGGAGTTCCAGCTCGTAATCCTGCATGCTTGGTTTTGCATCTACTTCTGGGTTATAGCGATATAAGCTCACTAACACGTTAATTTACCTTTCCCGAACTGATCAGGTCGTTTAGACGTTTGAAAATGAATTAATAAGTACGTATTTTCGGTTCGAAAGTCGGAACAGTTTTCGGCGTGAAGTTGACGGCACGCTTAGTAACGCTCTTGCTCTCAGGGTGATACAGAGAGTGGCATAGCCAGTTCTCGTCGTCGCGTTCCTGATAGTCGTCGCGTGCGTGTGCACCGCGGCTTTCTGTACGAGTCTCCGCCGCAATTGCCGTTGCTTCTGCGACCTCAAATAGATTCTCCAGCTCCAGCGCTTCTATGCGCGCAGTGTTGAAGGCATTGCTCTTATCTTCGAGATTAACATTCGCAATGCGACCACGTAGGTCCTTGAGTTTCGCGATACCGTCGCGCATAAACTCGCCCGTGCGGAACACGCCGAAGTAGTTCTGCATGATGGTTTGTAGTTCGGTGCGCAAAACCGCAACACTCTCGCCAGAGGTCGTTGCATTTAGACGATTCAAACGCGTAAGAGCCTGGTCGATGTCCGAGCTTGATGCGGCACGTTGATCCACGCCTTGGTGCAGCATGCTTTGTATGTGCTTGCCAGCGGCGCGGCCGAATACGACGAGGTCAAGAAGCGAGTTGCCACCCAAGCGGTTGGCACCATGTACCGATACGCTAGCGCACTCACCGACTGCGAACAGCCCTTCAATAATCTTGTCTTTGCCATTGCCGTCTTGTGTGATCGCCTGGCCATGGATATTGGTAGGAATGCCGCCCATCATATAGTGGCAAGTAGGCACAACTGGAATAGGTTCTTTCACAGGATCTACGTGCGCGAAAGTGCGTGACAACTCTAGAATGCCAGGCAGTTTTGCGTTCAAGACTTTCTCACCTAGGTGATCGAGTTTGAGCATTACGTGATCGCCATCAGGGCCACAGCCGCGGCCTGCTAGAATCTCAAGCACCATAGAGCGTGCCACAACGTCGCGACCGGCAAGGTCTTTCGCATTCGGCGCATAGCGCTCCATGAAACGCTCGCCATCTTTATTGATTAGGTAGCCGCCTTCACCGCGGCAGCCTTCGGTCACTAGAGTGCCTGCCCCGTAAATGCCTGTAGGGTGGAACTGCCACATCTCGATATCTTGTACTGGATAGCCCGCACGCAATGCCATACCGACGCCATCGCCAGTACAAATCATCGCATTGGTAGTCGAGGCGTAGATGCGCCCTGCACCGCCAGTGGCGAAAACTGTTGCCTTCGACTGGATGTAGACTGTTTCGCCGGTTTCTATACAGATCGCGATAACGCCAACTACGACGCCATCTTGATTGCGCACGATGTCGGTGGCGTACCACTCATTAAAGAACACCGTCTTGTTCTTGACGTTGCCCTGATAGAGCGTGTGGAGCAGCGCATGGCCAGTTCGGTCTGCTGCGGCGCAGGTACGGGCTGCTTGCCCACCTTTACCGAAGTCTTTGGATTGTCCGCCGAAGGGGCGCTGATAGATACGACCAGACTCGGTGCGCGAGAATGGCAGGCCCATATGCTCGAGCTCGAATACGGATTGAGGCCCTTCACTGCACATATATTCAATAGCGTCTTGGTCACCGATGTAGTCACTGCCTTTAACAGTGTCGTACATGTGCCAGCGCCAATCGTCGTTTGGGTCGTCGCTAGCGATCGCGCAGGTGATACCACCCTGAGCGGATACGGTGTGCGATCGAGTCGGAAACACCTTACTGATAACGGCTGTTTTGTAGCCAGATTGGGAAAGTTCTAAAGCTGCGCGTAAGCCCGCACCACCACCACCAACGATCACTGCATCAAACGAAAGAGTCCGAATACCAGACATTTACATACCCCATAGAATCTGAATACCCCAAACGAGGTATATGAACATCAGCGCAACGCTTCCGGCTTGAAAAAGCAGTCTCAGCACAGTGGCTTTAGGACCGATCAAGTAGGTGGTTAAGTAATCTGTGGAAATTGTCCACAGGCCAACCCACGCATGAGCGCAGATCGACAGTAGCGCCATTAGGCTTGCGATTCGCACCCATGTCGTTGAGAACAAGGCATGCCATTGCTGGTAGTCTAAATCTGGATTAAGAAGTAAGTAGGCGAACAGCGCGATGAAATACACACCTAACACTACTGCACTGATGCGCTGCACGACCCAATCATAGAGTCCACTGCGTCCAAAACTAGTTACATTCGTTACCACAGCCATACTCCCGTCAATATAATAGAGATTGCCGACAAGGCTACGACGAGCTTAGCTCCCGTCTGGGCGCCCTCTAAAGTCTCGCCAATACCTAGATCCATGATCAGGTGCTTGATGCCCGCTATTAGGTGGTAGAGAAGCCCCGAAATAACAGCCCATAGCACGAGCTTTACAATCAGGTTATCCATCCACATAGCGACATTATTGAAGCCCTGCTCGGAGGAGAGCGATTCACCAAAGAGCCACAGGAGTAGCGCTAGCCCAGCAAAGATGAAAACACCGGATATGCGGTGCAATATCGAAGTAATCGCTGGCAGCGGTAAGCTAAAGGTCGAGAAATCAAGATTCTTAGGTCTAGTATCTTTCACAGAGTTATCGTTTCTTGAGGCCCGAAAAGGGCGCTGTTAATGAAAGTGATCACCTTGCAAACAGGCCGATCTGTTTGATTATGCGCACATTAAACGCACACGTAACTTGGGCGAAGAGTATAGTCTTACGACCTTAGGAATACAATAAAATGGCCCTTAAAAAAGCGAACTATGACAATGGTTTGTCATCTTTGGGCTGGGCAGCTCCACTAGGGCTTTGCAAAGACCCATTTAGGTGCAAAAAGAATAGGATTTGCGCCGTAACAAGGCGAAGGGTCATTAAGCCGTGACTATCGCGGCGCTAAGCGGCAATATTGCAGGTTAACCGCTTGTAGTGCAGATAATTTAATCTTATCTTAGCACCCAGAAATATTACGAGCTTAGATTTTCACAGGAGTTTTGCATGAGTAATAAAGTAGCCAAGCTGACCCTTGAGGGCAGCACCGAATCAATCGATTTACCGGTATTTAGCGGTACTTTAGGACCGGATGTCGTTGATGTTGGGGGGCTTACCGCGAAGGGATTGTTTACCTATGACCCCGGTTTTATGTCCACGGCGTCGTGTAAATCGGCGATTACCTATATCGACGGAGACAAGGGGGTACTGCTACACCGCGGCTATCCTATCGAACAACTCGCCGAAGGCTCCAACTTTCTGGAGACTTGTTTCCTCCTACTCAATGGCGAGTTGCCTGATGCCGAAGAAAATCTAGAATTTGCGAAGAGTATTCGCTACCACACCATGGTGCACGAGCAACTTTATGAGTTCTTCAAGGGTTTCCCACGAGATGCGCACCCGATGGCTATCATGGTCGGTGTCGTTGGCGCCCTCTCCGCTTTTTACCATGATTCGCTGGATATTAACGATGAGAAGCATCGCGAATTGGCCGCACTGCGCTTGATCGCCAAGATGCCGACCATTGCCGCGATGGTTTATAAACACTCCATCGGCCAGCCCTTCCTCTACCCCCGCAACGATTTCAGCTACGCAGAAAACTTCCTCCACATGATGTTCAACACGCCCTGCGATGAGGCCAAAGTAAGCCCTATTCTCGCCAAGGCGATGGACACGATTTTCTTGCTTCATGCCGATCACGAACAGAATGCCTCAACGTCGACTGTTCGACTCGCGGGCTCTACTGGCGCTAACCCATTCGCGTGCATCTCCTCTGGCATCGCAGCGCTCTGGGGCCCAGCACACGGCGGCGCTAACGAAGCTGTATTGAACATGTTGTATGAGATCGAAGATGAGTCCCGTATCGAGGAGTTCATCAATCGCGCGAAAGACAAGAACGACCCCTTCCGTCTCATGGGCTTCGGTCATCGCGTCTATAAGAATTTCGATCCGCGCGCGAAAGTGATGCGTGAGATTTGCGATGAGGTATTGCAAGACCTGGGTGTTGAGAACGATCCGCTATTCCGCATCGCCCGTCGCCTAGAGAAGATTGCGCTGGAAGATGAGTACTTCATTGAGCGTAAGCTGTATCCCAATGTGGATTTCTACTCTGGCATCATTCTGCAGGCAATCGGTATCCCCGCCTCGATGTTTACCGTGATATTTGCAATCGGCAGAACGCCGGGCTGGATCTCCCACTGGAACGAGATGATCAGCAATCCGTACAAGATCGGTCGCCCACGTCAGTTGTACACTGGCCATGTAAAGCGCGATTACCCTAAAAAATAACCATCAATATCCTGTAGGAGCGGGCTTGCCCGCGAAGAGTCCGCAGCGGCACTAACCTCTTTCGCGGGCAAGCCCGCTCCTACAGTCAGTGGATTCTCTTCAGAAATAGAATGGCTCTCTGGCCCTGCAGACGACCACAAAGCCAAATAAGGCAAACGAGGATGAAGATAAAATGGTGGAGCCTAGCGGGATCGAACCGCTGACCTGTTCGCTGCCAGCGAACCGCTCTCCCAGCTGAGCTAAGGCCCCATAAAGACTTACAATTCCCGCCTGAGATGCGAAGAACTGTTTTGCTACCAGCAAATGTCCGTGGCAGCAAAAAGTTCGCGCATTCTAAGCACCGATCCTTAAGCTGTCAATCATTACTCCGCCGATTGCGCGAAGTCCCTGAAATCCTTCTCTAGCGTCTTGGTTTCCTTTTTAGAGATACCCCCTAATATTCCAATCGCGGCACGAATGCGCGCTCGTGAAACGTCGATGCCAATAATGCTAATGGCGTCTATCACAGAGGTGGAGACGGCCTTTCCAGTAATCGCGACAAACAGTGGGAACAGGAAGTCGCGAATCTTAAAGCCACAATACGCTGCCAGCCTCACACATTCTTGCTCAACCGCATCGCGGCTAAGGTCTGTACCGTTCTCCAATTGCCATAGAGTAAATTGAAGGATTTTACGCATTTGCTCTTCGTTCAATTGCTTATGTACGAAGCTTTCGGCACTGATCTCCGGCAAGCCTGATAGGAAGAAACCTGCCAGTGGCACTACGTCGCTAAAGCGCTCTACACGATCTTTGAGCAAGGGGATAATCTGCGCCATCTTCTGTTCGTCGAAGGCCCATTGCGCGAATAACTGCATAAATTGCGTGTCGCTCAAGCGTTCGCGAATATATTTGCCGTTCAGCCAATCGAGTTTCTCAACATCGAAGACCGGGCCTCCAAGGGAGACGCGCATGAGGTCGAAATTATCCGTCATCTCATCGATAGTGAACAACTCGCGTCCATCTGGCATGGTCCAACCCATCATGCCGAGATAGTTAACGACAGCCTCTGGTAGGTAGCCCATATCGCGATAATAATTAATGCTGGTAGGGTTCTTGCGTTTGCTCAGCTTGCTTTTATCGGGATTGCGCAGCAGTGGCATGTGGCAGAAAACGGGAGCCTGCCAGCCAAAGTATTGATAGAGCAAGAGGTGCTTGGGGGTTGAGTTGATCCACTCCTCCCCACGAATAACATGGCTAATCTCCATGAAGTGATCGTCGACCACATTCGCGAAATGGTAGGTGGGCAGGCCGTCGGACTTCATTAGTACTTGCATGTCGATTTGCTGCCAATTGATCGCGATCTCGCCGCGCAGCATATCTTCGAAGCGACACTCCCCTTCTGCAGGCACTTGCATGCGAATCACATACTCTTGCTCATCGGCAAGTTTCTGCGCGATCTCCTCTTTGCTCAAGTGTAGGCAGTGACCATCATAGCCAGGAGTAGTTTTGTCGGCCATTTGCTGGTTGCGTAGATCCGTAAGACGCTGCGCTGTGCAAAAACAGTGAAATGCGTGTCCGCTATCGAGCAGCACTTCGATTTGTTCTTGGTAGAGGCTGCTGCGCTGGCTCTGTCTATAGGGGCCAAATGGCCCACCGACATCCGGGCCCTCACTCCAATCTACGCCTAACCAACGTAGGGCTGCGAAAATATCCTGCTCGGATTTCGCTGTGCTACGTGCCTGGTCGGTATCCTCTATGCGCAGAATGAACTCGCCCTCATTTTGCTTAGCGAAGCAGCGATTGAACAATGCGATATAGGCGGTGCCGACATGGGGGTCTCCAGTTGGAGATGGCGCGATACGGGTGCGAACTTTCTGCATAACATTCCTGTGTACGTGGAAAACGATAATAGGGCTGAGATTATACGCTATGCAGGCCGGGTCCCGAAATACGCCAATTCGTGTTTGTCCCCTCTTCTCCGGTATACTGCGGCCTTGTGATGCTTAGCCTTTATGGGGTCAGCGCACTGAACTGCCATCCACACTCTGCAAATAAATACGACTAAGACATGACCGCGACATCTTCACATCGTTTCTGCGTTGCCCCTATGCTCGACTGGACCGATAGGCACGAGCGTTATTTTCTGCGCATATTGAGCCGGAACGCGCTGCTGTACACAGAGATGGTTACCACTGGCGCCTTGCTCCACGGCGATGTGCCACGCCACTTGGACTATCATCAGTCTGAACACCCGCTAGCACTGCAATTAGGCGGGAGTGACCCTGCGGACTTGGCGCGCTGCGCAGTGATGGCCGAGGACTATGGCTACGACGAGGTAAATCTCAATATAGGCTGCCCAAGCGATCGCGTGCAGTCGGGGCGCTTCGGCGCATGCCTGATGGCGGATCCAGCATTGGTTGCACAAGGTCTGGCTGCGATAAAAGAGCGGGTGAATATTCCGGCGACTATAAAGTGCCGCATCGGGATCGATGAGCACGATTCAGACGAATTCCTATTCAATTTCGTCGAGACCATCGCGCAGGCAGGCTGTGAGACCTTCATCATTCATGCGCGCATTGCGCGTCTACAGGGTCTTAGCCCTAAGCAAAATCGCGATGTGCCGCCGCTGAACTATCCGCGGGTAATGCGTTTGAAAGAGCGTTTCCCGCATTTGCAAATCATAATCAATGGCGGCATTAAGACACTACAGGACGCGAAGGATTTATTGGATAGCCTCGACGGCGTAATGATCGGTCGCGAGGTGTATCAAAATCCATGGATACTCAATAGCGTGGATGAAGAATTTTTCGGAGAAAGTGCAAATGACCGAACCCGCTTCGATGTGATGCAGTCCTATATTCCCTATGTGGAGGAGCAGCGCCGTGCAGGGGTGCCCCTACAGCATATGACTCGGCATATTCTTGGCCTGTTTCATGGTGTGCCGGGCGGCAAGGCGTTTCGTCGCCACCTAAGCGAAAACGCATTCAAAAAAGATGCGGGTGTGGCGGTTCTTGAAGATGCGCTCGCATTGGTCGCAGGACACAATATGCAAGCCGAAGCAGATGCCCTTGCAGTGAATTTTGAATAATCATTCGGTAGAGAACTATGCTTTTAGCTATAAAACAATTTTTCGAAGACAAACTTTCCGTTAACGCAGAACAAGCTGCGCAGCAGAACGACAAGAAAATTGAGCTGGCCTCGGCCGCGCTAATGTTTGAGTTAATGCGAACGGATGCCCGCATAGATGAGCGCGAGAAACAGGCGCTGACTTTAGTGTTAAGCGAGACTTTTAAGCTCGGCAAAGACAGCCTGGAAGAGTTGCTCCGCATGGCAGAAACCGCCGCTACCGAGGCGACTTCCCTGTTTGAGTTTACGAGCCTGATTAACGAGAGCTATAGCTACGATCAACGTGTGCAGTTAGTTGAGAATTTGTGGAAAGTAGCCTTCGCGGATCTAAAGTTGGACCGTTATGAAGAGCATATGATTCGCAATGTAAGCGACTTGATTTATGTGCGGCACAGCGATTTCATTCGCACGAAATTAAAGGTCAAAGAGGCTTTGTCTGGTTCGAGCGAGGAGTAAGGCTTAGAAGTCGTCGAAATCGTCGTTGTAGGCGCCATCGTTCACTAAGTATTCGCGCTGCTGCAGATAGGCTTCGCGCACGAATAGGTACTCGTCACCGGAGATCAGGCCTTCCATCGATAGTACGGAGGCGCGATCGTCAATGAAGCTGAGTATGGTGAGTGTGCTACGAGCCTCGTCTTGCTGATAGTACTGAATAGGGTTAAAGAGTGTGTCGAGCACTAATCCTACCGAGTCGCGGGCCGAGCTAGGCCCAAAGAATGGCAATACCACATAGGGGCCAGCCCCCACTCCCCAACGGCCAAAGGTCTGCCCGAAGTCCTCCTCATTTTTGGTCAAGCCAACCGAGGATGCCACATCGATAACGCCGCCTATGCCGACTGTCGTGTTGATTAGCAGCCGCCCGGAATCCGAGGCAGCGTCGCGCAGCTTCAACTGCAACAGGTCGTTTGCCAGCACATTGACATCGTCGATATTGCTAAAGAAATTGCCAATGCCCTGCCTTACGATATTGGGCACTACAGTGGTATAGGTCACGGCGACAGGTCGCAAAACCCAGCCATCCAAGAATTTATTGAAGGCGTAGATGCGTAGGTTGGTTTTTTCCCACGGATCAGCGGCGAGTGCGCTCGGGCTACTCGTGAGCAGCACTATTAGCACGCTCCATGCCGCCGTTCTCATTCGCAAACTCACCTTATGGAAACCTCTAGAAACGATCATTGCTAGCCTGAAAGCGCATGCAATAGGGATCGAGTTATTTTGACAATGCCAAACCCACTAAACTTGGGGATGGTGTTTTACGCCGCGCATTATGCGCGAATGACTAGCGAGTTCCTAGCATCACAGCTAGTTTATTACGTCAGCTGAGCTTGTTTGTATCATATGTAAAATAGGTAAAAGCGCTCTATACGCTAAAAGAATAGGTCCCATTATCCCAAACACACTATTTAGAAGACATCCCCCTATATGGGGATTCTCTGGAAATTCACAATGTATCTGCCACAGTACATCTTTAAGCCCTTTTTTAGACAGCATTAACGAGCGAGTAGACCTAAACGGCGCAGTTCTTCTAAGCGTTTTGTGATTCTCTTCTCTGAGATTGGGGCTTTAGTGCCTAGGGTCTGCGCAAATAGGGACACACGCAACTCTTCAATTGACCAGCGCAGCTCCTCCAAGGCTTCGTTGGGCACTCTCGAAGCCTCTATTTCCTTTTGAACTATAGCGTGTAAATTGTTGATACTATTAGAGTAATCTATGTCTTTTTGAATTTGCCCTGGGAGTTTTTCAAGGCGCATATTGATGGCCTTTAAGTAACGTGGGTATTCGATCAAGTAATTCGCTGGGGTGCTCGACAGGTAGGAAGGCATAAACAATCGCTCCAACTGCTGTTCGATGTCGCGTTTGCTTTGGCGTAGTTCAGGCGCCTGCAAGCCTGTCAGTTGCCGACGCAAGGCAAAGGCTTCGTCCACAATATTGCGCAGTAATCGCGTAAAGCGCTCAGCGGTAGGGATTAACTCCGATTTGCCCGAATTGAGCAGAGCCTCGAAAGCATTGCGGTCGCGGGGGATTTTGGCCTCTGCAATCTCGAACGCTAATTGATAGATGGCCCGCATGCCCTCGTTCTCGAAGTCACTAGGTACCGATGTAATCTTTAAGCTTAAAGCCTTGTGGAGCTTCTTGAGCATGTCCAAGATCGTGCGTTTTTGCTGGGCTGAGCGCGCGATCAACAAGGGGATTAAACCCTTGCGGGTTAATTTGTCGGCCAGTTGCGGCGTCTCTTGCAGCACGATTGCGACACTGTCGCCATGATCGACAAGGGCTGGGTAGCGAGTGACGCTGATCTTGGAGTCGATCAGCAACTCTTTCGGTAAATCGCCAAAGTCCCATTCGCGTATCTCTGTGCGCTCAATTGGGTGATTAGCGCCTTGTGCAAGTGCCGTTATTGCCCCCTTACAGTGCTTGTCCTGCAAGGCTTGCAGTGACTGACCTCTGTCGAGTGTCTTGCCATCATCGTCTAAGACCCTAATCCAAGGCCGCAGATGGGCGGGCAATTCGATAGACTCGAGTTCATCTAAGTCGAGCTGGATGTTCTTTTTGCGCCTAGCGAAGTCTTTGAGGAGTGTTAACAAGGACTCTTTGGGAGGCGGTGAGTTCGGCGAAAGTGCCAGCAAAGTCACAAACTCATCGACAAAATCCGGTACGGGAATGAATTGTTTGCGCAGCAGCTTAGGTAAGCCTTTGAGCGTGAGGACGCAGCGCTCCTTGATCGTACCCGGAATCATCCAGTCTAAGTCCTGCAGACGCATCTGGGCGAGAATGCCTACGGGCACGTCTACAAAAGTACCGTCGTCACTCGACCCGGGTTTGAACGCATAGGCAATAGCTACCGGATTATTCTGAATAATGCTGCTGTCAGGGAAGTAATGCGCAAGATCGACGTCCACATCGCGATGTAGTAGGTCTTCCTTGCTCATATGCAGGACGTGCTTACGCTCCTGCTGCGCTTCTTTCTTCAACCAGTGTTCGAGTGAGCGACTGTCGCAGATCCCTACTGGTATCTTGCTGTTATAGAAATCGAATAGCTGGTCTTCCCCAACGATAATATCGGGTCTGCGCAGTTTTTCTTCCTCTTTGCGCAAGGCTTCCAACATCCGCAGATTATGGTTGTAGAAGTCTGCTCGGGTTTTGAGGCTGAGCCCCACTAGGGCTTCGCGGATAAATATTTCCCGAGATAGCTTGGGATCGATACGAGAGAAATCGACGCGTTGTTTCTCGATCAGGACCAGGCCGAAGAGCGATATCTTCTCAAAAGCGACTACCTGCCCCCTACTCTTCTCCCAATGCGCCTCGGCATAGTCGCGTTTTACGAGTTCGCCCGCCGCCTCGACTGCCCATTTCGGGTCTATTCGGCCTAGCATGGTCGCGAACAGGCGTGACGTCTCGATCAACTCTCCAGTAACAACCCATTTAGGCCCCTTGCGGGCGAGTACGGAGCTTGGAAAGATAGAGAACTTACGACCGCGGCTACCGTTGTACTGTCCATCATCGCCCTTCATGCCCAATTGATTGAGTGAGCCACTAAGAATGGCTCGATGAACGGCCTCGTAGTTGATCTCGTCTATGGCTGCGCGGGCATCGCCGCGCCGGTTCTCCTTAAAACCCAATTGCTGGCAGGTCAGGTGTAATTGCCTATGGGTCTCGCGCCATTCACGCATGCGCATGAACGAGAGGAAGTGCTTCTTGCAGTATTGGCGTAGGCCATTCTGTTTGAGCGCCTGGCGCTGCTCTTCATACTCATCCCACAACACTACCCAAGTGAGAAAGTCCGACTCTGGGTGAGCAAATTGCTGATGCTGTTCGCGCGCGGCTTGGCGTTTATCTGGAGGGCTCTCTTTAGGGTCTTGTACGCTTAACGCGCTGACGATGATCAATAACTCTTGCAGACACCCACGCGAGGCGGCCTCGATAAGCATACGGCCTAAGCGGGGGTCCGCGGGGATTGCGGCCATCTTGCGGCCGACTGCGCTGATCTGTCGTGCTTTATCGATAGCCCCGAGTTCCAGCAATAATTTATAGCCATCGTTGATCGCTTTCTGTTCGGGTTTGTCGAGAAAGGGAAAGTTCTCGATCTCGCCAAGTCGCAGCATTAACATCTGCAATATGACTGCACTGAGGTTCGTTCTTTGTATCTCGGGATCTGTAAACTCTGTACGACTTACGAAATCCTCTTCGCTATAGAGACGGATACAGGTGCCATGACTCACGCGGCCACAGCGCCCCGAACGTTGATTCGCGCTGGCCTGAGATATACGCTCGATCGGGAGGCGTTGAACCTTACTTGCGACACTGTAGCGAGATATGCGCGCATAGCCTGTGTCGATGACATAGACGATGCCAGGCACGGTCAACGAGGTCTCTGCGACATTCGTAGAGAGCACTATGCGACGCCCTGTGTGTTTGGCGAAAATTCTATTCTGTTCGGCAGGCGTAAGGCGGGCGTAAAGTGGAAGAATCTCGGTATTACGCATCGGCTGTTTACGTAATTCACCCGCGAGATCGCGAATGTCGCGCTCACCACTCAAGAATATCAACACGTCACCGGGGGCTTGTTTCTGCTTACGCTCTAGAGATTCTATCTCATGAAGCGCGGAGAAGATTCCCGTGCTTAGTGGATCTGATTGCGCCTTGCTAGACTCGCCATTCTCATCGTCTTCGCTCTCCAATGGTCTATAGAGGATATCTACTGGGAAGGTACGACCAGAAACCGAAACGATTGGAGCACCATCGAAATATTGCGAGAATTTTTCGACATCGATGGTGGCCGAAGTGATGATGATTTTGAGGTCTTTGCGTTTGTGTATGAGCTGTTTCAGATAGCCTAGAAGGAAATCGATATTGAGGCTGCGCTCATGGGCCTCATCGATAATGAGTACTTCGTACTTATTAAGAAAACGGTCCTGTTGTATCTCCGCAAGCAGGATGCCATCGGTCATCAATTTTACGAGCGTGTTAGGCTCGGTGTTATCTGTGAAACGCACCTGATAGCCGATAGCCTGCCCTAGAGCTGTATTAGTCTCCTCGGCTATGCGTGCTGCAACCGCTCGCGCAGCAATGCGTCGCGGTTGCGTGTGCCCGATTAAGCCGCGTGCACCGAACCCTAAGTCTAAACACATCTTGGGAAGTTGAGTGGTCTTGCCAGAGCCAGTATCACCGGCAAGTACTAACACCTGAGATTTGAGTAGTGCTGCTTTGATTTCATCGCGCTTAGCACTTACTGGGAGCTCTTCAGGGTATTCGATTCGCGGAATCGTCGCGCGCCGCGCAGCTACCGCGTCGATAGAGGCAGTAATCTTCTTCTCTAAATTAGCAAAAGCTTGGGTTTTTTGTTCGGCACTAAGGCGCTGTTTTCCAAGGCGCGCCAACTCGGTGCGTAAGCCGTGTTGTTGCGCCATGAGGCAGTCTGGAATTAGAGCTTGAAGAGAGTCCTGCACGAAATTCGATCCTTCCGGGTATAGCGAGAGCGTTTTTGCTTAGCTTGATTTTTCGAGCTTCGCCAATTCTTGTTCACGCAATTCACGCCTTAGAATCTTGCCGATGTTCGATTTAGGCAGGTCCTTCACGAAAACTATATCCTTTGGGACTTTATAGGCTGTGAGACTTTTTCTGCAGTATTCCTTTAAGGCTTTCTCTGTAATAGAAGTATCCCTTGCTACGGCGAAAAGTCGTATCTTCTCCCCAGTACTTTCGTTAGGTAAACCTATCGCAGCGCTTTCGAAGATATCGGGGTGAGAGTTTGCTACTTCTTCAATCTCACTTGGGAAGACATTAAAGCCAGACACGATAATCATCTCTTTCTTGCGATCGACAATGCGGATATAGCCTTCATCGTCGATCTGCACATAATCGCCTGTCTTGAACCAACCGTCTTCTGTTAGAGACTCGGCGGTGGCCTCTTCGTTGCGCCAGTACCCCTTCATTACTTGCGGACCTCGCACCCACAATTCGCCCTTCTCTCCGCTAGCGACTAACTTGCCTTCTTCGTCGACAACCTGCGTCTGTGTTTCAGGAACAGCGAAGCCCACAGTCCCTAGCTTGACATGACCTGGAAGATTGAGGGAGACCACCGGTGAACATTCGGTCAAACCGTAGCCTTCGTAAATTTCACATTTGCTTATGCGAGTCCAATCCTCTGCTACCTTTGGCGTAAGTGCCATGCCACCGGCCCCACAAAATCGCAAATTGCTGAAATCGACCTCTGTGATTTTCGGGTGCCGACACAGGGCTAAATAGAGCGTGTTAATACCCAACACCCCGTTTGGCTTAGTCTGCGCAAGCACTTTTACGAAGCCATCTATGTCTCTTGGGTTAGGTATAAGAATGCTGTGATTGCCGGCATAGATCATGGTCAAGCAGTGCATCATAAACGCATAGGTATGATACAGAGGCAATGGACCAACGATGCTATCCTGCCCGTCTTTTATCACTGACTTACTCACCGCTCGCAATTGCATCATATTCGCGAGTAAGTTTTTATGAGTTAACATGACCCCTTTAGAGACGCCAGTGGTACCGCCGGTGTACAGAATTATTGCTACATCGGTACCTGAATCCACAGTTTCTTGTTTGGCTATGTTCTGTGTGCCACTCACAATGGAGCGCCATTTTATGGCCGTAGGCAAGTTATAAGAAGGCACCATTCTCTTTAAATAGCGCGCACCCAAATTCAAGACAGTACGCTTCAAACCTGGTAGTGCATCTCCAATCTCAGTAGTAATTATTGTCTCTATGCTTGTTTCAGGCAGAATACTCTCGAGCTTATTGGCGAAATTCACAAGAATCACGATCGCCTTTGCACCGCTGTCTATAAACTGGTGCTTCATCTCTGGTTCAGTATAAAGAGGATTGGTGTTCACCAAGACTAAACCGGCTTTAGTTGCCCCGATCGCGACAATGGGAAATTGCAGCACATTGGGTAGTTGAATTGCAATGCGGTCACCGGGTTTGAGGTTCTTCTGTGTGCGAAGAAACGCGCAGAACTCGTCACTAAGGCGCTCAAGTTCTTGATAACTAATGGTGTGTCCCAGCGCTGTGAATGCTGGCAAAGTTGGATACTGCTCAAAGACATATTCATACATCTGAACCAATCGGGAGAAGCGATCGGGGTCTAGATCATCTTTCAGTTCGATATCTGTTCTTGCAGCCATAGTTATTCTCTTTGGTAAAGGTTGGGCATTGTGCCCCGACTAGTGGGCAGGCATGTGTGGGGTCTTCTTTGTCTTCCCACTTAACATGGCCATCGCCTCTTCTAATCCTTTAAAACTCAGTGGAAACATACGCTCCTCCACTATCTCTCGTATCAATTCGATCGAGTAATTGTGTTCCCAGTATTGCTTACTTACTGGATTGAGCCAGACAAGCCGCTCGAAGGCCTCTGTCATACGGGACATCCACACGGCGCCGGGTTCCTCATTGTAGTGCTCGATACTGCCACCTACATGAGTGATCTCATAGGGAGCCATCGTAGCATCGCCAACGAAGATAACCTTATAATCCTTGCCGTAGCGGTGCAAAATATCATAAATAGAGGTCGTTTCGGCCGCGCGTCGATGACTTTTTTTCCACACCGACTCGTAGAGACAATTGTGGAAATAGAAGTATTCGAGATGCTTAAACTCCGAGCGAGCCGCTGAAAACAACTCCTCACAAAGGCGTACATAAGGGTCCATAGAGCCCCCTATATCAAAGAATATAAGCACCTTTACTGAATTGTGTCGCTCCGGGACCATTTTAATATCGAGCAGGCCTGCGTTACGCGCTGTGCAGGAGATGGTGTCGCTGATATCGAGTTCTTGCTCGGCACCTGTGCGAGCAAACTTACGTAGGCGTCGCAATGCCATCTTGAGATTGCGCGTGCCTATCTCGACATCGTCGTCTAGGTCTCGAAAAATCCTCTTATCCCACACTTTTACGGCTTTGTGTGAGCGCGACTCGTTCTGTCCTAGGCGAATGCCTTCTGGGTTATATCCAAACGCTCCATAGGGCGAAGTGCCGCCCGTGCCTATCCACTTGTTGCCGCCCTGATGTCGCTCTTTCTGCTCTTCTAGGCGCTTGCGAAACTCCTCGAATAGTTTCTCGAGACCGCCCAAGGCTTCGATCTGCGCCTTCTCCTCTTCGCTAAGACTCGACTCGAACTCTTTACGCAACCACTGCTCGGGTATTAGGGAATTGAGTACATCGTCGAGTTTAGCGAGGGTATCGAAGTAGTTTGCAAAGGCGCGGTCGAAGCGGTCGAAATGCTTCTCGTCCTTGACCATGCACAGGCGAGCCAAATAATAGAAATCGTCGATACTAGCGAAGACGAGTCCTTTCTCTAGGCAGTCGAGCAGTGCGAAGAGTTCCGAAAGTGTTACTGGAATCTTCTCGGCCCGTAGTGCCTGAAAGAATTGAATCAACATGCCCTTACCTTTTAGCCCTGTGCATAAAGGCCAAGCGCTCTAACAAATGAACGTCTTGTTCGTTCTTTAGCAATGCGCCGTACAGAGGAGGAATGGCGTTCTTGTTTTCGTGGTCTTTGAGCACGTCCTCGGGTATGTCGTCAGCCAGGATTAATTTTAGCCAATCGATCAACTCAGAGGTTGAGGGTTTCTTTTTCAGCCCAGGTATCTTGCGGATGTCGAAGAATACCTCCATTGCTTGCTGAAGGAGGGTTTGCTTAATCTTGGGGTAGTGCACATGGACGATTTTCTCCATGGTCACTGCATCGGGGAAGTTAATATAGTGGAAGAAACAGCGGCGCAGAAACGCATCTGGCAATTCCTTCTCATTATTACTGGTAATGATAATTAGCGGACGATGCTTGGCTTTGATGACTTGTTGGGTCTCGTAGACATAGAACTCCATCTTGTCCAATTCCAACAATAAATCATTCGGAAACTCGATATCGGCCTTATCGATCTCATCGATCAGGAGAACTGTTTGTTGATCGCGATCGAACGCTTCCCAGACCTTGCCCTTCACTATGTAGTTGGCAATATTATGCACTTTCTCATCGCCAAGCTGAGAGTCGCGCAGGCGTGACACTGCATCGTACTCATACAAGCCTTGCTGTGCCTTGGTAGTTGACTTGATGTGCCATTGAATCAGGGGGAAGCCCAAGGCTTGAGCGACTTGTTCGGCCAGCATAGTCTTGCCGGTACCGGGCTCGCCCTTGATGAGTAATGGTCGCTGTAGGTTAATCGCCGCGTTAACGGCCATCTGCAATTCTGAGGTGGCAACATATTGATCTGTGCCTTCGAATCTAATCATTTTCTACTGGGCCTTTTCGAATGGAAAGGAGCGCTCGAACGCCTAAGACGCAGAACTTTTCTCTGATCGCTTGAGCAAGCGCTTAATTAGAGCGCCAGAAAGTGTCACCAGAACGCCAAACATAATCGCTATGGACAGTGGCACCAAGGCGCGCACAAAGGCGTTGCCACCGACCGTAACCATATCGAGCATCATCACCATAAGTGCGGGTGCTAATAGGTCTGCTTCAGGGCTGACGTACCAAGGGGTAAACATTAGGGCGAGAAGGATCGCGCGCAGGGAATTAGCGAGGGGTTTGAACTTAATTCCGCCAGTGAAACGGTAGAAAATCATATAGCACACGGCGCCCGCGGCTATATAGACAGCCCATCCGAAAATATAGTCATAGATATCTAACATGCTGCACTTACCCAGCGAATGATGTGCTCTTCGAGACCCTTTTCATGCACGAACTCCTCCGATATCACTTTCCCTGTTACCGAGATCTGTTGTGCGTTGATGGCCGCTCGGCTGCCCTGTAAAAGCGGGTGCCACTGCGGCAAGGGTTTCCCCTCATAGCGCAGTCTATAGGCACACGTATCTGGAATCCAGTGCAGTTGTTCGAGCATCTCCATATCTAGCACTAGGCAGTCGGGGACGAGTTTCTGCCTGTTGGAGTAAGCCGTGCAAGCACAGCGCTCAGTATCTAAATAACGGCAAACCACGCGGGTGTAATGCACGCTTTCGTCTTTACTATTGATGAGCTTCTTCAGACAGCAACGCCCACAACCGTCGCAAAGGGCTTCCCATTCAGCGCGGTTGAGCTGTTCTAGTGGTCGCTCCCAGAACCTTTCGCCCAAACTGCTTTGATTGAGATCCTGAGTCACTTGTTTGAACCTGTCTTGAGTGCCTTGCGCATGGGCTCCTCGAGTAATGTTTGACGCCAGCCGGACAGTCCTTCTGGCCAGCTAAACTCCGTCGAGGCATGGGCGGCAGTGATTAAGGGCAGCAGTTGTTTCTTACGCGCCAATAGCTCTGGCGCCATCCCAAGCTGTTCTGCGAGTTGCCTTACGATGCCTTGGCAGAGCTTGAGGGTCTTGCGCATCTCGCTATTGAGAGGCTGCTCTGTGAGCTCGGGTCGTGGCGCAGGGCCCCTCTGAGGTGCCTTTATAAGCGCTAGGATTTCGGCACCATCACGGTTCACTAAGGGCCGTGGGAGGTCCGCTACGGCGGCGAGTTCGCTAGGCTCTAATGGCATCGCTGCGGCGATAGCGAGTAATTCGGCATCTTTCGCTATCCAACTGCGGGGCTTATTACGCCCCCGCGCCTGCTCTTCACGCCACTCACACAGTCTCTGCAAAGCCGCCAATTGCGGAGCGTCGAGGCGCCATGCGCCGCCTAGGCTCAGATAGTAGTCTTTCCAAGAGGCCGCATCGGACTCTGGTGTGGCAGCTGCCAACATCTGGGCAAACTCATCTTCGGCCCAAGCACTGCGTTTAGTTGTAACGAGCTTGTCTTTGAGGAACTGGGTGATAGCAGGTAAGTAGGCGACATCCAAAGCCGCATAATTACACTGATCCTCTGTGAGAGGGCGTCGCGTCCAGTCTGAGCGAGTCTGATCCTTACTCACCTCTATCTCGAGAATTTCCTTCACTAGGTTCTGGTAGCTAATGCTGTAACCGAAGCCAAGGAATGCGGCAGCGCGCTGGGAATCGAATAAGGGAGTCGGTAACTGCTTGAAGAAGTCTTTGAATACCACGAGGTCTTCTGAGCAAGAGTGTAGAACTTTCGTTATTGCCGGATTGTTTAAAAGGGCAATAAAGCCACTCCAATCGCTCAGGACAAGTGGGTCGAGTAGATAATTCTTTAAGCCATCACCTACCTGAATTAGCCCAATGCGGGGATAGAAGGTGTCGACACGCACGAACTCCGTGTCAAGCGCTATCAGTGGCAACTGCTGCCATTGCTCGCACAGAGTCGCAAGTACTGCGTTGTCTGTGACATAGACGGGTGCTTCGATTGTAATTGTTGTTGCGCTCATAATTGTCTTACAACGAGTCTGCCATTAAACGCATGGCTCAGCGTGCCGCCATCGACAAACTCGAGCTCTCCTCCCACAGGTACTCCATGGGCAATGCGTGAAATGACGATATCGAATCCTTTGAGTTGTTCGGCGATGTAATAGGCTGTTGCCTCACCTTCCACTGTTGGGTTGCTAGCGAGGATCACTTCCTCCACTGCTTGTTTGCGCAAGGTTGCCACAAGCTCGGGTATGCCGATCTCATCGGGGCCAATGCCATCTATAGGGGACAGATGCCCCATAAGCACAAAATACAGGCCTTTATAGCTACCGGTCTGTTCTATCGCATGCACATCTGCAGGAGAGCCCACAACACAGAGCAGGTTTCTATTGCGTGCTGGATTGGTGCAAATACGGCAAAATTCATCTTCTGTGAGCGTCCTGCATTGTTTGCAATGACCAACGTTTTCTAAGGCCTCTTCGAGCACAGCGGCAAGGTGCTTGCCCCCTTCCCTATTGCGCTCCAATAAATACAGCGCCATACGCTGTGCTGACTTCGGCCCAACGCCAGGCAGACAGCGCAGTGATTCCACTAATTTCTCGATTAAGGGGCTTGCAAACATTTCATTGCTCTCTTGCGAAATTCTTAGAACGGCAGCTTGAAGCCCTCTGGCAATTTAAGCCCAGCCGCCATGCCCGACATATTGTCGCGGTTCTTCTCTTCGATCTTCTTAACGACATCATTGATTGCGGCGGCTATGAGGTCTTCTATTACGTCTTTGTCCTCGCCCATAAGGCCGGCATCCAATTCCACCTTCTGTACGTCGTGACGACCATTCATGTGGACTTTGACCAGGCCTGCGCCCGATTCTCCAACCAACACAATCTTGGCGGACTCTTGCTGGGCACGCTGCATCTGCTCTTGCATTTGCTTCGCTTGTTTCATTAGTTCATTGATATCGGTCATGGCTTTTCCTCGCTCAAAATGCTGACACTATCTGGCACGATATACGCCGAGAAAGTGTTAATAATTGCTTGAATATGTTCATCCTCTTCAAACTCAGTGCGCGCCTGCTGTAGCGCTTCTTCGCGCATACGTTGTCGGAATTGCGCGGGGGACTCAGCGTCGATGGCGCTAATCAGCAAGGTAAGTTTAAGAGCTTTCTTAAAGTGTTCGCTTAGCAACTGCTCTATTCTGCGCCCATGCTCTTCGTTGTAAAGCGCGCTTTGTGTCTCGTCTAGTGTGAGTGTCACGCTGTTATCGCTCATGTCCACTAATACGCAGTTGGCCAGAAGATTGCCAGTAATACCGGTGACGCCAAGATCACGCACAATCTGAATCCAGCGCTCTGTCTGATTACGTGGTGCAGGATCAGCCTCGGCAACTGCGGGAGCTGCATCGCTAGCAACCGCAACTTCGGCAACCGCTATCGGATCGGGCTCAGGGGGCTGTTCTAGTGTGGCACTTGCGTCTTGCGCTGCGCTCAGCGCTGGCGCATCAGTTTGACGCTGCGGCTCTACGAGGGGTTCTGGGCTAGGAGCTTGCGTCTGCGTATTGGCATTATCCGGCTCGAGGCGGATTTCCGGCTCTGGCTCGGAGATTAGTTCAGGCTTTTTTTTTTGCGTATCCGTGCTGTCGTCGGGCGTAGCCGATTCTGCTGTCTCGATAGCGCTCGACGCAGGTGCCTGAGGAGAGAAGACCAGCATACGCAGCAGAAGCATCTCGAATGCCATACGCGCATCGAACGCTACGTTCATATCGGCGCGACCATTCAGCGCGATCTGGTAATACAGCTGTACTTGTTCGGCAGTGAGTTGCTTGGCTATGCCGAGTATCTGTTCGCGATCACCCTGGCTATTGTCGACGCCGCCGGGCACCAGTTGTGCGATCGCGATGCGATGCAGTAGCGACAGCAAATTATCGAGCAGAAGGAAATAGTCGAATGAACGCGACGCTATCACGCTGACTGTCTCGAGAAGATCGTTGGCGTCCTCGGCATTCAATGCCGCTACGATGCGCAGTATTAGTGCCTGATCAGGGGTGCCCAATAAGGTGCTAACCTCTGCTTCAGTAACATTGCCTGCACAGAAGGAAATGCTCTGGTCTAGCAAAGTCAGTGCGTCACGCATGCTGCCCTGTGCACTCTTGGCGATGCTCCAAAGAGCGCCCTCTTCACAGGGAACCTGTTCTGCAATCAAGACCGAGCTTAGGTATTCGACGATTTTCTGTGGACTCAGATTCTTCAGGCTAAATTGCAGGCAGCGCGAAAGAATCGTAATCGGTAGCTTATGAGGATCTGTAGTGGCCAGCAGAAACACGACATGGGGTGGTGGCTCTTCCAGCGTTTTCAACAGAGCGTTGAAACTGTGATTGGAGAGCATGTGGACTTCGTCTATGAGATAGACTTTATAACGCCCAACCGATGGTGCGTATTGCACGTTCTCTAATAATTCGCGGGTATCTTCAACCTTAGTCTTGGAGGCCGCATCGACTTCGATTAGGTCGATAAAACGCCCTTCGCCGATCTCTAAACAAGCGCTACATTTGCCGCAAGGAGTAGAGCTGATGCCCTCTTCGCAGTTTAGGCACTTCGCGAAAATGCGCGCGATAGTCGTTTTGCCAACGCCGCGGGTGCCTGTAAACAAGTAGGCATGATGTAGGCGTTGATTGTCTAAGGCGTGGACGAGGGTCTGCAGGACATGTTCTTGACCAGCCATGTCGCTGAATGATTTAGGTCGCCATTTTCTCGCCAATACCTGGTAAGTCATCTGATTCCGGTCACTATCAAGGGCGTTCTAATTGGTTTCTGGGCGTTTTTGAGCGCCGAGATAAACGCAGGGGTGCTGGCGAGGTCGTATCTAGAGTTGGAGGTACCTCCTGCCAGCCACACCACGGCACATGAGTCAGCTATTACCGTTGCTCCCTTCCGGGCCTGGCGGGGTTCACAGCTTATCATTGCGAGGGGACCAGCAAGAGATACCATCAAGCGTGAATACACCTATCAGTGCCATCACAGCGGCGCATTATGGGTAAATTCTCCCGCTTAATCAAGCGCAATACCCCGTTGGTCTTTATTGCGAGCTCGCTTAAGGTAATGCAAAACTGAGGATTCGAGAATCCGCCCCCGCCCCCACCGCAATCGCAATATATTGAGTCCCCTGAGCACTATAGGACATAGGGGTTCCGCTAGGTGGCAGCGGCATCTCGATCTCATGCAAAACAGCGCCATTTGTCTTATCGAAAGCCCGCAATAGGTAGCGACCACCATCTTCCTGTGCCACAAACAACAGAGTTTTAGTCAGAAGTGGCCCCGTTCGCGAAGGCGAGCCAACCGGCCCGGGGTCTAAGGCCCCTTCGGCAATAATGCGTGCTCGTACCCCTTCCCCATGAGGGACCATCCACTCGTGTTCCCCGGTATTGAGGTTGATCGCGGTGATGCGTCCATAGGGTGGCTTGGTTAAGGGCAGGCCACGAGGACTTGGCGCGGCACCATTGCCACCGCGCATATAGGCGAAATTGGATTTCTCGGGGTCGGGCCCTAGAAGGGTTACTACCATCGGAGCGCTGCCCGAAGGGATATAGAGAATACCTGTGTCTGGGTCTGCCGCAGCGCCTTGCCAGCCTCCCCCACCAAACCAACCGGGGAAGTTAATGGTGCCCCGCAGCGAGGGCGGCGTGTACAGGGGGCCGTAATCGAACTTCTCGATAGCCTGCAATGCTTCGTTACGCAGCTCCGGCGTGAAGTCGATGAGTGTTTCTTCAGAGATTCCCTGAGGCTCGAAAGGCGCTGGCTTACTGGGGAAAGGTTGAGTTGGAGAGAGTGCCTCGCCCGGAATGCTGCTGCGAGGGACAACGCGCTCCTCGATAGGCCAAACCGGCTCGCCAGTCACGCGGTCGAAGACAAAGACGAATCCTTGTTTTGTGACTTGCGCCACGGCCTTAATGGGCTTGCCTGCAACGTTGATGTCGATCAGATTGGGCGCCGCAGGCAAGTCATAGTCCCAAACGCCATGATGAACAAATTGGAAATGCCACACCCGCTTACCAGTGGCGGCTTCTATACAGACTAGACTCTCCGCGAATAGATTATCGCCCTTGCGATGACCGCCAAACCAGTCGTTCGTTGGCGTGCCGATGGGAAGATATACATAACCGAGCTCTTCATCGGCACTCATCAGCGTCCAGACATTGGTATTCCCAGTGTACTCCCACGCCCCCTCCTCCCAGGTCTCGTTGCCATATTCGCCCGCCTGCGGGATGGTATTGAATATCCACACTCGCTCGCCGCTGCGCACGTCAAAACCACGCACATGGCCGGGCGGGGCTTCCTTGTAATTGGGGATATCGCTTATGGACGAGCCCACGACCACGATATCGCCCACAACCAGAGGCGCAGAGATTTGAGTGTAGGCGGCACGGTCAACCTCACGACCAAGGCCGAGAGTCAGGTCTATACGCCCCTGGTCACCGAACTGCGGATCAACAAGCCCTGTGCTGGCGTCAATCGAATACAGATAGGCGTCGTTCGTGGGCATGAGGATGCGACTACTCTGGCCATCGCTCCAGTAAGACACGCCGCGGTGGTTGTAGCCTAGGTTAGTTGGCCGACCAGTCTCCCAGGCCTTGCTGTCGTAGACCCACAGGGACTCTCCGCTCACCCCATCGATCGCCGCTACACGCCCGTAGGAGGTGCTGACATAGAGCACGCCGTCTATCGCGATTGGCGTCACTTTATAGGCGCCTGGGGTCGCGATGAAGTTCTGTTGCGCCTGATTCTCTAGGACCGTTGGGTTATCGGGAGAGTCCCAAGACCAGCGGGTTTGGAGAGAGGTGACGTTAGCGGCGCTGATTTGTTCAAGCGCGGTGTATTTACTGGAAGAGGAGTCTGATCCATAGGAGGGCCAGTCTGCGGCGTGGAGCGTTGGGGATAAGTCAATGCTTATGAGTAAGTAAGCGATCGAACCTAGTCTGTACGCCTGACGATAAATTCTCATGCGAAGAGCCCCCACCCTTATTTTTGTTTGGATTGATGGTACAGGATGGTGACTTCTACGGGAAAGCTGTTTAGGGGGGAGATTAGATCCGTGTCTGAGACAACTGGTTGTAGGGGCCCATGCCCTCGTAAGGGGGTGCCCTGCAGGCGATTGGCCTAAATCTTCCACAGATCCTCATCAATCGCACCATTCGCTTGCAAGGCAAGCTCC